>Ga0123355_10021665_pt1 | contig 10288 bp, 11 predicted proteins | sample TergutEmb28metaG_3_FD_89872 | JGI IMG/M metagenome (GOLD analysis project Ga0123355, IMG submission 89872) | Embiratermes neotenicus P1 segment gut microbial communities from Petit-Saut dam, French Guiana - Emb289 P1 | ecosystem: Host-associated > Arthropoda: Insects > Digestive system > Gut ... | reverse complement strand
CGCTTGTGAGTGCGGTAATGAACCTTCGGGTTCCGTGAAATGCGGGGAGTTTCTTGACTAGCTGCAGACCAGTTAGCTTCTGAAGAAGGACTCTGCACCATGGAGTAAGTAAGTAAGTAAGTAGGTGTCACCGCCACGTGGCTTTGTTTATCTTCGCCGCGATGTTCCTTGCGTGACGTCAAAACAGTTGTCAACTACGTTACCATCAACAAGATGGCCGACCAACACAGTGGACGTTTATGCTCAACCTTCGCATTCTCCTTCATTAGTGTATATACATATGTACACCACTCACATTCTTACATTTTAAACAAAATCCTGAAATTAATCTTTATAATATTTCCACATATTCTTATCGCTTCGCATAACTACCTCAGCATTTAATGTAACGTTGGCCCTTACACAGGTTGGTCCTCCTGCAGCTGTAACTTGGCACGACTCCTGGTTACGGGTGGTGCGATAGGTCTTGTGGCTAGCTCCCTTCTGGAACGCCGAGAATTTGGGGTTTATAATACAGATCCTGCACAGAAGAATCAGGCGTTTGCCTCCTATTTCTATCTGCATCTGGGGTTTCAAAATTTCCAGGCACATGGGGATCTTGGTCCAACTGCAGTTGTTCCTCATTCGAGGCTTGCGTTTCGACAACCTGCAGTTCGCGTTCGTAACCACTGGCGATAGGCCGCGACTGTATTTACACGTCCCCATCAAGGGTCTCTGTATCTAATTGTCTAGTCTTCTGCCTAGGACGACGTGCGTTTTCGAAACTCGAGGGAGTTTGATCGTACGGTTTCTTTAAGCGGGTAATATAAACCACAAATCCCTTTCCTTTCTTGTCCACTATTGTATAATTTAAATCAGACAACTTAAGCACAACACTGAAAGGTCCTTGCCAGAACGATCCAAATTTATGACACCTGCCTGACTTCGTAGCGGGACAAAATAAATAAAACTTATCATGAACCTCAAATTTCCTCTCCTTAGCTTTCTTATCATACTAGGCTTTGTTCTTCTGGTTTGCTTTCCAGTTATTGAGCCTAACTTCCTTATATGCTTTCTTTAAACTTGATTTCAAGTTTTCCAGTTTCTGAACTTGATCAACGCCCTGTATGTCAGGCGAGATGTTGCCTTTTCAATCTCCCTCGTTTGTTAAAACCATTTATCGACCGTGTAGTACGTAGAATGCACTGTACCCAGTCATATTGTCTGGTGTTGCTCTGTAAGCCAACACGAAGAATGGCAACACGACATCCCAATTTTTACCGGTGGAGTCTACATAATGTGCTATAGAGTCATGGAGGGCTCTATAGAATCTTTCCACCATACCGTTACTCATCGTATGATAAGCCGATGTCCTGACTTTCCTAACCTTCAGAATCTTGCGTGTTTCTTGGAAAAATTCCGAGGTGAATGACCTCCCTTGATCCGTGATTAGGGTAGATCCACTACCGTGTCTAGCTATAATTTGTGTAGCGTAGACTTGCACAAGTTTCTCCCGAAACGTCTGGGATCGAGAAGGATACTTTGTGAAATGATCGATGGTCAGCAAATATATGTTTTTCCGGGTGTCACACATTAAGGTCCCGAAATGTCTATTGACGTAACCTGGAAAGGTTCTGAAGATTCTACCTCTTCCAGCGGGGCTCGAAATTCTTGTTTGCCTTGCCGCGTCTGGCACTTATCACAACGCCTGACGTACTCCTCTATGGTTTTTCGCATTTTCGGCCACCAATACGTGATAGATATTATTAACTCCAAGGTCCTCTTCCTTCCAGGGTGGGCCACGAAAATGGGGTTGTGACTTTCAGCGATTGCGTCTTGTATCAGAGACTGGAACTACTAGTGTAGGCTGTTTACCTTTCACCCTTCTATGCAGAACTCCATCCATGTCCAAAAAATATCCACCGTTTGCTGTAAGTCGGTTCTGTATCTGCTCTCTACAAAACGAATCCTTCCTCTGTTCCCTAATCATGAGTTCCTTGCTCATTAATTGGGTTTCCTCAACCAATCCGACATGCCTACTTAGTGCATCCACGTGCTTCATTTTGCTACCGGGTACATGTTCAATCTCAAAATCAAATTCAGACAAACTTGTGAGCTGCATGATCTGTTCTCACTAAGATTTTTTTTTAATAGAAATAGTATCTAAATTATTTTATAGCCCATACAACTGCTAAAGTCTCTAGTTCTGATGCTGAATAAGCTCCTTCTACCTTATTAAGCTGTCTGCTTGCAAATGAAATGGGCCTCTCAATGCCTTCCTGCACGTGGGATAGGACCGCACCAAGTCCTGCTGTTGAAGCATCAGTTGTCATTATAAATGGTACTTTAAAATATGTGAATGGTAACAAAGAGGTGCTGCTTAATTTACTCTTCAACTCATCGAATGACTCCTGACATTCTTGATTCCAATCCCATATTTTTCCCCTTCTTTGTTAGCTGTGTCAATGGTTTTGCAACGCCAGCGAAATGAGACACGACTCTCCGGTAAAATGACGCTAATCGAAGGAATGATCTAATATCTTTCACCGATCTGGGCATTGGGAAATTCTATACTGCCTTCAATACCTCGATAAGACAATTCAGATCCTAAGTATGTAACGTTGTCTTTCGCAAAGACGCATTTCTCTGGTTGAAGTTGCAAATTAGCCCTACAATACCGTCCGAACACGTCAGCCAATCTCGTAGAATGCTCTTCTGGTGTAACTGAATAGACAATGACTTTATAAATACCCAATATTCCGTTCCTGTCAGATTTTTCAAAACCAGGTCCAGTAACCTCTGAAAATGAGCTGGAATTTTGGAGAGCCAATACGGTAGTCTGTTATTTATAATGTCCCAATGATGGTACTGAAAAGACTTTCCTCGGTGTGGTTCATGGATATTAATTTGCCAAAAACCTGGGTAACAGTATAGTACATAAAAGTACTTGCTACAGGGTCGACGTTGTCTCCTCAGATTGGGTAGAGAATAGCTACCATGCTTAGTGACAGCGCTTAGTGTCCGCAAGTCAACGCAAAACCTGTATTTCGGAATTCCATTTTTTGACTTCCTTGAGATTAATACTACTGACGATGACCAGGGAGAATAGCTTGAACTTACGGCACCCTTGTCTAACATCTTCTGAACCTGCCGGTTCATTTCCTGTCTTAAAGCAAACGGGGTTTTATGTGGTGCCTTCCTTATAGGAGTTCCATCTCCTGTCTCAATTTTATGCACTACTACATTAGTACTCTTAAAACTATCTTTATCGTCGTGTAAAATTCCTGCATATTTAATTAGAACAGGTTCTATAATTTTCCTCTCAGCACGGGACAAATGTGATAGTTTCTTATTTACATACTTCTTAAACCCCAAAGGTACCTCTTTATTGCTTCCAGAAATGTCTGTTATGTACCTCTATCAGCGTCTTCCTCATCGCTGAAACCACTATGTTCTCCGAAATCTCTTGGGCTACCCCAAGTATCGTTCCCTTAGGTAGGGTCAGTTCTTCTTCGCTAAAGATCGCAATCATCAGCATTACAGAATCAGGTGGATATCTAAGTTCCGGTTTGCTGTCGAGTCGCTTGCTAACCTTGAGATAATGTCGTACGTCTGGCGCGTGCACGTTTAACTGTGTACAACTAGTGGAAAGCGCGTCTTTCCAACCGGCTGATTTTTGTGTATTCCTACACTAGTTCTAGTTAAAACACGGGCCATGCATATGCCTTCATTAGGTACATGTGCCGGTTCCACACACAAAAAGCAGGAGGGATTTCTAGAATTTCTTCCTAGTATTTTTCCAAATACAGCATTGTGAATACTAGGATTAGGGGACTTGACTTCCACCATACTATGCCCAGCTAGACACGAGTGGTTGAGGCACTAAGTCCTCTGGGTCTAGAATTTAATCTAGGGTAGATTGAATGCTGCCACCAGCCTATTTCTAGGCAAAACGTCGAAGAGTTACTACAGGGTTTCGGTGATAAACAATAGCAGAGACTTCTTTGTCTAAGTCTATATTCTACAACTCTCCACTAATCTACATTTCCACATAAGTAAGTTACAGACAAATGTTTGTACTAAAGGTGTTCAATTTTACGTTCTTGTCTCTCTGTATAGCCAAAAGGTTTGTAATTTAGACTTTCAAACGGAATTTAGACTCGACTGAATTTAGTAATAAAACCAAAGTTAGTTACAAAGCAACTGTTAAAGCTTACTTGGTAATAGCAGTATGCCGTAAGACATTCTCGGCGTCACTTAGTTATTATGACAATCACTTGTGTAACAAAGTTGTGTACTAATAAATCTTCACATAGTCGTCCGTCCTTGCTTCGCCGGTGAAGTGTCGAGTATCGTGCCAAACGAATAAAGTTCCGAAAGATTATCTCCAAAAAGAATGTACGTACTGTAACTATCAAAGGAGTTTTATAGAGAGGAAAGTACGTTCGTCAGCGTTTTAATCTACATACCCGACCATATAGGTCATATTCCAAAACACTTATAAAATATGAGTTAACAAAGTAAGTCAATCAGGCTGCAATCCTCCATATATGGCAAGTGGGACATTGCGTGCTGATTCTGCATAACAAGCTTGGCTAATGTCACCTCATTACAACAGCTGAAAGACTCTTTCGAGTCTTCCTGGTTTGTTCATATTTCGAAAAGGTTCTTTCAAAAATCCGAATTTGTTCTCATTCATGGGCTACAACACAACTGTTTCGTTGCTTATTACTGTCGACGCTTCAGAATCATTCAGTATTACTTTACGCGGTTTTGGATTGGCTTCCTTAATCTTGTGTGGTGTGTCCTCCCCAAAATTTCTCAAATTGCTCTTCCTAACGGATTTAGTGCAACCTGGTTTAACACTACCGTATCGGAAGGGGTTCTGGGAAATCGAAACGTGGCTGATCAGGCCACACCCCTCTCACCGCTTACACTCCTCCGAGAGAGCTTCATTCTGTGATAATGCAACAAAATCCAAATTTGGGCTCAGACATACTCTCAAAAAAAGACTACCCAAGTCCAATCTAGCTTGTCTCGCTGTCAAAAAGTTCAATCCATTCGCAGATATGGGCAATTTGCAAAACAAAAATGCATAATTGAATGTGACTCCACCTATTTGAAATAAAACTTGTTGTTCCCCTACGAAATCCAGGCTGTCTCCTATTACTCCAAACGGCTCAAATGTTGTACTTTTGAGCGCTACCTCCACTACCACCGGCTGCAAAAGACTACAGCTGAATCCTGAATCTATAATGAGGATTCGTTCTCCACCCTAAATTCTAACTGCCACTGTCGGGTGCCATGATTTATGGTCACGGGGACTGTGCCAAATTTACTGACAGCTTTTGTGGGTAACTTATGTTGGAAGTTGCCCTGACTCCCTCCAGTTACACGTTTTCCTGACGATAGGTGTTTCGACGAGCAGCTTCAGCATAAGCGCTGCTTGATTTTCCCGTTTCCTGCGGTTTGGCGGACCGATCCTTTTCCTCGTTCTTTCTGGGGGGACATTTATTTGAAAAGTATTCTTTGGCAGTGCCCTGTTTTCGCACACTTAAAACAAAGCAATTTCACTTCGCGGCTATTGTTAGACGGGCGGGCATTTTGCTGCGCTGCTTCCGGCCTGCATGCGGCTTGTCTGTGTTAATACGAGCAGCCTGCCCGTACTCTGACCTTTCAAAGGTCTTCCAGGGCTGACCAATACACAGATTTAAACTAGCAGACGAACCTCTGTGCCCGTGCAACGAGGGGGATCAGACACCGAAACATATACGATTGCAAAATTCTGGAGCCGCAAAGAAGTTCATTGATACGGCACATAGCGACCAGAGGAGGGAAATGGCCCCCTGCAAACAACGAACTGGTAGACAACTACTTAAATGAATTTTTAAGATTTATCAAAACTATAAACTTTCAGCAACTGATCTAGACCAGTATGTGATCCTTACACTATTCATCAAAATAACAGCGATATGTTCAGATCTCTTAGCTTAAGAACAACACACATTCCGAACAAGATGTAAAACCAGAACTTGTAGTATTACATTGTAATGGAGCATGTTGTCAATAAATATTTAAAAAAAGGGCTGACCAAAGTTGCCTCTGCCTTTTCTATGGGTTTCGGAATTCGAAAAAGTGCCAAATTTCTTTTCTCCTGTGCTTCTGCCTCAAACACTGTAACTGAAATGTTAAGTGCTTGACCTACCTATGCAGGCATTTGAAATCGAACATGTCCTGGGTTTCCCGATAGTCCAGTTATAAATGTCCGCAATAACATTCGTTGAGCCTGGTCATAATGAAATTTTTGAACCAAAGTGTCGTCTACTGTAGGGACTGTTTTCTTAGCCAGTGAATGACAACGGTCCAAATATTCTTGTGGGGTTTTATCTTTCTTTTGTCTGGCTGTCAGAACTTGTATAAAATGATAATGGTCACTTCTAACATCTCTAAATCTGTGCAAAAATTTGGCCTTAAATTTTTCCCATTAAATACCTTTATTGTGTAATTCTGGGTTACTGCTATAAAATGCTTTTACAACTTTTGTAATTTTCAAAACTGTAATCTGTATGTTATCAAAATCACCCAACTTTCTATTCTGGCTGACGACTCCACTAATTCAAAAAAGTCATTCACACTAACTGACTTTTTCATCCCGCACCACTGTTTTCGTGGGGAAATTAGGGACAAGTTATTCGGCTCGGTAGGCCTACCTGAGCTAACTTGAGCTCGCAGGTTACTTATTGCTGCTTGTAAACTCTCTACAAGCTTTTGCAAACTTTCTGCAGTTGTGACTACTTTGTTTCAACCACAGCTTTAGAACCTCTAACAGCTTCAGCATATATTCCAGAATTTCAAGTCAAATCGTAACTTAACTTCACAACAAAGTAAATTAGAACTATAGACACACAATAAGTGGATATAACACAAAAAGGTTAACACTTTGAAATTAATGTAAACCATGTCACCACTTCTTCTAACGTGAATATCAGTGCAGTATCCTACTTTCCTTCGTCTCCCTAACTATCCACAATTCAACTTCATTTCCTCAAAATGCGGAATTTATTGGCGTGCTCGTCTGAAAGCAAAATGGTCTCTGTCCATCCCTGACCGCTGCCAACCATATTGTAATGGGGTGCGGCGGTCGTCCTAACCACTGACACCATTACCTAAAAAAGGGTATCGGCTGCCCCCACTTTGGACAACACCATGACATATTTCCATTATATAATATATTCTACAACACTGCATCAAAGTACATTAACCCAGATACTTGTATAGTACAGTGGAAAAAATTAGTACGCCAATCAATGGTTCATAAACTTCTACCAAAGAACTACGACGAGGAAAGCCTGATCACCACCTGCTGCCGCATATTTGTTTCCTTCTATTCAAGCAATCAATTTGGAATACGAACTTATAAAGCACTCAAATGAAACCAAATATAATCCGAACCATTTCGCACCAAACAACTTAATCACGCCTATCTGGCGTGATAATTAGTAGTAGAGCCCACGTCTTGTAAATATTACTCTTTCTTCACTCCCCATACTTCCGCTGCCGAAGGCTCAACGAAGACCCTGTACTGCCGCTTGACCAAACTACGCCAAACTTCTCAGCTTAAGTCAGCATTTCCAATATTCACCTAGCAACAGTTTTCTGCAGTTTCGACTGGTTTACTCTTGCTATGTGAATGATAGGCGATCTGGCCTTCCTGTTTGTCCGACTGAGGGACGTATCCAACCGTTCCCTACAATGCTAGCAGCATATATAAAACGCAATGGAATAAAATAAAATAAAATTTTCTCTACGGGGCACTACAGATATCTTTCATTTTGATCGCACATCCTCTAGTGTGACTATCACCCACAGTGATTAAAGAGTGTTTGTTACTGTCACTGTCACTTTTAACACTGGGTGATGTGTTTCGAGCGTTGGATTTACACTTACTATTGATATTATTAATTAGCACTGTGTCACTGTCGTTTTCTTTAGTATTGATCTCGTCCATAGATGGTATGCTGTTCAACCTTTCGCAATGACTGGCATCTTTTGTAACTGTAATCTTTTGTCATTGTGGAAGAAGATTTCTTTGTCGGAACCCTTGCCGTTTAATTTCTTGTTCCTGAGTGATGCGACGCCATTTTCCGTGTTGTCTTGAAGGGACGCTTTTGGTGTACGATGCGTTCTTTATTTTCCATTTCTGTTGTTGTATTTTCCGTTGATCTTTGTAGGTTATGTAATGTTTGAAAACGATTATACTTCGATATAGCTGATTTTTTTAAGACTTTTAACCACAGATTTGTCTTTCAATAAATGATGTTTTGGGACCTGAGACCAGTTATTGAATTTTGATTAATATTGTATACCATGTATTTAAATGACTTGTGGCCTCCGGAGAATCCACACGATTCGTCCTGTGCATTATTTCCATCTCTTCCGTTACAATTCATACGTACAATTTCAGTCATCAGCTTTAGTTCCGTTGTGACTTTAAACAACTCCATTTGTAAGTTTGTGCAAGACACGCACCTCGGATAACAACTTTCAAGATTATTGTCATTGAATGTTGCATCCACAACGTTGTGGTTCATTACAGTGCCGCCATATTTGCGCTGGCATGTTTTCTTAATATACGAAACAAGAATTTCATAAGTCACCACAAACCGTACAGCACAGAACTGCCCTGTTTTGTTCTGTTTTCGTATCTGCGACAGTTACATTTTGTTTTGGCGTGCTGTCGGAAATTCTGGCGTTAGAAGGATACGCTGCTAAGCAAACAGCGTTCTGCGGGAGACATGGCAACCCCTTCTCTGAAATCTTTTGAATTATTCTGTAGGTTGATTATGTGGCACAATATATAGAAATTGGAACGGTTTATTTTTGAAAAGGATAGGAGTCATTCATTTCTTTTAGGGCCGTAGTACATTATGTTCAGTCTAATTTGTTGAAAATTTCAAGTAAAATATGTCTCCTATTGTCATACAAATTGTCTGTATTTAGGGGCATTATTCAGCTACAAAAGCTGATTGCCACTGCAGCATTGTCAAACTTTGCAAATTGTGTAGGCATCTATATCAGAATGACATACTGGTGGGTCAACTTAATTGTCAGTGTCGGGTTCAAAAGTATTGACGGAGATTCTAGAAGCCAAAAGTGAAATTGCCTGCAGAAGTCTTGTAAAACTTCATAATCATGGGAAATTCATTTTAAATCAGCACAGGCGGGCCTGATGGTGATGTTACAGAGGCTAATGGGTCATGGAGATGACTGTTTAGGACTTCCCCTTTTCTGTGTGTTTTATTGCCCTGCTGATGTCAGTGAGCACAAAGTGGTTGTCAGTAGCTGTTACTGTCTGCAGTGGTCTACACAGAATAGCTAAATTGCAGGGGAATGTGGGGAAATGTGGTGGAGGGAGGTTTGCAAAGGAGTGGATGCGTGGCACTTCATTCTAGGGCAGTGGTTCTGCACCTGTGGTGAGCGTACCCACTGGGGATGCAAGGCGAACCAGTTATTTGATTTCTTTTTTGTGAAATGTAATATTAATCCACTCTCATAGTTATGCTGTTCCTCAAGTGACCTACTTTTAACATTTTCGATATGGGTTTGAAAACAGTTTGAGAACATAATGTATTGGGCTGCATCAGAGGTCTTGGGCCTGAGCACGGTGGGCTGATGGGTTTAAGCCCCAATAAACGTGTTGCGTGTAATTACTTTATTATAGAAATGTATGCAATTTTCATTTCAGTGCTTTGTGTTGCATTTTGCAAACTGGAAGTTGAATCTCAGGTAAATAAAAAGATAAGTGTCTCTATTCCGGCATTAAGAACTGTATATATATATATATATATATATATATATGAGTACGTGTGCCATTGTATAAGTGGGTCCCTGTCACCACGGCATGGCGCGTCCTCAGGTTGCGGATGGAGAAACGGCCTCCGATAAGGAGGGTAGCTGCGCATATATTGAATAAGCAGTCGCGGACAGCTGACGAGGGGTGGTCCTCCAGCTTGGGGGTTTGGCGAGGTGCTAACAACGTCTCCCCGTGAAAAACAGCGGTTAAGAAATATTCACAAGGCGAGATGCTTCCTCTGGAGACAACACAATCCGGAGGTAAACTACTCCCCCACTCGGATCTCCGGGGGGGTTCTAGAGGAGGAATCACGCAGCAGGAAAAGGGGACATTTTATTGGGTACGTGGAATGTTAGGAGCCTGTATAGGGCAGGTTCACTTACGGCAGCGGCCAGGGAATTAACCAGGTACAAATTAGATTTAGTGGGGGTGCAGGAGGTTAGGTGGGACAAAGGG
>Ga0123355_10021664_pt1 | contig 10288 bp, 9 predicted proteins | sample TergutEmb28metaG_3_FD_89872 | JGI IMG/M metagenome (GOLD analysis project Ga0123355, IMG submission 89872) | Embiratermes neotenicus P1 segment gut microbial communities from Petit-Saut dam, French Guiana - Emb289 P1 | ecosystem: Host-associated > Arthropoda: Insects > Digestive system > Gut ... | reverse complement strand
TGGCTATGTAAAAGGATTCAGCTTTGCGTTAACAATACTGGTTTCGTTTCAATGGATAATCGCATTTGCCGGTAGCATAGCATTTATCGTTTTTCCTATTGAATGGATTGGAGATTCTTTAGGCTTTGTAATGACTCTCTCACTGGCGCATCTAACTATGGCGTTGGTCATAAGAAGATATGGCCGTATTGTGTTCAGACAGGATATGAGCAAAATGCTGTTGTGCATTGATATTGGAGCAAAGGTATTTTTCATAGCATTTTTCAACCTGTTCTTCCCTATGTTTTTTGAGGCTTTAGGCATGACAAACTATTCCGTTCTGGCCTTAGCTCTGCTGACAACAGCAATAATATTTGCAATCTATAGGGAATATTCTGTCACTCTTGAAAAGCAAATCGCAATACAAAACAGCAACTTGCTTGTTGTTGCACAATGGGCGCAACAAACCATTACAAGATATGAGCATTTTTTAGGATATGGCGATAAAAAAACCGGTATTACGTTTTATGAAACCGTGATGTCAATTCAGTCAATCGAAAATCCGATATTGCAGGCCACGTTGTACGAGCTTGCTTATACATACGAGAAACTTGGGATTTCCGTTGATATATCAGTGATACCCACAGAATCTGATGATGGAGATAGCAGCAGCATAAATCTAAACAACTATGATTTGTATATCATCATCAATGAGTTTATAGAAAACGCTATCAACGAGGCAAAGAACCAAATTAATAAATCAATCAGCGTTGTGATCGAACATCAACATGCATCAAGCATTGCCAGGCGCACAAGAAATGGCTTCAGCTTTAATATGCAAACCCATATAAGCACAAATGAAGGTGCAGATATTGCATCTCCCGAATTTCTGGTCAAAAAAGATATGTTCATTGGCCTCATGCAAAAGAACACGAATATATCTATAAGCCTCATAAAAACGAATAATTTTATTCAGATGTTGAAAGTGGCATGAGCAACAAAGATTGGCGTTTTGGCGGTAGTCGCACCACATATAATCTTCCTGAAAGGAGGCATCCCCTATGTTGTATGAAATCTATTGTACTTTGGCAGCCAAGGTGTACGAATGTGCAGCGGTTGTTTGTGAGTACCTTGTAACAATAGTTCCATTCAATCGGTTCCCGCCTTGGTGGTAATCAATGGAACGCAGGATGCGCTTGGCATCGTCGTATAACAGGCCCTCGTCTGTTTTCAGCCGGGGGCAACACTTAGACCTATAGAGGATTAGAAACTGGAGGTAGAGAATATGGAGCGATATAGCTCACGTGTTATTGATGAAAAAGGCCGATTGGTATTGCATAGCACTCTAAGGAAAAAGCTCGGAATAGAAACTGGTGATAAAATCTCCCTCGTTGTGGTTGACACAATAATGATTTTGCAAAAAGTAAACAACAGCACCGTTTCTGAAAATAGTGTCTGCGAAGTAGACCAGCTAGGACGGCTTTCCCTGCCGAAAGAACTAAAGCAATCATTTGGTTGGGAAATAGAAGACGAAGTTGCCCTATATCACACCGATAATTTAATTATTCTAAAATCGGCGTAGAAAAGTAGTATCGGCGAGCCATTAGATTAACTTCATTTCTTCACCGGTCTTGTATAAGTTAAGCTAGTGGCTCTCTCTTAAAACCGTAAATTTTTATCGCAGGAGGAATTGAGCTTGTCTGAATTAAAACACAGGAACGAAATTGTGCCAGAGTTTAAATGGAATCTAGCCACCATTTTTGCAAGTGATGAGGCTTGGCAAAATAGTTTCGATGAGTTGACCGCATCATTAAATCAAATCGAGGCATACAAAGGCAGGCTGGGAGAATCTGCTGAAAGTTTGCTGGACGGCCTCACGTTATTATATGAATTGCAAGTTGATACGTATAGGCTATTTCTCTACGCTCGCTTAAAAAAGGATGAAGATACCGCAAATTCATTCTATCAAGGCATGGCTGATAGTGTCGCAAGTCTCAACACGAAATTCCAAGCGGCGATTAGTTTTATTGAACCCGAAATTATCGCTTTGGGGCAAGAAAAGATAAGTGCTTTCATGGACACCAACGATGATCTAAAGATTTACAAGCACTTTTTCGACAATATGCTTCGTCTGAAAAATCATATTTTGTCTATGGATAACGAAGAAATATTGGCAAAGGCTGGTGAGATAGGCGATGCGTCACAAAGTATTTTCACGATGCTAAACAATGCGGATATGGTATTTCCAAATGCGCTTGATAGTAACGGTTTGGAGCATGGAGTCAATCACGCCAGCTACAGCGCATTGATGGAAAAAACGGATAGAACCTTGCGGAAAAATGTTCAAGGTAATTTTATTGATGCGTACATCGCTCAAAAGAACACAATCGCCACGGCTTATAGCTTCTCTGTCAAAAATGACTTGTTCACGGCTGGTGTACGTAAGTACGATAGTGCTTTAGATGCCGCGCTGTCTACCTACAATATCCCGAAAGCAATTTACAAAAACCTCATTAATACCGTAGGCGATAATCTGCATATCTTCCACCGTTATCTTGATATTCGGAAAAAATGCTTGAAATATGACGAACTGCATATGTGGGATATGACAGTACCTATGGTTGAGAACGCCAACACACATATGAGTTGGGAAGATGCCAAAACCATAGTTACAGACGGCCTTGCTGTTCTTGGGGAAGAGTATCAAAACCTGCTGCGAAAAGGGTTCAGCGAAGGTTGGGTTGATGTATACGGAAATAAAGGCAAGCGGAGCGGAGCGTACTCATGGAGTACATTCGGATTTATGCACCCGTATGTCCTCATGAATTACGATGACACCATTGATGACGCATTCACCCTTGCGCACGAAATGGGCCATGCTCTGCATTATCATTATACCCACGCCACCCAGCCTGTTATGTACAGCAGCTATAGTATGTTCTTAGCGGAAGTTGCGTCTACTGTAAATGAGGCGTTGCTTATGAACCATTTGCTTAACACTACCACCGATAAAACACAATACAACTATCTGCTGAACTACTTTATCCAGCAGTTTGTCGGCACTTTCTTCCGCCAGACCATGCTTGCGGAATTTGAAATGCTAACTCACGAAATGGCCGAACAGGGTAAGCCTCTCACTTCTGATACATTGAACAAGCTATACCGCAGCTTGTTGGAAAAGCATAACGGCACCGGAGTGGTTATAGATGAAAAAGCAGGCTACCATTGGAGTCGTATACCGCATTTCTACAGAACTTTCTATGTATATCAATACGCAACCGGCTTCGCCGCTTCAATGGCTCTGTCAAAGAAAATCCGTGATGAAGGCGCGCCTGCTGTTGAAAGGTATTTAGACCTGCTAAAAAGTGGCTGTAAAGATTATTCAACCAATCTGCTCAAAAATGCCGGAGTTGATATGACATCACCCGAACCGATTAAAGATGCATTAAAGATTTTTGAAGACTTGCTTGATAGGTTTGAAGAGTCAGTTTTACAGTAACAGCATCAATACAACAAAAAAACCTATGTGCAACGGCTTTTGAAATGCCATTTCACATAGGTTTTTAGTTTATTTAGATGCAAAATGCAGCATAAAGCGGTACTGTCTTCTTTCCGTCATCAAATCCAAAATTCTTTGTTGACAACTTGATGGCATAGGCCGGCTTATATGTGCTGATATACGTAGCAAGGCTTTTGGCTTTAGTATTTTCCGCACTCTTAACTTCGATGGGTATAATATTTCCGTCTCTTTGGATTACAAAGTCAATTTCTGCACCACGCTCACTCATCCAGTAATAATTCTTGTACTCATTGGCGGTAAGCTGGCAGCAGACATAGTTCTCTACCATGCCGCCCTTAAAATCATTCAACTCGCTAGACAGATACAATATATCTTCGGGGATAATGTCTTTTTTTGCACATAATAGCCCCAAATCTGAAACATAAATTTTGAAAGCATCAATATCACGATAGTTTTCCAAAGGTTTCTTGGGTTGTTCAACACGATGTATGCGTGTTACTATGCCCGACAGCGAAAGCCATTCGATAGCATTTTCAAACTCGGCTGCTCTTGCACCGGTTTTTATCAGCTTATACAGGAAACGAGTGTTCTTCTTGGATAGTTGGACGGTGATGTTGTCATAGACCAGCGAAGTTTTCTTGATTTCATTTTGGGTGTTGTACTTACTCATATCTTTAAGATAGCTCTCCAAAATCATCGCCTGCGTATGCCGAACTAAAATCATATCTTTGGTGGCAAGATATTTTGTGACACACTCCGGCATACCGCCCACAACAAGGTATTTGCGATAAAACTCAAGTGCAGCCGAATGAAGCGCGCTTGGCATAGCGGTGTCGCTTTCAAAGCAATCTCTTATTTGAGCAACCAAATCATTTTCTCCACAAGCAAGCAAAAATTCTTCCATATCCATAGGATACAGGGTTTTTATATCTACCTTGCCAACTGGAAAAGAAAACTTACCACGATTAACAGCCACACCAAGAAGACTGCCGGCCACGACAATATGATACTCCGGTGCATTTTCAGCAAAATATTTCAACGATGTAAGGGCGCGCTCACATAACTGCACCTCATCAAAAAAAATCAAGGTCTTTTCTTTTATGATTGTCTGCCCACAGATACGGGACAAAATTGGCACTAGATAAGATGGTTCGATACTCTCATCAAATGTTTTGGCTAGACTTGGAGTTGTTTCAAAATTGAAATAAGCGACGTTTTCGTATTCTTCTCGCCCAAACGCAAGGATTGAGTAAGTTTTCCCTACCTGTCTGGCACCTTGCAGAATGAGTGGTTTACGGTAGTGGTTACTCCTCCAGCTTTTAAGATATGTGGATATTTTACGGTACATAACATCATCGCCTTTCGTCTTGAACATACCATATCATTTATTCATGTAATTATCAAGTGAATAATATCTATTATACACATTAAACCGCACGAATATTCAGCAGACATAAAAAAAGCCACCGCATTATGCGATGGCGAAAAAACTTAACGAGGCGATTACACCCTCATCAAACATTGTTGCAGGCTAGGCCGCGATCAACTTTCCAAGTACAGTATTCCGCTTTGCGGTTTCTGCTCTATGGATAGCTGTAAACAAAGCTTTTTTCTGCCCAACGATTATGACCTTTTCTTTGGCACGAGTAATGGCTGTGTAAATGAGGTTTCGTTGCAACATAACATAGGCCTCGGTCAGCATGGGAATAATGACGATTGGATATTCGCTGCCCTGCGACTTGTGGATGGTCGTGGCATAAGCCAGTTCGATAGGCTCCATATCTTCGGGGCCGTACTCAACTTTTCTGCCGCCAAAGTCTATGGTAACGGAGTAATCTCCATTACGCCCCTTATCAATCTTGCGTATCCTTCCAATGTCGCCGTTAGAAATTGAGTCATTGTTTCGGGTCTGCATGACTTTATCAAACAGTCTAAAACGTTTAAAACCCACAACCACCTCCGGCCGGTCATTTGCAGCAGGGTTGAGCATATCTTGAATCTGCTTATTTAGTGCGTCTGTGCCGCACTTACCCTTAATACGCATAGGCGACAATATTTGAACACCGTCTGCGCCATAGGATTTGCCATCCGCATCTAGCTGTCTGACAGCATCATAATATAGACTGATAACTGTTCTTGCAGCAATTTCAGGCTCTTGAGCGTCTACATACACAAAATCCGCACCGTACATAAGCCCGTCACCTTTATTTTGCAAGATTGTATGAGCATTTATATTGATACGGCTTGTACTTGCTTGCCTGTGAACGACATCTAACTTTGTAGAAGGTATCGCTCCGCAAAGCAATAGCTCTCTTAGTACATTTCCTGCACCAACACTAGGAAGCTGATTGTCGTCACCGACAAACAGTAACTTTGTATTGGGATTTATGCACCTAAAAAGTTGATACGCCAATGACATATCCATCATACTAACTTCATCCACCACTAAGAAATCTACATCAAGTGAGGATTCCGCTTGGTCTTTTTCTGCGGTAAGCCCCAAAGTGCTGTGAAGCGTAGAAGCATCAGCGCCCACACTTTCGGATAACCGCCGCGAAGCCCTGCCCGTAGGTGCCGCAAATGCTGTTTCACCGCCGACAAGCCAATCATATACAGCGACGACTACTTTGAGAACAGTGGTTTTGCCTGTACCCGGGCCTCCGGTGATGATAGATAAATTACTGGTTAAGGCCATCTTTACAGCATCTCTTTGTTTATCAGCAAGATTAATCCCAAATGCTTTTTCCGCACGAGCGATAGCAGCATCAACATCCTTACTGATAATCACGGGTCTAATCATTTCTTTTGCGAGCCGGGCTGTTTCCCGTTCTGCTGTGAAATTTTTTGGCAGATATATACGCCCGTCATCTTCAAGCAGACGCTCATTTAATACCAAATCAAGCAGGGCTTGCTGTGCGGCAGAACTCTCTGCCACCTCTGGCCCCAGTAGTTTTACTGCCTCACTACATAGCGCATCGCTTTCAAGAAATAAATGTCCAGCTTGCTGTGACTGCCCCAAGGCGTACACAATACCTTCCGCAATACGATGGGGAGAGTTTAATGGCATACCATTCCTTATAGCCATTTCGTCCACAGTTTTGAACCCAAAACCGTGGATATTGCAAAGCACATAGGGGTTAGCTTTCACAACTTCCGTAGCTTGCGCTCCATACATCTCAAATATCTTTTCAGCTTTTTTGGGAGTTACGCCATACGGTGCCAGCTCGGTCATTATATCGCGCAACCCCATGCTTTGATTATAACCCTCCATAATTGAAGCCAGTTTTCTTTCAGTAATGCCTGGTACTTCAAGGAGTCGTTCTGGGGTCTTGTCGATAATATCCAAGGTATGAATACCGAATCTGCTCACTATGGCATTTGCGGTATGTTCTCCGATGCCTTTTATGAGGTCAGATGATAAATACGAAGCTATACCCTCTGTGGTTTTTGGACGTAAAACGCTGCAGCTCTCAACCGATAACTGCAAGCCGTACTTGCCGTCAACCCATTTACCGATTAACTCGATCTCGACACCGCTTGCTGTGGGCAAACGATTACCAACTGCTGAAAATGCAATTAGTCCGTCGCGTGGTTGATACCTACTCTTTGCATCATCAGGGATTAAGCCGTGATCCTTAGTCTTATAAGATGCCACGGTATACCCTGTTTGATCATTGCAGAATAATGTTTTTTCATGCAGGCATGTTATTTTCATTTGCACCTCCATCAATCAAAAACCCTGATAGCGATTATCAGGGTTTCAGCAGTTTTGTTGGTTGGACTGGAATACTGCGCGCAGATACCATCTTCTCTAAGCTCCCATGAAGATGCTTTGCCCCACGGAAGATAAAAACCTCTACCCCCATTTGGTTGTTGTATAGGGAGATCCGATTCATTCAGCTTGAGTGAATAAATTGCCGTGGTGTCAGCGCAATTTACCACACGTCGTTCACCGATTACTTCCGCCCTGCGATGCTCGGTAATACAAAACTGGACTCCCGTAATCAGTTTCTTTTTTAACTGTGACAAATTCTTAATCATGCTGCCGCCTCCTTTTTGGCTGTTGTTTTCTTTACGTTTAACCGTCGATATTTTTCCTTTTTGACAATGTACTTGTCGTAAATATCAGGATGATTGGCCTTAAAGCCATCTTTGTCCACCTCATCCTGCATTACCGGGTTATATGTGATAATAAATTCTTCCCCACCGGCTCTGCACACTGCTTTGCAAGATACACCCATGCCCTCAATGAAAACCGCTTGGGCCTTTTCCATTTTTGCTTTTAATGCAGCAACCGTTTTTTCCGCTAAGGATTTCTGCGCTTTAGCGGACAGATATTCTGTCAGCGAATCGACCATGTGATCCGGCAACTCTATCGCGTCAGCGTTAATATCAGCTCTGCCAAAGTGGTTGCGGATGCTTTGCAGAACCAAATCTCCACCCTCTGTGTATGGCGGCTCAATGCCCGTCAGCACATAGTTCATCCAAAAGTCTTTTTCAACGGCGATAATATCAGCCTCAAAGTCCACATCTCTTTCGATTCTGCGCCATACAAAATCGTTTTCGTTGTTGCCATACAAGCACGCAATAAACGCAACATCTACGTTCATAATGGCCATGTAGTGTCGAACCTGAAGCTCATAATTAAGCGGAACGGCATCGTCATCCCACTTTTCCTTGGCATGGCTGTTGGACGTTTTGCACTCCAATATGGCTGTTCTGCCGTCCGGAAGCGTTAAAAAATAGTCTACATTAGCGAGCATGTAGGGATAATCGGTATAAAGACACGAAACTCTCCCATGAAGATTTCTTCTGGCGCATATGTCGCCTGGTCAAGTGCAAGACGGGTCAGCGGCTGTATATTAGAAGTGCTTGAAATTGCCGCCTTTATGCCATCCCTGCCCAATGTGTCTGCGCTGTTAATACGAGTATAGATATTGTCGCAGAACATGGCCGCATATTTTGAGAGTTCGTTTTCATCGGTGGAGCCTGGGTTATCCATAAACTCTGATAATTTATTGAAACACTCATGCTGTTCGGTATCGTAACTAGATGGACTTGCAAAATGGCTATGTGCGGTTATAACCGCCATAAGTAGCGCAGTACCGTCTTTTCCATTTTTCTTTAGCACATAAGGTTCTGGGGTGCTTGCCGGGTCAGCAAGTATTGCCGCCTTAAATGTTCCCTTGTTCCAGTCATATGAAACAATTTCTATATGCCCGGAAGAGTTTTCCCTTTCAAGCAAAATTGAATCACCCTGTCGCCCAATGGCTGCTTTACCTGTACCGATTTGAGTGTTTATTATCGTTATAGCAGCCCGAAGCGTTGGTGCGTGCAATGTTACCCTCGCAGATGATGGGCGATGCAGTGATTTGACATCTGATCTGCTTTTGGCTACGCCTGCCCCATCAAACGGAGTAGGAAGCGGCAGACTATATGTGTGATTTGCAAATAGCTGATTGGCCATAAAAAATTCCTCCTAAATATGTTTTGTGTCCTGAATTGTGCTTAATGCCACAATGTTTAGCTCATGTCCATGGGTATGTCATACTCGTTAAAATTTAACGACAGAGCTTTAGCGATAGATTCCTCCATACGCAAGATTTGCTCACCAGTAGCATTATGGATTTGAAGTTGAAACAGCAGATCGCCCAAGCCGTAATAAACATCATGTGCGGTACAGCTATCTCCTTCTGAAAACCCTATCGTGAAAGCCTCTAATGTAGGCGTTGCGTATTTTGCAGGAATTTTCAAACGCTTCATAACCGCTTTCATACAGCCTATCGGGTAGACAATCGCTACATCCAAAAGCTGCGTAAGTTTCGCCAGCCTATCGCCATATTGGGCAAATACCCCATCAAGGTTTTCCATGAACTTCTCCATGTTTGCATCGCCTTTGTGTTCAAGACCAACCGGGCCACCTAAAGGAAGCAACAAACGATCTTGGCCAACAACGAGTTTCGGCATGAGGTTTACACCGCTTGTACCTATATCAGATGAAGATAGACGTAAGCCGGGTTGAACCTTTTGTGGTCTATGCCACGCTTTTCAAGTGCTTCGGTGTAAGTTTTGATTAGATCTCTTTCGCCTGATAGCTCAAACTCGGCTGTGGACAAGACATGTGACCAGTTGCCTCCCGCAAAGTGATTATGAGGAAACCGTGTATTGATGTATTCCGTCGTCGCTGTAAAAATTTCGGGTATAGACAGTGGCACATAATCTGAACTTCGTACTGCGGAAACCTTTCCATCCGCAATGCGTATCTTGGCTGTTGCTTTATCCGATGCTACGTTCAAACATTCATTAAGAATATTTCGTAACACAAGTTTTGAAACCTTCGTTAGTGCAGTGCCGGATATTTTGGCACGCTCCTGCAAGGAAGGCATAGCGCACGAGCGCAGTGCCGTTTGCAGTAAATCGCCGCCTTGAATGACCAGACCGGTATTTTTAGCGGTATCATGGACAATTTCCGTAGATGCTGTACGATAAATCATTGTGGCATCCTCCAGCAGCATAACGTTAAGGTCGCGTATATCTACCTCGTTAATCCACTCGGCATTGTCTTCCCGCTCCATCAAAAATTCGAGCATATCGTTGGGTTTGGCAAATGATTTAGATGCATTGTCTTTGCCATAATTCTTGGCTTCCTGTGCTTTCAAAAAAGTTGAGTCAAAAGGTATGGTTTGCTGCGGCGTTATTTCTAACGCTGAACTTCCGTAGGTAATTGCTCCTGACATAAATTTTCCTCCATTCGTATTTTTCCCATATAGGCGAGTTTGAACGCAAATC
>Ga0123355_10021663_pt1 | contig 10289 bp, 7 predicted proteins | sample TergutEmb28metaG_3_FD_89872 | JGI IMG/M metagenome (GOLD analysis project Ga0123355, IMG submission 89872) | Embiratermes neotenicus P1 segment gut microbial communities from Petit-Saut dam, French Guiana - Emb289 P1 | ecosystem: Host-associated > Arthropoda: Insects > Digestive system > Gut ... | reverse complement strand
GTAAAACCTGCTTGCCGTTTTGCGACACGAAAGGTTTTGCTAAGGTGCTGTACTGTAATCATAATGTGCTTGGACTCCTTCTGTAATTTATTCTTCTTCCTCTTGCTCTTCTACCAAAACCTCCACCACGCACTCCAATGCACGGCGTTGGTCTGCCTTTGTTACCCGAACCCGCAAATTCTCAAAATCAAATACATCGCCTTTTTCCGGTATGCGCCGTAGCATATCCATTATCCAGCCGCCAACGGTGTTGGACTCAGACTCGGCATTGATGTCAAAGTACTCAAACATATCGTCTACATAAGCTGTACACAATATTTTGTGCTTGTTATTGCCCAAATCTCTAAATTCTTCGATTACTTCGTCGTGTTCGTCCCATATATCGCCTACAAGCCGTTCCAGTATATCGTCCATGGTTACGATACCTTCTGTGCCGCCGTATTCGTCTGTAACAATGGCGATGTGGCTTTTTTCTTTTTTCATCAGCTGCAGCAAATCTTTTACACGCGCACTGGTTACGGTGAACACCGCAGGCGTTAAAATATCTTTTAGCTCAAGTGTAGCGGCTTCTGTGGCCAGATGACGCAAAAAGTCCCGTATGTGCAGTACGCCCTTAATATTATCAAGAGAATCTTCATAAACAGGAAGCCTGGAGTATCCGCTTTCTAAAAATTGCTGGGTGATGGAATCCGTATCTGCGGTAATGGGTATGCTTACAACTTCTACGCGCGGGGTAATAATATCCCACGCGCTAAGCTCGTGAAATTCTATGGCGTTGGTTATAAGCAGCGAATCTTCTTCGTTAATCGAGCCTTCTTTTTCCGCTTCTTCTACCATAAAAATAATTTCTTGCTCCAGTTCGGCCTGTTCTTCTTCCGCTGTTTTTTCTTCACCTTCGCTTACAAAGTTTGCGCTTAGGCGGTTTTTCATCTTCACAATACCCTTGTTAATTGGTTTTAATAATACCATGAGAAGCAGCAAAAACGGCGCGCAGGCAAGCATTACTTTTTCCGGGTTCTGCTTGGATATACTTTTGGGAAAAATATCTGTAAGCACAATAACAATGGCACTAATAACAATGGTGGAGAATAAATACCCCCACTCGCCAATCAGCCGGACAAACAGCGCAACAGATACCGTTGCGGCGGCAATGGCCACAAGGTTGTTGCATATAAGCAGGGTAGAAATAACCTCGTCGAAGCGGTTTTCGTATATGTGTGCAACTTGGGCGGCACGCTTACCGCGCCTGCCACCGCTTTCTGCAATGTTTTTCATTCTTGCGCGGTTTATAGACGCAAACGCCATTTCTGTCGCGCTAAAATATGTGCCTAGAAGCAGCAGAACAATGAGTGATGCAATCGATAAAAAATTTACAACTATGTCGGAATCCATTAGGATTAGCTCCTTAAAAATTTTTTGGCAAAGATGCCATAATAAAAACTATGTAGCTATACACACGTTTAGTATATACGAAATTTACTTTTTATTCAAATTTTTTTGTAAACGTGCTATAATGGGGCAACTTTTCGACAAAAAAGGAGTGAAACAAATGGACATTTTATTCAAAAACATCACCGTTGTAACAATGGATACCAAAAACCCTGTTATAGAAAATGCCGATGTTGGCATAAGCGGCAGGAAAATCATTCATATTTCACCCACGGGAGCTGAATTAACCGCGACACGTGTCATAAACGGCATAGGAAAAGTACTCATGCCGGGGCTGTATAACTGCCATTCTCATGCGGCTATGACACTTTTTCGCGGATTTGCTAATGACCGCGCGTTGGAGGACTGGCTGTTCAACTATCTTATTCCGGCAGAAGCAAAACTAACTCCCGAACTCGTGCGCACCGGCACATTACTTGCCATGGCAGAAATGCTGTCCTCTGGAACAGTGGCATTCACGGATATGTATTATTTCATGGATACCGTTGCAGAAGCGGTGCATGACGTTGGAATGCTCGCAAATATATCCAATGGGGTAACAAAAGACGGTTTTGACTTTTACCGCGACACATTTTATCGAACGACCCACGCGCTTGGAGACACCCACAAAGACGGACGCGTGAAGCTTAATGCGCATATTCACGGGTGCTACACATCGCCGCCGTCTTGGTGGGAGCAAGTGGCAGCGTTTGCGCAAGAGAATCATTTGCAAATGCACGTTCACCTATCCGAAACAAAAACCGAACACGAAAACTGTGTGAAAATTTATGGCAAAACACCGGCAGCAATGTTCGCGGAGCATGGCGTTTTTAACGTGCCCACCACAGCCGCCCATGGTGTATGGGTTACAGACGAAGACATTGCGATACTGGCAGAAAAAAACGTAACCGTTGCGCACAATCCTATTTCCAATTTGAAGCTCGCCAGCGGCCTTGCGCCTGTGCAAAAAATGAAAGCCGCCGGTGTAAATGTCGCCCTTGGCACAGACGGCGTATCTTCCAATAATTCGCATGATTTGTTCGAAGAGTTGAAAATGGCATCCTTACTTCAAAAGTATGCCACAAACGACCCAACCGCTCTACCCGCTTTTGAAACGCTTGCCATGGCGACCCTTAACGGCGCAAAAGCCCAGGGGCGCAGCCACGAAAGCGGTATGATAAAAGTCGGATACGACGCAGATATTTTATTAATGGATTTCGACAACCCGCGCCAAACCGTTTGCTACGACCCTATTTTGAATTTAGCATACTCCACCAGCGGGCGCGATGTGGAAATGACTATTTGCCGCGGCAAAGTGTTGTACGAAAAAGGCGAATTTACGACTATTGATATTGAAAAAACGCTGCATGATGCGCGTAAAGCGAGGGAAGTATTTTTGAAAGCGTAAGAAAATTCAAGTAGTGACTGTAAGTCACTAGTTTGAATTTGAATGCATATTTTCAGTTAGTGCCTCACAGCCGTCAACTGAAAAAAAGTTTCGTGTTTTTATACTTTAATCGCTTTTGTAGCAAAAAATATATCTATATAATCATCAAGAATATACCCGCTGCCGCTATCTTCGTAAAATCCGGCGATTAAAAATCCTACGTCAATTTGCCCTTGGATGATATCATGAAGTGAGTGTCCAAACCACACACCGTCCGATGTTATGCGCTCAAATTCATCTGACGACAAATCTCTTATATCGGAATATGGAATTTTATGGCGAAGAACAAGCTCACCTTTCTCCAATAATTCCAAATCGAATACAGATTCAAAAGGGTTGTTATGTGCCGCAAGCAATATGCCGCCTTTTCGCAGTACTCTGTAAGCCTCTTTCCAAACAGGCAATAGTGAGTCTACCCAACCTCCGACAAATTCCATGATAAGGTCGAAGGATTCATCAGAAAAAACCGATAAATCCTGCACATTACCTTGTACTGTCCTTATGTTCAAATTATCCCGTTTAGCGACAAACTCATCTTGTTCAAGCTGCTTTTTGCTATTGTCAAATACTGTTACGTCTGCGCCAAGAGCAGAGAGAATTGGCCCTTGTTGGCCACCTCCGCCCCCCATCAACAACACCTTTACCCCATTGAGGTTACTGGGAAACCAGTCTTTGGGAACAGGTTTTATGGGTGTCAATACCACATCCCATTTACCGTTTTTTGCGTTTTCTATCGTTTCAGATGAAACAGGTACTGTCCAAGTGTCTTTGTTTTCAACATTCTTGTCCCAAACGCTTGAATTTTTTTTTAATGTAATCCACTCTACTAAACCTCCTATTCGAAACTCCACACTAGAAGCATAACATATCTGCGCGCATTACACATCCAAAGCTAAAAAAGGCGTTCGGAATCGTGCGATTGTATCAACCTCACTATTACGAACGCCCTTTCTTAATTACAAAAACAAAAGAGGAGCAAATTATACTGCTAAAAACGGGAACAAGTAAGCTCCAATATAACGTATAGATACACCGGCTACCAATCCAAGAAACGGATTTTTTGTTAAGGCAGTTATAGCCATAGCTGTTGCGGCTTCTGCTGAAGCCAGCGGCGTTGTATTCACATTCAGGTTTAGATGTGGTGGGGGGCCTAAGAAGAAAACGTTTCTCAAATTAGGTACGAAGGTAGAGAAGAACCCGATGATGAACAAAAAGCCGGTAATTGCCTGTACAGGAATGTATTTTACCGCTTTTACCATTAGCCCTAAAAATAATAATACAAAGCACAGCAACATCATGATTACGCCGGCCATTACCGGCCAAGGAGATGCAGCTGTTGCAGAAATGATCGCGCCTACAGGCGCACCGCCAAATATAACGCTTGGAATATCAGCAAGGCTGTTAATGACGGTAAGATGATCCATATTTTGCGTATGTGTTCCCCCAGTAAAACCGGCAGTGATATTGCCGAATGCAATGTTTGTACCTATGTTTAGTGAAATGAATGCCAATGCAAACATAATCGCATATAAGCTGAATTTAGGTTTTACAATTTTGAAATCTTCCCAATACTCTTTTGTCCAAAACTTTGGATTTTCATTTTGTGTCATATCGCCTTCATAACCTGCGTCAGATGCCATTGTGGCAATATTAACGCGCCGTCCTCTTTTTCCGGTTACAGGGTCTTTTTGCAAAAACACAAAATCAAGCGTAGCCAATGTAACGGATACAGCGATAACATAAACTAAGGCATGTGGGTTTGGCGTTGCAGGAAAATGTACAAATGCAGCATGGGTCAGAAGTGCCGATACAAGAGAGATTATCCCCGTTCTCTTGGCTTGCTTTAGCATATCGAAACTAATGCCAGCCACCATAAGCCCAACACCAGCCATCATACCCCATAACACCGGGTTGCCTGCCCATTCTGCAATTCTGGTCACCCCGCCGAATAGCCCAAGGGGAACCATCACAACCACCGCCAGCAGCAGTGCTGCAACGCGCTCGTTCATTCTTTTCATAAAATGCGAAACAGTGAGTATAGAAGATTGTCCAGAAATTGGTGTAACAGAGCCGGTGATTAAGTTACCAACTGCACCAATAAGAAACGCAAAGGCGGTTGGTTTCATTTTATAGCCTTGCGCCGCTGCCCAAGCTAACATGGTCAGCCCGTTAATTGAAACAAAGACTACCGCAATTACTAATGTACTGAAGTCTGACATAAAACATCTCCTCTATTCTTTTTTGATACGTGCATACTACCAAACCATTTGTTGAAATGTCAACCATGGGGTATAATAATCTGCGTAAATCCATTTTCATGATTCCTGTAGGGGCGGATTCCATATCGCCCGCTCACTTACGAGGAGGCGCAAACCCCAATGAACACAAAAGCACTAAACACCCTGGAATACACAAAAATAACAGAAATGCTGCAAAGCCGCGCGGCTTCCCCAATGGGGAAACAGCTTGCAACGGAACTTATGCCAATGACATATATCAATGACATCAAACGCGCACAGGCGGAAACATCTGCCGCTGTAGGGATAATTTTGCGCAAGGGCAGCTTACCGCTTGGCGGGATTCACGATATTAAACCGGCATTAACGCGTGCGCTGGTAGGCGGTATGCTGCAAGCAGAAGAACTGCTGCAAGTAGCAGAAAGCCTGTACGTATGCCGCAAGGTGATAAACTACGGTAAAGATAAAAATGAAGAACCAACCTGCATAGCCCCCTATTTCGATGCCATCACACTTATAGATTCGTTGGAAAACGAAATAAACCGCTGCATCAAACCCTCAGGGGAAATTGCAGACAATGCCAGCCAAAAACTTGCAGAAATACGCCGTAATATTCGTGTTGCTCACGATAAAATCCGCGACCATTTGCAAGGGGTCATACATTCCGCCTCATACAAAAATATGCTGCAAGACGCCATTGTCACCCTACGCGGCGACCGTTTTTGCGTGCCTGTAAAAGCAGAATACCGCGGCAGCTTCCCGGGAATGGTACACGACCAGTCTTCAACAGGAGCAACGGTTTTTATGGAACCGCTTAGCGTGGTGGAGCTTAACAATAAAATCAAAGACCTGCACTTTGAAGGCAGGCGTGAAGAAGAACGCATTTTGCTAAAACTCAGCAACCTTGTGGGGTCTCATGCTGATATACTGGATAGCAACTTGGAACAAATTACCTACTTGGATTTTGTATTTGCCAAAGGCGAACTATCGCTGGCAATGGAAGCCACTGAACCTATTTTTAACGACCACAGATTTGTGCATATCAAAAAAGGACGGCATCCGTTACTAAACCCAGATACCGTTGTACCCACAGAAATTTATCTTGGCGGCGAATTTACTATGTTGCTCATCACAGGCCCCAACACAGGTGGTAAAACGGTTTCGCTCAAAACCCTTGGCTTGTTATCGTGCATGGGGCAGGCCGGGCTTCATATCCCTGCGGCACAAACATCAGAGCTAACCGTATTTGATGATATTTTCGCCGATATTGGCGACGAGCAAAGCATTGCGCAAAGTCTAAGTACATTTTCATCCCACATGAAAAATATTGTGAGTATTTTAGATGGCCTAAGCCACAATGCCTTAGTATTGCTGGACGAACTTGGCGCCGGAACAGACCCGACAGAAGGCGCAGCGCTTGCCATCGCCATATTACAATACCTGCGCGCACGGCAAGTCCGCACAGCCGTCACCACGCACTACAGCGAACTGAAACTGTTTGCCCTTTCAATGGAAGGCGTAGAAAATGCCAGTTGCGAATTTGATGTGGAAACACTACGCCCTACCTATCGCCTGCTGATTGGCATACCCGGAAAAAGTAACGCTTTCGCCATTGCAAAACGCCTTGGCCTGCCCGATGCCATAATCGACGAAGCGCGGGCAGTATTAAGCCAAAAAGATATCCGCTTCGAAGACGTCATAACAGACCTGGAAGCCAGCAAAAAAGCGGTGCTTCTGGAACAGGAACGCGCCCAAATATACCGCCGCGAAGCAGAAAAACTACGCGAAGATGTAGCCAAGCAGGAAGAAAAACTACGTACCCAAAAAGAAAAACTCATGCAGCAAGCTAAGCGGGAAGCATTGGATACCGTCCAGCAAGCCCGCAAGGAAGCAGACGAACTCATTACAAAAATGCAAAAGCAGCTGCAAGCCGCAAACCAGCGCGAAATAGAAGAAGCAAAACGCCAAGTGCGTGAGGGGCTAACCAGCCTAGCCGAGGGCATTGGCCCCGTAGCAGAAAAGCCATCCCGCAAACCGCCGGAAAACCTACGCCGCGGCGACAAAGTATTTATCCATTCCATGAACCAAACCGCCACCGTATCCGCCCCGCCAAATGCAAATGGCGAGGTGCAGCTACAGGCGGGCATTCTCAAAATAAAAGTGCACATAAGCGATTTATCCCTAGAGGAAGAAGAACAAATTGTGCAAAAATTCGCTTCAAAAGCAAGCAGCGGCGGCTCTAAAATGAAATCCTTAAATATTTCCACAGAGTTAGACCTACGCGGAATGCTGCCGGAAGAAGCCACTTCTGCCGCCGACAAATATTTAGACGATGCTTTCCTTGCCAGTTTAAGCAACATCACGTTGATACACGGCAAGGGTACGGGGGCAGTCCGCAACGCCATTCACGCGTTGTTAAAGCGGCACCCGCATGTGCAGGAGTACCGTTTAGGGAAGTATGGCGAAGGCGAGGCCGGGGTTACTGTGGTTACGTTGAAGTAATTTTTGATAAATTTATTAATTTTGCGGTTGACGTAAGGATTTTTTTATATATAATTGTTTCATAATGTTCCATTTTGTATAAAATCCTTCTATATACAAAATGGAACATTATGAACAATGCCAACACCTACAAAATTGCGTAATAATACCACACAGCATAGTCTAAGAATTTGTTAATTCTACATAACAAGTAGGAGCGCAAGATCAATATAGTTCCTAATATGCCCCACGCATAGAACAATGTAAACCTATCTAATTACTGGAAGGTCTGTAAATATAAATTACAACAAGTAGTCAAAAAATTGCAGCGGAGGAGAGGAATTTACATGGATTACAATGTATCGCACGGACAAAAGTTACAAGAGGTACAGGCAAGGCTTGACGCAATTTGTCAAAGGGCAATGTCAAGAATAAAAGAGACATTAGATGGGTATGGGGATGTGCTTTCAGAAACAGAAGTTCATGTAAACCCACTCTCTGTATACCTAGAAACAAAATCTCACAGTAGTAAAAGCGAAAATAAAAACGCTAACTTAGAGGCGCAAATTACCACTATTTTGCATGAAATAGGAATTCCGGCACATACGCTGGGGTACCTATACATGCGGGAAGCAATAATGATGGCGGTCAAAGATATGTCCATTCTCCAAGACATGACACAGAAAGTATATCATCCAATTGCCAAAAACTACAAAAAAACCACTATGAGTGTTGTGCGTGGGATTGGATACGCTATTGAAGCGGCGGGGATTAGAGGAAGTTCGGATATCGTTGATAAAATGTTCAAAAAATGCAAACCGGCAAATAAGGAATTTATTACATTAATTGCAGACCGGCTCAGGCTGGGCTTGCAGCCGCAAATCTAAAGTAATCGAATTTGAACAACGGACAGCCACAGATTTAAGGAGGCACAAACAAAATGAAAAAAGGTGTACAAGCATTCACAGTAAGAGACTTTTTAGGAAACCCAGCACAATGTCGGGAATCCTACAAAAAAATAGCCGATATGGGCTATGACAGCGTTCAGACTTGGGCAGCAGGCGGCATGACTGCCCAGGAAACACAAGATTTACTTACAGAGCTTGGGCTCGTAAACTGCTCTGGCGGGGGTTCTTTCGAAGAAATGCTAAAAGGCGGGGCGGCTATTACAGAAGCCGTAAAGACTGCCCAAATCTATAATAGCAGGTACATTGGCATAGGCACACTTCCCCATGAATACCGCTACACCAAAGATGGCTTTAAGCGTTATGCCGCTGACCTCAACAAAATTGCGGCAGAACTCAAAAAAGAGGACTGCGCCCTACTCTACCACCATCACGCACTGGAATTCTACTCTTTTGGCGATGAAAACGGCATGGATATTATGGTGCGGGAAACGGACCCGGACGGCGTATACTGGACGCTGGATACACACTGGCTTGTATCTGGCGGCGTAGATCCGGTGCAGTGGATAAAAAACCTAAAAGGCAGAGTACCGATTATTCATTTCAAAGACTACGGCATTGTGGAAGGTGCCGTGAAAATTGAAGATGTACACAAATGCTTTGCGGAAGTTGGGCAAGGAAATATCAATTGGCCGCCAATTGTTGAAACAGTAAGGGAAACGGGTATCGAGTACGTAATCGTCGAGCAAGATACCTGCAAAGGCAACCCGTTCGATAGCTTGAAAATGAGTTTTGATAATCTTGTAAAGTTTGGTGTTTAGACAAAAATGGGTGTTTGCGCGTCGCTCTTGATACAATCTGGAAAGCCCAAAGAATGCTGATTCTTTGGGCTTTCTAAATTTCTTGCTGGTAATTTCTTGCACTTTTCCAAGGAAATGCCTTGTCGCTTATCTTTTTGAAATGCACCCCCTGCCATACTTGAACAGAGGCATAAACCTTTACACTGCTAAAATCAAGCAGGTGTGTTCATGTATCAGTAGTTAATGTCCCCTGTGTTGCGCAATTTACCTGTGTTGATAAGATGCGTCTCCCTGGTGTTACAGAAGAACAGTGGCTGGGTATAAAAAATACACAAAAAATTTACATCTTGCTGACAGGAATCCAAATTTCAAATGCATATTCATCACTTTGCGAATCACCGGGCGGATAAATTTCAACGGTATATTGCATAGCATGTTCGTATCCACTAGATGGTAACCATTCAGTAAACACCCTCGTGTATAGTGCGTCCAAGCCCTCATACACCTTGCCTTTCCCTGAAAACATCGCCCATGTTCCTGCAGGGATTTCAAACAAATCCATACCCGTATATTCTCCATCTCCGATTTGTGCGCCAATCGACATTTCAATGCTGCCGTCTTCCAAAATATGCGACATGCCTACTTGCCATAACGGGGCGCGGTAGAGTTTATAATCATCTCGTATCACTTCGTTGGGGGTTTTACCCAATTTTTCGTTTTTGGTGTCTAAATATATCCCCCAAGAGCTGTCAAAGCCATTTGCTCCTGCTGCATAGCGATAAACACCACCGATACATTTAATTGCTCCTTTTTCTTCGATGCGATAATTCATGTCCATTGCTCCTTTAATAGAAATTTGAAAGGAAATTCTGGGGAACATTTTAAGTGTAACGCTTTTGGAGCGCGCTTCCATTGGCGAAACACCGTGCATTTCTCGAAATGCGCGTGAAAATGATTCGGGAGAATTGTAGCCATACTTCATCGCCGTATC
>Ga0123355_10021661_pt1 | contig 10290 bp, 13 predicted proteins | sample TergutEmb28metaG_3_FD_89872 | JGI IMG/M metagenome (GOLD analysis project Ga0123355, IMG submission 89872) | Embiratermes neotenicus P1 segment gut microbial communities from Petit-Saut dam, French Guiana - Emb289 P1 | ecosystem: Host-associated > Arthropoda: Insects > Digestive system > Gut ... | reverse complement strand
GCTCTCAATATCATTCCCATTCGATATATACAAAATTGGTTTGAGCATTGTGGCTATTTAGCTAATATTTAATGGAACTGCTAAATGATACAAAAGGATGACGTGTTGGTGTTTGGCAAAACTCTACCGCTTACAAAAAACGCAAATGCTTTTACTCGGTGAATCCGGCGTTTCCAATGGCGATAAAATAGGTCTTGACTCTGCCAACTTTGCAGGAACGTACACAGTCAATCTCACAGGCACGGCAGGTATTCGCACCACCACAATCACAGGCACGGCTGCATTTGGTGGTGATGGTACTTTCACACAAGGAGCGGTTATGCAAAGTACCGTACCCGAAATGATGACCCCTGTGGAAACATTGGCTCTTGCCAACGAAACGGCGGGCTGGTATGTTGCCTGTGCTGCCGGTATTGATGAATCCGACTTACAAGAATGTGCGGAGTTTATCGAAACTAAGACAAAGCAATTAGCCTACACTTTCCTTTCGGAAACTGACCCTGTTAGTTCAATCTTTTTCCGCTCGCACGGCTGGTGTGGGCTTATTCGCGATGATGACAATCCACAGGAAGTGCCGAGCGGGAATCGTTACGTTCATATTGCCGCTACTGCGCGAGGACTTTCATTTCCTGCCGGCTCCGAAACATGGGCATTCAAGAGTGTGGCAGCAATAGAACCTGCCGAAATCAGTACAAGTCTGCAAGTTGCATTGCAAACAGGACACAGCAACTGGATAGACCGCAGGGCAGGGCGTATTATAACCCACAACGGGCAGACCCGCAATGGTGAATGGATTGACCTTGTACGAAGTCGTGACTGGTTACAAAATGATATGCAGTTACGCATATTTAACCTAAAACTAATGAAATCCAAACTGTCATACACCAACCGGGAAATTGCTCTTGTTGAAAATCAAATGATAGCAAGCCTCAAGGAGGCGCAAGACAGAGGCATAGTAGCACCGGACGAATACGACAATGATGGTAACAAAATCTACGGCTTCACTGTGTCCGTACCAAATTCAGCAAGCCTAACCCCAACACAAAAAGCCTCTCGCGTTTTGCAAAACTGTACCTTCGTGGCAAGGCTTGCAGGGGCGATTCATGTCGTGAGGGTAGATGGTAAGATGAGGTATTAAAGGAGATGAGTTTATGAAACAACCATATGACCCACGCCAATTATTGATTGCATTTGGCTCGCATATTCCATCAGCGTTTCCGGATGGAACGTTTATATCAATAGAGCGTCATGGCGATGGTGTTCGCAAAGTTGTAGGGGCTTGCGGTTCGGTGGCGCGTTCGGCAGACCCGGACAAAACAGCAACCGTGACCTTAACCGTACGCTGGGATTCCGATACAGCGAAATGGGCGCAAGAACAATACGACCGCGACAATGAAACAGGAGACGGCGCGTTCTCAGTGCAGATAAAAGACCTGCGTGGCGGCTTGGTATTTCATGCCGAAGAAGCCTGGGTAGAGCAACCGCCGGACGATGAGTTCGCAGTCGAAATGAGCGACCATGAAATTGTTATCGCTACAGGCGAAGCCACTTGGAATCGGTAGGATATGTGACTTATGAAAGTATTTGAAACAAAGCAGAGGCAACTTGGCGATATTTTGTTCTATGTACGCCCCTTGCCTGCGTTTACAGCCGCAAATATCAGCGGTGAAGTTATTGGTGCGATATTACCTGCGCTGCTTGCGATTGGACCAATGTTGGGTGACAAAGATGACCCCACTGCCTTGCTTGACATTGATTCGGAAGTAGCGGCTAAAGCCCTTGCAAAAGGGGCTTCCGGTTTTAGTGGGGACAAAATTGAATCTTTGCTGAAAAGGTTATTGGTACAGCATAAAAATATTTCATTTGAGACGGTGAATGAAAAGAAGAGCAAGTTGCAGATTCTTACAGAGGATTTAGCCAACGACCTATTTTGCGGGGATGTGCAGGATATGTTTATCTTGGCATTTGACGTAATCAAGAGCAATTACAGCAGTTTTTTCGAGAAGCTCGCCAACCTGTTTGGCGACCGCATCGGCGCGTTTCAAAACTTGGTCAAAACGGGGACGGCGGGCTTGAAAAATATGGAAAATTAGATACAACACAGTTCACTGCATTGGAGTTGAAGTTGTACACTCTTGTCGGCGTTAAACTCGTTAGCATGGAAGAACTCAAAACCTGCGTCACCCTTGACGAAGCCTTAAAACTCTACGCCCTCTGGCGCATGACACAAGACATAGAAGTGGCAAAGGCTGATGAGATAAAGAAAAACATGGGTAAAAAACCAAGGAAAGGACGATAGGCTTTGACAATTCGAGAACTTATCATTTCATTTGGCTATGAAATAGACAAAAAAGCCGAAAAAAAGGTCAATGAGAGTATTGATGGTCTAAAGAATTTCGTCTCTAAAGCCCTTGGCACGAACGAAGCAGGCTTTAAGGTAAGCGGTCAAAAGCAAGTCGAAAGCGTTATAAACGACTTAAGTGAAACAGCTGAAACTCTTGCTGGAAATCTTGTTGGCTTTGAGGTTGATGGTGACAGCCAAAGACAAGTCGAAAGCGTTATAAACGACTTAAGTGAAACAGCTGAAACTCTTGCTGAAAATCCTATTGGCTTTGAGGTTGACGAAGACAGCCAAAGACAAGTCGAAAGCGTTATAAACGACTTAAATGAGATGGCTGAAACTCTCGCGGAAAATCCTATTGGCTTTGAGGTTGATGGTGACAGCCAAAGACAAGTCGAAAGCGTTATAAGCGACTTAAGTGAAACAGCTGAAACTCTTGCTGAAAATCCTATTGGCTTTGAAGTAGATGCCGACAGCCAAAGACAAGTCGAAAGTGTTATAAACGACTTAAGTGAAACAGCTGAAACTCTTGCTGAAAACCCTGTTGGCTTTGAAGTAGATGCCGACAGCCAAAGACAAGTCGAAAGCGTTATAAACGACTTAAATGAGATGGCTGAAACTCTCGCGGAAAATCCTATTGGCTTTGAAGTTGATGCCGACAGCCAAAGACAAGTCGAAAGCGTTATAAACGACTTAAGTGAAACAGCTGAAAATCTTGCTGAAAATCTTGTTGGCTTTGAAGTTGATGCCGACAGCCAAAGACAAGTCGAAAGCGTTATAAACGACTTAAATGAGACAGCTGAAGCCCTTGCGGAAAATGATGTAGGTTTCAAAGTAGACAGAAGAAGCGAAAACGAAGCAGTAAACGCCATAAAACGCATACGTTCCACTGCTCTGCGCTTGCTGGGCGTTATTGGCATTGGCTTTTCACTTATTCAAATGGCACGCTTGTCGGAGGAGTTTGGCGGCATTAATGACAAAATCCGCGATGCAACAAGGGAGTTAGGAGACCAACACGAAATACAGCAACGTATTTTGAAAGCTGCCAATGATGCGCGTTTAAGTTATGCTGATATGGCTGCTGCTGTGTCTCAGTTTACACAAAACTCTACAGTTTTCGATAATATCGAAGATGCGGCCGGTTTTGCAACTTTGTTAGCGCAAGACTTTGCAGGAGCAGCAATCTCGCAAGAAAAGTCAGCATACCTCACACGCTGCTTAGCGACGGATTTGCAAAAAGGCGCGATGAGTTCGCAGGCATTGAACACCATGCTGAGTGACGCGCCGCATATGGCAATACGACTTGCCAACTCCTTAAATGTAACGACCTACGAACTGCAAGAAATGGCACGACGCGGTGAAATATCGGCGGATATGTTGAAGAGTTCCTTCACAAACAGTGCGGAAGACATAGCGGCAAGGTTTGCCGAAACTGACATGACAATTTCCGACGCTTTACGAAATGTGCGAAATGGCTGGGGTCTTTTTGTTGCACAGATGGATGACACCCTCGGCATTTCCCGCATGGTTGCAAGGGGGATAGTGACGGCATTTAACCGAGTGTTGACCATATTGCGACGTTTGGTGGATGGCTTAATGCGAGTTGCAAATGCCTTGGGTGGCTTGCGCAATCTCTTTCGCCTTTTAGCAATTGCCGCAGGTGCTTTTATGGCAGTTATGGCGGTTGGTAAAATAGTAGCGATTGTCAAGGCTATACGCTCAATGGACAAGGCATTGCTTAAAGCAAAGGTAAAAATGCTTGCGATTGTTGCCGTATTGGTCATTTTAGGACTCATAACAGAGGATTTCCTTGCCTTTATGCGCGGGGATGACTCACTACTCGGTCATTTGTTGGAGAAGTTTGGCATTGATGCGGAGGGTGTGCGGGAAACTGTCCTCGGACTGTGGGAGGCTATCAAGGGCGTTATACCATTTGTAACGGAGTTAGCAAAGACTTTTGGCGGTATGTTGCTTGATGCTTTTAAGAAAATCCTGCCGGTTTTAATGGATTTGATACGGCAAATTCTACCACCGCTCATTGATTTTATAAAAAAGCTACTGCCGTTGATATTTCAAATAATCAGGCGGATATTGCCAATCATTATTGACCTGATAATGAGGATAGTACCCATCGTGCTTCAAATCATAGGGGCGATTCTCCCGGTTTTGATTAGGCTGATTGAAACGCTGTTGCCGATAGTGATGCAGATTATTGAATTAGTGCTGCCAATTATTATTGACCTTATTGAAATGTTCATAGCTGTTGTTCTGCCTGTAATTGAAAAGATTCTGCCGATTTTGATGGGCTTACTTGAGTCACTTATGCCGGTAATCACCTTTGTAGCAGAATTGCTTGGCAATTATTTGGGAGCGGCGTTTGAAGGGCTTATGCCGATAATCGAAGCCTTTATGACTTACTTGGGCGGCTTGATTGACTTCATCGCCGGCGTGTTTACAGGCGACTGGACGAGGGCATGGGAGGGTATAAAGAGCATTTTCAGCGGCATAATTAGCGGACTTGCGGCAATATTCAAACTTCCTGTCAACTTGATAATAACAGGCTTGAACACTTTCATCGACGGATTAAACAAAATTAAAATCCCCAACTGGGTGCCCGGAGTTGGTGGCAAGGGTATCAACATCCCCCAAATACCTATGTTGGCAAAAGGCTCGGACTTCTCCCCTGACACATTTATTGCAGGTGAAGAGGGACCGGAACTTATCACCAACGCCAAGGGTTCAAAAGTGTTCACGGCAAGCGAAACTGCCGACACCCTCGGCAAGCTGAACGCGCTGTCAAACTGGGAAATGCCGACATTTACACCCCAAATTGAGCCTGTCGTTTCAGAACTTTCGTTACACTATACAGGCGTTGCACACAATACCCCTACGGACGGCGGAATTGCCGGCTTTATAAAAGACATGGCAAAATCTATGACCATGCCGGTTTCCGAAGTAGCAGAAGTGTACAACTCTCACGCTGAAAACAAAACAATCACACAATACAACGAGTTTTACAACGAGTTCCATGGCGACCGTGCAGGGCAACAACGCAGTTCAGAAGCAATGGAAGCCGCGCAAGAGGATGCCACAGGAGCATTAGCAAGAGCATTGGCGTATGTTCGGTAATGAAAAGGGGGTAAAAATATGCCAACTGAACCTGTCAGCATTGATGGCTTGACATTTGATGCGCTTATTGAATCAGATGAAAGCTGGGATGCCGATGTGCCTGTGTTCCCGGTAGAAACAGGCTTCGAGGTGAGTGACTCTGTTATACTGCGTCCGATTAAACTTAACATGCGACTGTATCTTACAAACACGCCTGTAACATGGAGGAAACTTCATGGCAACAGCCCGCACAGAGTACAGGAAGTGCTTGAATGTTTAAGGCAGATATACCTCCGCAAAGAAGCAATAACAGTAAAGACTAATGAAGCTGACTATGTAAATATGGCAATTGTCAGCATATCCCTGCCAAAGAACATTGAGGTAGGAGAAGCGCGTGAAATACCTATATCGTTTCAACAAATACGCACAGTAGAAGCGGCAACAACGACTATTCCCGCAAACCTCGGCAGAGGCGGCGGGACCGGCACTAACGCCGGCACGGCAAACACTAACGTAAGTCCTACCCCTGCCACATCTTCATCGGGTGGCGACGAGGATGGTGGCAACCGTGGCAGTATTTTATTTAACTTGGCGGGTAGTGTAGGGTTACTTGGGAGGTGAACATTTTGAAAATATCAGTACCGGACCATAACGACAGCTTCTCCCGTGTTGTATTAGATGGTGTTCAGTATCAAATACGCTTCACATGGAACGAATACGCACAGAGGTGGAGTTTTGGGCTGTACACCATGCAAAAAGAGCCGATAGCCGTTGGGATAAGGCTTGTTCCGCGCTTTCCGCTTAATCTGCAAGTGGTTAATGAGCGTATGCCACAAGGTGCGTTTGGTGTATACAGCGACAATGAAGCGGTGGGACGCAATGATTTCTTAAACGGCACAGCGCAGTTCGCGTATATTCCACAATAGTTTATTTTTATTGATTTTTTCTTGCGGATGGTATATAATAGCGATTAAGAAAGTAGGCGATGACATGAGGCGACTTAAGATATATCTTGATACAAGCGTTGTAAGCTACCTTGACCAAGCGGACTCCCCCGAAAAAATGGCGGAAACCTTGAATTTTTGGGAGTTTCTCAAAAAAGGGAAAGTTGATGTTTTGCTGTCAGAAATTACATTGAGGGAAATTGCTCGTAATAAAGAGCCGAAACTTAGCAAACTTAATGGGTTTTTAGCTGATATTAATTACCAAACGATTGAAGAATCGGATGAAATTATGGCGGTAGCCCGAAAATTTATTGAAAACAACTTTTTAACCGAAAAAAGTTTTGATGACTGTGTTCACATAGCGAGTTCATTAGTACACGATTGCACGTGCATAGTCTCATGGAATTTCAAGCATATCGTCAACATAAAAATGGTAAACGGTATAAAATTAGTAGCGGCACAAACGGGTTACGGGTTTACAACTTTTATTTGCACACCACAATTCTTAATGGAAGGGGATCTGTTGTGAAGTTGATATTTGAAATTTCGCCAAACTTTACCATTGACGACATTCATAAGATAAGAGAGTTTCACTATGAGATGACCAAAGGATTATCAATTGAGGATAGGCGAAGATACTACAAAGACATTGATTTTGCTGTAAGAGTGGAAGAGCAAAATAAACACCTTGCCGAATTGGTTCACTTGCAGCAAAATGAAACTATTTGACCGCCAATACCGATTTGCCGCAGGTCGTGCGGGGCAAACAGGCTTTGAAGTCGGTAATACGACCCCCGAACAGCCTACGGCTTTGCGAATCAACTTTGTAGTGGAAAAAGCGGACACTGAAACCCCAAACACGGCGCGGGTATCGTTGTGGAACTTAAACCCCGAGCAACTCGCCACACTCAATGAAAAAGACTGCTTTACCGTACTGCGGGCAGGATATGGCAACAATATGCCACTTATATTTACAGGCACGATAACATTCATCAAAACACTAATGGATGGTGCAGACCGTGAAACTGTGATGGAAATAGCAGATGGGCGTGTTCCGCTCCGCGATACCTATGTAAGTCTGTCATATTCTCGAGTAGTAAACACAAAGCTGATAATAGACGGCATTGCCGAAGAAATGGGTATTGCTGTGACCTATTCGCACAATGCACATTTTGCTGACATCCCAAACGGCTTTTCTTTCGTGGGTGCAGGACGTGTCGCGCTTGACAAGGCTTGCGCCACAAGTGGTCTGCAATGGCAAATTTATAATGGCGTACTGCAAGTCAAGAAAAAGCACGACACCATGAGCCGCGAGGCTTATTTACTCTCCCCGAACAGCGGGCTTACAGGCATACCTAAAAACATTATTATAGCTGAAAAAGACGTAGGGCTTGGCGAACAAGCAGGCGTTGAAGTTGAATATTTGCTCAACGGTGCTATCGGAATCAGTGATTTTGTAAGACTTGAAAGCCGTGAAATACAGGGCTTTTTTCGTGTAGAATGGCTTGAACTTGCAGGAGACAACATACAAGGCGCGTGGAAATGCACCGCGAGATTGATAGAGGTGAGATAATGTATCAGGAATTTACCCAAGAGTTAAAGAATTTAATAGAAACAACCCAGCAAAACATTCACACCGTACTGCCCGGCAAGATTGTAAAATTTGACACAGATAAGCAACGGGCGCAAGTTAGCCCAACTGCAAAATTTTTGAAACCCGATGGCACGAAAATTGATTATCCGGATATATTTGAAGTTCCTGTGTTCTTTATTCAAGGATTTGGACAAAAAGCAATAATCACACATGCGGTAAAACCCGATGACGAGTGTTTGCTTTTTTTCTTTGAGCAATCACTCGACCAATGGCGTACAAAAGCCGAATCAGAAACGGATTTGCGTTTTGACATTTCAAACGCTGTGGCAGTTGCAGGCTTTTTCGCAGAGCCGAACCCTCACATAAAACGCGCCTGCGAAAACGAAAGCATTATTATTCAACTGAATGACACCTTTGTTGAACTGTCTGCGGATAAGATAGAAATTCACACTGATGGTGACGTTTGCGAAGAGGCGGCAATAAACATCAACATCAAGGCGGGTGCAAACATTACAGTGGAGGCAGCAGGTAATGTAGGCGTAACTGCAAATAGCGTGGCGGTATCTGCCAATAGTGTAAACGTAAGCGGTTCGAGTGTAAACGTAAGTGGTTCAACCATCAACTTAAACTGATAGCGAGGTGGAATCATGCCACGAGTAGCACGAGTAACAGACAGACATAAAGGAATATGTGACCATGGTGTATTATGCTGCCCTCATAATGTTACGGGTACAATTACAGGAGGAAGTCCTAATGTTTACGCCAACGGTCTAAATGTGGCGCGGATGGGGGATGCAGTGGTGCATGACTGCCCACACTGCGGCATTGGCCGGATTTCTTCTTGCTCTGCCACAGTGAGTGCCAATGGTGTGGGGGTGGCTCGTATCGGAGATTCGGTTACATATCTCGGTGGCAGCGGAGTAATAACCTCTGCAAGCGAAAATGTGAATGCAGGTGATTGAATGACAGACATTTTATTGAACTCCGATGGGGATTTGAACCTTACAGAAAACGGCGATATTCAGCTGACAAAAAGCGTACGTCAAGCCATACGAATCCGTCTGTTGTGGTTTTTTAATGAATGGCAGTTTGCACCTGAACTTGGCATACCTTATTTTGAGGACATTTTGATAAAAAAAACAAACATGAACCGAATACGACGCATTATCCGCAACGAAGTAATGGGCGTAGGAGTGCGAGATGTCCAAAACATAGGTATTGATGTCAAAAACCGCAGAGCGGCTATATCCTTTACTGCCGTGACAGACGAAGAGACATACCGAGAGGAGTTGCTCATATTTACGGATTAACACCGCAAGGTCCGAACATCAAACGTTTGGACACCATCATTGATGAACTTCACGATGAACTGTCCGAGGGCTGGAACGTCAACACGCGCTTGAATCCGCAGTCACTTTTGGCTGTACAGTTAACCACTTTTGCAGATAAGATTGCTGAGTTGTGGGAACTTGGTATGGATGTATATTCGGCAATGTACCCGTGGAGTGCTGAAAATGCAAACTTGGACAATGCTGTGCAATTCGGCGGCATAAGGCGACGAGATGCGCGTCCAACCATTTATCCAATACACTGTACTGCTCTTGATGGTATCGTTATCCCCACAGGAACGCGCATTAGCAGTGAAACTAACCCGACTACAGAACTTGCTTGCACGAATCCCACCACTATTACACGCTCGGCATTCAATCGTGCTGTAATCCGCCTCGTATCTATACATGTGCCTGATGTATACACCATTGCCATAAACGGGACGGTCTATAACTACAGCAATTCGACTGAAACAACTGCGGAATCCATCTTAAACGGCATAAAGACGGCGATTACAGACTCCGCATTCACAATCACGGTAGAGAGTGACCGCCTTTTTGTTACAGCTAACAATATGCAGTCTACCTCGGCACTTATCCTTTCATCAAATTTGACTACGGATTCAGTTACGTCAATTGTAAACTTCGCAACGGTCGAGGTTGGTTTGTTTTCTCTACCTTCCGGGTCTATAACAAATATCGTAACAGCTGTAACGGGGTCGGAGTTGGGGGCAGTTGTGAATCTCATTCCCTTTATCGCGGGCAGGGACAGTGAAACAGATGTGGAACTGCGTTTATCCTACGCCGATAGAATCTTTCATAGGTCATCGCGCATGACCTACAGCATACGTTCTGCAATCTTGCAAAACGTCCAAGGTGTATCAAGTGTGGCAGGGTATCAAAACGACACGGACGCAATTGATGCGGAGGGGCGCTGGCCTCACTGTATTGAGATGGTAGTTGACGGCGGCGCGG
>Ga0123355_10021659_pt1 | contig 10291 bp, 9 predicted proteins | sample TergutEmb28metaG_3_FD_89872 | JGI IMG/M metagenome (GOLD analysis project Ga0123355, IMG submission 89872) | Embiratermes neotenicus P1 segment gut microbial communities from Petit-Saut dam, French Guiana - Emb289 P1 | ecosystem: Host-associated > Arthropoda: Insects > Digestive system > Gut ... | reverse complement strand
TTCCCCTCCTCGAAGCGGTCGCCAAGCTGCGCGTCGAGCGTCCCGAGGTCCACCTCGTCGTCGTCGGACGGCTCCGCGAGGACAGCCCGACGGGGGCGGTCATCGATCGCCTCGGCCTCGGTCACGCCGTCGAGTTCGCGGCCGGGGTCAGCGACGCGCGCATCGTCGAGCTCTATGCCCAGGCCCAGGTGGCCGTGGTGCCCTCGCTGTACGAAGGGTTCTCGTTGCCGGCGGTGGAGGCCATGGCGTGCGGGGTGCCGCTCGTGGCGACCACGGGCGGGGCCCTGCCCGAGGTGGTGGGCGCCGACGGGGAGACGGGCCTGCTCGTCGCGCCGGGCGATCCGGGTGCGCTGGCCCATGCGATCGAGGCGGTGTTGACCGACGCCCCCCTCGGCGCCCGTCTGGCTGCCGCCGCCCGCCGGCGGGTCCTCGAGCGCTACACCTGGCCGGCGTGCGCGCGCTCGACCGCGGAGCACTACCGCTGGGTCATCGAGCATCAGGAGTCGGGCAAAGGTCGATCGTGCTCGGAGCGCGGGTCAGAGGTCTCGCCTATGGCGCCCGAGGCCCCGGGGGTATGACGTGCTGACCGTCCGGTACGAGCGGCTCGGGGTTCGTGCCGGCGACCGGCTCCTCGACCTCGGGTCCGGCGGCGGTCGCCACGCCTTCGAGGCGATGCGGCTCGGGGCGGTGGTGACAGCGCTCGACGCCGACGCCGCAGAGATCAAGGGCACGGCGGCGATGATGGCGGCGCTCGCGAGCGAGGATCGGTCTACCGACGCCAATGGAGGTATGGGCGCCAACGGTGGGGTTGGCACCGCCGTGGTCGCCGATGCCATCAGACTTCCTTTGCCCACGGCAAGCTTCGACCGGGTGATCGCGGCCGAGGTGCTCGAGCACATCACCGACGACCGTTCCGCCATCGCCGAACTGGCCCGGGTGCTGCGGCCCGGGGGGACGATGGCGGTCACGGTGCCGCGCTGGTGGCCCGAGCTCGTCACGTGGGCGATCTCGGACGAGTACCACCTGACTCCGGGCGGGCACGTGCGGATCTACCGCCGGTCGGTGCTCGAGCGGCGGCTGGCGGCGGCCGGGCTCGAGGTCTACGGCCATCACCACGCCCACGCCCTCCACGTCCCGTACTGGTGGCTGCGCGCCGCCGTCGGGGTGGGCAACGACGGCCATCGGTTGGTCCGCGCCTACCACCGTGTGCTGGTCTGGGACATCACCGCGCACACCCCCCTCACCCGGATCCCCGAGGCCGTCCTGAATCCGCTGATCGGCAAGAGCGCCGTGGTCTACGCCCGCAAACCGCCCGCATGACCATGAGGGCCTTGCGTCGCTCGGAGGTCGAGGCGAGTGCAGAGTGGATCGCCTCGGTGCAGCTTCGAAGCGGGATGATCCCGTGGTACCCCGGTGGGCACGCCGACGCCTGGAACCACACCGAGGCGGCCATGGCGCTGTCCCTCGCCGGCCGCCGCGCCGAGGCCGAGGCGGCGTTCGGCTGGCTCCGTGACACGCAACAGGCCGACGGCAGCTGGTGTCTGTACCTGCTGGCGGAGGGCGTGGAGGACCCCCGGCGGGACCCCAATGTCTGCGCCTATGTGGCGACGGGGGTGTGGTGGCACTGGCGCCTCTCGGGTGACCGCGGCTTCCTCGAGACGATGTGGCCGACGGTGTCGGCTGCCGTCGACTTCGCCCTCCGCCTGCAGGCCCCTGGGGGCGAGATCCACTGGAGCCTCGACGTGGACGGGCATCTCGGGCGGTTCGCGCTCTTGACGGGGACGTCGTCGATCCTGCGCAGCGTGCGCCTCGCGATCGCCCTCGCCGCCGCGCTCGGGGAGGAGCGACCCGCCTGGGAGGCGGCCGCCGACCGTATCGCCGGCGCCATCGCCCGGCATCTCGGTGCTCCGGTCTCGGCCGGGGTGTTCGCTCCGAAGAACCGGTGGGCGATGGACTGGTACTACCCCGTGCTCTCCGGGGCGATGGACGCCGAATCGGCCCGGATGCGGCTCGAGGAGCGTTGGGAAACCTTCGTGCTGCCCGGCCGGGGGGTGCGCTGCGTCTCCGACCACGAGTGGATCACCGTTGCCGAGACGGCGGAGTGCGCGATGGCCCTCGACGCCATCGGCGCCCGGCGCAGGGCGATCGAGGTGCTCGGCTGGACCCGGCAGCACCGCGACGCCGACGGCGCCTACGCCACCGGGTGCGTCTACCCGCAGGCGGTGCGCTTCCCGGGCGGGGAGCGGTCCACCTACTCCGCCGCGGCCGTGCTGATGGCGGACCACCTGCTCTTCGCCGGCTCGGCGGTCGGCGACCTGTTCCGCTCTGTCGGGGCCTCCGACTCCGACTCCGACTCCGAGGAGGAGACCGAGGTCGCCTGAGGGGTGGGGCGTTGTGCACCAGAACGCGCGTATGCCGCGCGTTCTGGTGCACAACGGACGGAATGGCTCACGACGAGGGGCGGCCGCTCAGGCCCGGCCGGCGTCGAACCCGGCCAGCACGGCCGCCGCAGCGTCGCGTCCTGAGCGGATGCAGGCCGGGATGCCCGACCCCCGGTAGCTGGCGCCGGCCAGCGTCACGGTGGGCGCCTTCCGGCGCAGCTCCTCCTCGATCCGCTTCACGAGGTCGAGATGCCCGACGCGGTACTGGGGAAAGGCGTCCGGCCAGCGGACGACACGGGTCTCCGTCGGCTTCGCCGACGTGCGCAGCGCGAGGCCCATCTCCCGCACCACGGCGTCCGCGAGGGCCTCGTCGTCGAGATGATCCTGGCGGTCGTCGCCGTCGCGTCCCACCGAGACGCGCAGGAGGGTCGTGCCCGGCTCGCTCCAGTGCGGCCATTTGCTGGACGCGAACGAACAGGCCGTCACGAGCCGGCCACCGGGCCGGGGGACCAGGAATCCGCTGAGCCCTTCCGGCACCGCAAGCTCGTCTGTCCGGTAGGCGAGCAGGGTCATCGTCACGGTGGCCGTTGGGATGCCCCCCAGGCCCGAGGGGGCGGCCGGGCCGAGCAACCCGGCTGCGGTCGCCGCCGGCACCGCCAGCACCGCCCCGTCGAAGAGACGGTCCTCCCCGTCGATGGCCACGCCCGGGTCTGCCGCTCCCGGCTCCCCTGGTGCAAGCGTGATCTGCTCGACGCCCCGGCGCTGGATGACGGCCCCTTCCGTGATCAGCCCGGTCACCAGGCGGTCGGTCAGCTCTCCCAACCCGCCCCGGGGCGCGAGGAAGACCGGCCCCTTCGCTCCGACGGCGGCCACGCCGCCCGTCGCCTCCCGCAGCGCCCTGGCCAGGCTCCGCCGCTTGCGGGCCGCGCCAAGGAGTTGGGGGGTGGTGGCGGCGGCGCTCAATTCGACGGTGCGGCCGGCGTGGATCCCCCCCACCAGGGGGTCGACCAGCCGGTCGGCCACCTCCCCGCCGAAGCGGGAGGCGATCAGCTCCCACACCGAGAGGTCGACCGGGGGCGGTGTGGCCGGCAGCACCCAATCGAGGCCGGCGCGGAGCACGCCGAGCGGGGAGAGGATGCCCGAGCGGGCGACACCGCCGAGTCGGGCCGGCGCCCCGAGGACCAGGTCTGACGGCAGCGTGATCAGCCGGTCGTCCCACCACAGGGCCGCATGGCCGGCGGAGGGCGCCACCAGGTCCGCCTCCATGCCGAGCTCGCGGCAGAGCGCAACGGCGTCGGGGACCCTCGTCAAGAAGGCGTCGGCGCCGAGCTCCACCCGCCGCCCGGCGAAGCGTTCGGTGCGGATCTTGCCACCCAGCTGCGCGGGTTCGTAGAGCGTGACCTCCGCCCCGGCCCTCACGAGGTCGCGGGCCGCCGCCAGCCCGGCGATGCCGCCGCCCACCACCGCCACCCGCCGGCGCGTCCCCGCCGGCATCCCGCCGCTTCCCGCCACCGGGGGCGTGGCGCTCATCGCCGGGGCCCCGCCGTCAGGTCGGCGCCCGGGTCGGCGGCCAGGACGCCATCGACTTCCTCACCGTGCACCAGCGCCACCAGCCGTTGGAGCACCGACGGGTCCGTCTCCGGCAAAACCCCGTGGCCGAGGTTGAACACGTGCGCCCTGGCGGCCTTCCCCGCCTCGAGCACCGCCCGGGCGCCGGCAGCGACCGCCGGCCAGGGCGCGAGGCACAGCGCGGGGTCGAGGTTGCCCTGCACCACGGTGGAGGTGCCGCCGGCAGCCCCGCCCGCCGCCGCAATCCGGGCGACCGCAGCGTCGAGGGGCACGCGCCAGTCGACGCCGATCACCTCGGCGCCGGCGGCGGCCATCTGGTCGAGTAACTCCCCGGTGGTCACCCCGAAGTGGATGCGGGGGACGCCCAGATCGTCGATCGACGAGAACACCCGGCGGGTGGCGGGCAGCACGAAGCGCCGGTAGTCGTCTGGGCTGAGGGCGCCGACCCAGCTGTCGAAGAGCTGCACCGCCGAAGCGCCCGCGCTCACCTGGGCGCGCAGCGATGCCGCCGTGAGATCGGCCAGGCGCTCGAGCAGCGAGCCCCACAGCTGCGGCTCGGCCCACATCAGGGCCTTCGTGCGGGCGTAGGTGCGCGACGGCCCGCCCTCGACCAGGTAGCTGGCGAGCGTGAAGGGTGCGCCGCCGAAACCGATCAGCGGGACGGACAGCTCGCTCGTGAGGATGTGCACCGTCTCGGCGACCCACGGCGAGTCGACGTCCGGCTCCAGCGGGCGGATCCGGTCGAGGTCCGCCGCCCGGGCGAAGGGTTCGGCGATCACCGGGCCGATGCCCGCATGGATCTCCACCCCGAAGCCGATGGCGGCCAGGGGCGCCACGATGTCCGAGTACAGGATGGCGGCGTCCACGCCGTACCGGCGCACCGGCTGGAGCGTGATCTCGGCGGCAACCTCGGGCCGGCGGAGGACGTCGAGGATCGACTCGGAGGCCGTCCGGAGGTTGCGGTACTCGGGGAGCGAGCGTCCCGCCTGACGCATGAACCAGACCGGGGTGCGGGATGGGCGCTGGCCCCTGCAAGCGTCGAGGAAGGCGTCTCGTTGAGTCACCGAGTCACGGTACCCTCAAGGGCTGGCTCGCTCCGGCCGGAGTGCCACGGCGGCCCGGCTTGCGCATCGACCCCCCGAACACGCATTGTGGACTCTCCCTGATATGACCCATCCGGACGTCCCGGCCGAACAGGCCCATGTGGACCATGCATACAGGCGGCTGGAGGCCATGCGCGCCGCGGCCTCGAGCATGTTGGCCGAGGCGTTCAGTGAGAAGGGCTCGACTTTCCAGTCCTTCACCGAGCGGGACATCCGGGTGCGGACCGGGCTCTCCCGCCTCGAGCAGCTGCAGATCGGCCGCGAGTCGCTCGTCTTCGGCCGCATCGACCGCCGCAAGGAGGCCGGGCGCCGGCACATCAACGGCGACGGCGTCGTCAGCACAGACGGCGCCGTCAACGGCGAGGGCACGACCAACGGCGACGGCCCTACCAGCACAGACGGCGATACCGAGGCCTTCCACATCGGCCGCCTGGCCATCTCCGACGAACATCAGGAACCCCTGGTGGTGGACTGGCGCGCCCCGGTGGCCGAGCCTTTTTACCGGGCCACCGGGGCGCATCCGATGGGCTTGGCCCGCCGCCGGCATTTCCTGACCGATGGGCCCCGTGTCCTCGACCTCGAGGACGAGCTCTTCGACGAAGAGGGCAGTGATGAGGGTGCGGGGCTCGGCCTCTCGGGCCCCCAGATCCTGCTCTCCACCCTCGAGCGCTCCCGGACCGGACGGATGCGCGACATCGTCGCGACCGTCCAGCGCGAGCAGGATGAGATCATCCGAGGCGGGCTCTCGGGGATCCTGGTCGTACAGGGCGGGCCCGGGACGGGGAAGACCGCGGTGGCCCTCCATCGTGCGGCGTACCTCCTGTACACGCACCGGTTCCCCCTCGAAGGACAGGGCGTCCTTGTGGTGGGCCCCAATCCCACCTTCCTCCGCTACATAGGCCACGTCCTGCCGTCCCTCGGGGAGAGCGGCGTCGAGCTGTCGACCATCTCGGGACTGTTGCCCGACGTCGAGCCCGCCGGAGCCGAGGAACGGGTCGTCGCCCGCCTGAAGGGCGACCCGCGCATGGCGCGCTTCGTCATGCAGGCCGTCGCCGACCGCCAGCGGCCCCTTCGCCGCCCAGTCGAGATCCCCTACGGATCTCGCATGCTCCGCCTGTCGACGGCGGCGTCCGAGCAGATCGTGTCCTCCGTCAGGCGCCGGCCTGGCACGCACAATGCCCGTCGCCGGGCGGTCGAGACCCTGCTCTGGCGGCATCTGCTCGCGCAGCTCGAGCGGCGGGTCAACCTCCGACCGGGGCATCCCTCCGGCGCCGACCTGACCCCCCTGCAGTTCAACGGCAACGGCGCCGGGGCCGACGCAGATCCCGAGCTTCCCACCGCCGCCGAGCTCGGCCGGGAGCTGCGCCGGCTGCCCGAGGTCGCCGAGGCGCTCGATCGCATGTGGCCGCTGTTGACCCCGCAGCAGTTGCTGCACGACCTGTTCGGGGCGCCGCCGTTGCTGCAACTCGCGGCACGGGGCGTGCTCGACCCCTCCGAGGCGTCCCTCCTCAGGCGGCCCAGGGCCTCCGAGCTCGAGGCGGTGCGGTGGACCGAGGCCGACGTCCCGCTGCTCGACGAGGCGAGGGCCCTCCTTGGTCCCCTGCGCAGGCGCGCCAATCCCGGCCCCAACGACGAGCCCGACGGGGTGCGGACCTACGGCCACATCGTCGTCGACGAGGCGCAGGACCTGTCCCCGATGCAGCTGCGGATGCTCGGGCGCCGCTCTCTCGGCGGGTCGATGACGGTGGTCGGCGACATGGCGCAGGCCACCGGGAGCTGGGCGCCGTCGAAGTGGGCGGACATCGTGGCCCACCTCCCCGCCGAACGCGGCTGGCGGCAGGTGGAGCTGACGGTGAACTACCGGACCCCGGAAGAGATCATGGACCTCGCCGGCCGGGTGCTGGCGATCGCTTCCCCGGGCATGGTTCCCCCCGCCGCGGTGCGCTCGAGCGGCCAACCACCGGTGTTGGTCGACGTCAGCGACCCCATCGGAGCGGCCACCGCGGTGGAGACCCGGGCCCGGCTCGTCGACGCCGTGGTGCGGGTCGCCGGCGAGGAGTTGTCGGTGCGGACCGACGGTGGGACACTCGGCGTGATCGTGCCGCCGTCGCTCGTCGAGGCGGTCGCGACCGCCCTCGAGCAGGAGGGCCTGCCGTTCGGGCGGGTGGGTGCGGGCGCCCTCGACTCCGATCTCACCCTGCTGTCGGTCGAGGACGCCAAAGGCCTCGAGTTCGACTCCATCGTGGTCGTCGAGCCGAGCCGCATGGCCGCCGAGTCCGCCCGCGGGTACAACTCGGTGTACGTGGCGTTGACCCGGGCCACCCACCGCCTCACCATCGTGCAGGCCGAGGGTCTCCCGCCCGCCCTGGCGGACGCGGACATTGCCGTCAGCTCCGAGGTCGACTGACCCTCGCCGGCAGGCTTCTGCCCCGCCAGGTCGGGGGTCGGCCGGTCAGCCGGTGCCAGACGGAGCGGGCGAAGAGCGCCACGAAGGTGGACAACGGGATCGGGTACGCCAGCCAGGCGACTGCTCCGAACCGCCCGGTGCGCCGGAGCATCCACCACATCTGCAGGCTGAAGGCGCCGTACCACGCCAGAGCGGCGCGCCTACGGCGGGTGCGCAACGGGCCGGACGCCGCCATCAACGCCGCGGTGATCCAGAGTCCGATGGCCGCCCGCAACGCAAGCGGCGTGCGTTCCGCGCCGGCCGCCAGTGTCCGGGTCCAGCCGTCGACGAGGTGGCGCGGGCCGTCCGGGTACATCCGGAACGAGACGGCGTCCCGACCGGCGAGGACGGCCACCGGGAGTCCGAGCGCCCGGTAGCGGCGGGCGAGCGCCACGTCCTCTGCCACCGCGCCCCGCACCTCCCGGTGGGCGTGCCCGCCCACCCGTCGGTAGTCCGCCGCAGTGGTGATCATGCACGGACCGAAGGCCATTGTCGGACTCCCGGGGAGCACCCCGAAGGCACCGGTGCCCATCATCGCCACGAGGTTCGCCACCGCGGAGAGCCGCTCGTAGCCCCGCTCCGTGCGGTGGAAAGGGGCCACGGAGACCAGCCCACCTCGGCGATCGTGCTCGGCCGCCAGTCGCGCGGTGGCGTCGGTGGAGAGGCTGACGTCGGCATCGAGGAAGACGAGCCGGTTCCCGCCGGCCGCCATCGCGCCCTCGTGGCAGGCCCAGCACTTGCCGGACCATCCGGGTGGGGGATCGGTGCCGGCGAGGACCGTGACCCCGGCCTGGCGGGCCACCTCGGCGGTGGCGTCCGCGGAGCAGTCGTCCACGACGATCACCTCGGCCACCGCCGGCTGCTGGCGCGCCAGCGTCCCGAGCAGCCGCCCCAGATTCCTCTCTTCGTTCCTCGCCGGAATCACCACCGAGAGCCCTGCCGATTGGGCGCCGAGGCGGGAGAGGCCCGGCAGGCGGGCCAGGAGGGCGAAACCAGCGAGCCATCCCCCGGCGAGGATCAATACCTCCCGGAGCCGCACTGCCGGTTTCGTACAATCGCTCACCATGACGCTCGATGATGCCCGGCGGGCTGAAGTTGCCGAGCTGGTCCGACGGTACGGCTACGAGCGGCGGGACGAACCCTTCAGGCTCACCTCGGGCGGCTGGAGCCATGACTACGTCGACGGCAAACACGCGGTCGCCTCCGGTGCGGCCCTCAGGCTCGTATGCCAGGCCATGATCGACGCCGTCGGCGAGCGCTTCGACGTGGTGGGGGGGCCGACCATGGGCGCGGACGCCGCCGCCCACGGGGTCTCGCTGCTCTCCGGCGCCGGATGGTTCTCGATCCGCAAAGAGCCCAAGGGTCATGGCCGGGGCGCCTGGGTCGAGGGGACGCGCCTCGAGGGCGGGGAAAAGGTTCTGATGGTGGAGGACGTGGTGAGCACGGGAGCATCGTTGCTCGGGGGTGTGACAAAGGTCCGGGAGCTCGGCGCCCAGGTGTTCGCCGCCACTGCCATTCTCGATCGGAGCCCCGCCGCCGGAGCGCGCATCGAGGCGGCCGGGATCCGCTGGGTGCCGTTGCTGCGCTGGAGCGACATCGGCATCGAGCCCCTGTGATCGAGTCGCTGTGATCGAGTCGCTGTGATCGAGTCGCTGTGATCGAATCGCTGTGAGCGAGCTGTCAGAGGACGACCTCGCCAGGGAGCCTGTCACGCAGTTCGGGATCTGGTTCGAGGAAGTGGTGGCTGCCGGCGAGCCCGAGCCGGAGGCCATGTGCCTGTCAACGGCCACCCCGGAGGGTGTGCCCTCCGCTCGGATGGTGCTCCTGAAGGCCTACGACGTCGAGGGGTTCGTCTTCTACACCAACGGGGGCAGCGCCAAAGGGGCTGAGCTCCTGGCCAACCCCCGCGCCGCTCTCACCTGGCGCTGGAGGCTCCTCGAGCGCCAGGTCAGGGTGACCGGGTCGGTGCAGGCGATAACGCCCGAGGAGTCCGACGCCTACTTCGCCACCCGCGCCCGCGGCTCGCAGCTCGGGGCGTGGGCTTCCGAGCAGAGCTCAGTGATTCCGGTGGAGTCGGGTCGCCCAGCCCGGGCGGCGCTAGACGCAGCGTTTGCCGAGGCCGAGCAACGCTTCGCCGGCGGACCCGTACCCCGCCCGCCGTATTGGGGTGGCTTCCGGGTCGCGCCGGACAGCCTCGAGCTCTGGCAGGGCCAGCCGAACCGGCTCCACGACCGCTTGCGCTACCGGAGGGACGGGGACGGCTGGGTCGTCGAACGGCTCTTCCCCTGAGCGCGGTTCTCCCCGAATCGGTGTACTTCGACCACAATGGCGGGCATGGCTGAGTCTGAATCGCTCGAAGTTGACCTGGAAGCTTTCGCCGAGGCACACGCGAAGGGCGCCACGCTGCTCGATGTCCGCAACCCCGACGAGTACGAAGAGCGGCACGTGCCCGGCGCGATCCTGATCCCCTTGGGCGAGTTGGGTGATCGCCTCGACGAGGTGCCGAAGGCCAGCCCCCTCTACGTGATCTGCGCCCGCGGGGGCCGCAGCCTCCGCGCAGCCGAAGCACTCGCCGGCGAGGGTTTCGACGCATTGTCGGTGGCCGGCGGAACCATCGCCTGGGCGGATAGCGGGCGTCCGGTGGCTACCGGTCCCGAGGCGGGCTAGGGCAGGGACGGGGGTAAACCCCTCAGGCGCTGGCCTTCCCGGTCAAGGCCGTTCGCTGCGCCATCGGTGCGCGCGCCGGTTCGTCGAGGCCGGCGTCCACCAGGGCCAGGCCGCTGGCGAGTCTC
>Ga0123355_10021658_pt1 | contig 10291 bp, 2 predicted proteins | sample TergutEmb28metaG_3_FD_89872 | JGI IMG/M metagenome (GOLD analysis project Ga0123355, IMG submission 89872) | Embiratermes neotenicus P1 segment gut microbial communities from Petit-Saut dam, French Guiana - Emb289 P1 | ecosystem: Host-associated > Arthropoda: Insects > Digestive system > Gut ... | reverse complement strand
CACAAAAATAACCTGCCGTTCGTCGTGGTTAAAAAAAAACTTAATCCACATATTATTCTCCGCAATTCATAATATAAAGTAAAATAGAATATATATATATATATATATATATAAAACATACACATAAGGCGCCAGGACACGAACCCTGGCCTGTCTTCCTGTAGTCACCAAACAGAATTCAGAAACACAATCCTAAACCGAATTTAATCCATGCCGACAGTTTAAAATTTCAAACAAGAGGAGAAGAAGGATCAACATTCTGCAAGTACGTACAGACGTCCCAAGAATGCGTGCCGAAAAATGTCTCTCAGAACAACACAAGGCACTGGCAGACTTGTAGAAATTCTAGTTCAACAGGAGTTGACTTGGAAATTCACATTCTTAAGACTAAGAGGTGTAATGCTTGGAATTTGCTGCCCTATCGTAGAACAGTGCACATTAAGAACTGGATGCCAGTACGCACTTCTGGAGGTCGAGGTAGGAGACCCAAAAACGGGGTCCTGAATGGTCGATCCAGTCAATCAACCAGAGGGATGTCTATTTTTCGACGGTGCATCTTTTAAATCATTATTTTAATAACTGCTGAAATTCTGACTATTTTAAAGTACTTAGCGACAATAAGCCTACAAAAAACTTTCTTTAAACTGATAAACTTGCTGTATTAAGACCGGCTAATTCAATTGCCTTTCTTATTTCAGCTCGAGTGACAACAAGCATTAGTACAACAGTTGCCATCGTGACGTCATTTTTGGATAGTCAATTCACGTTTTGCTCCATGCAAAGATCTCGACGTCCGAAGAAAAGCATTCACGAACAAATTTTAGACATAGAATACATACTGCCGAGGGTAAGGTCAAATTACACCCACCCACTGCATGGAAACTAATAACAAGAAATAAATTAGGCTTAGGCTGTCATGGGGATAGCCTCCAAGATGCTCGTGGTATTCCTTAGTTTTTAAGCATTGCCTCAGTAATAACAAACAAAAACAGACTGGAAGGTTTCGTAACAAATGATTCCCAAATTACGCCTTGTAATCTTCCTGTAGGTTAAGATTTGATATTCCATGGCCTAAGCAACTGATAAGGCCGCAACAAGTAAATCAGGTGAACACAGAATGGAAGCTTTACCAAATTATCTTTCTGAGTGGCTTAAAAGTGCACTCTTTAATTTATATGAGGGAAGTAGAAATGCATATAGTTCTTTTTATTTTATAACTGCAAGTAAGGAACACGTGTTAAGGCCTAGACGTACCTGTGTGAAAGTTTTAAAAAGTAACCTTACAATACAAGGCTGCAAAAGTTTCAACTGAATTAAAATGACAGAGAATTAGATAAAATGACGGGGTTCATGGTACCAGTGTTGGGCCTACGAGAATTATGGAAAGTGCTGTAAAGTATAGTAGTTCAGACAGTGGCGTAGCTAGATTTCTGGCGCACGGGCCGAGTAATCATAATGGTCGCCCATGACAGAAATTATGAACTTTAGACCACAATTCTTTATTGGATTTCCTTTTATTTTTCTCTGTAATTAATATTTGTTTAGAGCAGAAAATCAATATGTTAATCTAAAATGTTTATTTTTCTGCCTATTTTTCCGCCCCTTGGACTCTGCTACCTCGGTCGGCCTTACAAATCTCTCCTATCTAGCTACGCCTCTGCGATCAGAAACTCGATTTGGTGGGTAGAAAGTGCGGCTGGAATGCACGTTACGTTGATTTTATCTGCGTAATAGTTTCTATATGGGCCTGTATTCCAAATTAAGCGTGCTTGCCGTATGAGAAGTGAGTTAGCTTTGTTGATAACGCCGTGAGAATTGTGTTAATAACTGCGAATAAAATGTCTTTTGCTGTACCCTGATGCCATTGTCTCGTTTCAGAAAAAGCAGAGCTCTGTAGGAAAGCAAGCTCGCAACATTTACAACCAATATGCCCAATCCTGGGTTTTTGAAACAGATACTGCCGGATCTTCCAAAACTGAGTCGCCCTACCTGAAGCTTCCGAATTCGCAAGAAGACGAAGGCAACAAGACTATCGATACGAAGAACCAAAATACTGCTAGGATAGACGTTCACAGAACTCAAAGTGCTGAACCTAAGATGTGTGTTGTGAACCCGATAGTCCGTGTGGAACAAGTGTCTGAAGAGAGTAACGGGAACCGGAATCTGAATTATATGAAGAGCTTCTCAAGGACACCATCCCCAGCTGCATTGTCGGACAGTTCTTCACAGGACTCGAGCACAAATCCTCCGATATACGAGTGCCTGGAGAGACTTACTGAACCCACATTGTACAGGTCGCGACTGAACACTGCAATAAGCCTGAATGCAGAATTTTCCGGTTTCGCTGTCAGTCCCAAACCAGTAAGGCCGCGAAGTGAAATATTTACTAAGGACAGATTTTGTGTCATTGAAGGTCTGGACTTCACCGAGAAAGTTCAGTATGCCTCACTGATGGTGGAACTGCAACAAACTTTCTTGTCTAAGAAGAAAATGTTTCAGCAATCAGCCTCTCCGCAAAGTACGAGTGAAAGTGTAGCCGTAGGGAACTCGCCAGAAAAGACCCAAAGTGAGTCAAAAGGTAACAGTTGCCCCGAGTTTTCTCAAGATGACTCACAGAGGACAGGGCATAAAGAAAGTGATGCAGAGTTCTCCAAAGAACTCGAAGCAGCTCTGAAGCTAATACAGGACCTCGAGTCTCCAAACACAATAGAGACTCCATCAGAAACCTGCAGGTCCATAGAGGAATTGGAGGTGTTGCTCCCCGGTACCCCTGTGGTGTGTGTTCAGTGGGAAAACAGTGATTGTGCCCCATCAGTGCCAGAGGAAGTCAACTCACAGGGTAAGGAAAGTGAGTCTTCATCCTCTGGTCGCCTGCCACCCCCCTCTGTCCCTTTGCAGGCTCTGCTACCATCATTTCCGTGTTCTCTCCTCCAGGAAGCAGCAAGGCAGAGCTACAAGACTTCAAACATGTTGCTGGGGTTCGAGAACCCAGTAACGTCCCATCTACTTCAAATAAAAACTCATTTAACACTGATATTGTTGCAAACAATAACAACAATGGTATGTACAAAAGAATAAAACGAGTACCGCCAGTGAAGATGTTACTACAAGATGGCGTCGAAACAATGCACGAAGTGTCTACAACAGGTTTTCATGTCCAGTCCACTCCCAGCTCCACCCGTTGGGCCACCAAGTCTTTGCTGAGAAAGAAGAGCAATCTGCCCACGTTTGCGCCGGAATTGGAAGGTGCAATTTTCAAATCCGAAAGCCTTGCATACCTTACTGAACTCGAACTTCTTGCTAGACATGCAAGAAACAGATCTATACAGAGGGTAAGAATACAACATCCCATAATGGTCATTACTTTGCTGCAAAGGTAGTTCTGTAGAAAAGTCACTGACCCTAAGCTCTGCTTTATGTAAGAACTCCCGTCAACATCCACAAGCATCAACCGCGCAGTCAAATAGACACTGTCCCCGTACTCTCCACGCACGCAGGCACTGGAATAGCTCAGAAGGTGTAGTGACTAGGATACGGATTGGACGATCGGGGAATTGGGGTGTTTGGTTCCCGAAAGGAATCAGATCTAACTTTTGCAAGTGACCAGACCGGCTCTGGAACCACACAGCGTTGTAACCAGTAGACACCAAAGGTTCGTTTACCGGTGATAAATCCGGCCAGAACCAAAATTAAGAATTCGTGGGGCTGTACCACTACTCACGCTTTCGAATTCGTTGCATGATGCTCCATCCTGTGAAAAATGTAGTGGAAAGAGACTTTTGTTGTTTATAATTTCTATCTCCGTTTTCCACTTAATGATATATTATTTTCCGAGCCACATTTGAGAACACTGTGTCTAAACCGTAATGATTTACTTTTTTATAACATACTGACAAATAAATGTGTTTTTCTTTTCAACTTTTTGTTTTTGACTGACCGGCCTGGATTTCCGCGAGTGAAAATTTCAAAGAAATGCCCCTTCATTCAAACATATGCTAATGTCACGAAATTCGAGACTTTTCCAGACATTAACTTATTGACTTTTTAAAGTACTGCACTGAATTTCATTCATTAATTCCATCTGCAAGTGTCTTAAAATGGCGTGGAGTTTAGGCGCTTGTCAGTTGCTGTATGTCAGGTTCACATCCCTTTTGCTATTTATGTAAGCCTACTTCAAGCCGCCAAACTTCATTGTAAAGAACTTTACTCGTAATTTCAACTGTTATTACTTTCGGGCATCATTTAAAAAAGCCTAACGTTAGGTTGCGCATTGGGTTGCGCCTGTTCAAGAGCAGTGTAGTGATTGTTTCAGCTATAGTAAAGTGTACAGAGGGTAATTTACAGGCTGAACGTTTAATACACACTAATAAGGGATGTATCGTATAAGTAACTGAATAGCAGACAGACAGACAGACAGATGGACTGTGACTGAATAACTGTGTATTTAACTAAGTAGCTAATTCCACTCGGCACAGTCCTTCTTAAGAAGCCAATAGTTCCTCAGCTAGTGAAGAAATTCACATTTTACGGAACCCGAATATACATTACCACTTCACAGCAGCCGGTCACCACACCCTATCCTGAACCAGGCCAATTCAGCCTAAACGCCTCAAATTATTTACTGAAGATCCATTTTAATATCATCCTCCCGTCTATTCCTAAGTCTTCCAATATTCCTATTTCCCTCAGTTTAAGTTATATAACATATGACCCCCAATATAGATGTAGTTTTTTATTCGGAATTAGCCGCACAACAAGAAAGGCATCCTTATGAATGAGGCCCGGGTGGCATGTTAGGGACACATCATTTCCTAGTAAATTGTGATTTATAAGGAATGTTATACCGCTGCTTTTTATCACTCAAATCTTTAATAACAGTTACGGTGTACTTTCCCGGTTTCTTGTATTTCTATATGTTCTGAGTTAAGACCGCAATTGTGGACAAATTTCCTTTTGTTCGGGCTTATACGATATGTTTGTGGTACACTTTGTAATCTTAAAACTTCTACTTCACTTACAAAAATGCAGCTTCTATACGTACTCATGTGTTTGTTTATGCCCGCTGAATCAACAGATCTCGGGAGGGTGGGGGTGTTGTATCGTTGAAATAACGTAGTGTAGTAGACTACGCACGAAGAAAGCTGATGTTTTTCACTGTTGTTCTCTGTAACGACAAGTTTTGGGCATATTTATCTAAACTGCTCGAACGTAGAGAGGCAAGGGAAGGGGAAGGAGAAGGTAATATAATCATTAAGACGGAAGGGAGAGAAACATAGGTGCAAAGCGGGAGGCGATGAAGGTACGTACTGGATAGTGGAATGTAAGTGACAACGCGAAGCCTGAAGATATGAAATCGACTATGTTCCCTAAGAGAATAAATATGTATAGATGCTTAAACTTTCGAACAGAAGAAGGGATTTACTGACATTCTTGAGCCACCATGTAGTGTGCCTCCGTCGCTTTTTTCCCCCACACCCTTCCCAAATCATCGTCAATAATAATGTAGTTTATTATTCATTTGTAGTTGATATATATGTAAGAATTCCATACTCAGAGAAGCAAGTGTATAAACTTATAGGCCTACGCTTGACTGAGGGTCTAACATGCTGAGAGGTTGAAATTTCATCACCGCACCTATTATAAGCAAGTCATTATTAATAAATGTTGCATGAAATGTACTGATTAATGCGGCAGCTATGCCTTTGGATTTTTGTAAAGCTGTTCAGTTTCAGTAGGCTTCTATTATACTTTTATTTCGTTGGACAATTTCGATTGTCTGAGGCGAATTTAATTTACACCTGGTTTCGTCGAAACTTCGTAGGCACTAAATAATGCTTCAGACAAGAGACAGTATCCACGGACGTAAGTTGCAATGATCGGACAATAGTCACAGGTGTTTAGAGATACATCAAGTTCTTAATATTGTGGTCTCTCCTCCTTGTAGGCACGTAAAATTTGATACTATAATTAAAATACATGAAATCTGTAAATAATAACATTACCATTTATCTAACAAATTATACAAATTATCAATATTAACCATCAAAATTCATGTTCGTATGGAGAGAACAGCCATAAAATGCGTCAGTGCATATCACCCATCTCGGATTTCTTCTCATAAAATGCTGAAAATCACTTTCTTGATCACTGTATTTCACAAGTTGGTAATTAACAGAACGTTTCGGTCCAGTAATTCCGGATTCATTTTTACACCAATGTGCGAGCCAACTTTGTACTGTGTGTGCACAACGAAGGAATCACGAAAGTGTTAAGATTTGAGTCATGTAAGAATTAATTGTGACTTCATAGTTTTTAGATTTGTATTTGCGCCGTTAAAAATGTCGGGTTTCCTGAATGATTAGAAGAAAAGAGTAATTTTGTAACGAGTATTGCGAAGACTTAAACAGCCGCGAGTGATGGAAGCCCTGGTTAAAAAATGTTTATTGAAGAAAGGGGGCGATATTTAACACTTTAGTTCAGGACATTTCTGTGAAAGGCACAATATGGATGTTCTTCGCAAAATTATATATTTTGCCACAGAACATGGAATTTTAAATTATTGTACACGAATATAATCATACAATAGTAGCTAACTGGTAATAAAAGTTCTGTATGTACAAGATTGCTAAAATACAGGTCTATTTTTATCTTAGGGTAAAAATAAATGACAAATCTCCTATCAATATTAGGAGCTGAATTGTTTTGTGGATGTTCACATCAGCGTAATAGTAACAAATCTAACTCCGAAAGCCAGGTCTAGCGGTTGAGTAACTGAACGGCATATGTACCATTCCGCTACACATGAACTCCATATCAGGATTCGCAACTAACTGAAACCGTGCTAAATATTAAGTAAATTTTAGTAATTCCATTTTAGTTCTACGAACTAACTCATGATGAAGCATGGTTGAAATATGTAAGAGGAGACAGATAAATGTGGTTCTAATGCATTCACTAAATTATGGTTTGATGGCTGATGTTAATAGTTTGTGTACATTGGTAAACGGATTGTGATATTTCAACATGAAAGTAACAAATTATGCTTTCATTTAATTTTCAGCTTTCGTTGAAATGTACTATAAATATTTTGTAATATTTTATTTTGAATTCATGGTATTTCTAACTTATGATTTACTTTCTCTGTGGTTGTTGTCGTGTTTTAATGGTGTTGTTTTTCATTCGCAGCAAATTGAACAGCGAGTCCATCAGCAAATATTGGGACGTTCAACTCAGTGTTCCACTGCGAAGGAAAAATTATCCAAACTGAAACACTGAATATTATCTAACTCCTACAGAATAAAGACCCATGAGCAACCACTTTTTTTTAATACAACGTCTACAATGGAGTGAAATGATTTTGTTTAGTAACATTGTTGTTAAAGCTATCGTTTGTTCTCGATGTCAGTCTTTGTTCCAAACATTTTTAAGAGCCTTCGCATCCCTGCGGACTATCTACAAATAAAATTGCTCCTTCCCTCTGTCTTTACGCACGAAATATGTACATCGTTGTCAACTCGATTTTCATGAAACTTGATACGGGAGGATTTAGCCACATTTCGTAAAAGATATTGAAATATTTGTTAATAATTGACACTTTATCCGCAGATCTATCTAGCTTTTATACGCATCTTGGGCATAACTCAATACACATTAAAGGAAGAGAAAATGTTTAGAATAAAATTTATAGAAGAATTAGTTACAGAACAAATATTTTATGTTCAATGCTCTTTTCTGTAAGCTTAACGGCTTTCGAGATAAAAAAAGACGTCGAATCGCCCAGAATTTTGACACTATTGTGATGTATTCATTTAACCACAGCTGTCTTTCGAACACATGCAAAGCTTACCGCAATCTCTTATTGTCGGAAATTAAAGGAATCTTCCCTCTGTTTGAATTTGTAGATCTACCAATATATACATGTAGAAATATAATCGATTAACGATATGCTTGAACGTGCCGCTACTACCGCTACCAGTACAGTATTAAAATTTACATCCTTATATTTTTATAGATAATTAAACAAAACGGAGCGAACACCCCAGTACTGTTACACGGTGCGTACGTATCCGTATCCATTTCGGTTGTATCGCTGATAATTTTATGTGTTTACCCCCCTAAGAAAAGTTAGTGAAAGAAAAATAAAACAGTTTCTAAAATCCTGTATTTTGCGAGGTTGTTTCCGAAAATTGCTATTTGGTTGTTACATTCTTGATTGTATTTGCATCATTGGTTAAAATAATAACAAAAACAATGTATATACGTCCACGACAACGTCTATATCTAAACGTAGGTTTCAAGTACGACAAAATATTGGTGAACAGTATCTTCGATGAACAACGAAGGTATTAAAGTTCTTCACAATGTCTGTAAAGTGTTAATTCAGTGTGGACAAACCACGATAATACTGGAAGCAATAAAACTCAATTACATGAGATGGAAGAATGATGTGGTGCTGGTTATCATAAGAAATTACATCTATTTTCTCTCAATAACTGTTAACAGTATTTACTGATTAGAGCATTATAATATATTTGAAATAAATCCCTGCATTGTTACAATAACACTTTTACACACTTAGAACCGTCCAAAATGACGTGAAAATATTTAAAGAGTTTATGGTGTGTTAATTGTATCGGTCTGTTTTTAGATTTAAAATAAAGTTGAAATTTGATCATGTTTATAGTGACATATTTGCTTTCCTTGATTTGAATCTACTGTCAACCCTCATTTGAAGGATGTTTAAAGTTAAGGCTGTAGTGAAGTTCCTTAAAGAACCAGCATTCACAAAAATAAAACGATGGATTAACTCTAATAAACGGAATGATTATTGGAAACCCCTTTATTTGGAGTGCAAGAAGAAATTTCAAGTCTAATTTTCAAGTACATCTTATCAAGAATTTTTTTATGAATGTCTGAACTTGTTGAAGGCAGTCCAGAATGGTATTTAATGGCAGCCTTCTGTGACGGAAAAATACGCTTTCGGGTTCCACACAAGGAAATCTTTTGTTAGACTGAATAAATACGAACTGTTCAAAAGCTAGGCTACGTATGTACGGACAACAGAATAGTGACAATGTACTAGTATTCACGAATATGACATGTAGCTGCATGCTAACTATGAGACTGAAGGTACTGGCTGTCCACTAACAGCCGATTCGCCTCCTCTTTACGTTTGGAATATTTCCGAAATACTGAGGAAAGAAAAGTATAAAGATGTCATGCTTTTATCAACACACAAGCACACAACAAAGGATACAGGATAACAAGGCATGTAACTTATTTGAAAGTCCCTGAACGTACAGTAACAAGTTTACACAAGTGTTTATTTTGTTTTCCGAACAACACAACTGTATAGATCTCGTAAATCGATATTATTCTGTTCGACTACATGTTTCGGCAGTATGTTTCAGCCATCATCAGATAGAAATACTGACTCATAAAAAGGGTATTGACTAATATAAAACTAGACTTACCTAAGATGAATATAATAATTGTAATAATAACAGTCACATGTTATACCATTAATATGACAGCTTTCAAACTCATCTTGTAACCAGGCAGCAATGGTTTAGGAAACTGATTTCAATACACGGCAATAACATCAAGATGATCATCGCTCTTTATTCGAGAATATAATGTGTTCAAAAGCAAGACGATGAAGGATATCCAATTCAAGAGCAAAACACAAAAATTGTATAAGTATATGTACTACGTACGATACTATAGTAATGATTACAGACCGCACAAGTTTTACACTACATTTTTTTATTTTTTATTTATATCACGTTCTATGTATTTTGTTTCAAAACATTCCAATATTCCTATTAAGTGTCGCGAATAATCGTTCTATTAATTTTAATATTTTTTGCGTTTTCGGAATAATAATCATAGATTACAATAACATTATACCCACTCTTTGTAAGGAGGGACCTCTTCCTTTTTACTGTTTTTGTTATCCAGTATTCCTCCGTGATGATGGCTGAAATGGACAGCCGAAAATGTGGTAGAATTGAATAAAATCAAAATACAAGATGTATATAGACTTGAAACTAACAGTAAGATCCAAAACATTAGGGACTTGTATAGGGGCATCAATTACTTTAAGAAGGGGTACCAGCCAAGATGTAATATAGTGAAGGATGAGAAAGGTTACTTGGTGGCAGACTCCCACAGTATTGTGGCTAGGTGGAGGAATTATTTCTCCCAGCTATTCAACGTGCATGGGGTTAAGGACGTTGGGCAGGCAGAAATACACACAGCAGAACCACTAGTACCTGAGCCAAGTGCCGTT
>Ga0123355_10021656_pt1 | contig 10291 bp, 7 predicted proteins | sample TergutEmb28metaG_3_FD_89872 | JGI IMG/M metagenome (GOLD analysis project Ga0123355, IMG submission 89872) | Embiratermes neotenicus P1 segment gut microbial communities from Petit-Saut dam, French Guiana - Emb289 P1 | ecosystem: Host-associated > Arthropoda: Insects > Digestive system > Gut ... | reverse complement strand
TTTTTTTTAATTTTTTTTTGTTTTATTTTTTTATTTTTAAAATTTAAAATTTAAAATTTTTTATAAATTTAAAAAATAAAATTTTTTTTTTTTAAAAATTGTTTTAAGTTTTTTTTTTTTTTTGTCTTAAGGGAATACTATGGGTTGAGAATATTTGAAAAGAGATTTTTCAGAAGGGTATTTTAAACTATGAGGGTGAAGAAAGAGAAAATTCTAGAACAGTGTTTCTCAACCTCTGTGAGACCGCGGCCCTGTAAATTCTTTTTTCATAAGAAGAGGGCCCGGTCCCAACAGATTTACTCGTCGGTACCTTTCCATTTTTTTTTAAGTTCATACATTAAACTAACATAAGTATTAATAATTAATAATGGCATAATCATAAAGAGTATTAGTACAATTATGTGTATGGTGTGGCATGCTGACAAATATAAAATTACGTTTAAATTAGTTATCAATTGCAGGAGAATCTCTCGCGGCCCGGTATAATTGATGCCAGGCCCGTTACCGGGCTCCGGTCCGGCGGTTGAGAAACGCTGCTCTAGAATACTGGCAAATGAAGAGATCAAATTTTCTTAATCGTAAAAGTAGAGTTAGGTAGATGATGATTTATATACACACCTAGATATGTATGTGCGAAAATATTTTCAGCTGGTTGGATCCCTTATGACACAAATCTAAAAATATCTCCCTTGATTTCATTCGGGTTTCCTAGTCTAGGTTTTCTCATTAACAAATAAAATACCCGATGTCAAACACGAATGTCAAAATAGCTGATAAGCTTGGTTCTCCTCTTAACTTCAACAGAATAACAGACATGACCATTTATGTGGGTAGTGTCAAAATGATTTTATCTTAACCTTTGGTTTTTCCTGTTTACGAGTTTTCATACTCGTTTCCTCATCATTCATTTGTTACATAGGCTGCACGTCCAGGGGAGAGAGAAGTCTGTTGTGGGCGAGGTACGTTCGCATTAATTTACTTCCATATTCTAAGCCTAGGGTAGTTGTATCGGGGTTGGTACGAGGAATGAGGGTAGTATGCAGGTGTTTTTTGTTCATCATCCTTTTTTTCCAAGACCCCCTGAAGTTAAAATAAATGTTCTTTTCTGCCCCTTTGTCACTGTTCGTGGAACGGACAGCCTCTGAGATATTGCATTTCTCTTCTTATATACAAAGGATAGGCCTATTCTAATAATGTCCAAATCTGATATGATTTGTGAATTACATTGTCTGTTTCTTCTGGGCGATATTCATAAGTGACTTTTACTGATATTTTATGGATAACTGGCACGATAATCTGGACAGGTGAACAATTCATATCTTATCATTATCCGTTCCACCGTCATATTCCATGACGAAATTATGCCAATTAAGTTTCGATCATTTAGATTTCTTCGTGATATTCGTCTTATTGCTTATAAATCCGTAAATGGCACAATCAAGTTAAAGAACTGAATTTAAAGGGTTACGAGGTACTTTCACCTCACACTTCACACAATCCGAAACATAAAGACCAACCAGTTTACGATATGAAGGGATGACTGTTGTTTATCTTTGGCAACATACGAATCACATAGTACATCCCTGTACGAAAATATCGAGCTCTTTATTTTTGTCAAAATGGTACATATGGGTACCTGTGGGCTTTAAAGATATCCAAATCAGGCCCTTCTTCTCAGATGGTGATTCAGGATATGCCTTTTCAGTGTAGATTTTCTGCCTGTTTGCAAATACTGAACATATTTGAAATTATATTCAAATTACTTGAATCGGTGGCGAGCCCTGATCCTGGAGATTCGGTATGGCGGGACGGTACGTTGACGCATTTAATACCCATAATCTAGACCTAACTGTCGGATCAGGATTTGACTTAAACAGAAATCTGCTGTTATAATCCTGCTTGTAATTTAGGTTTACACAACTCGACTGAAAGGAACGAAATCAAATGAATGTAACTTAATGCGAACAGAGATTTTTCACAAATTACCACTCTTCTTCGGACGTTGTAGACCTAACCGTTCACTTCGTGCTGGCTAAGTGTTCGAATTAATTAATTTAATTAAATGTTGATGTTTGTGTGACCGTGCGTCACTGCTAAATTATATAAACAGCCAACTAGATGCAACATAACAAATTTTATTGATAATTACAATCAGCTCAACATGTTTCGGGCGATAATTTCGCCCATCCTCAGGAGCACTAGACTTGTGTTCACAGCTTGTGGTATAATGCAAGGCGATGCTGCCTGCTGGCGACTTGTCGCCAGCAGGCAGCATTACCTTGCATTATACCACAAGCTGTGAACACAAGTCTAGTGCTCCTGAGGATGGGCGAAATTATCGCCCGAAACATGTTGAGCTGATTGTAATTATCAATAAAATTTGTTATTGTTGCATCTAGTTGGCTGTTTATATTATAATTAAATTAAGTTTCAATTCAAATTTGCTCATGTATGCATGGAGAGAGAATTTTGTCCAGGAGTTTATAAATTGGTAGCAGCACAGCAAAAATAATATTCTGCTGTGTAGTTAAGTACGGCTGTATTATCCTGTCCCACATAGCAAGTTGAAGGATCGTACACTTACTGTCCAAAGGATTAATACTTGTGATTTTTATATGTCATTATTCTCACTTTCAATAATTCAATTACAGATTAATTTTTGTAATCTAACCCCTTAAGATATATTAAATACTATATTTAACATAAGTATGCTTTAACAGTTACAACGGCTTTGTTACCGTGTAGAATACCAATTGATTGCCTACGTTTCCTCAAATAATTTATTCAATGAATATTTCCTTAAATAGCAATGAATGGGGCGAAGTGTGATTTCTGCGATTGTGGAAGTGATTTTTAAAGTTATATTATTTAGAATAATTTTTCTTCAGAAGTCTGATTACGCTATACATACGTTTATCGCAATGCCTAAGGTAAAAAATTATGCTGTTCTGTTGCTGTGAAGTGTCCAGGACATAAGCCCTATCGAAATGTCTCAAACAACAGGCTAAGTTATCTTCTGTAGCTCTGGACATAATGAGACATGCGGGCATCCTAAATAATCTGTTAAGTGTTTATGTAAGGCAAAGCTTTATTTGTTTAGGAAATAATTATAAAACTGTTAATTATAGGTAATACTGGACCGTTATGGAAAATAAACTCACCCAGCGAATTTTAATGTAGATTCTTAACACAGTTTTCACTAAAAGAGACAATGTCCTCGTCCCTCGTCATTGCAATTGTCATCCCAACATTTGACTTAGTATAAACTAAGCCCATTAGTTGACACAGTTAAACAACCCAAAACTCTATGAATGCACGTTCCTTGCAGTTTTATTAGAACAGTCTTCCTCTGAATTCTTCTTTTCACCGATACTGGAAACGAGCACTTTCATGTCATAACCACTGTGCTTATTTCTGTTTAGATAACGTCTCATCAGCTGAAGGACAGAGTGGAAAATGTTAAATTATTATTCGTATGTAAATGGGTGGGCTTTGGATCGGGCCTGTTAAGGCAGAACCTGCAAGGTATTGTGTAACACTCTCTGTGGATTCAGCCAATAAGAGAGTGCTCGGGGCGTGGTTTCTGCCACATTAAGATCAGTAATCTTCTTCTTATTCTCCTCCTCATTATCTAGCAGATACCTACCCCACCCCACCCCACCCCAACCCCTCCCCAAATCCATCACGCCCACGCGTCCACCGTCGGCAGCCAGCGCGGGTCACAGCACAATTATATTTGCAATTAACAGCCACATTGCTGCAAACGAAGAACAAAGAAAAATATTGCGGGTGGTTTACGTGATTTATTCTGCAGACTCCCGTGGTTTTACAAAGGACCGTAATAAATACATCACGAATACCTCTTGAAAAATTCTGCTAACGGAAAAGAAACAGCTGACTGCGGAAATAATATTTAGGCCTATGTAATGCACTTGGAATCACGTTGTGAGTTAGTGAGTTAATGCGTGATTTAGTGAATGAGTTAGACAAGTTATTTAGAAAATGAATATAAACTAGTGGGTAAAAGTGTTTTTGCATATGTTAAAATGCGATATAATTTTATACACATAAACGCATGCATTATAATTTCACTAGACTTTCACATAAAAATTTCAGCACAAGAAGAACTGTATTCAGGAGGTACATATTTCAAGTCTAGGCCGGAGCAACGGCTGTATGGAAGTTTCTGCATGGTTTTCCTTCCCTGTGGAGACTGTAATGTTTCAACTGTCCTAAAAAAAAAAAAAACATGAAACGTGAGCTGTTATACATGAGTGGGAAAGTAATTCAAAACGCAATTGTTTAGAAACTGCACTGACGTTTATGAAACTGCTGATATGTACCTTTAGCCACACTGGTTTGGTAAAGTGGAGCCTGCGTCTAATTTGCTTTTCCTTGTCAGTGCTAAAACCGTCACTTGTGTCTGGCAGTCAAACGTGATTATTACAGCTGCGAGAGTGAAGATGCAAAGAAAATTGTGTTACTTTCGGACCCCCAAAATTCAGGGCAGATAAAAAGAGTGGAGTAGATTGGCGAACGGTAATGTTGATTCAAGAAGCGTTGAATCCGGCGATTTTGAAAGAACACAAAATGAAACCCTCTAAACAATCTAGTTAAACGCCCAATGTGAACATGTGGGAAGGAATACAAGGATTTCTGAAAAAGTTCAACACTATACATTCGTTAATGTTAAAAGCGTTCGTGTTCTCCGACCCTTCTCTACGTTCCAATAGGTCACCACCACTTCTTTTCTAGTTCTTTTTATTTCAAACTGTCTTTACACCAGACTCCAAATACGTACTACACTCTACCGTTAGCTCTGTGACATTCGCCACGATAGGGTTATGAGTAAGCTACTCCGTACCGTAAATTCTTAATCGTTACGCGACGTATGAGTTCTTTTGACGTTCAGGTGACCGTGTATCGTGATAAATTCTTATAGTAAAACCAACTAGACGCACTAATTTCTCAAATTTATTTTTAGAATAAAACTCTACATGTTTCGGACAGTTCCTCTGTCCATCATCAGGACTTTTTCACTGTACACACAGCAATGGTATATGTCCTACAGATTTGCTGACAGCTTGCGAGCAGGATCAGAATGGAACTGCAGTTCCGTTCTGATCCTGCTCGCAAGCTGTCAGCAAATCTGTATGACATATAACACTGCTGTGTGTACAGTGCTCAATTCCTGATGATGGACAGAGGAACGGCCCGAAACATGTAGAGCTTTATTCCGAAAATAAATTTGAGAAATTAGTGCATCAGGTTGGTTTTACTATAAGAACTAATTTCTTTCTCAATACATTCCCTGCCTTGCCTGTCTCTAGATTTGCATTCAGACCCCAAATCTTAAGCCACGGGTTCTACGCCTACTCTGGTGGAATTTAGAGAACCTAGAGAACAAGCCGGACATAATTCTAGCACCGTGAACCGCAATGCACTCGCGGAGCGAGGGCCGTGTTAGGTCGCGGCAGAGGACACAGCACAAGCCGACCATTCAAATCTTCATCCACGAACAGACGACACGGGGCTCCTGTTTTGCAGCCTGTCACTTGTCTTCAACGTTTCAGCTGATCGTTTTTTTTTCAGAATTACACAATAAAAAGTACATAAAACGGAATGACAGGCTGACGTTAAAGGAAATGTTCTTTGACTCGTGTCATATAGAGGAAAAGCAATATAAAATTGTTTCTATGAAAATTACATCTTATTTGAATTTGTGTTTTCACTTTCTCTTCCAGTTCCTGGAATTTGTCTGAGGAGGTAATTCCGACCTCATAGATATTTCAGCCAAGTGTCGACAAATTTTGTACAGAATACGTTTACTATCATCTGGAAAACACATTAATTTAAACAAATACAGAATAAAGTAAGGAGAGAACCAAACAGACATATATAATCTTTTATTTTTTTTTTTGACAGAGACCATTCCGTTGTGTAGTAATAACATTATATAATGTAATATATTCAGTCTATACACAACTATATATCAGCATAGTGATATTGTATATACTCAGATCACATTATGGCAACATATTTCGACCGTAAGACGGTCATCATCAGGCCAAGAAAACATTTTTAAGGTACAACAGAGTGAGCACTCAATGGGATCCCATTTACTGTAAACGAAATGGGATCCCATTGAGTGCTTACTTTGTTGTACCTCAAAAATGTTCTTTACTGGCCTGATGATGACTGTCTTACGGTCGAAACATGTTGCCTTAATGTAATCTGAGTATATACAATATCACTATGCTGATATATAGTTGTGTATAGACGGAATGTATTACATTTCATAATATAATGTTTCAACTTTCTCAAATTTCTTGGACAGTTTAAATAAATATGTGTCAAAGGACAAAAACCTAAGACAGTCTAAGGCAATGTATCCAACGATTTATATGTGGACATATACACCACCCCAAGGTACACTCTATTCCTATGCGACTTTATCTTGAGAGGCATTTGGAAAACAGTGTGTATGCTACAAACGAGGGCGATCATGTCACCTTAGATTATTCTATAAGCAAGATGTACTGTGGGCTTTATTTACTGCGACATTTTACTTTGAATATACATGTCATTGTTATTAATATTTTAGAAAATCTTATCTCTATTTGTTCCTGTTTTAATTGGTTTCACAGATTTTAAATTAATGTAGATCCACTCAATTTCTATAATTTCTATGTAATGTTTGCGTTTATGGCAATAATTCTATTCACCTTATAAATATACACAAAAGAAAAATTCCGACTGGAATTAATGGAACGTCATAATTCTTTAAAATTCTCAGGAGTATGAGTCCGTGTGATGTGCGTGATAAATGTAGGGGTATCTGCAAATAATCTTACATTTTTTTGTAGGACTTCACAACTTTTCACATAGATGACCTGCGTGAAATGAGCACACAGGCTGTAAGATCGTGTCTGTCCAGTCGTCCCGTCCTTTAACCGTCAGTAATGAAATGGTCTCGGTGAAGCTTGTTGTCGTAATAACTGAAACTACGATTTATCAGGAGCCTATAATTTGTTTCGGTGTCTACGTGCATGAATCTGTAAAAAGAAGTCTCATAAAACCTTTAAAACAAGTGCGAAATATTTTTACACAACATGAAAATGAGTTCGTGACATTGAGGTAATGTACATGTCCAGTTAACAAATTTCCTTGTGCTCCATGATGAAATAAATGCCACAAAAATATTGCTGACTATGCAGCCTACCTGCATTGCTATCAACTGCGTTACAACGGGTGTGACCTATATCTCCGATAAATTGACTCGAAACCCAGTGACGCATTAACATGGTATTTACGCTCTCCAAAAATATTTGTATTCAGTTTTTGTAACCTTACAATTATTTTCACTTTTTATGCCTTAGTTTATTTATAATCAGTACATATTCTCTACTTACTGCTTTCTTTTGTACGTAAATTTTGCCCAGTAGAGTACATATTTGACTTATTATAGAAGAGCTATGGGTAGATGAACTAAGTTATAGCGTTTTACTTGAAAACTTTTCGTGCTATGAAGACATTAATCGAAATCGAGCATAACTGTAGGAGGCCTTCATGTTGAAAGCTATAAATTAAACTGTCAAAGTAGATGACGTGATAACATTTATTACAATAGTTAGAAGTTATTCTAGCTTCAGATCCACTACATTTAATTTCAGATTCCTCAGACAAGTTTTTTTGTTTCATAACGTAGTTTATGCATTGCGATCAACAGCACATATATGTATACTGCTTTGTAATATCATCAATTACAGGCAATATAAGGGTCGTAAAGCGGGCGGAAGTGAAATGTATACTTCCGGAATAAATTATAAATAAATGCGTATTTTAACTTCAGCCGTTCAATTTTCATCACAGGGAATCTAAATATGCACAAACACCCACTCCTCCACCTCCTCCTTTTCCTACTACTACTACTACTACTACTACTACTACTACTACTACTACAACTGCTACTACTGCTGCTGCTGCTACTACTACTACTACTACTACTACTACTACTACTACTAAGACTATTAGTGATACTACCAAAAGTAACGACTATATAAAACCACTTTTGGGATTGAAATTTGTGTACCAAGTAACAATAATCTACAACAAAAGCACTCCATATACGCCTGCGTAAGTCTGTGTACTCCCAATAGAAGCACCGAAGCATGATAATTATGTACCTGAATCAAGGTCTTTCCGTCATGAATACGTACGGTTATGAACGGTGCAATATATTTGCTCCTGGGAGTTAGATACGTGTGTTAAACAGAAATTGATATAGAATGGAAAAAGAGAGAGGTGCCTTGAGATTCCATCCTAAATTAGTTTTAGCAGATTAAACTTATTTCTTTCTGTAAGAGGAAACCAGACGTATTAAATGTTAGCCACTTCATATCCGCACGTTCTTTTCTACATGTGTCCAGTTCTTACGTTTTACTTCCATCTGTAGTACCAAATTTGTTCTTATTCTGATATTTGCCATTCGAATAACTTCCCAATTCTTTCCGCGCTTGATTTTATTTAAAGAACAGTTTTTATGGTCCTGAGTTTCTTTTTTCAATAAATAACAAATGTTAGTAAATAAGTATAAATTCAGCAACGTCTGTGGTAGTGTGATCTGGGGTGAAATTTCACACACGACACACGTGTGTGCTTTCTTTTAGTGTTTGTTTTCTTCAGTACAGACAGAGAACTTGAGCTCAGCTGATCCCACTTCCAGGGACTTCTACCAGATGTGCACACACGGGATTTAGGACTCCGAAATATATCTTTAGGAATAAGACCCTAGTATCATATTCAAGACAAATGTGTTTCAAATTTTGGTAAGGTCATGGAATTAGGGCTATTAGGTAAGTCTTTAGTCATCGTCCAGATTTTGTAAAGTCTATCCTATCATATTGGACATAACACAGCCTGTTTCCTTGCAACATTTCCCCTTACTTTCACGATTCTTCTACTTTGTTACGCTATACTTTTAATTTCTGTAGTTGAAAAACCAAGGAGGGCCGAGGTAACGGGGGAATGGAGGAGATTGCATAACGAGGAGCTAAATGATTTGTACTCCTCACCCAGTATTGTGCTGTGTTAAGATAGACGGGATTTATAGGCCTGCTTCTACTCCCCTGTGATTCTAATTGGCCAACACAGAAAGAACGTCACCGTTCATGCCTGCCTGTGTCAGCCTGCATGTTGCGTCTATGGTTACTGCAGTTAATTAGGAAACATTATCCATTTACTATTAATTTAGGAGAAACGATGTTATAGGTCTTTGTTATTGTTATTTACCTCCAAACGCAAAATAAACAACACATTATTCCCCTTTTAGAATCCTACCTAATTACTGTTCATGCTTATATTCCGATATTATACAACTATCACTATTCTATGCGGTTGAAACAGCGTTGCTAAGTACGATTCAATCATTTTTATGGCACCGGTTTGGAGGGACGGAAGAAAGAGCAAAAATTCTCAGGTACTGTCTCATTCAACTTTCAATACTCTCTGCAGTTGAAGTATTGCTAGATATGATTCATTCCTTGCTACGGCTCTTACTGAAGACACTGAAGAAACAGCTAGAATTCTCAGGCACTTACTTACTTACTTACTCCATGCAGCAGAGTCCTTCTTGAGAAGCTAACTGTTTCTGCAGCTAGTCAAGAAATTCCCCACACTTTATGGAACCCGAAAGTTCATCACCGTATTCACAAGTGCCCGCCATCTGTCCCTATCCTGACCCAACTCCATCCAGTTTCCAACCCCCCCCCACTTCCCGAAGATCCCTCTTAATATTATCCTCCCATCTACGTCTGGGTCTCCCCAATGGTCTTTTTCCCTCAGGTTTCCCCACTAGAACCCTGTGCATACCTCTCCCCTCCTCCATACGTGCCACATGCCCCGCCCATCTCATTCGCTTCAATTTTACCACCCGCACAATATTGGGTAAGGAGTAAAGATCCCTAAGCTCCTCACTATGTAATTTTCTCCATTCCCCTGTTACCTCGTCCCTCTTAAGCCCAAATACTCTCCTCAACACCCTGTTCTCAAACACTCTCAGCCTACATTCCTCCCTCAATGTCAGCGACCAAATTTCACACCCATACAGGACAACGGGCAGAATTATAGTTCTATATATCTTGATCTATAAATTTTTGGACAACAACCTGGATGACAGAAGATTCTGCACCGAATAATAGCACGCATTCCCTAACTTCAGCCTGCTCTTAATTTCTTCCTGAATAAAATTTTGATTTGTTAACGTTGTTCCCAAATATTTGAACTCTTCCAC
>Ga0123355_10021654_pt1 | contig 10291 bp, 11 predicted proteins | sample TergutEmb28metaG_3_FD_89872 | JGI IMG/M metagenome (GOLD analysis project Ga0123355, IMG submission 89872) | Embiratermes neotenicus P1 segment gut microbial communities from Petit-Saut dam, French Guiana - Emb289 P1 | ecosystem: Host-associated > Arthropoda: Insects > Digestive system > Gut ... | reverse complement strand
ACCAGTTACGCCGTGAATTACATGTGTGCCTGGGTCTTTGATGCTTGAGATGACTTCTTGTTGCTCTTTGGTCAGCGTAATCTTTCCGATGTCAGCTAGTTGCCTGCACGCTACTGAAGATTCACGCACTTCACGCTTGCGCTTGCGCTTGCGTGCCCGAATTGTTTTTGGTATGAACAGACGCAGGACATCAATCTTGCGAAGTTTAAACATATGGCAAATGCAATCCAGTATTTCAAGAGTCTCAGGTTTAATAACCGCAAAGTCGTCTGGAGACTTGGTGATTGGTTTTATTTTGCTGGCATCGAAGTTTACACTGTCTGTGATGCCAAGGACAAAGCCCTCGACATCGCGATTGCTAAAGTTCACGAAAACACGCGAGCCAATCTCGACATGCATGCCAGGCGGAATTTCATAAGAAAAAGTTTTATCGTCATTGCCAATAACGGCATCAATAACAACAGTGGCAAATTTCTTCATCTTTAAACAGCGGTTGGGACAACCGTTCCATCAAATATTTCGTAAAGAGCAAAAGTAAGTTCCTTGGTCTTGGTGTCGGCAAAACTTGCAGGTCGCTTTGCAACCAAGTCCTTACCACGTTTCGCAGCGACAATAGCAAGAGTATACTTTGACCCAGCCCTTTCAACACAGTCCTCAATCTTCGGATATAGCATTACAATTTTCTCCTATTGTTTATATTATACCAGATGTGACAAGTGGACTCAAAACACTATTTTAGCAAAAACCCGCCGAAGCGGGTTGTGTGGTAGATGTAGTTATGAGCCGAAGGCGCGCTGCGCCCTTGCCTTGTAGACCAAGCTGGCTATGCGCCAGGAGGCGCGAGGAGCCTTCACCATGCGGCGAAAATCTCAATCGTTCATAGCAAGCAAATGAATTAACATGCGCCTTACTTATCACCGAACTCGATAAAATATGCAGGGTTAACGCGTGCGCCTTCTGCATTGCGCATCTCTAGGCGAAGGTGCGGAGTTGTTGTGAATTCAACGCGGCTTGTTGTTCCTACGTACCCTATAACGTCACCACGGCGGATCTCAGGGCGTTCAAGACTTACATTGAGGTTCGAATCAAGGCTTGAGTACCTTGTAATTTTGCCGTTAGGGTGTGTGATTTCAACTACTGTTCCATACAGTGTGTTAGATGTGATTGAAGTGATAAGTCCGTCGTACGCAGCAAGGACTTGTGTTCCTTCTGGTGCCGCGAAACTCATCGCTCTGTGTGATTGCCAACGGTTGTGAGTCTGGTTGAATTGAAGTTCGCTGTCACTGAATCCTTTCAACAGCGTGAACCCTTCACCAAGTGGCGCCATGAACACCGGACCTATTACCGGTGGGTCGTCCGGGTCACCCGGTTCGCTTGGACCCCGTGTTAGTGTTATCGCCGTGAACGTCACCGCGATTGTCAGCATCAGCATGATTAGAAACGCCGAGAAGCCTACTGCTTTTGCCCTAGCGCGCTCTTGGCGAGTCGAGCTACGCACCGGTGTTGTGCGTACTACTTTTTGCCCTGTCCTTATGTTTGTGGTTGTTGTCATTATGATTTCCTCCTTGGACAGATTTTTGCCAAGTATTCTGGTTTTATACAAAAACACCAACACTGAATAATGTTGGTGTGTAATATTACTTTCAGGCCCTTAGGAAGCTAAAGCACTTCAGGATGACGACTTAAGAAGGTGGCTTATAGTTCTGCAATGCAACTATGAGAGCATCCAGGTCGCCGTTCATAACTTGTGTAAGGTTGTGCGCGGTATAGTTAATCCTGTGGTCGGTAAGGCGACCTTGCGGAAAGTTGTATGTGCGTATACGCTCTGACCTGTCACCTGAGCCAACTTGGTTCTTTCTGGTCTGAGAGTATTCTTTGTCTGCCTGCTCTTGATAAAAGTCGGCAAGCTTGGTTTGCAGAACCAACAATGCCTTTGCTCGGTTTTGAATTTGCGAACGACCATCCTGGCAAGTTACAACCGTATTGGTCGGCAGATGCGTAATACGTACCGCCGATTCCGTTCTGTTAACGTGCTGGCCGCCGGCACCACTGGCGCGGTAAACATCAATTTTCAAATCTTTCTCGTCAATTTTAAAGTCTACTTCTGGTGCTTCCGGCAAGACGGCAACTGTGACAGTACTTGTGTGTATACGCCCTTGGGTTTCCGTGTCTGGGACGCGTTGCACGCGGTGCACGCCACTTTCAAATTTAAATGTTGCAAATGCACCGTCACCGATGACTCGGAATGACGCTTCTTTCAACCCTCCGATTTCAGACTCGCTGTGGTAATTAAGTTCAATCTCATAGTTCCGGCTGGCTGCAAACATGCTGTACATCCGCAAAAGAGACGCCGCAAACAATCCCGCCTCGTCACCGCCTGCCGCTGGGCGGATTTCTACGATAACGTTGCGCTCGTCCCGCTCGTCCTTTGGGGTTAGCAATTCACGAAGGCGTGCCTCGCTTTGCGTGGCTTCCTCTTTTTCGCCGGCTTCTGTTGCCAGCAGAAAAAAATCATACTCGTCAACGATGGGCTTTAATTTTGCATACTCGCGCGAGATTTTTGTGTAACTCTCAATATCTGTAAAGTCTACAAGTTGCGCCTCTAATTCCAGAAAGCGCGCTTTCTTTACTTCTAACTCTTTTTCCATCAAGCCTATTATATAACCTTAGGCGTTTTACTGCAAGTCTGTACACGGTCATGCCCCAGCAGGTCCTTGAACACCTGAATGCCTTGCCATCCGTGTTCTTCAAATATTCGCTTTACGGCAACGGCGTCGTCAATCTCAAGTGCCAAAAGACCACCATCAGTCAGATACTCGCCCGCTTGTTGAGCGATGATGCGATAGAACTTTAACCCGTCCTCGCCACCGTCAAGAGCAAGACGGGGCTCATAGAAAATGGTCTCGTCGAACATGCCAATTTCATCCGTTTTTATATAAGGAGGGTTACAGATAATAATATCGAATTTGCCCTGTATGTTCTTGAACATGTCAGACTTTATGAACTTGATATCCAGGTTATGTGTCTTAGCATTATGCATTGCGACCTTCAGTGCTTTGTGGCTGATATCCGTTGCGGTTACGTCGTGACCTTCTTTTGCTAGGGCTATTGCGATTGCACCGCTGCCGGTACACAAATCCAAAACCTTGGCACGTTTGCCAATTTGTTTCAGTGCTTCTTCAACTAATATCTCGGTGTCAAATCTAGGGATTAAAACGTGTTTATTTACAAAAAGGTCATGACCCCAAAAGTGCCATGCCTTTTTTTTATATGCTTCTGGTCTCTTACCTTTCACCAAGGGTTACCCCCTTAATTAAGATTTCTTTGCAAAACGCTTGTTGAATTTTTCAACCATACCAGCACTGTCCACAATTTTTTGCTTACCCGTAAAAAATGGGTGACACTGGTTGCAGATGTCAATCTTGACAGGGTTTTCACGCTTTGTGGTTTCGCATTCAAAACTTGCGCCACATGCACAAGCAAATGTGTTTAACTGAGTCTTTGGGTGAGTTTCTTTTTTCATAACCATGTAGGATACTACACAACATCTTATTTAGTCAAGCAGTCTGATTCACTTGAACACAACCTTTTGCTTGCCAAAAAGTGTTTGAATCTTGCTGGTCAGTGCGGCGTTACAGTCGCGGTGAACAACAATCTTTCTGGGTGCCAAGTCAATTAACCTTGTCACCACTTTCGCGTCCTGTGGCATTGCGGAGGCCTCTAGAGGTATGTATTGATTCTTTAACATAATCTTGTCACCAGTGATGTGCGCCTCTTCGCACAGCGGATCAAGATTGGATATTAGGAACCTGAGCAGCTCGCAAAAGGTTCTTGGGCAGATCAGGTATGCCTGGTTATCGTTTGCAAGGTGGCAGACCTCTTGCCATCGCTTTTTTAACGGAGTGATGCGAAAGTCATAGAAACTGTCCAATGCAAAGTGCGGGGTCAGGACGATAAGGCTTTTTGCGATTAGAAAATCCGTTTCCTTGTCGAATGAACTGAGGGCGCGGATGAACGCGTGGCGGTTGACTTCGTCTGGGATTACAAGGCGCATATTGGATTGGATATAATGGCTTTTGGCGTCAGAGATGATAAGTTTCGCGAGCTGAGTCTGCAAGGTGGCAAAGACGCGCCGTTCAACAGTTTGGTCGGCTATTTTGACTTCAAGGCAGACTCTGTCGCTTTGGCTCTTAAAAGAAATCCCGACAGATGGTTCATTGCACATTGCGCGCTCTAAATGATTTGCGATATGCGTCAAGCCACGCATAAAGCGATCGTCGGATGTAATCGTCAGGGTTTTCATTAACTATATCGTATGCATTAAGCCTGGCGATTAAATATTAATTTTGTGGTGCACGGATTGCTCGTCGCAACAGCGCGTATTGAAATACTGGTAAACCTGAAATTCCCCTCTTGGATAAGAGGGGTGGCACCGAGGCTTCCCGAGGTGACGGGGTATGTGATAATATTATAATGAAAATCTAATACCACACACCCCGCTCCTTCGGGGCACCCCTCTAAGCCTAGAGGGGAATTTTCACAACAAAAAACCGACTTTGTTCCGAAGCCGGTTTTCTGTTAGCCACTAATTTAGGATTTTAAATTAAGCAACGATTTCGATTGAGATGCGAACAACACTTGTTACGCGTGCTGCTTCTTCTGCACCGTGCTCAACGATTAAGTATACACTAAGAACATCGCCATCCTCTGCATCAGCAGGAATTGCAAATGAAAGTGTACGTACGTCAGCATCAGCCCAGTCATCACACTCTTCAACTAGTGAAGGCATTGCAAGTGTTGGAGCTGTTGCTGTTCCAGCAACGAAAAGACCAAATCTTGCAGCGTAGTCACCTGTGAACTCGATGTTAGCACCTGTAAGTGCGTTAACGTTAATAAGAACGTGCGTTGTTCCTTCTTCAACTTCTAGAGAAGCTGTACCAGCTACCAGGTTGAATGATGAATTTGTAACAGCAACAATGTCCTCGCCGTCGTTTGCTCTGAAGCCAAGTGCGCCATTAAGTGCACTTGTTGGAGCAGCAGGAAGGTCAGCTGCGTTACGAACTTGTCCTTGACGCTCTGCAGTCAATCCGTCAAATGCAGCGCGTGCGCTGATAACACGGAACACGGTTGCAGCTGTTACTTCAGCTGGAACAGCCTCGATTGCAGTCTCAACAGCAGTAATAGCTGTGATTTGTGAGCGAACTACCGCGAAGTTTGAAAGTGCTGTAAGTCTAGCACGGTTTGTCAGCATTCCTTGTGAAACTGTACTTAGTGAGTCCACTGCAAGGTAAGCTTCGATTACTTGGTTGATTTGAGCAGCAGAAATAACTGTTTGCCCATCTCCTGGCTCTGCGTTTACAACTGTGTTTGGAATTGCATTCACTGTGTTGACTAGTGTCTGAGCAGCAATAATGTATGGTCCTTCTGTGATAAGTGTCCATACGTCACCAGTTGTAAGGTCATCACCAGTACATTCACACTGGTTAATATTGTCAAGATCGTCTTGAGTTACCTCACATACGTGATCACACTCCTCGAATTCTGGACATTCACAACTAGTCCCACCACAAGCAACAAGTCCGAACGATAGCGGAACAATTGCTCCCACTGCTAACGCGCCCAAAAGGCCTTTTTTCTTTTTCATCTTTTTACATCCTCCTAAAAATAAATTTCCTCTTTTGTTTCCCCAGAGGATTACTTTAGTACACCATGGGTTTTATATGTTGTCAAACGATTTTCGGTGATTTTTTACTCAGCCTCTATTATAGTGTCAAGGGACAGCAAAGTTTCCTTGTCCATATGCTTTTCGTTGTTTATAATGGATTATGTTTATATTGTTCGGAGGAATCCTTTTTGGTCTACTAGTCATCGACCTGGTCACCAAGTGGTTGACGTATGATGGGTCGGTGATTGTTTTGATAAGTAACTTTCTTAGTATTCACCCCATGAAGAATCAAGGCGTTGCTTTTGGTTGGTTTTATGGGTCGGGCTTGATTTTGACCATCTTGACGGGTGTTTTGATTGCAGGGGTCAGCGCGTTTTACATTTGGCAGGCGAAAGACAACAAGGGCAAAAAAGGCACCACTTGGATGCATATTGCTTTTGCGTTTTTCCTTGCAGGAGCCATTGGGAATTGGTTTTGTAGATTGTTTTACAATAATTCAGTTCGCGATTTCATTTCATTTGACTTCTTCCCTTTTATTTTTAACTTTGCCGATGTTTGGTTAACGGTTGGAGCGATTATGTTGGGTATCTATTTCCTTTTCATGTATGAAGAAAAGAAAAAGCCCGTTGCAGAGGTGGCGCATGAAGAAAATCCTAGTTGAAACCGACGGAGACCGTCTGGATGTTTTCTTGACGAACTTTTTCAATGGCGAACACACCAGAAGCCAGATAAACAAAGCGATTAAAGAAGGCAACGTCACGGTTAACGGCGACCTTGTGAAGAGTGGATATATATTAGAGCAAGATGACGAGATTGAGGCGGATCTAACGCCGCAGAGCCATGTGGCGACGCCAGAAGACATCCCATTAGACATTGTTTACGAAGACGATTGCCTGATGATTATTAATAAGCCAGTTGGCATGGTTGTACATCCGGGCAACGGCAATAAGAGCGGCACGTTGCTGAATGCCCTTCTTTATTATGGTAACGACAAGTTAGAACGCGCGGGTATTGTGCATAGGTTGGATAAGAATACCAGCGGTCTGATGGTCGTTGCCAAGACAGCCAAAGCACAAGCCAAACTAAGCGAAATGTTCGAGCGCAAAGAGGTCAAGCGCACGTACGTTGGCTTGGTTGAGGGTGTGTTGTATGGAAGTGGAACGATTGATAAAAATATCGTGCGCCACCCGAAGATTCGCACAATATTCACAACCGCGGACACAGGTGGGCGCAGAGCGGTTACGCACTACAAAGTTCTTGAAAACCATGCGAAGACAACGACGATTCAGTTTCAACTGGAAACAGGTCGTACACACCAGATTAGGGTTCACGCAAAGAGCATCGGCCATCCTTTGGTCGACGACCCAGAGTACAACCCAAAAGGCGGCGATGGTCAAAAGTTACAAAGCGTGGCGATAGAGTTTGTGCATCCGGTGACTAAGAAGTCAATAAGCCAAGTTTTATAAATGCCTGCGCTACTCCATCATTATTGTTATCTGAGACAACAAAGTCTGCAGCGTTCTTTAATTCGTCCGTGGCGTTGCCCATTGCGACATTTATTGCGGTTACATCAAACATTGCCAGGTCGTTATGCCCGTCGCCTACTGAAACCGTATCAGCAAGGTCGATGTTCATTATCTCGCAAAATCGCCTGACACCATTGCCCTTGTTGACGCCTGAGTTAACGATGTCCATTCCGAAGAACTCGCCTTCTGCTCCACCGCATTCCTCCAAGAATTTTGGGTTGTCAATTGCTTTTGCGTAATTTGCAATTTCAAGGTTGTTCTGTTTGCAGAAATCTTTCATGACTTGAAGAAGTTCTTGTGCCGTCTCGCGTGTTCTGCCCCATGGGACGATTTGTGTTAATTTGTTATTTGCAAGAAAGTCTTCCAGTGGTTCCTGCAATGTGGACAATCTTTGTTTACTGTCCGCATGAAATGAAAACTCGTCACAGTGTGGCATTGCAGCGTCTATAACTTTGCGCGCCAGTTCCGTCGGAATCTCGTCACGATGCAGGACAGTTCCGTCTTTTAAACTTCGGATATGCGCACCGTTTGATGCAATCACGTATTCGAGATTGGTATCAATAAGTCGTGGTTGGTGTGTGAAAAAATTTGCCCCAGTGCACGGAACAATCTTATGGCCAAGCGCCTGTACGTCTTTTATTACTTGCAGAGTTTTTGGCGAAATGGTTTTGTCTTTCGTTAAAAGAGTATCGTCCACGTCAATGAAGATCACTTTACGATTCATTTGAAATCCTTGTCATAAATTCTTGCGGAGTCATAGAACCTAAGTCCTCGCCCTCGCGGGTTCTGACCGAGATTTTGCCGTCTTGCTGTTCGCGCTCGCCCACCACGATCATGTATGGAATCTTTTTAACTGTTGCTTCGCGGATTTTGTAACCTACTTTTTCTGGGCGCAGGTCCAACTTGATGCGAACACCTGCATTGCGCAGTTGCGTGTAGACCTGGTTAGCATAGTCATCCATCTTGTTCGAGATACCCATGATGACGGCTTGGGTCGGTGCCAGCCATGCAGGCAATGCGCCGGCATAGTGTTCAATTAACATAGCAAGAGTTCTTTCATAACATCCCATAGATGCGCGGTGGATGATAACCGGGCGAGCCTTTTCGCCGTTCTCGTCGACGTAGGTCATGTCGTAACGTTCTGCCAAAGAAAAGTCCAACTGCAGCGTCATCATTGTGTCTTCTTTGCCGTGGACGTTTCTGGCCTGAATATCAATCTTTGGTCCGTAGAATGCTGCCTCGCCGTCGGCTTCGGTGAATTTAAGTTTGTTGCGCTTTAGCGACTCGCGAAGTTCGTCTTGTGATTTCTCCCATTCTTTTGCGGTTCCGTAGTATTTCTTTGGGTTCTTTGGATCCCACTTTGAAAGGCGGTATGATATGCGGTCGTTAACACCAATGTTTTTCATGAAATAGATAATCAGATCAAGACATTCATCGAAAACCATTTGGATTTGGTCTGGACGCGCGATGATGTGACCCTCGGCAAGTGTGAACTGGCGCACACGTGTTAGGCCGTGCATCTCGCCACTGTTTTCATTTCGGAACAGAATTGCGGTTTCACCGTAACGCATAGGTAGGTCACGGTAAGAACGAATTGCGTTCTTATATATAAAGAAGTGGAACGGACATGTCATAGGGCGAAGCGCGAAGACTTCTTCATCCAGAACCTCGTTACCAAGGACAAACATTCCATCTTTATAGTGCGCCCAGTGGCCACTGAGTTCATATAGTTCCTTCTTAGCAAGGATAGGGGTTCTGACGTGCATGTAGCCACGGCGCTCCTCTTCGTCCTCGACAAATCGTTGAAGAATTTGAAGAACTTTATATCCATTCGGCATCATGTGTGGCAAACCCTGTCCCACACAATCCACGGTCATGAAGTATTCTAACTCTTTTCCAATTTTGTTGTGGTCGCGCTTTTTGATTTCTTCTTGTTGAACCAGGTACTCGTCAAGTTCTGATTTCTTTTCAAATGCAAAGCCGGTAACACGTGTCAGCATCTTATTCTTGGCATCAGCAAGCCAATAAGCGCCGGTAATACCTGTAAGTTGGATGGCCTGCGCCTTGATTTTTCCTGTGGACGCAAGAAATGGGCCTTCGGCAACATCTGTTAGGCCGTCGACTTTATAGAAAAAAATCTTCTTACCACGCGGGATAGATGCCAAGACTTCGGTTTTGTAACCTTCGTTCAAGCCATCCAAAATTCTGCCGGCCTCCGCTTTGCCCTTTTCAACCATGGTGATTGGCAAATCGAGCTTTATAAGGCGTTGCATCTCTGCTTCTATTTTAGGCAAATCTTCCGTCTTTATTGGCGTCGAGAAATCGAAATCATAATAGAATCCGTCTGCTGTTGCCTTGCCCAGACCCAGTCTTGCCGTCGGATAGATATTTTTGACGGCTGCTGCCAGTACTAGGTACGCTGTGTTGCGCAAGAGTTCCAACTTTGATATTAAATTTTCCATGCGTGCATATTATAGCACATGAAGGCGAGATATGCAATTGTTGTTCTGGCTCTCGCATTCATAGTACTCAGTTTTGCTGACATCACGGCATTCATAGACGGCAGTCGCCAAGGCATCATGTTGTTTGGAACAGCTGTTCTGCCTGTGTTGTTTCCTTTCTTTTTTATATCTGGACTTATAATCCAAAGTGGTATATTTAATCGTAAATCTTCCGCACTGTCGGTTTTTCTTGTTGGTGTTTTAAGCGGGTACCCGACGACGGCAAAGATGCTGGGCGAGCTGTACGAACGTGGAGACATAACACGCAACCAGGCGATAAAAATCTCAACATACACAAGCATGCCAAGCCCGGTCTTCATAATCGCAACAGTTGGAACAGGATTGTATGTTGATACAAAGTTAGGGGTCTTGATGTTTGTCGCGATTTTGGCCGGTATGTTACTGAACGGTTTTATATATAGAAAAACAAACTTTCAAAATGAGAAAGTGAGTGTCGAAGCCACCATATCAGCAGAGACACAACCCAGCGTCGCCGAGATGGTTTCGACTTCTTTGTTCTCTGCCATTCAAGGAATATTGGCAGTCGGTGGAATGATAGTCATTTTCTTTATAGCTGTTAATCAGGTTGATGCCGTTTT
>Ga0123355_10021653_pt1 | contig 10291 bp, 6 predicted proteins | sample TergutEmb28metaG_3_FD_89872 | JGI IMG/M metagenome (GOLD analysis project Ga0123355, IMG submission 89872) | Embiratermes neotenicus P1 segment gut microbial communities from Petit-Saut dam, French Guiana - Emb289 P1 | ecosystem: Host-associated > Arthropoda: Insects > Digestive system > Gut ... | reverse complement strand
TCAGAGGGAGATCTATACACACAACAGAGAATCACTTTTGTAGAACATGTGTGTATTGTAACTGCACTTATTTCAAAGACTTTTACTTTGCATAGCTTATTTAGATTAATGGCTTGATAAATTATATCATTTCTGGCTAAAATACAAACTCCTCATTTAGAATACGTTTCACGACAAAAACAGTTGGCTAGTTTGTATCGCGGAAATGAAAGATCCTTCATCTCCTCTTTCCCCATATGATGCTCACTCAAGCATATGAGATGAGGTCTACCCTGGTTTTCCTGTAACATAATGTTTAATTCATCTTTTTTCCTATTTAAACTCCTTATGTTCTGAAGATAAATAGTTAGGTTATTAGTTTTTTTGCCTTTTTCACTTGTTCCTAATACCATAAAAATCCTAATTTTTTTCTTTTAAACATTTCTTATCCCGTTTAGGTAAAGAAGCTTTGCCCACACTACAACCTATTACAGAGTTTGTGTCAGTTATGTCCTTGGAATTGTTATTGTTAAGAAATGATGTCTGATTCTCCTGAATATAAGCTGTTGTCACGTCCGTGCTGGTCCCAGGATCATATTCCTGTGTCGATGCAGTCCTCTTGTCCATTCCTTGCTTCCATTGCAGGGTAATAGTGGATGTTTCCCTCTTTGTAAAGTGTTCCTTAATGTGCTCCATTATCCTTTGGGCTATTAGTTCCTCACTAGCTAAGTTCATATGCATACCATGTCTAGTGAAATATTTCCTTTGTAATTCAATGTCAATTATCTCCACATGCTCATATTGTTTCATCCACTTGTGCAGTTTCCTATTACTGTATATGTGATCACCTCTTTATTAACACATGATGTAGTTATCAAGTCAAATCTTGTAGGTACACTCACTGAAAGCACATTCGTATGTTTCCTGGATTTGACACGGTTAATGATATGTGTGAGGGCATTATTTGCTTCATTTCTAGCATTGTAGTTGGCACCTCCCCAGACCACAACCATATCTTTCTTCGTTAGTGTAGTAATCTCTTGATTAGCCTATTTCATTATCACCTTCATACCAGATCCTGGCCTCACATGACCTATAACCTCAAACGCACTTCCCATATTTTGTACTAGTTCACATGCAATCCCATTAGCAAAACTATCACCAACCACAACAATTTTCGATTTTTTTCCTTTGTGAATTCTTCCCAGGAGTTGAACAAGTCTGCATTTCAATTGGATGAGGGGGAGAGTCACTGTTATCCTGAAGGTTAGGTTGAGAGGATGAGCGTTTAGAAGTTTTGTTGACGTGCTGTTGTCTAGAGGTAGTTTGATTCGTCTTTTCAACTTCTTTTAAGTCAGCGGGTTTTATTTTCTCATTGAAGCTATTACCATTAGTCAAGTCAATAGGGTTGGATAGTGGCTCGAATCGGTTAGAAGTTTTTATGTATTTGCCAGTCGGCATATTCCCATGTTTTGTGTCTTTACGTGGTTTCATAAATTGATTTGGAATTTTAGGGATCCATCCGTTGTTAGATCCTTGGATATTTACAATATTAGATGACAATTCACAACCTCTATGTATGGAATGCGGCATTTCATACCTGTGAAAGGGGTCGCTCCCAGAAGCTGAAGTCGTGCTTAGATCCTTTTGTAGAAGCTTAACCCTTTGATGCCTAACGACCCCTATAGTGGTCATACCGCACCGCTAACCTCTAAACATTGCATTTTATATATTTATTTAACAAATACAGGTACTGAATATTTTAAACACAGTATATATACGTACTCTCTGTTTTTTCTCTTCAAAATGCAGTTTATTTCATAATTCTAACGTATTTGGTTCCTGTTTTATTCACGTTTTATATACAGGATGTGCTAAAATTTAAAAAAAATATTCCGGCACCAAAAGTTAATGATATATTTGGCAGAGCTTAGTTCAGATAATACTTCCCTGAGCTGATAATGTAGACTATCGCAGTTTGCACAACTATCCTCAGATTCCTTTCACTTATTTTTAACGAAACAGTGAGAGCAAAAAACATCCGTACACACACCGTCCGCCATGTTGTTACAGATCATTTTATGCCATTAGGTTGATGGTCCATATCAGTAACATTAGCACTCTTCAATCAATTTACTATGCATACTTTCATTCTATTATAAAATATGAAGTAATTTTTTGGGGGGATAACTCTTCCAACAGTTGGAAGATTTCCACTTTACAAAAGAAAATCATTATAACTATGGCTGGTGCTCAACCCAGAACCTCAGGTAGAAGTATATTTAAACAATTAGAGATTCTTCCTGTTCCCTGCCAGTATAAACTTTTAGTCATAGCTACACCATCAATAATCAGGAAAGTTTTGAAACAAATTCACCTATACACAATATTAACCTTTTAACGCCGAACGTCAACTAAAGTGGATGAGCAGTGGGCCCTTTAAATAGCCGAACGACCACTAAAGTGGCCGCGCAGTAAGCCCTTTAAATAGCCGAATGGCCACTAAATTCCGGCGTCAAAAGTTTAATACAAGGAATAAGCATCATCTTCCTAGACCAAATGCCAACTCAGCTTGTGTTCCAAAAACACATTATACACTGTAAATTTATGTACTTGTGTATGTATGACTTGTTCCACACGATACTGTCCTTATGACACACTTATGGAGCCATGAAAAAACTATATATATATGTGTGTGTGTGTTTAGGCACATCTCCATATGTATGTATGTAAGAATTTCAACTGTTATGTCATTGGCCTGTCTCAGCTTCCATTTTCCAAAGTTCACACATTTAAAGGAACAGAAAAATGACACCCCATTTTTTATACATCCTGCAGTAATCAACACATGAAACTGTAAGTGATGCAGATGTGATACTGTATGTAGCTCAGGCCTTAGTATACAAAAGTTTACTGCACATCAGAATATTCATAATTGACCTTTTACACCCTTCTTTGATTACATAATATACACAAATTAAGATGTGGGCTATGACACTTAACATCTTAGATGAATCATACTGTATACATGAAGGCTGTACATGTCTTTGATATGTTACATGTCCTGGCACATTTATAACTCAGTTGCCTCATTTATTTGTTTGCTGTCAGCATTTACAATGACACTTTTTTCTTGTATGTTGACCTTGTGATGTCAGGAAAGAATGTTCGCTTTTAACATGAGTTTAGTGGTCCCATCATTTTAAATGGAGGGAAAATATTCATCAAGAATGATTAGGATTATGAATGCCTTTAACCAGTAGAAACAAATATCAGTAACACATGTGCCTGGTTTAGTGAAATGACCAAGAAATGACGGAGGGGAAAGAAAACTCCTTGTATGTGGCTTCCGATTTGCTTGAATGTGCAGAGAGTGAGCCCAACGCTAAGCAGCAATAATATCACTCAAAATATTTTGCCTTGCTGTGGTCAACAAGCATGCCAACTTAGGGTTTCAAAATATTACTTTCAACACACACTGATTCTGAAAATCCACATCCCAGCAATATTGTTCTCTGGGGTAGGGCTGAAAATAGTCTGTGACAAAACCAAAACTCCTAAGACAGTGTGTCATGGCAACCAAAACTGCAATGTAGATCTCTGGAAACGAACCAAGATTTTATTTAATACGGTAAGTAAATTGATCATGTGGTAAAACTCTGTATAAATAAATCATTATGACAACCCAGTGGTTCCAAACCTGTGGGCTGCAAGGGTTATTTCAAGGAGTCTGTAAACAATGGGAACTGATCATAAAGTATCCAGGCTGTGTTTGGAAAGTACTGTGCACTACAAATAAGTTTCATAAGACAGAAGAGTAAACCAGAATTTTTAATGAATAACATGTAGATGTCTCCATGATGCAGTTAGCAATAAACGATCAAGAAAATGGCAGTTTGTTGCATGGCAAATTCATCATGACAATGCACTGGTGCATTTCGTCCAACTTGTACAGCAATTTTTAGCCAAACACCACATTTTACTCTCTGGATATGGCACCATGTGAATTTCTCCTCTCCCCCAAAATTTAGATCACGTTGAAAATTAATTGACTTGAAGACATGGAAGCAACCAAATTTAACAGGATGCAGCAACTTTTAGAGGTCCTCAAAACAGAGAAGGAAATGTGCTTTCAGTAGTGGAAGAGCCAATGGAATAAGTGAATCCAAGCAGAAAGAGCTTAGTTCAAAGGGGATTAGGCCATATTTAAGGAAAGTTTAGTACTTCTTGATTGTAAACTTTTGCCATGTTTTGAATGCTGTATTTTTTGTTTTGGGTGATTCCCCGGCATCTGAATTTTGCGTGCCGAAGTTTTGGAACACTCTGTCAGTTCCATCTTCATAGGTGGTGTAAGCAGGAAGAAGCTTAGACAACTTATGAAGGTGGAATAGACAGTGTTCCAAAATGTCAACACATAATATCCTAATGCTGACGGATCACCCAAAAGAAAGAGTACAACAAGTTTAGTAGTGTCAGTTTCACAGAATCAATCCAGATACTATTTGATCAGGCTTCACACATTCTGCAGATTAACTTAACAATGTCTCACTCATATATCACTCTTTTTGAAATGCTTGCATTAGTTCTTATTTTGAAAAAAATACAGATTTGTTTACAGGAGTTACTGACTTCATAACAGCTTTCATCATTATGTATTTTCTCAATTAACAGAGCATAAAAGTATGACAATATTAGTATGTGGGGGTCCGTGGAACTCTGTTGAACACAGGAAAGGGTCCTCACAATCAAAAAGGTTGGGAACTGCTGTGATAGCCTATTCCAATATCATCATTATAATTATTACAACCATTAGCAGGGCCCATTGGAAATAGAAACACCTGTTTCTTTGGTCTGAGACTATTTCACTTATTAAATATATTGGTATACAACAACTAACAAAATGTTTGATACACAAATCTAGCACTGTAATAAATTTTAAAATTATTTTAAATTTATTTTCCCCTCTTTAAAATACGCACAGCAAAGGAAAAAATCAAGATCCCCCTTAAATTTCTTCTCTATATGTACAGAGCCACAGCTGAGGCGGTTCAGTGCCAGCCATACACCACGGGAGCCTGGGTTTGATCCCAGGGCAGTCTGTGTGGGATTTGAGGTGGACAAAGTGGCACTGGGACGGATTTCTCTCAGAGTACTTCAGTTTCTCCCTGTCAATTATTATTTCACCAATGCTTCTTATGATGAACATATAATCTAGGGCTGCTACAATAAGCCGATTAGTAGTCACAGCATACCAAAGGACTTTCTCTCACTCAGCCTGAAGAACCATAACAGAACAACACAGATATTTCACAGAAATACTGCAGTTTCTAGAAATGGATCAATTATGGGAGAGATTTAAGAAATACTGTTCATCATATTTCCTGTCGGCTCAATTATAATGGCTCCAGAGTATTACAGGCCAGTATTTATCAAATGAGGTTCTTCAAACGTGTGTGTTCAGTCATTTGTGAGTTGTGTACATTCTGCTTTGTAGAACATAGTTTTTCTTTCTTTAGGCTTTTTCTGATCTCTGTTTTATTGCCTGTGCTTTATTAGAGGTTGTTACAGTTAGCAGTTTCTTATTTCCAAATATTTCAACTTTAAATGTTACTTCCAATTTGTGCCTCTGCGGTCTGTGAGCTCAGATAATTTTGGGCAGGGAGTCCAATATTAGTGTGACTCTGTGTGGAGATTGGGGACAATTAAAGTTGAGAAATACTGCTCTAGACCATGACAGATATAGAAAATTTTATGGTAAAGTTTCCCCCACCCCAGCGAAGAACAGAGTACAGCACAAGTTATGCAGACACGAGGATAAACAATGTTTAGCTTTACTTACTGTGTACTATGTACCTTTAAAATGTCACTTTGGTACAAAGAACTAGAGCATATAAAGCTGACACACCGTAAACTGTAGTGATACTAATATTCCAGTTATCAATTAACAGGAAACAAAACACATCACTGATACTAATAAAGTGCGTACCTCCATTAGGTTTGTTGTATCAACAGACTGAAATTATGGTGCCAACAGTAAAGAAACTATAGTGAACAAATTCACTACCAGTGCTAAAAGAATGCAAACTGAAGCACTAAAATATCCTTTATTAGAGATTTCTGACATGTGTTGCTGTGTGTTTCGACAGATCGATGCCATCTACCCTGAAGATAGAGGTAGCAGGTTCTCCCAAACCAACTGACATCCAGCTAACAAAGTACGTGGTGTTACATCCCAGAAGGCCATACTTTTGAAACTCACTGCTATGGGAACTCAGTCTCATATGTACATGAATGTCACCTGCAAAGTATTTAGTAATGAATTGAAATATTTTGCCAGGACTCACATTTTGTATTTCAATTTGAACACTATGTTTCAATTCATTTTTTTAAGGACTGGCAATTATGAACAGCATGGCTGAGATCAAACACACAAAACAGTATTTTGTTTGCATGTTTGACTGAATCACACACCTTTGTTTCCCAGAGAAACTGTCTTTTATGCAGTAATTTTTTTTGACTGAAAAATTCATGCATGTCAGAAATCACAGACTTTGAGCCAATGACCAAAAATGGAATCTCTGCCTTACAAGTGTAAGAATACACACAGACGTAGGAGGCGGTGTGTAATGAAGCACACTCAGTGTACAGCCCCAGAACATAAACAACTCACATTTCAACCTGTGACATGCTTAAGCTGAAGGTCTGACCAGATGGTGAAGTCTAACACAGACATTTCAAGTTCAATTTTTGCTATATGTTTTAGTCACTTTACAACACTGTTCATCAGTATTCATTCATTCATTAGTATTCAGCCTTGAAGGCCAGGCTTGGCAGGAACCAGAGCCCAGTCATGTGACCGGTATGGCTCTGGCAAACTGCATCCTGGGCAAGTTCTTGGGGGTAGTTTGCCACTGCTTTCCCCTGCCTTTAGACTACCCACTTTAGCCGCCAGGTGCCTCCGTCCGCAACGACGCGAGAGATCCTAGCAGCGAAAGGGCATCAGTATACACACACACAAAACTCTGTGCATTCTAGTATGGCTGTACAATCATCAGGCACACCAGCACAGTCGCTATAGGATTAAATAATTTTGATATGAACATATAATCTAATTCCACAATGACAAGGCAGTAACTATGCTCACATGCCTGATGATGGTGTGGCCATACCTTCATAGCATTACATATATATATATATAATAAGAAAAGATGTTACCAAGTGACTGAAATATACAGTGGAAATTGAATTATATGAACTACAACATGACACACCAATTTTTTTATTCCTAATTTTGACATATCTGAAGCTTCCAAATGAGAGATGTCTCACCTCTCACACCAAAGACATGCCACGTATACCACGTCAATGTATTATAAATTAATATATCTCATACCAGACATAGTATCTTCTAAATTCTGACTTAACAAGCCAAGACACTAATTTCAGCCTGGTATCCTGAGTTAAGGTTTCTTGAAGCACAATAAACTTCACGTACACTTTCAGAGGGCTGCTCATAGCTTTTATGCAGTATTCCTCTTCATTGCAACAAAACAATAACCTCATTTTGAAGACAAACAGCACCATGACTTTAACTTCCTACCTTCTTACAATACCACATGAAAAACATGTAATAAATTATTTAGAAACTTAATTTGAAACACGAGTAAAAACTGGTATCCTTATTACATGCTCGTAAGTCTTCAGACACAATGCAATGCACTGCACTGCTGTTAGCTTCATCCTTTGTCTAAGTGCCACTTCTTTTCTCACTGTAACTAAAGTAACACTTTAGGGCACTTTAAAAAAACCTGTTCTGTCCGATTTTTCCATATATGTGTTACACCTACACCTCCAATTTGTCAGTCTGGAGCATTCAGCAATGACTGGGAGTCAAGGAGGGCCTCTGCAGGCAGAAAACTTGTGTTGAGTGTTAAAGAACTACCAAGGAGAACATCAGGTTGAGTGACACCATGGCCAAATGGGAAAAATGAGCCAACTTGAGTAGCAGTGTGTTCAGGTGCAGGTTCACCACGCTGCAAGGCAGCCACTTCTGAAGACAGTTGGCGGTGCTGTAAATCTATCTGTGCCTGGCCACCCCCTGGGATCTCCAACAGTGGTAACCATCGGAAGTAACACTGTCTCCAAATGCCCAGTGAGGAAAGCCCACCTTGCGGAACAAGTTGTTTAGACTTTGAATGGCTACAGGCCTTGTAGAGTGGGTTTATGAAGAGTGCAATATCTTGCTCTTGGAACTGCTCACCCCAATCCCACACACTTCTTAACTCAACACGGTTATTTGAATCCTGTAATATCCAGTTAGGAAATAAAAAACAACACTTAATTTTTTAAATTATAACTATTATAAATTCAAGGTAAAATAAATAAATAAATAAATATATAAAAAGCAGTCCCATTACAGACCTGGAGTGGCCCAGAGGGTTCCAGGAAATTAAGATTCCCAGATTTCATGACAACGGCGCAAGATGGTGGTAAGGCTGTCAGCCTTACGTACCGGCCGCCTTTACCCCCAGGAAATGCTCCTGGTACTCATTTCTGTTAGAGGCTGAATCAACCCCAGGGCCAAAGGGCGATCGGAATTTCAATGAAAAATTCCAATAACACCAGCTGGGATCGAACCAGCGACCTTCCGATTTGTAGCACAGCACCTTAACCACTGTGCCACTGCAGAAATATATATATATATATATATATATATATATATATATATATTACTTATCAGGACAGACTTAAAGAAGCTGCACAATAACTATCTGATATGTGTACTAAAGAATCTCCACTTTAAACACAACAGCTTGCTGCTGGATCCACTCCTAAGCTACCTACGTAGCTTGTTCTGATTTCAATACCCAGAATCCATCTTCATAAGACCACTTGCATTGTTACCATTCTTTCCAATTATGTTCTAAATCTTTTATTCGTAAACATCTGTTCCATATTTCTCCTTCCTGAAAGTGTGCAACCCTACATAATCAGAATTTGACTCACATACTATGTACAAACAGGTACACATTCATCACACAATAAATTTTCATGTGTTTGGCGAGACTACTGCTTGTATTATGGTCAGTAGGTCATTGGAATGTTCAGTAATGAGATTTCTTTCATACTTGGACCTATAAAACATCAATCAGTTGTTTCAAATGTTATGCAGACAGGAGAGACATTATAAAGAAAAAACCACAAAACATGAAACGTGTGAATTTCATACTAGTGACTAAATGTATATTATTAAATACTTACAGCTGCAGCTTTGGTGCGGTCATGTTCACAATCAAACAGAAAAGTCTCAAACACAGAAATGTGTGCAGAGTCCCACAGTGTGGTGAGATAAGTTTCTGTAAACTCAAATGCAGCTGGAAACTGTTGCAGAAGCTGCCACATGCAGTCTAAGAAAACTAGAAATTCTGGTGACTGAAAACATTCACAAGCAAAAACAGTTACCATATTTAGCCACATGGAAGATCACCAATAAATGAAAAAATTCAGTGAGTGTGCTTCCAATGTTAAAATTCATTCAGGAAGTCAAGAAGTACATGATTTCATGCCAAATTTGGTAAAAAAATTAATCTGTTACTACCAAAGTAAAAAAACGAAGGGAAGCAGTGCACACATAAAGCATGGTCATCTCACAAAGCCTAGCTTGTTTCTTAATGGAGGAATAAGCTAAAAGCCAACATTTATCAACAAACTTCTGGCTTCTGTGGTCACTGACTTGGGAATTAAGGTCAATTGGTAAGATGTCCTGACTTCATATAACTGTGGGGTTCCCAAAACTTCACCTGCACTTTGAGTGACACTCTTCATCAGTGAATCCTAGTAATACTTAAGTAATGCAACAATCCACACAGAATCTGTAAATGCTTTACAGTAACCATCTTACAATAAACTCAAGAAGGCGAAATTAACAGGATGATGTTAAGCAAAACTCTAGCAACTGCAGGTCACAGCTTTGGGATTGCAACCTTATAAGTGAAGGTACTCACCCCCATAACTCTACCTCTATCCCTCACTTAACTGACATGCCATCACATTGCGTAAGTATTGTTACAGATACTTACTTACTTGCTTGCTTGCTTACTTACTTACTTACTCACTCACTCACTCCTTCTTAAGAAGCTAGCCACTTCGCAGCTAGTCAAGAAATTCCCTGCAGTTTATGGAACCCAAAGGTTCATTACCAAATGTACAAGTCCCTGCCACCAGTCCCTATCCTCAGCCAGATCATGCCCCCTTCCAACCCACTTCCTGAAGATCCATCTTAATATTATACTCCCACCTACACCTGGGTCTT
>Ga0123355_10021652_pt1 | contig 10292 bp, 12 predicted proteins | sample TergutEmb28metaG_3_FD_89872 | JGI IMG/M metagenome (GOLD analysis project Ga0123355, IMG submission 89872) | Embiratermes neotenicus P1 segment gut microbial communities from Petit-Saut dam, French Guiana - Emb289 P1 | ecosystem: Host-associated > Arthropoda: Insects > Digestive system > Gut ... | reverse complement strand
GGGGGGGGGGGGGGGGGGGGGGGGGGGGGGGGGGGGGGGGGGGGGGGGGTGGGGGGGGGGGGGGGGGGGGGGGGGGGGGGGGGGGGGGGGTGGGTGGGGGGGGGGGGGGGGGGGGGGGGAGGGGGGGTGCGGGGGGGGGGGGGGGGGGGGGGGGGGGGGGTATCTCCATGCATTCTCAACTCAGTAGTGGGAGATGGATATGAATGGTCAAATTTATGCCCTGGCAACTTTACATCCAGGTGAAAGAAATTCAGTAGCCACAGGATAGGAGGCAGACTTGATCCCAGAACTGGTTTGAATGGTGTAGAGAAGAGAATAATCCGTTTCCTTGCCAGAAATGTAACCCTTTTTCCCTGTTTTCCACCCCACAACCTGGCTACTACACTGACAGAAGAAATACTTCTCTTTTCCCAGGATATAATTTTCATTGACTGAGTATACTGTAGCTGAAAACGTGTGGCTCATATTATTTACTTACTGTTAAAGTAAAGGTACAGTTGTTCCTCTCCATACCATGAAGTAATGTAAGGGGAGTAGCAGTATAGAACCAACATCCTTAACCTTGGCACTAGATGGAGGTGATCGGTAAAATACATGTCCTGGCTGCTTAACCTGCAGGGTAGGAGCCCCCCAGTACCCTTTGAATATGGGGGTTGGTGAGCCCCGTAACCAGTCTGGACAGCATGAATAAGAGTAACACATCTTACCTCTGTCAGGCATTCAACCCTGGATCATTCAGCCTGTGGCCTGGTGGCTGTACTGAGTATGCTTTCGTGCCTCCTATTCACTTATTGTGCTGACAGTACAGTCGTCTCATGTGCAGGGAACACTTGTGATAAACACGTGCCCTGCATATTGAACTGCCAGTGACATCTGCACATGGTGTAGTGTAGCATACCAACTTCAGTCTGCATTCCACAGTTTGTAAAGTGTAATGTATAATGTGTAGGTGGCAGCAAAGTCATGCAGAGCAAATATGCTCTGCATCCTACTGATCTTATTCAGGCTTTCTGAGCCAGACTGTTGTGTAGTACAAGGTTCCCATAATAGTAATGTGAAGATCATATGCACCTGGCATTTGTCATATGCACCTGGTGTTTGACCCCATTATACTTGTTAATTCAGCATGTCAAGTCTTTTATCACAAGTATTATATATTGGTGACAGACACTGAGAAGTCCTGTAGCATGCATCAGTCATAAATGTATGATATTTTTTATAAAAGGCATGAGTTGTTGAGTGTATATCTATCAATCGATATCAAAGCCACAAAATATGTTGAACTTCAACAACATTATGACTTCCAGTCATCTTGTAGGTAGATAACCAAAATTTTGGAAGAATTTGTTGCCTGTATTTTTAGCATAGGCACTTCTACCCTGAGAGTGGAGTTGGCAGTTTCCTCCAGTTCATTGGTGTCTGCTCTCTACCATGTTACCTGATGTCACATCTGAACAGAAGATGTGGGGTGTACAGTCACACACATTGTTGGTTTGGAAAACAATTGAAAATGTTGTGATTGTCCCATTCATTGCATCCCTGTTCTTGATCCAAGTGAGTGTCGTAACTTGCGTCATGTTGCATATCTGGCCATCCTGTGAGGAAGGAGTCGCTCTGACCAAGAAATAAGTAGTTCTGCAGTGTATAAACACACCATTCCAAATTGTTGTTCTGCTCCCTACATGATGACACTGTGGGCGATATTGGTCAGTTGTGATGTGCTGCAGTTCACTGTACCTGCAGTTTTTGAGGCTAATGTAATGAAGGTTTTCGTATACCAAGAACATATACATTACCAGTAGTACAGTAATGTCTTTAAAATGAAGTTCATAAACTTTGGCATTCTTTACAAAGTGGAAAAAGAACTTGTTATGTGGATACCCTGTCTGTCTGTCTGTCTGTCTGTGACCTAGCATCAGCAGCTAAACTGTTTGTCAGATTTTCATAATATTTGATGTAAGATTTCTTTACAGAAAGTTGGTTAGCTGCCTTGAATTTCATGAAAATTGGTGCATGGGGAAACCATACTTTACTTAAGTGCTTAAGTGAAGGTGTAACTATGATTTCTGTATCTGTATTAACCAGTTTTGGAACAGTTTCAATATTTTCTCATTCACACTTGTGCCTTTTATACTCAATACTGTAATATTCAACTTGACAGAATAACAGCATGCATTGGCTGGTGCTGCTATCTAGTGGAATTCTAGAAACTTCATTCTGACAGGGTGAACACTTTGTTACAGTCATGCGTCACTTAAAAATGAGAATATGTTCTGAGAAACACATCATTAGGCGATTTCGTCATTGTGTGAACGTCATAGAGTGTACATACACCAGCTAGATAGTATAGCCTACTACACACCTAGGCTGTAAGGTATAGCCCATTGCTCCTAGACTACAAACCTGTGCAACGTGTTATAAGAGATAAAAAATGGTACACCTGTAGGGGGCACTTACTGTGAATGGAGCTTGCAGGACTGGATGTTGCTCTGGATGAGTCAGTGAGTGAATGTGAAGGCCTGGGACATCACTGTACACTGCTGTAGACGTTATAAACATTGTACACTTAGGCTATACAAAATTTATAACAAATATTTTTTTCTTCAATAATAAATTAACCTTAGCTTACTGTAAATTTTTTGCTTTATAAACTTTTTAATGTTTTTTTTTTAACTTTTTGACTCTTTTGTGACAACAGTTAGCTTAAAGCACAAACACAATGTACAGCTGTGCAAAAATGTTTTCTTTATTTATATTTTTATTCTGTTAGCTTTTTTCTATTTAAAATTTTTTTATTTATTTTTTTTTTACTTTTTAAACTTTTCTGTAAAAAACTAAAGCACAAGCACACACAAACGTTAGCCCAGGCCTACACAGGGTCAGGATCATCAGTATCACTGTCTTCCACCTCCACATCTTGTCCCACTGGAGGGTCTTCAGGGGCAATAACTTGCATGGAGCTGTCATCTGCTATGACAACAATGCCTTCTTGTGGAATACATCCTGAAGGACTTGCCTGAGGCTCTTCTTGAGGCGGTGTCACTCTTTTCAGAAAAATGTCCATGGTGGTTTGCTTGGTTTGTTCCTCTTTTTTTTTTTTTTTTTTTTTTTTTTTTTTTTTTTTTTTTTTTTTTAATCGTAGATTCACTTGCAAGCAGGTAATGCACCATGCACATTCCTCTCTGTTAATGAAAACTTTTCGGTGTTGGGGTCCATGTTTTCAGATTTTTTAAGGAGCTTGCTAAGGTCTGCAAAAGCTTCTGCTAAACCCTTCATTGTGAATTTTCTTTGGTGTTCTTCTTTTTCTTCTCCTGCAGTTTCCTTTTCTCTTGCCTCTTCTTCAGCAATGCATTCCTGTTTCAGTTCCTACAACTCCTCATTAGTCAATTCCTCAGGAACCGCCTCAATGTCATCGTCATCCACACCCAGGTTAAGGTTGTTTGCCATCTCAACCACAACCTTGCTGATTTTTGCAACCTTCTCATCCTTGGCAAAGCCTGCGAAGTCATGTATGAACCTCTTGAGTGTCTTCTTCCAGATACCAGTTGTACACTCCTTGGTGGCATCACCACAAGCCCAAGAAAGGTTCTTGATGCAGTTATAGATGTTCTAAACCTTGCAGAATTGCATCAGTGTCTTCCTCAGTTGCAGCAATGGCCTGGGCAAAGGTCTTACTCAGGTAGTAGGCCTTAAAAGCTGCTGTAACTCCTTGATCCATTGGTTTTATCAAAGAGGTGGTGTTTGGAGGGAGAAACGCCACTTTGATATTCGGATGAAGATTACCAATAAGAGGAGGATGTCTGGGAGCATTATCAAGAATAAGCAAAATTTTGAAAGGTACGTTATTCTCCAAACAGTACTTCTCCATTTCGTTGGCATAGCAATTCAGGAGGGCAATTGGAAGAGGAGCTGGGTCATCCATGACTTCTTATTGCTCCTTTAGTGCACTGGTAGCATGTGCTTATTGATAAGCTTGAAGGCCTTGGGATTCTGACTATGCCATATCACAAAGGGTTTTAATTTGTAGCTTGCACCAAAACAAGACTGCTGTCCTCTCCTTAAAAGCCTTGAAACCTTGCTTTGACTTGGGCTCCTTTTGGATGAAAAGTCCTTTCAGGCATCCGTTCCCAGAATGGGGTGGTTTCATCCATATTGAATATTTGCTCTGGCAAGTAATTTTCCTCCACAATCAACTTATCTAGAGTTTCCAAATATTCTTCAGCTGCCGTTACATCAGCACTTGCAGGCTCACCACTTACTTTCACATTACATAATGAGTAACAATTCTCGAATCATTTAAACCACCCAGAACTAGCAGTAAATTCAACATCACATTCAGGTCCAGCCTTTTCTTTCACCATCACAAACACATAAGTAATGTCCTTCTTGTTTTTAAGCTTTCACCGTGTTCAAAATGTAATTTGTTCCTTTTTGGGCAGTTAGAACTCAGGCACCGGGGAATTACCCAAAAAGGAACAAATTACACGTAAGTAATGTGTCACGCTACAACGTTACAATGGCTACAATGTCACTACGTGATAGGAGTGTTTCAGCTTCATTATAATCTTATGGGGCCACTGTCATATATGTGACCTGATGTTGACCGAAACGTTGTTATGCGGCACGTGACTGTACTTACTGGGAAGTACTGTCCATTGTCATTTACCTTTGCTGCCATTTTTGGATCCTTTCTGTACATATTACCAAGTCTGCCACAAGTTACAGGTTCGTTTAGTGCCATATCCACGTCCTGTTCTGGCAGTGTTCACATACTGCCATATGTACATGTTATTTAAGGTATTATGTATTATTAACTGTTTTGTAAGAAAACTTTACACTAGATTTTGATTATTTTTCTTTAGAAACATTTACAGATATGAAGACTGAAACTCAAGCTGCCCTTTTGTCTTTTCTTGTCCATGGCTTAAGTAGCCTGATGTCTTTTAAAATGTATGAAGATGAATGTAAATAAATATTTTGTATATAAATACTGAAATAAAATAACAGGCCATGTTTATTATACCTTTGTATTCTTGGTTTTGGGTGATTCACCGTCGTCAGAATTTTATGTGCCGGCGTTTTGGAACACTGTTCCATCTTCATAGGCGGTGTAAGCAGGAAGATTAAACGGGATGAGATAGTTGGGGTATTATACGGGAAAAGGTTTGGCTCGAAAATAGCCTGTGCCAGTATACGGGGAGGGGGCGTGTCCGAGTAGCAGTACAGAAAAGACCCTAAGGGGAGGCCAGTAGTATGTATGTGAGGGAGAAACGTCGGAGTGAGGAAGGGGGCCATGGGATGGTAGAGGTCAAACTCTTGTGTTTCAGGTGGCGCTTTCCTTTCTTTGAGCACGTGCAGAACGGGATTTCCAGAATTTGCTTAAAGTCGGGACATCTATGTTCACCTCGTGTGGGTAAATTTCTAGTTCAGTGGGTTCCCTGATGAGTCGTTCCTTATATCCCGTTGTAGCAGAAAGAAGTTTTGTGTCCTGTAATTTAATAATATGGTCCTGGTTCATGCTGTGTTCCGCTAATGCTGATTTATCGGTTTGTGCTAGTCGTGTATGCTTATTGCGTTCTGTGATTCTGATTTGGATAGATCGATTGCTGTGTCCAATATAAATCTTGCCGCCTTGACTGTCGTATATTTAATATGTTCTTTTCGCTGTGTTGTACTTATTTCTGAACTGGTCTTCCTCGTTGGTTAGGTATTTTTACATGTGTTCTTTAATGTTTGTATACCTGGTTGTAAGTTAAGAAAACACGAGGTGTACGAACATTAAAGAGCACATAAAAAAATTATACTAACAATGTATCGTCGCGTGATGGCAATTATTTAAGCATACGGATATTATTTGTTTACAGCACCTATACAGTAGGGCTACTGTGCAGATACGTGATGTTTACGATATCACGCAGAAGTATCATGCATGTAGTTATTCGCATTAGCGGTTATTCGCGGTCATTCAGAAACGGAAAATCTGGTAGTGCGTGTGTGTGTGCACGGTCTATCGGAGATCGAAATTCGTTTTTTAATTGCTTTCTTTTGTAGTTGTACCTCCCACGCTCATCTGAAGCAAATGATGACTGTGTATTTGTTAATCAGGTAAGTTTGATGTAATACGGGTCGTAATTTTAACTCTGCTTCCCTTCCCCCCGAAGGGTGACAGTTACTAAGGTTGTGGTTCTCTGGGTTGTTGAAAAATACAACGATCTAAGTTTCGCCACGGCATGATCCACAAATGGCATGGTTTTTTTAAATTGTAATGAGTAGTGTAATTAGCAGGGCTTCCGTATCGCAAAACTTATATGTATATTTGTCTTACATGCTTTTCTGAGGGAGAGAATGTAAACCCTAGAAACTCGGATGCCCTATCCCCAAGATTAAAAACCTTTAGTTTTGCCAAAGGTAGGTGGTAAAGGAAGTAGAGTTGGCAAGGAAATGGATCTTGTTACCTGAAAGGGTGGTGGAGCAGGGAGTGTTGGGAGACCGTAAAGGCTTTTAGAAATGTCAGTATGTATTTGTATGAATTAATGAAAGATGTGGAACAGTATTATATGGCAGTAAATTTATAGATCCATTTGAATTTTTATGAAAATTGTGAGTGTATAAACATATCACTTAACCTATAAAGTCGCCACAGTTTGATTCTGATTTAGGGAAAACTGTAAATCAGTTACAGACTGAAGTTCTGCTTACCCTGCATACCTTTCTAACATAGTTGTGAAGCATATTGAGTATTAATTTTGAAGTTTTGTGAACCCTGTTCTGTCAGCTGGGTGAGTGATGTTCTTTGTCTTGGCAGGCATGTGTACTGCTGTTTGATGTAATGGTAGTGTGAATGGATTTTTATTGCAGTGTGTAAGAAGATGTACTTCTGAAATGTTACTTTGTGAGTCGTGGATTTGTGGAGAATTTTAATACCCCTGAAGTAGTAGATATGTTAGCAAGGGAGGAGGTAGGGGTGGGGGAGTTGTAGGGTTTTCTGCAATGTATTTTCATAGATTTTTTTATAGTAAAATAGATTATTCAGGTAATTTTTATGAGTATTCTCTGTAGGTATAATGATAACAGTCTGTCACATCATACAAAAGCAGAGAGAGTCAAACACAAGGGAAGAAATGAGAGTGAGTATCAGATTGATGCTGATTCTGCTCAAGGAATATGAAAATTTGGCATGTCAGCATATAGTGGAAAAGAAACTTATGTATGAGCCTGTGACAAATTAGCTGTTAGAAATAAATTCACATCATTCTCTTGCGTGTGACATCGTAACTTCAGTACTTTTGTGTGAACATCAGCTTGCGCTTTGAAATGTCAGTGGCATATCTGTGAACATTTGGACTGTATCCAGTATTGGTTCAATTCTTCAACTCCTGCCTTTGTACACCACACGCAGTGAGTGCATTTTAGGGTACTTTAAACTTGTCCCTGATGGACAATATTTGGAATTTAAACCTGTTACCATTTAAGGGTTAACCTCCACTACATTAACTGGTCTTGCAAGAGACTACTTGCGTGACTGTATAGGGAAAACTAGATAGTCGTTTTGAGCGTAATGATGGTTGTAGTTTTGTGGAGATGTGGGTAGCTGACCTTGCTACTACAGTTGAGTATTCTCAAGAGGTAGTGTTGTCTTGAGGGTGTCACACTGTCAGTTTCAGTATTGATATGATGTGCATTAAACTGTTCTGCATTGTTCTATTGATCGTATTGTTGTTGAGACCAACAGGTAGGCAGGTCAGTGTATTGAAAGTTCTGCAATGAAATGTAGGTTATGCATGTGGAGTTGGCAGCCAGTGACAAATGATGAAATATGTGTGGTCTTTGGTCTAATAATGCTATTGGATATAGTGTAAAAATTTACCCAGAAATCTTATTTCAGCAGTGATGCATATGTACAGACCCTGATATTTCCACAGATTATGACACAGGACAGATATGAAGTGAAATTCTAAAATTTTGATGACAGTAATACGGTAGACACCAAAACAGGAGCGAAGAAAATGTTCAAAAGTCATTCTCTATTGGAAATGCTAAACAGATTTTTTCAAATTGAATGCCTGCCCACACAAGGTAAGTGTTGATGATTCCCTCAACTTATGGGAGGTTGCCTGAACTTGAAAACAGTACTGTTGACTAAGAGCCACAAAATTTCGTATAAAATCTTTTGAACTATGTGAATCCATCACTAGATGGTAGTGGTACTTTGCTGTTAATCCTGTAGCAGGTCATGATATTACAACAGGTATTGATGTGTCAGACAATCGACAGAGCTCTAAGATGTTGTCAGACTTGCAGACCCATGTGTCAATCTAGGCTACACTTTGTGGATGGTCAGTAATTCTAGTTCCTCATGTGTTTGTAGTCTGCTTAGGGATTGTGGGGTCAATACCACAGGCACACTATCTCTGAATAGAAGACGTGTCCCCCAGTTACTGCAGCCCAAGAAGGTAGCAAAGGGAGAACCTGTCACTGCTGAATGTAATGGGATCATGAAGTTGACCACTACACATAGTGTGACAGCAGAAGCCCTGATGTAGTAGTACAGTATGTGTAACATTCCTGTTGTGTGTCTTGTCATGAAAGTGTTTTGACTGGTGTGCATCTGCATTGTCATGGGTGGGTATCTTCAAGCAACTGTAGACAGCAAGTGTGTAGTTAGTCTTATGATGGTGCAGTGTCACAGTAATGTATGTCTCCAATAATGGATCTCTGAGTCACGCTAAATAATTATGCCAAACTGAAGCTTTTGAGCAGGGGGACTTTGGGAAAGGTTTTGTCTTGTGTGAAACTTTGAAGTCTTAATTGAGATTGTTGTTATTTCTGTGCCAGTAGCTGTGTACCAAATTTTATTTTTAACAGGACACTGTGAGTGTAATTAAAATGGAAGTTGCATCACACGATGAAGCAGATCGTGAACCTGCGTGTGGTGCAATTGAATCTGTGTTTATTAAGGAGGAAGTTGTGGAAGATGAGGGACCTGATGAAGTGAGTAGTCATACAGAAGTTGGACTGTGAAATTCCAATTCCTTGTACATATATCATGCAGGGTTACTGGCGTATTTTCTTATAACATCACAAAAAAAGTTCTGAAATCTGAAGTTTATGAGATATATGCAGATTCTTGGTAGAGTACTAGCCGACCATGTAATGTTGACACAGGTCATGTGATACAGTGTAAACAGTCTGTGTGATGTCATATTCCAAAAAATGACACAAAATAGTTTGCATTTTACTCTTGTTAAGTGGGGACCGCGGTAGCACAGTGGTTAAGGTGCTGTGCTACAAATTGGAAGGTTGCTGGTTCAATCCCAGCTTGTGTCAGTGGATTTTTTATTGACATAAAATCCTTCCAATCGTGCTATGGCCCTGGGGTCGACTCAGCCTGTAACAGATATGAGTACCAGGAGTATTTCCTGGGGGTAAAGGTGGCCACTGTGTAAGGCTGACAACCTACCACCATCCTGTGCCCTTGTCACGAAATCTGGGAGCCTTAACTTCCTGGAACCCTCTGGGCCCTTCTGGGCCTGTAACAGGACTACTTTACCTTTTAACATCACGCAGCATACAAAGAGGTATGGAAATAGGTACGTGGAACGTTAGGAGTTTTTAAAGGGTAGGGTCCCTTAAGGCAGCAGTGAGGGAATTAGTGAGGTTTCAACTAGATGTAGTGAGTGTGCAGGAGGTCAGATGGGACAAAGGGGGCACAGTAAGAGAAGGGGATTATGATTAATCATCATTTGGGAACAGGTTTTTTTTTTTGTACACTGTAGAATAGTATCAGCAGTGAAGAGACTAGAGTTTGTTAGCGATAAGTTGTCATATATAGTGCTGAGAGGTCGCTGGCATAATATCATTATTGTAAATGTGCATGCACAAAGTGAGGAAAAAAGTGATGAGTCAAAAGATAGTTTTTATGAGGAATTAGAGCAGGTGTTCGATCACTTCCCGAAATATCATATGAAAATGTTATTAGGAGACTTTAATGCAAAAATGGGGAGAGAGAATATTTTCAAGCCAACAATTGGACAGGAGAGTCTCCATCAGGATAGTAATGATAATGGGGTTAGACTAGTTAACTTTGCCACATCGAAAAATCTGGTGGTTAAGAGCACGATGTTCCCTCACCGGAACATTCACAAATACACCTGGACCTCCCCTGATGATAAGACTCACAACCAGATTGACCACGTATTGATAGGTAGGAGATGGCATTCGAGTGTACTGGATGTGCGAAGTTTTAGGGGAGCTGATTGTGATACAGATCACTATCTGGTGATTGCAAAGGT
>Ga0123355_10021651_pt1 | contig 10292 bp, 7 predicted proteins | sample TergutEmb28metaG_3_FD_89872 | JGI IMG/M metagenome (GOLD analysis project Ga0123355, IMG submission 89872) | Embiratermes neotenicus P1 segment gut microbial communities from Petit-Saut dam, French Guiana - Emb289 P1 | ecosystem: Host-associated > Arthropoda: Insects > Digestive system > Gut ... | reverse complement strand
GCCAGGGCCCCGTCGGATGTTTACATGGGATGCAAAATCAACCCTGGCCTGTGAATCAACCGGGAACAAACTAGCATTAAGCAAGTGTTGCGGCGTACGCTGACCCGCGACTACCGTGCCACTTGTGCCCCCTCCTGTACCAACCGTTAATGGCGCTGCCGCTGCCACTTCCCGGGAAAGATAGCCTGTAAAAATCCAGCCTTCCCCTTGGGCGGTGTCAACACGTATCCAACTATTTCTAAATTCCAGTACATAAACATGCGTACCCCTTGTTAAATGGGTGATAACAGCATACCTGGTGCTTGGTCCCCTACGCACATTTAAGGCGCTGGCGTATTCTACCCTTTGACGTGACCCTACGGGGAACATCCCCGCGTGGAGTTGGTTTACGGGTGTTGGCCTGGCAAATACTACAGCGCTTGGTATAAACACTAGCATCACAAGCAGTAGCAGTACCATCCTACGTAGCTTCATGTGAGTCCCTCCAAACATTTTTCGATTTTTTTTGATTTTTTACGACACATCTGTATAAATGTAACATGATTGTAATACTCAGTCAAATTTCTTAGACGATGTGGAGATAACATCATTGACCATTCAATTATCATCCAATACAATTGATATGATTCAAGCCAATCCTGAGAGGAGTAAATCATGACCCCTAATTTCAAAGAAATCTTTGGTAAAGATGTCCCTATTTTATCCGGCGCAATCCATTATTATCGTGTCCACCCAGATTACTGGAAGGACAGGCTGGAAAAACTGCTGGCTTGTGGGTTTAACACGGTAGAGACTTATGTCCCCTGGAATTTTCATGAGCCAAAAGAAGGGCAGTTCCAGTTTGAGGGCTTTGGCGATTTACCCGGTTTTATCAAACTTGCGGGCGAACTTGGTCTTAAAGTCATAGTACGCCCCGGCCCGTATATTTGTGCCGAATGGGAGTTTGGTGGTTTCCCCGGCTGGCTTAACCAGGATAGAAATATGCGATTACGCTGTATGTGGCCGCCATATTTGGAAAAAGTCAAAAATTGGTTTGACGTGCTGATTCCCAAAATTACGCCATATCTTGCGTCTAAAGGTGGCCCGGTTTTTGCCATGCAGGTAGAAAACGAATACGGCTCATATGGCAGTGATAAGGAGTATCTCGCGTATTTAAGAGACTTGATGCGTGAGCTTGGGGTGGATTGTTTGCTGTTTACCTCGGATGGCCCTACGATACAAATGCTTACTGGCGGTACGCTGCCAGACCTTTGGATGACGGCAAATTTCGGCTCTAGGCCGGAAGAGGGCTTTAAAGTGCTAAGACAGTTCCAACCAAACGGGCCGGATATGTGTTGCGAGTTTTGGTGCGGATGGTTCGACCATTGGGGCGAAAAGCACCATACAAGAGATGCCGCAGATGTAGCCGATGTGCTTGAAAGAATGGTCAAAAACGGCGGCTCCGTTAATATGTATATGTTCCACGGCGGTACTAATTTTGGCTTTTGGAACGGTGCTAACCACAATGGTGAGGAGTATCAGCCAACTGTTACAAGCTATGACTATCACGCGCTGTTATCAGAAGCAGGCGATATAACCCCTGTATACACCGATTGTAAAGAAGTGTTGGAAAAATATTTCGGCCCGGCCCCGGCTATACCTGTAGCCAATACCAAGAAAAAAGCATATGGCAAGGTGGCGCTTGACCAGCGTATACAACTTTGGGACCAGCTGGGCCAGCCTGTAAAAGCCGCAAGCCCCCTGACTATGGAGGAGCTTAGCCAGGAATATGGTTATGTACTGTATCGCAAAACCGTGGAAATGCCACCCGTGTCAAGGGAGTACCTGGTAGAGTCTGGTTATGAGATGAACCTTGCTATCTCGGGCTTAAGAGACAGGGCTGTGGTAATCGTAGATGGCAAGAAGCTGGGCGTACTATATCGCAATAACCCTAAGGAAACTCTCACGATCCCACTGCCAGACAAGGATAACTTCCAATTAGATATCTTGGTCGAGAATATGGGCCGGGTAAACTACGGCCACGACTTGGCGTACCCATGCGGTATTTCCGGCTCGGTTCGTATTGGTTGCAATGCCCTTTATGGCTGGGAGATGTATAACTTGCCGTTGGATAAGCCGCCGGCAACGGGTACTAGTGCTACAAGCGATGCACCATCGTTCTATAAAGGTGCTTTTGAGGTGGATGCGGCCTGCGATACCTTCCTGGAAGTGAAAAATTTCCGCAAAGGTGTGGCGTTTATCAATGGTTTTAACCTGGGTCGCTATTGGGAAGCAGGCCCTGCCAGTACTTTGTATATCCCAGCCCCGCTGCTTAAACCCGGTAAAAACGAGCTAGTCCTATTCGAAACCGATGGGCTGCTAGGCCCTGCCGAGGTAGAATTGGTTGATGCTCCGGTTTTGGGGTAGAGCGTTACTTTACCGGTTTTGATACTTTAGTAAAATGCAGGTCTGTCACGTTATGAAGCCAGTAGGCTCATGATGTGACAGGCCTATTTTATAGAGATGTCAAAAATTAGCCGTTGATTCTCTCATCATGTAAAAAAACCTACATTTTACTTTGCTATACTACTAGCACGTTTGGTAAGTTGCACAGTAAAAGGAGGAGACAGTAATGAAGCGAATGTTATTATGCCTTATTCTGCTTGCTGCTATGATTTTTGCCTTTGGCGCATGTAGAAGCGAAAACCCACCGGCCCAGGCAGATCCTACCCCCACACCTGAACAGGTCGCCCCTACACAACCCCCTGCTCAGGATGAGCAATCCCCGGAAGAAATTGATGGATTGGATGTGCCATTCTTCTTAGCACCAATGGCTAACCGGGTAACCCTTAACATTGGTGCATCTTTTGGTACACCGGAAGGGGCCGATGTGCCTCCGGGAACAACACCTTCTACCAGTACTATCCCCGACATACTTGATTTATTAAACATTGAGCTTAACTTCATGTGGGAAGTCCCATCTGCCCAAGGCGCAGAGCGCTTCCAGCTTGCCGTGGCAACAGGGGAGATTCCTGATATCATGCGCTTAGGCAGTCAGGATTTTGCTGAATTTTCTCAGTTTGGCATGCTGAGAGATTTAAGCGAAGCTTTTGAGCGCTATATCCACCCAGAAATAAGGGAAATGTTTGAGTATTTCAATGATATACCGCTAGAGATGTCAACTAGAAACGGTGAACTTTTAGCCATCCCTCATGTTTTGGACTCCTTCCAGCATGTAAGCCTGCTATGGTACCGTCATGACTGGATGGAAGCTTTGGATATGAGCATACCTACAACCATTGATGAGCTTGAAGAGCTGGCTTTGGCCTTTGTAGAGAATGATATGAGTGGCCAGGGTACTACCGGCATGGCTCTTTTTGATCAAATCATTCACTGAGGGCCGGATGCCCGCGGCTTGTTCCACGGATACGGCGCATACCCCACTGCTTGGATTGAGCGCGACGGAGAACTTGTATTTGGCACTATCCAGCCAGAAACCCAAGATGCTTTAAATCGTTTGCGTCGCTTTTACTCGCTAGGGATTATTAACCCCGAGTTCGCGACTATGAATTTGGATCAATTGGTAGCCGATATCTCTGGCGACCGAGTCGGGATTTTGTTTGGCGAATGGTGGCTACCCGCATGGCCAATGAATCATAACGTAGATTTTAATAATGATGCGGACTGGCGTGCAACCCATATTGTTACGCCTACCGGAGCCCCGGGCAACTCACTAGTTCCCCGCGACAATATTTCTCATCGTCTTGTAGTAAGTGCCAATGCACCCGAAGGCGCGGAAGAGGCATTAATCAGGATAGTTAATAACTGGTGGGATTTATCCCGGCCTCTGGCTGTTGAGCGCTTTGGTGACCTTTTGGAGCCGTCAAACGGTTTCGTATGGAACATGGTGCCTGCACATGTTATATTGGCCCATGAGCAGCATGTAAATTACGTGACAGTAAACGAAGTCCTTATTTCGGGTGATGTATCTCGGCTTACCGGTGGTTTTGGCCTTGGTGCGCAAGGTGGGTTATATACCGCAACACGTTGGTTGCGTGACGGCACTACTTTCTATGATGTAATCGAAGGTTGGGAAACACCCACGCTCGGTCATGCATGGGGCCTGTATACCTCCAGGATAGCCCACCACGGCGGTTGGGGCTTAACAGAGCAAATCCGTGAAAACGGACAGTTTATCTTTAACGAATATTTCGGTGAGCCAACCCCTACCCAGATATCGCGAAGCTCTATTCTTAACGATATGTGGACGGAATTCTACGCCCGTTATATTATGGGTGACCTGCCTTATGAAGCATGGGATACATTTGTATCTGATTGGTGGAACCTTGGCGGCGAAGCTTGGACCAACGAAGTAAACGAACAATTTCGGGCATTACAATAGTATTTAACTTGTAAAGTAAGAAATAAGATGCCCCGGGGGTTTTCCCGGGGCATAGTAATATAGCAATTACACACTTAAATCAGCCCCGCTTGTCGCAAAATCGCGTTGAAAGGTTCGCGATTTTGACCCGGGCTAGACTGTTTAAAAGTGTAATTGCTGTAATAAAAGGTGTTTTGTATGAGCATAGCAAATCAGTTTTCGCAAAAATTTAGCCGCCCTAGATTCATGCTTGCGAAAGCTGTTGCCATGTTTATGATTTTCATGCTGACTGTGTACGCGTTTGGGATGTGGCTCAATATGAGTGCATTGGGCATAGTGCGCAGGCAGACTATTGAATACACTCACCGGCAACTTTCTTATCTTGCTGAAAGTCTTGACCGGGAAATGGAAAATATTTTCCGCCAAAAAGTGGCTTTAAGCAATGATTTCAGCCTTGGGTTACTGCTCTTGTATCAAGATAACTCCAACATGGGAAGCATCTTTACTCATCTTAGACGTGTTACCACGCATATAAGCGCGATATATATGGCGACACCCCATATTTCATGTGTTGGAGTCTATTTTCCGGATATGAATCGTATGACTCGTTGGGGCTTACTTTTTGCTGAGCCGGCAGACGCTGACCGGGCGCTTATCAGTGCCGTGCAAGTAAGCGGAAAGCGAATTATCCCATATATGGGAGATTTGGTAATAGGCATATCTCTTTCTGGCAGCATTGGGTTGATTCCCGAGCCTGATGCACCTGTAGGATATGTGCGTCTCTCTGGAAGTTCTATCGAACACACAATAAACCAAATGGCCCTTGCCTATAACCTTACCGTAGCGCTTTACAACGGAGAAAACCATGTTATTTCTGCAGGCAATCATTCGGGCATCACTTGGCCTCATGACCATATTCTGCGACTAATCACAAACGAACCTCAAGTGATGCATTACGAGGGGGAGTCTATGTGGGTACTGCGCGCGCCATTCCCAGAGTGGGATTTTGAGCTTGTAGCGCTTTTGCCGCATACTCAAGTAGATGAAACTATTTTGCCAATTATGATAGCTACGGTTATATTGTTTGTTCTTTCGCTGATTATTGGAGTTATATGCTTTTTACTGTATGTGCATCGCTTAATTAAGCTAATATATGAAGAAAAGCGTGTGTCCGAACAAGCAAAAATGGGGCAATTGCATTTACAAATTACACCTCACTTTTTATACAATAGCTTCTATCAGATATACCGTCTTGGAAAGCTTGGAGATACAGAATCTGTCTCCGAAATGTCGCTAAGGTTAAGCCAGTTTTACCAGTATATAACTCGCAGTAAAGACGAGGCGGTTATGCTACTGCTTGAGCTAAAACATGCCGAGGACTATGCCGCAATCCAGCATATACGCTTTGGCGGGAAAATCGAATGCCATTTCGATACTATTCCTGAGCCTTGTAAAGAGCTAAAGGTGCCTAAGCTTTTTTTACAACCTTTAATAGAAAATGCCTATATACACGGTCTTGAGAGTACTAAAGACTTGTCTCAAATTAAAATTGGATTTGCTTATGACAATGACGAACTAACGATATCAGTCGAAAACGATGGCATGCTGGAAGATAAAGATCTGAAAATGCTTCGCGAGCGGTTAAAAACCCCTGACCCCTCGGGCGAAATTACAAGCCTGCTAAACATCCATCGTCGCCTGCTATTTATGTATGGAGATAGCGCTCGGATGGAGGTTTCCCGCTCGGATTTAGGCGGGTTGCGTGTAGAAATATCCATAAGGAGGCAATAATGCGGAACATTCTAGTTATTGACGATGAGCCTAACTTAGTGGATGGTCTTAGCCATGTTTTAAGCGAAAATCTTGGCGATGACGTTGATATTAGCAAGGCTTACAGCGGAGTCGAAGCATTTGAGATACTTTCAAAAAACCCTATAGACCTGGTGATTACAGATGTCCGTATGCCGGATGTCAGTGGTTTGGATTTACTTCAGGCCATCCATGAAAGAAGCATGGGTTGTAGGGTTTTGATACTTACGGGATATGGCGAATTTGATGCGATTCACGAGGCGATAAAACTGCCCCCAACCGTCGGTTTTTTGCTTAAAACCGAAGGAGACGAAGAAATTATTAATGCTGTAAAAACAAGCCTTGCCGCAATAGAAGAATCCGAAAAGACCCAGCGCTCATTGGCTTTGGCCGAGCGGCAAGGCAAAGCTTTAGATATATTGCTAAGAGAACGGCGTCTCTGGCATCTTTTGGGGATGCTCCCTTACTACGACGAATCAGTGGCCTCTTTGGAGACATCTCTTGCCATTGATGTAGGTAAGCCTTTGCTGCTTGTTGTGGTGCGTTGTTTTTCTACCTATATAAGCGCAGACAATCTTATATGGATTGAACAGCAAGTAAGCCGGCTGCTAAGTTCCCGTTTTGTAGCGGAGATGAGCTTGCTTGGTCCGACAGATATGGCTTGGCTTTTACAATCATGCGATGATACAACTGGGCGTATCGAAGATGAGGCGCGTATAAGGGCATTGCGTACTTCCTGGCTTGAAATACAATCACGTTTGGCAAATAGCGGAACAGATATATCAGTCGCTTTTATATCAAAATGGATCCATGCAGCCGGCCTTCCCGGTTATCTTCATGCTTTAAGAAATGTACTGCAAAACCTATGGGCCGCGGGCAAACCCCTACAAGTAATAGATGTTTCTGCAGATGAGCCGGGCCTGCTTAACAATCTTTTGGAAACGGCAGACTCCTATGTATCGGGCAACATGTATATCCACCGGGCAAAAAACGCGCTGCTTCAAGGGGACGAATCCCAGTGGGAAGGGTCTATTATAGACGCGAGCCGATTAAGCGGTTCAGATCCGTCGGTAATGATTCGGCTTTTGTCTATGTTAACCGCCACAGTCAATGCCTTTGGTCTCCCTCCTATTAATGATATACCAAAGCTTCTATCCCCATTAGATAATTACATCCATTTAAGGGAAATAGGGGTAGGACTTTGCCGTATGCGCAATCAAGCGTCAAAGCACGCTATAACCGGCCTGATTGCCCGCGTTCACGAGATTATTGAAAAAAACATCGGTAGTCCCACTCTTTCTGTGCCCACTATCGCGGCATTGACCCACTATAACCCGTCATATCTTTCACGCCTGTATAAGCAGCAAACAGGAGTTAATATAATGGAAACTATCAACGAAATGCGCATTAAGAAGGCCTGTGCGTTGCTTAAGGACGATAATAATAGGATAAGCGATGTAACCCGGCGCGTGGGCTATGCATCGCCGTCGTATTTCACGTTTTTCTTTAAAAAAAGAATGGGCATTACGCCGAAGGAATACCGTAGCGGTAAGATTGATAATTGCAGTAATTAAGTTTTTACAATAAGCGAGGTGCAAAATGTCTCAAAAGCCCTTTAAACGCAGGCGGCGTCCGGGAGAATGGAAGCTTGAGCTCATCTTTCATATGATGCTTCTTCCGGCGGTTATATTTGTTATTATTTTTTCTTATATACCTATGGCCGGTATTATAATGGCTTTTCAAGATTTTAGGCCTATACTTTCTTTTGAAAATTCACCGTTTGTTGGTTTGGATAATTTCAGGTTTGCTTTCCAATTGCCAACTTTTAGCCGCGCTATGCGCAATACGGTAATTATAGCGTCATGGCGCACGATTGCCGGCCTTGTTGTGCCGCTAATATTGGCTTTGCTTATTAACGAAGTCATTAAAAACTGGTTTAAGCGGACGGTGCAGACAGCTATGTTCTTGCCTTTTTTCCTTTCTTGGGCGGTGCTTGGCGGTGTTGTGCGCGAAGTTTTTTCTCTTCAGGGGCCGGTTAACCAGCTTATCATGGCCTTTGGGTCGGAGCCATATATGTTCCTTGCAAGCAATAACTGGTTTAGGTTTATATTGGTAAGTACGAGCACATGGCAAGGTATGGGGGTTAACATGGTTATCTTCCTTGCCGCTATTACTAATATTGACCCTGGCCTGTACGAGACTTCCGAAATCGATGGCTGCAATAAGCTTAAACAGGTTTGGCATATCACATTGCCCGGTATGCTTCCTATTGTTGTACTGCTTTCCACTTTAGCAATAGGCGGGCTTTTAAGTGCCGGTTTTGACCAAATACTGGTATTGTATGGCCCTCTTGTATACGAAACCGGCGATGTTATCGACACTTTGATATACCGCATGGGCCTGGTTAACCGTCAGTTTTCCGTATCCGCTGCAATGGGCTTATTTAGAGGCGTGGTTGGTTTAGCCTTGGTTGGTTTAGCTTATTTCTTGGCATACAAGACCACTCGTTATCGGGTTTTTTAGGAGATGATTAAATGACAGCTATCGTGTTTGGGGCGAAAAATAAAAATAAGATTAAAACAAGCGTAAGTCGTAAAATATTTGTGGTATGCAATGCCGTATTTTTAGCGTTGTTCACTTTCTTGTGTGTTGCGCCGATGATACATTTGCTTGCAGTCTCACTTTCTACAGACCGTTATGCGGTAGCCGGAATGGTCAGCTTTTGGCCACGAGGCTTTACAACTGCTGCTTATGCGTTTATGACGGGACAGAGTGCTTTTTTTGATGCGTTATCTATCTCACTTCGCAGAGTTGGCTTGGGTACGGCAATAAACATGGCGCTTGTGGTGCTTGTAGCCTATCCCCTATCTAAAGAAGTGGAAGTGTTTCGTTTTAGGACTTTTTATGCTTGGTTCTTTGTGTTTACAACGCTTTTTGGTGGCGGGCTTATTCCTACATTTATGGTTATTAGCCGTCTTGGACTTATGAATACAATTTGGGCCTTGGTGCTTCCGGGGGCGGTTAGTGTTTGGAATGCTATTCTTCTTCTTAATTTCTTTAGAGGCATCCCCAAAGAGTTGGAAGAAGCCGCCCGTATAGACGGCGCGGGGCATTTGATAACAATGATTAAGATATACCTACCTCTATCTTTGCCTTCCTTAGCCACAATTCTACTGTTTACGGTGGTTGGGCACTGGAATGCCTGGTTTGACGGCATGATTTATATGACACACCCGGCAAACTATCCTTTGAATACCTATCTGGCGCTATTGGTTATGGAAGCGGGCATGGCAACCCGTAATTTAATGACCGTTGAGGATATAATGCTGTTACAATATGTAAGCGATACTACCGTGCGTATCGCACAAATATTTATGGCTGCACTGCCAATTATGATGGTGTATCCGTTTTTGCAGAGGTTTTTTATTAAGGGGATTGTTGTGGGCAGTGTGAAAGGGTGAAAGTCTATTTCAAATCACCGGCATCTTGTTTAAGCATATAAAGCTCATGCATAAGCTGCGGTACAATCTCCGCATACCTTTCATCTTTAAAGACATTATTCATTTCATTGGGGTCGTTTTCCAAATCAAACAACTCCCATTCGGGTGCTGTCGGGGGCGTTTTGAGGCCAGTGTCCAAAGCGTCCCCATAATAATGGATAAGCTTATAGCGCATCGTCCTAATACCATAATGCGCCGGGACATTGTGGTCGGTAAGATGCATCCAATATCTATAGTACATAGATGTTTTCCAGTCATTAATCTTTTTACCTTCTAAAAGCTTTTTAAAGCTATGCCCCTGCATGTCGCTTGGGATTGGGGCGCCTGCAAGATCCAGCAATGTCTCTGCAAAATCTAGGTTGGTTACCATATCAGAGCAATTGGTGTTGGCTGTTATCATACGCGGATACTTGAATAAAAGCGGCATCCTTAAAGACTCTTCGTACATAAAGCGCTTGTCATACCAGCCATGATCCCCAAGGAAAAAGCCTTGGTCTGAAGTATAGACGACGATAGTATCATCCTCAAGATTATTTTCGCGCAAATAGTCAAGCACTCGCCCAATATTATCATCAACCGATGCTACACAGCGCAGGTAATCTTTGATATACCTTTGATATTTC
>Ga0123355_10021650_pt1 | contig 10292 bp, 9 predicted proteins | sample TergutEmb28metaG_3_FD_89872 | JGI IMG/M metagenome (GOLD analysis project Ga0123355, IMG submission 89872) | Embiratermes neotenicus P1 segment gut microbial communities from Petit-Saut dam, French Guiana - Emb289 P1 | ecosystem: Host-associated > Arthropoda: Insects > Digestive system > Gut ... | reverse complement strand
GGAGGAGGAGGAGGAGGAGAAGAAGAAGAAGAAGAAGAAGAAGAAGAAGAAGAAGAAGAAGAAGAAGAAGAAGAAGAAGAAGAAGAAGAAGAAGAAGTTGGCTTCAATGGAAGTTTTTATATCTTGGAAGTTACTTTCTTCTTTTTGTTGTTTCGAACACATCTCTGTATATAATTTTAAAATTATAAGGTTCACATAACGTGATATCTTCTGGCTAGTCCAGGGCACGTCCATTCCTCGGCACAACGAGTCATTTATCAGCATAGAACATTGAAACGCCGCTGTTGCTTCTTGCTTCAACTTATCAAGTGCTTACTCACTAATCATCCTATCATCCGATGACATATTTTAAACTACTGACAGCGACTTTAAATGAACCATAATGGAATAATGAAATGCTGCATTTTGTGCATAGCTTTCTATGGTGTTCTGATTTGGACACTTCGGAAAGTAGATTAAAATACGTAGAGAATTCAGAAGTGTGGTGTTGGAGGAGAATTGAAAAGATCAGTTGGAACGATCATGTGAATAATGAAGGCATATTACTTGGAATCAATGAGGAAAGGTATACATCGTACATACAGTAAAACGAAGGAAGTTTGACTGGTTGGTAACGTCTAGCGTAGGAAATGCCTTCCAAACCAATGTTATTGAAGTGAAAATAGTATGAAAGAGATGACTAGATAGAAGACATAAGCATCTACTGAAGACCTCATGGAAAAGGAAGATACTGGAAATTGGAAAGGGTATGTAGTCAAACAACTATGTCAATTAAGGTGTATTTAATGGCTATACTAGACAACTACATGTTTCGGCCTTTACTGGCCATCTTCAGGTTGTCTTCAAGAGAACTTAAGGTCCTACTATATACATTGTGCGCGCACGTGGTGCAGAGACGGACCGAAACATGTAGTTGTCTAGTATAGCCATTAAATACACCTTTATTGACATAGTTGTGTTTGACTACATACCCTTTCCAATTTTCACACACACACACACACACACACACACACACACACACACACACACACAGCGGGGATGACACACTTCCAAGAAAGTACTGGAATTTGAAAGAAGAAACACTGAATCGCACTATATGTAGAACTCGCTATGGAAGGGATGTTGGGCCTGTGGCAAGAGAGTTTTCGAAATGAATGAACTGAAGTAACTAAAATTAAATCTGAGTCAGGTAATGATCAATCCGTACAGTCTCGTACATAATTATTATCTACTTTTCGGAGAATTCTGGCTATATTGAAGTAAACATTTTTCACCCTTCATAGCTTGATTACATGACCTGTAATGGTATACAGCGTATCTACAATTTATATCCCGCACCTTAACACCTCTCTGTTACTCGTAGATAAGGCAAGCAAAACAGTAAATATAAATTCGACCTAGATATTTGGTGGTATGTAATGCTCTATGTGCGTGCTACACTGTACCCAATGCACTGATAGGTCTCCCGGTCCAGGCCATGTCTTCCAAGACTGCAAATTAACCAATCCCGGTCTTATAATTTAAAAGTATTGCCCACCTGAGAGATAAAATTTCACGGTGGTTTCCGCTTCCCAATAAATTCGAATAAAGCTAAGAAATAGCGCACTGTTTGCAGGGTTGAAACTACTGTGGAGGTTGAGTTGACGCTGCGCTGTGACAGATTTACTGTGCATGTCTGTGTTTGGCTCACAATTGTCACACGTTTCGGCTTCTGTCTGTATTTCTTTGTGTCTCTGTCTTACTTGCTTTCCTTCCTCCTTTCTTAATTGTCATCCTTTCTCTCTCCCGTCACTGATTTCTGTGTCATCATCTTGTTATTCCCTTTCTCATTCACTGTCTTTCCTCATTTCTTTATTACTCAATCCCATACTTTCTATTCATCTTAATTTTTCGCAACTTGATATTCTCTGCCCTGACCATGTTTCCGTGTTAAATGTGCTGCACTTGGAAGCGACATTTTGCCCTTCAGCACATTCTCGATTTCTCTCTACAAGGACGAAAAGAATGATGTTTTGGTTTGTTCCTTGTTCTGCAGTAGGCCTACTTGAAAATGTACACAAAATGAATAATTTGAACGTTAGAGTTTTTGGATCGTTTTTCAGCGCGGAACTATCGTAAAATATTAATCGTTGCTTCACGAACGAGTATGGCTGGAGGTTTTGGTCGCCAGTTGAGACCGGAATTCTTAACTCGCTCCTTTCAGCTGCTTCCATATCACTCCAAGAGCATGTCATATTGTCTTACAAAAGAATTAGATTTTTTGCTTTCACGTTTCACACTATCATCCTTGTGTATTGAGGGTACACAACACCTTCAGTTGATGTAGTGGCATTAAATGTACCGTGAAACCGAGCTGTAACAAGTAAATGACTCCTGTCGCTTGCATGAAATGCGCACGTTCTGTCCGGTACAGTTACACGACGTTGTCTTCTGCAGTTCTGCTTCCTTTAGGGAAATCTCTCTGATCAAATCTTGACTCATAGATAGGCTACTGTAAGTGACTTATATTGTTGCTTTACTCATTCATTCAAAGTTGATGGGTCGCTACAGCTTTCTTCTGCATTTTCCCATTCCATAAATCATAATTTGATTACCCTCGGATTTCTTTTTCATATCTGTAAACGTCGTCATCGGTAAGTGAACAAGTAACTAAGAGGTAACGCTGTGTACTTTGGTGTGGAAGGTACTCGCAGGCTTCAGCCTGCAACACGGATACCACTCCAACCCAACCACACCGAAACGCCAACACACATCGAACCAAGAACAATACGACCAATGTGGTAATTCAACAGAATAATCCCCAGCTCCTGATGATGGATATATTAATATCCGAAACATGTTGAGCACATAAGAAGTGAAATAAAATAGCATGTGACATCCAGTTGGTCTTTTATTCTTCAACTATCACAATGATGCACGGCGCAATAAACATATGGTCAGGATCAGTTCCGTCCAGATTTCTGTACACTCAATATCTGTGGTCATCTTTCAACCGGATTAAACACTAGATGCCATTAACTTTTCCACTTAGAATAGCGTCTTTAAATGAGCATAGAATCAGTAAAGTAAATAGCAGATAATTCTTATTTTGTCTCTCGTACTGTACAGTATCTGTGAATGACGAAATTATTGCAAGTTCTCATGTTGCCCAGGCGCTTAATATAAGTGTACTGAATTACGCATTCATTGGTTAGGTACTTACTTCGAACCTACCTCACTGTAATAGCTTCCGGCAACGTTGTTTAACATTCATTGATATTCCATAGCGACGATTATGGCAGCTTTTCGAAAGTAGATTTATTGCACAGAAAGTATATACAGCATGTACTATACAGGGTCAAGTTACAAAATTGTTCCTGTAACCAATTTAAATAAATATTTACGCAATAACACAAGTGAAATGGAAGTGAATATAAATATAAGTGCAAATAACGTAAGTGAAAAATGATTAAAGAAAAACACCGCTACTTCCTGTAAGCTAATTGTAGCAGTATTTGCTCCTATATTTATGTTTATATTTCCTGTATATGTTTGTCAAGTCGGCTAGAGTATAATTTCTTATCTGTTGGACTAGGGGGTTGGGGTGTGAGAGGCTCATAGCAGCTTCTCTTTTGGCGTTATATAACCTAAACTCTTTCCCCTAAACAGCATCGTTAAATTGCCATCCAACTGAACCCTATAAAACTTTTGCAGTTGAAACAGAGTCCTTAAACTCTTCTTTTCATTTGAAACTACACAACCTCACGAGGTGTACCGGCACCGTTAAATAATCTAAAGTCCGGCGATTGCAATGGACTGCTGTGTGGAAATGTATCTTCTTGCACGGGACGTAGAAAAGGAATATGGAGACCGGAATGTGGCTAAAGGCACCACAACGCTTCCAGTGCTGCTGTATCAGGATTCTAAATCGAACACTGAAGGGAAAATGAGATTCTAGTAGGTTTGTATCTGGTTTTATAACGATATTCAGGGAATGTTTCTTATCATTCCGTGCACAAACGTTTGTTTCCATCGTTTAAAGAAAAGCCAACTTGATGCACAACTTATTGTCAGTATATTTCGTCAACCTCTACATGTTTCGGGCGTATCTAGGTCCATCATCAGGAAGTACAACCGTATGTATACAACAATTGGCACTTATTATTCTTTTTAGATGGCTGTTTGTTGTCCTGGTTGGATTGGATTCCAATATAGAGGTTGACGAAATATACTAAGAATAAGTTGTGCATCAAGATGATTTTTCTTTACGCAATTATATTGGAGATACACGGTCAACAAAACATAAAAAATTTGTCTTCCAGTTTACTATCCAAAAATATAAAGATTGAGATATACACAGTTATAATTGTGCCTGTGTTTTGTAAGGGTATGAAACTTGGTCGCTCACGCTGAGGGAGGACCGTAGGCTGAGGGTGTTTGAGAATAGGATTCTGATGAGAATATTTGGGCCTAAAAGGTACGAGGTAATAGGGAAGTGGAGAAAACTTCATAATGAGGGGCTTAATGACCTGTACTCCTCACCCATTATTGTCCGGGTGGTCAAATCGAGAAGAATTAGATGGGCGGGGCATGAAGCACGTATGGAGGAGAGGAAAAGTGTATACAGGGTTTTGGTGGGGAAATCTGAGGGAAAAAATCACTTGGAAGACCCAGGCATAGATAGTAGGATAATATTAAAATGGTTCTTCAGGAAATGGGATGTGGTGACGTACCGGATCTCTCTTGCTCAGGATAGGGACAAGTGGCGGGCACTTGTGAATGCGGTGATGAACCTGTGGGTTCCATAAAATGCGGGGAATTGTTTGACCGGCTGAGAACCTGTTAACATCCCGAGAAGGACTCTGCTCCACGGAGTAAGTCAGGAAGTAAAGTTTACTTGCCTTGCGATCATCCTGTATACATATCCATGAGTTGCAAGCGATATGGATCCCGCCTTGCTGCTGAATATTGCATGTATAGGCCGTGCAGATGGCTCACACGAGTTCCCCGCCAAGTGATATATACAGAGGTGCTAGACACATGAGCAGCCTGCCAGCATTTAGCATGTTTGTTCTTCCATGAACCGCCGAGGGGTTTTCGACCCTTGGTAATCTCACGTACCTACAATCCATAGAGGATGTTCACACCAAACAGATGTGTTTTAACTTCCGTACCGAACTTTCTGGAACAAAATAACACTCATGAGATCCATTTATTCAACATTTATCACGCATGGGGGCGGGGAAGAGAAATGCTCACGCCACTCTTGTCGGATAATCTTGTGGGTATAGGCGTAGATTGGAAAATAATAGTAAAATAGTTCTCTGTTGTGAAGTCGAGGACTGAATTAATGCGATTCAGGACAGGATCCGTTATTGGACCTTTTGTGAATATGGTAGTGGACGTTCGGTTAACGTAGTAATGTGGGTTTCTTTTCACATAACATTCTTGTTCCTCCTCATTTTTGCTTCAGTTTATTGTAATAACATAATTTATTTTTGTATGAATATACTTGAGTCCCTGCTTGTCTCTACTCTTTGATAGAATGATTTGTAATAAATATTTAGATTTGGAGAATTGTTCTGTGCATAATTCCTGACACAGCATGTCTGCGGTTGTCGTGTTTTCCCATAGCAGCGAGATGAGACTTTTTATTAAATTATAGTTGGAAATGCTGAAGGAAAAAGTAGTGCTTCAGTAGGATATTGGTAGAGCGAATTAAAACAGTAGAATTAGGATGTGGAATGGAATCATGTGGTTCAGTATGTGAAATACTGATGGTGCCGTTTGAATACGGTAATCAGCCTTGGGTGGCGCTTCGCAAAAGCTTCTCTGCTTCGTACTGTTAATTAGTTAGCCAATATTTTGATTGGCAGAATGTTCGTTGAATATTCACCGAGAGTATGTGACAGTTGCCAACCGTAACTATCGCATGCATAGATAATCCTTCCATTGACCTACTACTGTACATCGTATACCGTAATGAGGGGCGTCTTCAGATCACGTTTTGACTGAATATGCATGCTGCATAAATCTCTTTCGCAAAGGCTGAGTCTACCACCCCGACCGAACCATTGGAACCTGTCACTGATGTTTACTACTGCCCTCTTCTATTCCTCTCGCTAAGTATTGCCATTGATTAATGCTACTGCATAAAACGTACCCACGTAATCATTCATAAGCCGTGTACCTTTAAAAGGTAATTCTAAACAGAACTCGCAATGTACGTACAGTGTAACATTGAGGCGCTTTCAAATGTTGCAGTGAAAAAGTGTGTGTGTTTTAGTCTTAGTTATCCAGCATGCAATATTCATGCACCATATTTTCATCTGTGGCCTGCCCAGCTGTGCAGTATTTTTTTTCCATATTATCTCACAAACAGCACGATTTTCGGAAAATGATTATTGAACATAAAATGTGTTTTGATTTTCTCCGCAACTTTTGCCTGAAAATTTTCTCATTCGAAGAAGAATTGAGCAAAATATGACTAAAAATGTGTATAGATCTTCGTGTAAAGTATTCGTTATTCTTGTCATAATTTACGAACCTTGAATTTATTTTAATGAAAGTATGAAGACAAATGAAATGAAATCAGTCCAAGTTACTTTTACCCTAAAAAAGAACACGTGTCCCCGGTCCACCTAAATAACAAACAACTGACCCAAACTGGTGACGTAAAGTACCTGGGTATACATCTGGACCAAAAACTCACCTAGCGTAAACACATAACTACAAAGAGAAAACAACTGGACCTCAAACTCCGCAAATTGTGCTGGATCATTAGCCGAAAATCGCAGTTATCACTGGAAAACAAGCTTCTCGTACACAAAGCAATCCTGAAACCTATCTGGACCTGCGGTGTACCATTGTGGGGATCAGCATCAAACTCTGCTATAGAAATCCTAGAAAGATTCCAATCGAAAGTGTTACGGATAATTACGGACGCACCGTGGTATGTGCCGAATGCGGTGATAATATGTGACGTGTTGTCGGTTAGACAAGAAGTGCGTAACTACAGTGTCACCTATCGACATAGGCTTAACGATCATCCCAACACCCTGGCAAAATCTCTATTTCAAAGACCAAATTACATTCGTAGGTTTAAGCGGTATTACCCTGCAGATCTAGTAACTATATTTAACTGTTACGCTGCAACATCCCCAGAGACCATACCCAATCATTTGTGATTGAGTTTAAGTAGGAGATGTGTCACTGGGTGTGTTTCCTACTTGCCATTAATAGTGACTGTCAGCACGACTGCTGAATGTTTTTTTTTTTATCCAATGCCCCACATGTCCTTGACGGACTTCGAGGTCTTCCCTCCTGGGCATGGCAGAAGTGTAACCGACTTCTCAGGTTGGGACGCCCATGAGGCGCGGTTACGTTGTCCTGATGATGTGAGTGGTGATAGAGGAGGATGTAGTGCCAGGAGGGCCCTTAAACCTAATTTCTACTAACCTACCCAGACCATGGTCACCGCGGGAATCCACCCCTTCAGGGAAAATTCCCACGGTAGAACCGGGAATCAAACCCGGGACCTCATGATTAGTAGTCAGAGACTCTGACCACTAGACCACGAGGCTGGTCCGACTGCTGAATGTCTTCGGACAGATTGCAACATTCTGGGAGATAAAGTTAAAAAAAAATAATGAAACTTGAATTTAATTGTAATTAAACTTGAATTTTTTGACAGATTTTCGAAAAATACTCAAATATCAAATTTCATGAAAATCCTTCGATTGGGAACCTAGTTGTTCCATGCGGAAGGACGGACGGATGGATAGACATAACGAAGCTAATAGTCGCTCTTCGCAATTTTGCGAACGCGCCTAAAAATGGTACGTCTGGGTATTACTTCACACTTTACCAGGGTGGCTGTAAATTATCTCGCATATCTTCCGATATATAAATGTTTGCTTTTCATTTGATCGGAATATCTAAAGCACACGGGTTTTGTTTCGTTGCTGACTGTTTGAAATTGTATACCCCTGGTAGGTAGGTAGCGATGTGCAAGCCGTTTCACCCTGACCGAACAGAACTCCCTCCTGCTACGGCTCTAACTAAAAGCAACGTTAAATATTCCGTACATGCCGTCTGTTCTGCTACGGTACGTTATTTCGTCCTCACTTGACAAGCTCCTATCCCCGTCTTTCTTCCGCAATCCACTGGAATACTTTTCCTGTATAGAGTATATAGCATGCGTGGTTGAATTGCGATCTTTGAAATTGCAGCTTCTGTACAGAGAAGATAAAACCCGGTGTAGTGCAGAGCATTTACTGCCGTGACCCTTACCATATCTCCTACAGTGCCCCCTCCCTTTCGCCCGTGACATTCACTGCATACTGATTAACAAGTCCTTTTCAACCGAGTTCTGTTATTCAAGACATGTACTAACTACAACTAGGTTCGAATTCCATTGTGGACAAAACGTCTATATTCCACTCAAGTCGCTCTATTACACTATAGAACGGGAATGTATTTAATTATTGTCTCGACTACCAGTCCAATTCAGTCCTTCTTTCTTAGTCTAAGCCTCTTTTTACCTACTCATTGTAGGTGTAGATGGTTATTGTTGCACTTGATTACACCCAATGACACACCACACTCGGTAGGACTCCTCTGGACGAGGGATCGGTCCGTCGAAGCGGTCTCTACCTGACAACACACAACACTCAGAAGAGACGGACATCCATGCCCCAGGCGGGATTCGAACGCGCAATTCCAGCAAACGAGCGGCCGAAGACCTACGACTTAGACAGCGCGGCCACCGGGATTGGCCAGTCCACTTCGGTACCGGAATATAATACTGGGTGTTTCAGAAAATATGTAGTTTACCACTCTTCCGATCGGAATGTCTCCTTCAGCAGATATGAATTTGACTTCAGGAATTAATCCAAGGTAACCTCCTGAATTTGTCCTATTTCTTTACCGTTTATTTAACATCGCTGTCAGAACTCAGTGTACCCATCAAATGGCAGAAAATTTAATTACATGGAAGGGTTATGCATGCAGGGTGTTGTGGCCTAATTACCGTACTGCCCCCAGCATGTGCTTCGCGTCCAGAGTAATAACAGAAATAGCTTCAGGCTAAATAGCGGTTCTGTTGGCCAAGGTTTGGAAATTCAGACCTCCCCGTATACGAGCAAAGAGTTTCTGTTTACTTGTCCCATCACTTGATACCCATGATTTGTCATTAGCTTTTACCCAGTACAGATTTTCATGTTGCTTTTTCAACTGCAGACGCTACAATCCTATAACTTCAAATGGGAAGGTTAGATAAATGATCGTGAGTTGTGAGAAAAGAGTTGAACAGCTTCAAATTACTAGTAGGGTTATCGAAGGAAGCGGTCGTGTCCTACTATAATGCATTGTCCTAACCTTTGTCTGGTGTACCCGAGGTAAACCACTGATATTATCAGGCAGAGTAGCCTGCCTTATGGAGGAGTTTAGAGCCCGGAATTTCCGAAATGGTAGATCGTAGGCAACATTACATTGAGATATCAAATTAGATCTGTTGTCCTCCAAACATTCGAACCTGCATTCTTCGAAGGAGAGGAAGGAAACGAAGTTTGATCCCATTATAGAAAAATGTCTGGAACGATATGTAACATGTTAGAAATACATAACTGCACCAGAATTTTGGTTATCCTATACGATCAAGTTAATTGGGAACTCCTTTCGAATTCTCTTCTCTCTCTCTCTCTCTCTCTCTCTCTCTCTGTCTCTCTCTCTCTCTCTCTGGTAGAACATCAGCTGTCTCGAATGATGGGTAAACTACAGCCTTGGTTATCTGAATTTATTTTCGGATAACTTGTCTGACTCGCAGACTCTCTAGATGCGCGTATGCTCTGCTGTTCTAAACTTTCCCAATTATGTAGCCCGCATGCCCTCTACCGCCAACAGAAAAAGAACGCCCCTACTCTACCTGTCTACGATCCAGTCTGTTTCGCTTTATTTACTGCAGTTCGTTTTCCCTAATATTTGTTTAAATTTGGTCATACCAACAGCTAATTTTTCATATGTGTGATCTTTTCCCATTATTTTTTTCCGATCAGAATGTTGTATGCCCCCCCCCCCCGCCCCAACATGCCTGTTGTATGCTTCATCACCTCAGCTTCCTGTGTGAGGTGGTGCGGTTTTCTGTGAGACATTGATAAATCAGTAAAGAGAGACCAACTTGATGTCAATTTCTTTATTATTTCTTTATTTAATGCTCAACATGTTTCGGATGTTAATACATCCATCCTCAGGAGCTTGAGACTTATTTGTTGAGTTATTTCATGGGTTGTATTGCTCTGGTTCGATGTGTGTTG
>Ga0123355_10021649_pt1 | contig 10292 bp, 3 predicted proteins | sample TergutEmb28metaG_3_FD_89872 | JGI IMG/M metagenome (GOLD analysis project Ga0123355, IMG submission 89872) | Embiratermes neotenicus P1 segment gut microbial communities from Petit-Saut dam, French Guiana - Emb289 P1 | ecosystem: Host-associated > Arthropoda: Insects > Digestive system > Gut ... | reverse complement strand
GGCGGACGCTTGTGAGTGCGGTAATGAACATTCGGGTTCCGTGAAATGCGGGGAATTTCTTGACTAGCTGCAAACCAGTTAGCTTCTCAAGAAGGACTCTGCACCATGGAGTGAGTAAGTAAGAAGGGTACTGAGGAGGAAACCTCAGTTCATGTTTTGTGTGCGTATGAGGCCCTGGCTTCACCCAGACACTCATATCTAGGCTCCTTCTTTTTGGACCCTGAGGATATTAGGAACCTAAATATAGGGACCATCTGGAAATTTGCTAAAGGAACAGGGCTCCTCTAACTTAGCAACAGAATATGAGGCACAAAGGGCCAGTCTTAAGGCCTAGGTGAATTAGGCCCCGAAGGTTTCGAACCCAAATACTATTCATTCATGCTGAAATATAAAAAAAATTTAAACCAATAAATGCGCTCTGAAAATAAGATATTCTTTTGCCACATTTCTTTCCCTAACTTTTCATGTTCTTGTAAACAACGCGGTTCCAGACATAATTTTTCTTCACTCTACTAGTGTAAGAGGGTCTGAATTAATTTTTAAGAATGAAACTACATATTTCTTAGCACGTCTCCGAAACATAAATTGTAACAGAATTTTGATTCAGTACATTGTGTAAGAAAATTTTAATGCGTTTATTTGCGTAAAGTTAAAAATCTTACATTTATGATCAGGACTTTCTCAAAATCACGTTGAATTTTCCGATACTAAATACAGGTATAATGAAGAGGAAAGTCATTACGTTGTTGTTTGAACGAACAGGTAGAGGTACAGCGCACTGGAAAAGAAATTTAAGACAGTGTTGTTTTCTCCAGGGCGTACTGAGTTACGCCATAGACATCACAATTTAAACGCTTGCTGGTAAGAATGTACTAACACCTAATAAACAGAAGGTAAAGGATAAAGTAACCCCGTGCTCAGGAGGGCACAGGGGTAGAGGAAGTACAGGCCCAAGGATTCTTAAATTCGACGATAGATTAAAATAAGCGGTCAGCTTCAAAATCTGGTTGCTTTGCACCCGGAGAAAAGCCTCTGTTACCCACTGAGTAGGAAGCTAAGTAGGCACCAGAACTGGTTGGAACGTTTTGGAGAATAAAATGTTACTGGTGCTTGCCGGGAAGCGAAGTGTACGGACTGAGCCGTTGAATTAAACGGACCACCTTAACAATACACTATCATAAACACATAAGGAAAAGAAACAAATAAATGCTTACACAAGTAATTCCGTTGGAAAGAGCCCTTCTAGAGAAAGCTTCCTGAGCTAGTCAGGAAATACCCCTCACTTATGGAACCCGAAGATTCTTTGTCGCTGTCACAAGAGCCCGTCACCTCTCCCTGTTCTGAGCCAGATCAATCCAATCCAAGCCACCCATTCTATATCTTAAAAATTTATATTAATAGTATTCCCCATCTAGGCCTGGGTTTTCCAAGTGTTCTGATTCTCCCAGGTCTACCAATGAAAACTGTGTATTCACTTCTCCTCAACCCCCCCCTCTAGTGCCAAAAACCCCTCCTCCCACATTCATATTAGTTTTATCACCCGAATAATATTTACGTACTTATACTATTTGGTGTGGAGTACAGATTAGGAAGGTCGTCACTACGCAGCCTCCTCCAGTCCCCTGTTTAAAAATAAACACCAAATCTCATGTTCATTTGCCTTTGCTTACGTCATTCCAAAAGGATCTGACCACATCCAGAGTTCCGTTTACCGTTTCGTAACATATCATGTTTTGCGGCGAGAAGTCGCTAGACCTTGGTCAAACCCCCAAGCTGGAGGATCACTGCTTGTCAGCTGTTCGCGACAGCTTGTTCAACATATTCGCAGGTACCCTCCATAGCTAAAAGCCGCCTCCTCCATCCACAACCTCAGGTCGCGCTGCGCAGTGGTTTGATGGAAGTGAACACTAAGTACGTCCACGCACAAGGACGCTTTTGGAAAAGCTTTTAGTCGCCTAGCTAACCAAGAAAATCTCCGACCATCGTAGGCCCCGAATGTTCAATTTCGCGATTAAAAGAGCCAGGAAAAATTAATGCTGTCTATTATTTCCATTTTGCACATATAACTAAAATCACGGAGTCAATGAAATGCTGCAGAATGAAGTTGCATGTTTGAACTACAGACGCAGCTGGGCACAGGCGTCTGTGTGTTACAAATTAATTTACTTCAATGTGTTGAAAACTCCTTGTTTCCAAGCCACTGCTGTATAGTTGGCGACACAGCCCTATGCCTGAAGTATCGGCAGGCTAGGCAGTCCTCATTGGGTTTATTGGTTTTCCTCATTTCCTCCAGGCGACGTTAAAATAGGAATTCTCTCTCTGCCCCCCTCCCCCATCCCCAAACATGCATCACAGTACGCTCAACTATATACCTTATACTGGTACAAACGCACTGTCATTTACTCCACACCGCAAACACGGATATACTCCTACGCCACGTATATATTCGACGGTAATTTCAGATTTCGCCTCACAACAGAGATGTACGTAAATATAATTATGAGCCTGAAAACAAACTGGAGTGTAATTGTTACTGCGATCAGACGCCATAATTTAATCAAACATCCTAATTTACCTCGCACAGAGACGCAATTTATTACCCTCTGCGAAAGCCATAAAACCCATAAAATTAATTACAAGTTATGAATATTCTAAAGCCATTTACTGATATTGCATTAAAACGGAAAACACACTTAAATTATTTTTATGGGTCTTAGTTTTGTTTGGATGAATGTGTCTTAAGGTGAGAAGTGAGGCAGCAAGAGACCGCCTTTCATCGTGCGTTCAACAATGAAGCTTCATTGTGACACATTTTATAACACCACAGGACACTACCATCACTGCTTTACTAATCTGCACACGTACTTAAATGCAGCAAGGTGAGTTACGGGGCTCAAAGACGAGAGCCAAACCCTGGAGGGTGAAGGTGAGATGTTTCGCTTTGTGTAGTTCACGCTTCTTTGCGGCTCGCACTAGACCAGTGTTTCTCAAACGCCGGGCCGCGACCGGGCCGCGACAGATTCTCCTGGAATTGATAACTAATTTAAATGTAATTTTATATGTGTCAACATGTCACACCGTACACATAATTGTACTAATACTCTTTATGATTATGCCATAATTAATTATTAATACTTGCGTTAGTTTAATGTATGAACTTAAAAGAAATTGGCAAGTTACTGATGAGTAAATCGGTTGGGGTCGGGCCCTCGTCTTATTGAAAAAAAGAATTTACCGGGCCGCGGTGTCAAAAAGGTTGATAAACACTGCACTAGACTATCTCGGATAACCCCAGATGTAATGCAAAGGAAAGGAACCAAGCCTGTGGATACCTGAAGATCTCAGCCCGAAGCAGTTTCGCCGAGACATTATTCAAATTAGCAATATAACTTCCTCAATTAAAATTCATTTTTTCGTATTTAGATCGAAATATTTATTCATGCCTTTGGGTTAAAGTAGTAACGACATATAATAATCGCTGTACATTTTCACTGGAAAGTCTACAGAACCCGAACGTTATTCCTGAACGACTTGACCGCAACTTTCCAAACGCATTGCAACATCTCACGCAGGCCACAATTTACGAGTATTCTATGTGACACAAACACATACAAGAAGCAATGAAGTGCACTTCTGTTTCCGGTTCTTTGCTTGTAAACTAGCCGTAAAGCCACGCGGCGCAGCGACGTTCAACAGCGTGCTGACACGATGGGGCGCCAACTAACACCATCTCTTCAACATGTGTTGACGAGAAACAACAGTGCCAGGATGCGCAACATCAAACTTCGTCTTCCATGGATGCTTCAGGTGAGGGGCAAACCGATACATGTCTTTTAAAATGCGCTGTAGTCATCAGACTGCAATATTTGGAATAAGGAGCGACTGTGTACCAACTAATAACACAAGCTGATAACACAAGTGCAGACGCCGTCAATAACAAAAGACTATTAAAACAATCCAAGCATACTCGTACTTGGGAAAAGAAGGCAATAAATAGATAAATAGATAGATAAATAAATAAATAAATAAATAAATAACGGATGAAGTACAGGTGAAAACGTGTACAATGCTTGAGATAGACATGAAATTACATACCCCCGTTTTTCACAGCACCTCGAACAACTGCTTACAGAGTATAATTAAAAAAACCATGACTTTGCCTCTTGTGAACATCAGGGATATGTGAAAGTTGTATGGTGAGGTGAGTTCAGTCAAAAAAACACAACTATAAAATATGGCTAAATGATGGTGTTTATTAGCAAGGAAAAACTACATGTTTCGGCCTATAGCGGCCATTTTCAGGTTCTGACAATTTTCTTCTAAAAGAGTTTTATATAATATGCCTAAACCGCGTGGTGATGTTGAGATCTCATCATCATTCTGCGTGCTATTGTTAAGCTGGAGTGGTGGGATGTCAATGGATTTTGTAGGTAGCTCGGTGTGGACGTGGATGTGGATCTTATTGGTTGGGTAGGTGTGAGGTTAGGAGGAATCTATGGCTGCAGGTGTGGTATCTTATATGCTCCTATGTTGGGGGTAGTATTTTATAGTTGTGTTTTTTGACTGAATTCACCTCACCATATAGTTTAAACGCACAACGGGGATGGCACACCTCAGAATTATGTGAAAGTTGGTAAATGGTCTCAATGTAAAATAAAAACCGAATATTTAAGGAAGAAGTGCCACACTTTCACGTACAATTTTCCATATAATTTGTAAAAGGACTCTAAAAATACATGTAGAGATACTACGTAAAAGATAATGTAAGATCTCAGTTAACCTTCAAAAGCCTAGCGGTTTCTTTATGTACCACCAGGCTTAAAATTAAAAAAAAAATCTACATGGTGCTCGCTTTGCGTTGAGTGTTTTGTACCCATCTCAGAGCAGACAGAGACCTTTGCTTTACAGGTCATAAACTGATTGGATTTTATAACCGCAGTGGAAAGTGTTTACAGCGCGGTACGGACTGACTCCTTATATAAAGCAGATTACATTTCGTCTTTAAAATGTTACAATGGCTACTAAAATGAACAGAAGCAAGTACATACATTACAGGGCCTGTTCATAAATACAGCAATGCACGTTTAATGGAGATTACACGTTATACTTACAGGAATCGCAGAACAGCGTCGCCACAACGGATACTGGAGTTCTGGCACAGAAAGACGAATGTATCATGGCATATTTACATTGACGAATACAACACTGTGCATTACTGTGGCTCAAATGAAGAAACCGCGTGATTTTACAGGACACTCCTTACCATTTCATCTTATTAGCATAAATTTTAAGAACATTTTGCTCAGGGTGCTCAAAAGTAAGAAGTAAGGGTCTCAATAGCGATGTTTCTGAAGGTTATAGTTTCGTAGGTTGTTACGCCATCAGGTTTGTAATGAATTCAAATTCACGTTTCACTACCTGACCACAAAAATGAAGGCGCTACCATCCTTCGAATCGTGCATTCGTGAGTCTGCACAGTGTAAGATCCAAATCTTCTGACTGAAAGTAGCTCGTAATGTACAGACAACATTTCATTCCGATAAAGTCCCACCTCTGAAACTACTCAACGAAGTTCGATTAAGTCAGGCGTGGCAGGTTTATTAGGAAAGTTGTTCCCAATTTAGACTATTACAACCTTCTCTGCCGACTAGCCTAATCAATTTGAGTTGTAATCCTGAGTTTCTTGTGTCTGCTGTGCTTCTACCGTCTGGGTCGATGTGGGGAGTATACACATGTCGCCGACAAACGTCAGCGATGTCAGCAAATGCAATACCTCTTACTGATCTGCTGAAAGGTAGAATTACACGTTACTTCGGGTAATATTCCAGACGAAGGGTAACCTCAGTTACGCAAGTTCGTTTAGGTAGTTTCGAAGACAAAAAAATGCCTACGGAAAAGGCCTCATCATTATGCGTTTATTTTACGCACTGTATGCGAAGAATATATAGGCCTACAAGTGGAGGGAACATCCACAGAAAACCAAATGCAGTTTTAAGGTTTGCAGCTCGTATACATAATTCAAAACTCCGCTCAAACACATTGGGCATGATGCTACTACGAATAAACATTAAGTAATTACAGTTAGGTCTCTCAAAATGGTAGAAAACGGAACAAAAATACTTCAGTGTGGAGTACTGCTATATCTGCGGAAATTAACAGTAGCCTACAGCATTCTAATATTGATTTATGGCATATATCCAAGAATGGACCCGCTTGGTTGAAACTGATTATATCTCACAAGAGCTACAATCATGAGAAATGTCGTTTGTATTCTTGGACCATTAAATGTAGCATTTTTTTTACTGGAGAGCGTCTTGTAATCGACCTTGCGCAAAAAGTTTGTATTTCCTTGTTGAGTAAAGTTCTTCTTTAAGAATCTTGAAATTCTGCACTAACTCATTTTCACAAGCTTACAAATAATTCAGCACTGCGTTTATTCTACTTCCAGTAATATTTTTCTGAATGACTTCCTGTATAAATTTGTAAACCCGGATTTTGCGCACGAATATAATTTGTTACTTCTTTGTTCTCTTTCCATTCTTCCTTTCCTGCTGGCAGTGAATTCTATGTTTGTTTCGCAAGGATGTTGTATTATGTCAGTCCAGTTTTCTTTTGTTCTACAACGTTTTCAGTACTGGTGACTTTTATGTAACGCATTTAGTGACATGCTAAACACATTGGTGGAAAACTGATGCTGTCATTTCTTTAGGCCTTTAAAAGAAGGTCAGAGTCATGCTTTGTGATTTTAATATGCCCCTACATGGGGGACAGAGTCGTGGATAATGAGTTGAAATACACCTTGCACACATGGCTATGTGATCTTCATTTTGTTCTTCAGGTACATTGAAGAAAATAAACAAAATCAGGGTCAGCAATTTACAGCAAATAATTTCATGGCAGGAACTGTAAATTTAGCCTTGATTATCTCTAATAAATACAAAGGGGTTTCACGTTTTAACCCTTTAAACGCCGAGTTTAATCCCATCTGCCATCTGTTAGCATTATTAGTAGCTCACCATATTCTCCAGGTTAGCAGGTAAAGGGTTAAATTATGAAGACAGAGTTATATTTTTGAAGAATGTTTAGATCCTGATTGACAAATGACAAGCTTCTATGCATTGGAAAGGAAACGTTGCTGCTGACGGTGGCGACAGCGTTCAAACATGAGGGATATCTGTGGAAGTACTGAGTTAGCAATGCCTGACAGCTGAAAAGGGTGGTTTCCAGGTAGGCAGTCGATATTGATCTCGCAATCTGACTCTTAATTTTAAGAACCTACCGAAAACGATTTACTAGGGGGGGTTCATGGTCAGACGGACTGTAACCGACGACATCAGGAATGTAAATTAAAGGTTAAAACAGGGCGTGGAATATATTTTTGTGGTTCAAGAGAGACATGCCGTAATGAACCTTCGGCGACCTTGGGAGACAAATTATTTACTTCTGAACTGAGCTACTATAAGCTTCTTAAGGCGTTACTTAATGAAATTAAAGATTTTGGGTGGAAAAATGCCTTCTACCAAAGTTAAAGTATGTTGAAGAGCACAAATGACTTTTGGTGCTGTGGCAGGAAAGCTGAAAATTTATATTCTATAGGAACACGTTATTCTTACCTTGGCTGGGTTGGTCGATATTTGAATATATATATATATATATATATATATACACAGTTTTACCTTCTGTCCCGCCACAGTAAATCCAGGTTAAAACATTAAATTAGGCCAATGTGTTTCCAAAATTTGGAATCAATAAAATAAGGAACTATCACAACATATAATACTAGTAAAACTGAAGCAAAACCGTCGCTTAAAATACTTATTTCATAGCGTGGGATTTAGTAAATGTTCAAATGAAAATCTGTCTAATGAATACCGAGGATATTCGTATGTCGATGCGGGGTAGATAAGGTAAGGCGGTTGGCGTAAGTGGTTAAAATGTAAACCATTATCAGGGAAGTACATTGTCATTTTTACTATGTTAGATCGCCATTACCTTTAAACTGCGGAGAAACAAATTTTTCGCTTGCCGAACGACTTTCAATAAACTTTTGTAGGAATGGTTGTAAGTGTAACAGAAGCTGCGGACAGCCTTTCCTATATGAAGCTCACAATACGGTACACGTCACCGCCCTGGTAGTTCAAAAGTCAAAGCGATTTTGCTTGTTGAGTTGTATCAGATCGCCTTTAGGGTAGCCCAAGGAATGTCAGCTAATTACAGATGTAACAGACATGTAGCAGAATAATTGGACGGGGTTTCCTTCTGGGTGTACAGTACCTTCACATACGAAATCGTGCAACAAACTTTAAATCAAATCGATAATTAATTTAATGAACATCACCTTATTATTCCACTAAATCTTATTTTGGCAACGTTCATAACCACACCTGAGCCTTTAAATATTTATGTTAATCTAAATAATATTGTAAACAATTAGAGAACACAGACCGGATTAAAATAAAACACATTCTTGACGGAAGCTTTTCCAGCCAAGGGAAGACAGAGGGACAACCGACACAGAACTACTTCTGTAAGTGGAAACTGTTTAAGCAGAAAACAAGGCTGCGAAGCAATAAATTAAGGGATATTCTGCTCTCAGTGCATAATGCTCATTATCACTTAATCCTACGTGCCCTGGGCTCCATACAGTACTCTCTAAGAAGGATCATTCATACCACAAAACGCAAATAAATGAAGAAGAGAAAGGGGCTTCCGTCGAAAAAGTAGGCCTATGCGCGGAACAATTTTAAGAACTAGTACCAAGAATAAAGTAAACAAAGCGTAACAAAGAAACGGAAATGTAGGTCGGAATAGAAAGGCAGAATGAGATGAAGGAAGGAGGAAAGAAGGTAGAAATGGAAACAAAACTCAAAGTGCGCGTTGGCGATATAAGAATCTACAATGACCAATGAAGTAGCTACTGAAAGTTTAATGGAATTTATTGACAATTTCCATCTACAGCGACAGTTTGAAGATATAGGCCTAACCCTTCCATCGATTCAATATTGTACGCCTTAAATAAGCTTAACCCTTCCATTCTTTCAAAAGTACACGCCCTTAAGGGCAAGTCCGAATAAAAGTGTCACGGAATATACTAGCATTGAAACCTTTTCCTGCAAAGGCATAGGCTGCAATATGGACTTAAGCTAGACTGATAATGCCGTTATTACTGCCAGCTACTGATCATGTTCCATGTTCTGAACCACTAAAAACAAAAACCCATATTCCTGCTTAACATACACATATAGCTAATCATACATGTGTTCCATTTCCGTACCCATATGTACTTTGTATATATCCCTACACATCAATTTAACACCACTGTTTGAGTGACCGTGCGAGTAAATCACACACCGATTACCATGGTTACCGTTAGTTATGGTTACCGCTAGTTATGGTTACCGCTAGTTATGGTTACCGCTAGTTATGGTTACCGATAGTTATGGTTACCGCTAGTTATGGTTACCGCGTTTCTATGTTTATGATAAAGCTGGTTGGTGCGTGACATCACATCCGAATTTGAAAAGTTACCAGCAGAAGGCAGCGCTCCTTTGGTTACAAAATACCTAGGTTTTGGTGCGTAACGTCAGAGATTGGTTTGACTTCTGTGGTTACAGTTTTTTCTGCGAAGCAGAGCGTAAATACTATGACGGTCATGCCATGACGGACACGTGGTTAGTATCTATGTATGTTCGTGAGAAGTTGCTAGTCTCCCATCGGGCGCCTCCCAAGATTGCGGATAGGGGAACGCTCGCCAGGTATGGTGGGTACCGGGGAAATAAAGTACCCGGGGTGGACCAAAACTAGCACTGCTGCCCGGCAGTTTGATATTGATTTATCAAGGGCTACAGGAAGAAAACCTTGACCAAAAATCACCTGGTCCTCCAGGTTGGGGGTTGATGCAGCGGGCCAGCTCCTCGCTCATCACTAAAAAAATGTTAAAAAACCGAACACCAAGCCGGACATCATAGACATCATCCAGAAGAAAAGACTACAGTGGTATGGCCACGTCAAAAGGATGCCAGAGTAGAGAACACCAAAATTAATTATGGATTGGATACCAAGGGAGAGAAGGAAAATGGGACGTCCAAGAAAAATGTGGATGGAAGGAGTACAAGCAGCCATGACAACAAGAAATTTAGAACCAGACCAATTGAGGAACAGAGAGGAATGGAGTTTGGTTTCCGGAAGACGGCGACAGCTGTTAAAAAAACCGAACAGATAGATATATATGTATGTATGCATGTATGTGTGTGTGTATATATATATATATATATATATATATATATATATAT
>Ga0123355_10021648_pt1 | contig 10292 bp, 7 predicted proteins | sample TergutEmb28metaG_3_FD_89872 | JGI IMG/M metagenome (GOLD analysis project Ga0123355, IMG submission 89872) | Embiratermes neotenicus P1 segment gut microbial communities from Petit-Saut dam, French Guiana - Emb289 P1 | ecosystem: Host-associated > Arthropoda: Insects > Digestive system > Gut ... | reverse complement strand
AGAAACCTGAAATTTTAACCGAATAAAAATAGTGATCTCTTTACAAAGAAAACACGCAAAGTGAAATACTCGGACTTACAGAAACTCTGTGATTATTTTGTAACTTCTGTATCTACAATGAAGTGAAAACCCACATATTCCAGGAAAAGGATGCACTAATCATGGCGGCTTCTCGAAGAAACACTCAGTTTTTGAGCAGACTTACATGGTGCGACCTAAAAGCTCTTTATGTAGCTGTTCCACTAAACGTCAGCACTATACCACACACAGGGTGAGGGTCGTGAGTTGTATACTCGGCGTTAACTATGGACACGAGCAGATCAAATTATCATCCGGCAACATTAATAGCATTTCAAATCGGGGTTTGGAAGTTTCCGTTTAGATTTCAGCTGTCATGTTCGGCTTTCTGCCATGTTTCCACTCCGAATTAAACCTGAAATAAAGACTTATTTTCAACAACCGTAAACAGTCCCTGAGACGGTAGGTCCTACCTACAGCAGCACAGCGAAACTTTTACTTCAATCCTTCAGAATACCGACTTTCCGAAACAACAGATTGGGAGAAAGCACACCGCGTCTCAGGAACGCACACTTCTTGTACTTATAGTGCATTAGGCTAATAAGACCAATCTGGACATAAAATGTTCTCTCTATACACAGCAGCACTTTGGTACATTTTTCAGCTCATTTATAAATCACCAACCTAAATGCATGTAAAACGCAAGGAGATCTGCTCATTACATATCGATCCAGGTTATCTTTTTTAAAAGCAAAAGAATTTCATCGGTATATTTTATAAAGTATCCTGTAAGCCGGGGGCACGCGATGGCGCAGTTGGTTGAGAGACACTGCTCTACAAACCGGAAGGTAGCGGGTTCGATTCCCGATGGTGTTATTTTTCAGTGACATAATCATTCTGGCCGCATTATGGCCCTGGGGTCGAATCAGCCTCTAACAGAAATGGTCACAAGGAATATTTTCTGGGGGTACGGGTGGCCAGTGCTCAGGGCTGACATTATCACCTTCATGTGCCGACTGTCTCGAAATCAGGAAGCCTCAATCTCCTGGAACCCACTGAACCTGCCCAGGCCTATTCAAGGATTGTTTTATCGTTCCCTATCTTGTTTCGCTCAGTGTCACATGTAAAAATGTATTACACTGCATGGGCAGGCGAAAATACAAATTTTCACGTTATATTCTCCGAACACTCAGTAACTTCCCATCACAATTTTGTGTGCTTTCCTTGTCTCCCCAGTCTGTCTACATGTCTAACCCTTTCTAATCTCATCGATTCTACGGCCATAACAGTTCCAGGAAACCTATACAAATTACAGGGTTACTTGTCACGTAGGCGTAATATGCTACAGTATCAACTTATTCAAACTCCCTTACGTACGTTCTGTTTATCACTTAAGTTCCTCTCACACAAAAATATATCACTTTCCACACTTACGCATTAAAACCGATGAACTGTTACAGTATATATCTTAAGGACCTTTCTACGAAAAGTAGGACAGGGGAAAGATACCTAGCGAAGGCCGGGATTTATCCATTCCAAAACACATTCTGACCGGCTGTGGTTTCATTAGTTCCTAAGTAAATGAATACAGGTGATAAAGCTGAAGGAATATGAAGCTAATCCTCGATATATGATGGTGTGATTTTCTGAAGGTCAGGAACACGTTTTTACCTGTTGCACTTTCATAAATTCTAATCGTTTAGGAAAGTGTGATGACACGTTTATGCATACAGTAAAATAAAAATCATTAGTATTTATACATTAGAGTGCACACACAGGGCAACTGAAAATCCACAGCCTATTATAGGGACTAGATACTCACTAGCTAATCTGCCAGACACACGACATACAATACTAACAGTGCTAGGCTAACTTCGGTGTGTTAAAATACGCAGAAAAAACGAGTACAAGGTAAATGTCATCAAACATTAGCCTTAAAGAGTCCTCTCACGTATGAAGGTAACTATTGCAAGGCCGTTTTCAATTTTCCCAACCTTACATACGTAATTTTGAAAAAATTGGATTTCTTTCACTAGTCTTTGTATTGTATTTCCTCCACTGACACAAATCGACATCCTTTTAAACTCACATTCAATTTAAAGGAATGGAAAAACCTCTGAAGAGAGAAAAAGGTCGTAGTATGTCTGTGGAATCGTTGGAGGTTATTTTTTCGTTAGAAAATTTTAGACCGAGAACACCGTGAGCACAAGGGCCATGTCGTGAAAAAGCCAGCTGCTTTCCTGCCAAAAGGAACAGTTTATTTCCATTTATATACGATATGCAGAATAAGATGATCACAGAGACCCGAACGGACACATTTACTTCTTTGAAACCTCAGTGGCCAGCTGCTTGTGTACGTTCGCCTGTCTGTCCCCCAGTTCAATTCGATGCGTTACGAACATTGTACGAACGAGCTGAAGAAGAAATATAAATTAAGTGAAACACGTTATTGATTCAGTTAAATGAATGATGATTTTAAGAGAAATATTGAATTCGTTTTCGTATTTTGAATATTCATAATTCGACCTAATGTCGACATTCTCGTTTCGGAATTTCGTGTGTCCCTCGGTTCCTCCAGTAAAAATGGTGACAGCCTAAACTTAAACTCGACAGATTCAAGATTTAATCTTCCAAAACGATCCTGCAGTTTTCGAAGAAGAATTTGATAAAACACTGGAAGCTAGAAAAATAAAATTTCCGCAGATATAGATATATTTTTGATGCTAATTAGGTATCATATTGTCCACATATTAGTGAACATGCTTTTCAAGGTATTTGTAGTAAACTCCCTGTGTTTAAATATATTTGTGCAAAGTCCAAGCAAAGTTGTCAGGCCTTATTCAGTTTTTTTCGCCTGCTCTTAAAGGTAAAGTTACACTAAGATTTATACGTTTTAAGATCCCTAAGTTGTAATTTAAGCCCGAATTGAAGAATTTTTTTTTTTTTTCGGAATTCCAGGTTTTATGTGTACACGACTGTCTTCATATCTACATAAAGCACTTCAGTTACACACCGCGTCTGTTTCTTTATGTAATTACGTTGCGATACTCTAGCATTAACTGAAGCTGTGCAAAATCGATTAAAATTTAATGTGTCTTGAATTAACACACTATCGCCTGCATCCTAGTCCACTTCATGTCAAAGAACATGACCGCGTCAGCTTTGTTAAATAAGAACCGAACCACCATTACTTTCGGTCACTTTAATAAATCAGTCAATTACGCAACTTGATTTCAAACGAGATCTTAAGTAAGCAAGCAGTTTACAGAAGTCCTTTCAGCCGTACAGTGTAATTTTGTCGCTGACACGTTTTCTTCTGCCCTCATGAAGAATTCTCTCAGAGAATAGCCTTAGAAACTCTTCGTCTCAAGCGAGGTGGTCCTCGTAGCACGCAGTTCAGATATCCATTAACACTGATTCTACATTAGATGGAACAATAAACTCTGGCAGAAAGTTCAGCATAAATAATAAAAAAGCTTCTTTTCATCATGATTCTCAGCCATTTCCATCCATTTGACTTTCTCACAAATCAATTACATAAGGCCAATTTTATGTTATTCTGCCAGACATTTTGACCTCAGCCTAGGCCAGCTTTAAGAAAGTTCTCCATCAAACATTTTGTAAAAAGGTCTTGTCTTCCTATCCAAGGCACTTTCACGATTTCACTCTCCTAACACTATTAGGGGTAACTACATACATCGTGAAATTTTACTTCACGTAATGTCCTAATTATATCCTATTATTTCATCTCCTTAGGCCCAGGCAGTTTTTTAAACTACTTACAGTTTATTCAATACTAAAACAAAGAAAATACAAAACAACGAATAAAAGAAATTAAAGACCAGTATTAACAAAACCGTAAAAGATCGTGAAAAATTATTACGCTTTTGGTCACATCCAAATTACAGAGTCATATAATTGGCAATGGAACACACTCCATGCATGTATAATATCTAAAACTGAGCGTACAAAAACGTATAGACAGTGGAAGCAAAGCCTCGCCGTTTTCTTTCACTTCGACACTAGAAAAAGGGTTTGGGCGTGAGGAATTTTTCATCAGTCCAGCTGTGTAGCTTAAGGCTAAGATTCAAAACACTGTAATTCAGCGCATCAGTGTTCTTAAGGACGGCTGGTGATATAAATGGCCTCTTCCTTAACCAACCAGAATAAAACAGCATGAGTTTATCTACCGTGACTGGTTGTCATTAATCAGTTTCTGATAACGCTCAGTAAGACATAATTTAGAGCTTCCTGCTTCTCTTTTATGGAGATACTTGTCAATTGGAATTTCAGTGAAATCACTCTGCAGCCATGCACTGCATAAATGCCATAGAAAATACAGAGAAACGAAAAATAGGCCTGCATTTTAACTGTTCTTATAGAGATATTATTATACAACAAGTTCATAGAATCAAATAATACTGGAAATAAGTTTTGTTTCATCTTCGGAAATATCCTAAGAATTTCAATAAAAGTTTGCATGGAGATGTTTATGATAAAAATGTATAAGAACGTTTTGGAGAAAAGCATGTAGGGCAGAAAAGTTTTAAGGAACCTAAGTGTTGAATGGAGCATAATACAACAATTTTAAGTATAATCTTAATAATTAACCAACTTAATGTACAAATTCTTGTTTTATAATAAGTTTATTATATGCCTCTACATGTTTCGAGCACATGTGCTCATCATCAGGAGGTCAAATTGTATTATACAGCATCTGGTATCATCACACTCTGTAGGTGGCCGTCCCGTCCTCTCTCAACCTGTGCACCGGACGGCCACCTACAAAGTGTGATGATACCAGATACTGTATAATACAATTTTGACCTCCTGATGATGAGCACATGTGCTCGAAACATGTAGAGGTATATAATAAACTTATTATAAAACAAGAATTTGTGCATTAATTTGGTTAATTACTAAGATTATACTGAGATGTAGGTCAGCAAAACTTCAAAATTTTAAGTAGTTCTGACCACAATTAGGACCATAACCCTGTTGCACTGATTTGCATTTAAACACGCATTATTATTATTATTATTATTATTATTATTATTATTAGTATTATTGTGTTCTGCTTTGTTTTTTAAGAATTCGTAACTGAAGTACAGATTTTGCATTTCTTTGTGTTAAAATCTATCGAATAATTTTGCATCGCCCCACAGTTCACACCTATATATGTCTATAACATATCTTCCTACAAACTTCCATGCGCCTGTCTCGCTGATTCATTAGACACTTCCATCAAACCGAAAGACAAAGTGAATTTTCGCACGGCTGCCGTGCTATTGTGTTACGTGTAAAACGTATTCTGTTCTTGTTTTTTTCTTGTTATTCTTCCTTTACGGCGCTTAGGCACGTTTTCGGACCATGGCTTCCCCGTTGCTGGGGTTTCGAAATAATTGACATTTCACGAGGTAAAGACCTAAGCGCCCGGGATAGCTCAGTCCCTGTAGCGACTCGCTACGGGCTGGAGGGTCCGGGGATCGAATCCCGGTGGGCGAGATTTTCCGCACTTGTCCAGACCGGCTCCAAGGCACCCAGCCTCCAACACAATGGGTACCGGGTTGTTCCTGGGGGTAAAGCGGCCGGGGTGTGGCGTTGACCACCCATACCCATCTAGCGCCGAGGTTAAAGAAAGAGCAGAGCTATACCTCTACTCCCCCTCTGGGCCATCGTGGTCTGTTATAGGGTGAACTTTCGTTTTACCTTTAAAAACATCAGCCCCATGTTCAAACCCCGACGTTCAGAGCCCGTGAAAAATATTGCCTTTAACAAGTATGCATATTTTTTAAAGTTATTTGATTAAATCACGAGATCCAAAAGTGAGCGCTGCTCTCGTTGAACAAGTTTGTCTACCCACCAAGCTTCTTCATTCATTGCAGGAAATCGGAAGTTGGCGAAAATTATTTAATGTTCATTCTACGGTTTTAGCAAATCGGTCAGCTAGTTCAAAAGTAAAATGCGAACAAGCATATACACACATAGCGAACACAGTTATTTGAGAATCGCACATTTGTCTTTTTTTTAAGATGGAAGCAAACCAGATATGGATCTCGAAGTTCTGGATGCAAGGCGTTTTACTGGATCTATCTGACACAGACAGGCTGCAGTGGTGGGAGTCTGTGAACGTCATAATGCACTCTAAGTTTACAATAAAGAAAAGTATTTCGAAGAGCTGAGCGCTTTTTAGTTTCTCAAGAATGACACATGTTAAAAACACAGTTTTTGGAGAGCGGATATGTTTTGCGGGTTAAATTACGTGATACCCAGTTGTAAGGTGTAAATCCTGATGCTAAATCTTCATGTTTGCACCGTGCATCACTGACATTTAAACACTTTATTATCCAACTAATGCACAAATATATAATTCGTAGATACAATTAAAATTATAAAATATTTAAAAGTGCTCAAACATGTTTCGTATCACAGAGGATCCATCATCAAGCAGCCTTGTACAGTGCTTGGCTAAAATTATAAGAATGTTCTATCGTGTCCGTTGACATGGAAGTGGTCGGTGTTATGGCAGCATATACTACCATAATACCGACCACGTCCGTTCTTGTAATTTTAGCCAAGTACTGTACAAGGCTCCCTGATGATGGATCCTCTGTGATCCGAAATATGTTGAAGCACTTTTAAATATTTTATAATTTTAGTTGTATCTACGAATTATATATTTGTGCATTAGTTGGATAATAAAGTGTTTACCTGATGTTCAATTTTGTAGTTTTATAGTTGTAATACCATATACATTTATTCATTAACTATCGTAAGTAAACACGTTTAGGCCTATTAGTAATAATATTATTTATACACTATTATTTATTTTACAGGATATGAAACACACGGAGTAATCCTACCTGTATTCTGCAAACCTACTGTTTTATTTCCGGTCTGCAGACCGGAAGTTCAGTACAGCTGCACTAACTTGCTCTGCGAATGTCGTCTCAAGGACACGGAGCAAAACCATTTGGGGATTCAGTGAACACATCCGAATCCGAAATTCCAGCTAGCGATCTTCAGTATATGATTCCGATTATTTAATGCGAAACAAAGTCACAGACAGTCTAAGTGAATTTACATTTACTGATGCTGATAAATTGATCTTCAGTACTTTACAGTAACATTCGGTTTCAGACGCCAAATAGCGTCCAGTAAGTTGAGAAAACAGTTGTGAAAAGCGACTAGATAGTATTCCGGAACTGTCCGTGAGAGATGGAGGGAAATCAGGCGAAACTTCAGTCCTGATTGACAGCAACACAGCCAACATTCTAACCGCGCAGACTACCTGCTGTATAAAACTTTATCTAAACTATGCAAACTGCTTTGTGCCCGACTACAAGAGTACTATTTCGGAATAAACTTATGTATACTGCGTTATCATATTTCGTTGACTAACACAAATTTCAATTTACGCGTGGCAAGAGAAATTTTCGTCAATTTTCAATCTTGAAAACAAAAGGTACATCTTCGTCCGGAAAAATCTTGGAAAGTCCCTATTGCTACTCTTGATAGTGTCTGACGTATTTGTAGGTTTTCTCTTCCAGAAGAAGACGGCATGATTTCAAACAGACCACAACAACACCCTTCCACACGCTTACTTTCTAACCATCTGCGACAATGTTCCTGTGTCGTGCCACGGCATATAGTTTCTGCTTTGGAAATAGAGTAGCTAAATAGCTGGAATAAATAATATGGCTTACAAAACTTACAAGATATTATTTGTCCACCTTCTGTAGATTAAACTTCTGCGTGGTCGAAAATCCTAGAATTCTACCTGGCACGGCACGGCACGGCATTCGGCTCGACCCCGAACTTACATTCCGCTGCCTCAGACGTAGAAGAAGAAAGCCAAAATTCCTTATAATCTAGCCCGTCTGAATTTAGGTCTATGTACAATGTGCTCTGCCTGTCGCATAATTAACATTCGGACATTTTTTTAACACGCAAGTGCCATCAAACCTTGACTGAATTATTCAAAGAATCTACAAGAACATCTGAAGTTATTAAGGTGGCTGAAGCAAATAAAAAATTCCCAGATGTGATATCCTTAAGATGTTATTTTAGAACTGTTTCCCCTAGGAAGTAGCTACAAGATAACCAGATAAAATAAAGTCGGTGAGTTTTTTCAAGTTCATGCAAAGAAATAATCATCTCACCTTATTTCACATTCAGGCGTATTGAACATCCTTTCAGCCCATTCACTGAATGTTTTAAAGAAACGGAATGGTGTCAACACGTTCTCTGCTAAAATTAGTTCAATGTCCCGTGATTACTAACCTGGCAACACCCACAATTTCTTTCACTGCTTACAACCATGACAGTTGCGCACTGTCACGAGCACGAGATTGGCACAACTACGAATAACTTCTATTCTGAGAAAAATGAATCGTCCATAACAGTTCGAAATATGTCACATAAATTACTATAATAAAACCAACTAGATGCACTAATTTCTCAATTTATTTTTGGAATTAAATTCTACATGTTTCGGACAGTTCCTCTGTCCATCATCAGGAGTTTTCCACTGTACACACAGCAGTGGTGTATGTCATACAGGTTTGCTGACAGCTGTCAGCTGTCAGAAAACCAGCGAAAGACTCCTGATGATGGGCAGAGGAACTGTCCGAAACGTGTAGAGTTTAATTCCAAAAATAAAATTGAGAAATTAATGCATCTAGTTGGGTTTATTATAAAAATTTATCATGATGCAGGTGTGGGCCTGGTAGCTCAGTCGCTATAGCAAGTGACTACGCACTGGACGGTCCGGGATCGAATCCCGGTGGGGGACGAGATTTTCTGCCCATCCACTCCGGCCCTGGGGTCCACCCAGCCTACTGTAAAATGGGTACCGGGTCTTTTCCGGAGGTAAATTGTGGTCGGGGCGTGCTGCTGACCACTCACCCCCTTCTAGTGCCGCAGTCATGGAAGAGTAGAGCTATACCTCTACTCACCCTCTGGGCCACAACACCGAACCTGTAACAGGAAAACTTACTTTTTTTCATCACGATGCACGGTCACCTGAACGTCAAAATGTCCCATAAAGTTTGACAGTTATCAACTGAACCTGTTTCCCAAGCCAAACACTACCAGTAATATGCGGCTGAGACAAGAATCATTGCAGACCTACACAGTAGATTCCAGTACACGTCAGAATTCTGTATTGAAATTTTGTTTCACTCGTGCTTGCCTAAACTCTACTCTGTTTGAACTGGTATTCGAATTTCGCCATAAAAAGTCAGTTTAGCATCAGAGTGTGTGTGTGTTCCCTAACCATCAGCACCGCAAACTTTAAAAAGCATTTCAAAATTATTTTGCAGGGTGATGTAACTCGCAGTGTCGAAATGACAAAAGGATCTCGACAATGAAGGAGAAGGTAACAGGTTCCTTCGAAACGTCGGTAATTTTGACCATTTCGACACAATGCTGTACCAAATGACTGTACACTAAAAATGTAACACCACGAAAATCTCAGATGTCAGACATCAGAGATGCTTACAATTCATTAAAAAAATATTTTTCAGGAGCATAATATAAATATATTTCAAACTTTCTACATCATGATAACAGATAAAAGGGAAGGCATTCCGACGAAACAAGAGTGACAACAGAATAAAAAGAGACAGAGAAGATATATATACACGCGAGAGTCTCGTAAGAGCAATATGACACAAGAGAGACAGAGAAAGGCATGCAACGCTACCATGTTGGAAAAGGTACAGTTTCGCATCCCAGATGGTGCAAACAACGTTCTACTAGCTTATGATGTAATTAATAAAAGCAATTACAATATTTTGCCTAAGAAGATAGGCTCACATGCATCATACGAGTGTTTGAAAAAAGTGTCGCAATAAAAGAACTTCACAATCACATCATACTTCGTGTAAGGTGCCTTGATATAAATAAGACAAACATCGCAGTTTGTTAGTGAACATATGCTACAGCTACACTCACAATTTTATCGGCTTTATTTATGTAAATGGAAGGCAACTGTGATGATACAAAACACACTTGTACGTTCATTCGGAACCCAAAAACGTTACACACTTTCTGAAATTCTTTTTGCTTCTGTTTGTACACTATGAGAGATTCTTAGGTTTATTGGACCGTGCATCATTGTGATAGTTGAAGAATAAAAAACCAACTTGATGTCACTTGCTATTTTATTTCACTTATTATGTGCTCATCATGTTTCGGACATTAATATATCCATCATCAGGAGCTTACGACTATTCTGTTGAATTACCACATTGGTCGTATTGTTCTTGGTT
>Ga0123355_10021647_pt1 | contig 10293 bp, 9 predicted proteins | sample TergutEmb28metaG_3_FD_89872 | JGI IMG/M metagenome (GOLD analysis project Ga0123355, IMG submission 89872) | Embiratermes neotenicus P1 segment gut microbial communities from Petit-Saut dam, French Guiana - Emb289 P1 | ecosystem: Host-associated > Arthropoda: Insects > Digestive system > Gut ... | reverse complement strand
TTATTTCTTTGCTGTGTTAGTAAAGAAAAGGAAGTTGAAGAAAAAAAAAAAAAAATGATGTAAAAGGAGAAAGAGAGAAGGGTGGGGGGGGGGGGGCGGCGGGGGGGGGGGGGGGGGGGGGGGGGGAGGGGCTGTCGCGCCTAAAACAAACAAATGTAGGTTTCAGTTCTTAATACACGGAGCATCAGGAGATAAACAAAGTAGACTGCGTTTGAAATGTGATGGCACACGCGCAGAAACCACATTTAGTATTTATCGGCGAAACGGACGAGTCCATTTAAATCGGCAGGGGCGTCAGTTCAAACGACTACTGGCAGCCGAGGTGTGCTCATCAGCGGTAGTAATGCTGGATACACCAAATTCCGAGGTAGTGTGAAGAGTACTGGCTACCAACTCCATTCGCCAGTTTCCCCTTCACTTCCCATCCGTGCGTCACCGTGTGCAATCACATTTCAACTGGACTGTACCTTAGAATTTAAGCGTTTTATAACTGCAGACAGCTAGGTAGCTGTCAGCAGTTAGGATGATATCGTAATGCAGTTAGCCGCTACAAAGTGATGTTTAATTTAGGCCTACGTATTACTCAGTAGATTGTGCTGTGGCGTACATTGCTCGTGCTTAGCAAGAGCCAAGTCTCAGAAATGGACCCCCTTTTGCTACACATTTGCGAAATAACTTAAATGTTTGATATTAGCAGCTGAAACTTGAATTGAGACCCAGTACAGTACAGACGTTTTAACAGCAAGTATTATGGTTGACTTTAATTGCAAGTTTATTACTTCATTTTGTACTTTTAAGTCTGTGGTGCTTTGTCTCAGTCGTGTAATGTAGGGGCGCGTACATTTTAAAAAATCTAGTAGCCATTTAAAAATTCCAGGCGCGGTAAGAGTGACATGAGGTAAGTTCTATGCTGAGAACGCACAAATATTAGGCGACGCTACATAAAATTTAGTTGCCATGTCGACAATGGCGCCTGGGATTTTTGTACCCCTGGTGTAATGGTTTATGTTTTCGGTAGTGTCCTTGGCTGTACGATTGTACTGGTGACTGTGGACTTCCGTTAGGGAGTAAGTCAGTTCGAATCTCCGTCGCGTTATCACCAGTCTTGTCTGAGGTCTTTTATCTAACAGTCATGAACATTTTTTATCAGACCGTAATTTGATTTCCTCGTTATCACCTGGAGTTCCCCAATACTGCAAATCTTGAGATTTTAACTTGATACTGCCCTTTAACTTGTATTCCGGAGATCTCTGGTTTTAATCTTTACCGGAGTACCGTATCTCCTGAAGGTGTTCATGGTTTTCCTTAGTCCCGCCACGCAAATACCGGAACAGAATGTCTCTAAGTCCACGACGAATTTCTGTCAAGTTTTTTCCCAGTTATTATCCACCATTTATTCTACAATAACGCTGTGTAATAATAGCGACAGTACGATGAATGAAACCACAAAAAATATTGATGTCAGTAGCTCAAGCTATATAGACGCGTATATTCGGACGATAAGTGAATTACGAATTGGAAAGAATCTAAGAAGTGGCCATGGCCTAATTTGAGATAATGTCCCCAAATTTTCCAGGAGGGATGGAAGAAAATCACAAGTATCAGGTTATTGTCTCGGGGCCGAGATTTGAACGAAATTCACAGTGTGAGGATTGATAATAGTACCTTCGAGAGGGTGGAAGACTTTAAATATTTGGGAACAACTTTAACAAATCAAAATTCTATTGCGGAAGAAATTAAGAGCAGATTCAGGTCAGGAAGTGCTTGCTATCATTCGATACAGAATCTTTTGTCCTCCAGGTTGCTATCCAAAAATTTAAAGATCAAGATATATAGAACTATAATTTTTCCTGTTGTTTTGTATGGGTGTGAAAATTGGCCGTTGACATTGCGGGAGGAAAGGAAGCTGAGGGTGTTTGAGAACATGGTGTTGAGGAGAATATTTGGACCTAGGAGGGACGAGGTAACGCGGGAATGGAGGAGATTGCATAACGAGGAGCTAAATGACTTGTACTCCTCACCCAATATTGTGCGGGTGATAAAATCGAGAAGAATGAGATGGGCTGAGCATGTGGCGCATATGGGTGAGGAGAGGGGTGTGTGTAGGGTCTTGCTGGGGAAACCGGAGGGAAGGAGACCACTGGGGAGACCTAGGCGTAGATGGATGGATAATATTAGGATGGATCTCCAGGAGATGGGATGTGGGTATATGGACTGGATAGGGCTGGCCCAGGTTAGAGACAGGTGGCGGACGCTTGTGAGTACGGTAATGAACCTTAGGGTTCCGTGAAATGCGGGGAATTTCTTGACTAGCTGCAAACCAGTTAGCTTCTCAAGAAGGACTCTTTACCATGGAGTAAGTAAGTAAGCACCCGCCTGTGCCGCTACACACTCGACTGTAACGTAACTTTGACTCTACCATGCTAGGAATACAAGAGACTCATGTAAGCCGCAACCTACCGTATCATGTAACATCCATAAATTTTCCACCTACCCTTTATTATTGTTGTTTTAAATATTGTAGAATTTTAATGTGTGTCACTTCCTCCATGTCCAGTATCATGCTTCACATCCATACAGAATGAGTATCTAAATTATTGTTATGAACTGAGTGCCCCTACTAATCGTTTCTCTGAACGTAGGGAAATATGACTCCACTGAGGCAAGATGAGTCTCCATGAGTTGTTTTTTTTTATCAGTTCTGAAACGTGAAACCGTTGCTCCAGGTCAAGTGTCAAATACAGTGCACCTTGCCACTACACATGAGATATGTTTCCTGTAGAATAAAGAGTGTTCATCTGTAGTACTCTCTCATCAGTGCCCTGTAAAATAAGAATATACAAAATAATGCAAAATTTTCGAATTCAGTGCTGGACAACAATAAAATACGAAAACTTTTACTTATCTAGGATGATGCATGGTCTATATTAAGTGGAACATAAACAGCCAAAATAACACTTTGATGTTACAAAAATCCCCATTAAGTTGGTGAAGTTTCCTGTCCATAACTCCAAGGTGCAGTGAGTGTTCACAAAATCATAGGCCCTGTCTTTTTCAAATAAGAAGTACTTGCCATTATGTTAAAGTAATCCTGATGCCATGATTCAAAGAATTAATTGAAGCAGAAAATGGGTAGGGCAGTGCACTGTAATTGGAAGAATTGAAGGGCAGTTTTTGATGAGAAATTGTTGATATTTCAGACAGGAACTCTGTAACTTGGCAAGAAATATTTTCAGAATATGCGAGGCCTTCTTAGAAGCTGGAGGTAGAATTTTGAGACTTTTCTTTGAAATATGGTAAGTTGAACTGCAGGTGAAAACCAGACTTTGATTACCTGGTGGCTACAGGCTACGAACATGTTGAAACTCTTCCCACATCTGCCCTGCTGAGGGAAACATTAGTGGGATGCTCTGTGTACACGTATCTCAGTCTTTGTAGTGTTTTCTAAACTGACAAGAATTGTTTCAGAATTTATCTTTACCCTGACCGCATGTCATCATTAAACTCATTTCTGTTTGCAGTTCTTGTTTTCAGATGTCTAAATGTTGTAAAACTTTTATCATCAGATTTTAATTACATATTTCTATTGCAGGTGTTCCACCCTCTCAAAACATGCCAGGTGGAACCCCAGGGACCCCTTCTTCCAAGGTCAAAGTAAGTGATGTCCCAGCTGTGTTGCATGTTTAATTTTGCCAGTGGGTAAAAACGTTTTAATTACCGTCTTGCTCACTATAATCTGATACCTGAAAATCATGCTTAACAAAGCATATTTTGTGATGGTGAGGAGGATTTAATGTTCTACAGTGTACAACATCTCAAACACTGGTTGTCTCTCTTCTGGTAAGAGGAATTGGTATCTACTGTGTGGCACCTGCGAAATGAAGCTATGGTGTAAAAGTCTTTATACTATGGCTAGTCTCTTATTAGGTACAGCAGTGAGACCTACTTTGGTGATTGTAGGACAACAGGTAATTTTCCTTTGTGCTGGATATTCTTACACATTTTTATTCGAACAATTGACAGTCTCAAAGGCATATGCTTCCATTACAGTGTATGGTTTAGTGTAAGATACTGTAATGCAAATGTAAAGTTATCCTTTGCATAATCCTGTGTAATGAAGGTGCATACATGGCTTGAATAAAACTTTGTGCTTTCTTCACCTGTGTAAATGATGAAGGTGAGTGGTTGCTTTCACTCAGCGATCACCTCATGCTTGGGAAGACGGCCCATCATATGTCTTCATGGGGAGAACACCGTGGTGCCCTACAAGCAGGAAGGTCTTGGGTTCTATTCTCAATGGGGTCATTGGGATTTTTCATTGACTTAATATTTCTGGCCATGCAGTGACACAGGGGTCGACTCAGCCTCTAACAGAAACGAGTTCTAGGAATATCTCCAGGGAGGTAAAGGCTGCTGGTTCGTAGGGCTGACAATCTTGCCACCTTCATGTGCTGAATGTCTAGAAATTCTGGGTGCCTCAGCCTCCTGGTGTCCTCAGGGCCTGTCCAGGCATGTAATGGGATAACTTTATGCATTGGTGGGCTATGTGAACATTGTGTAATAAAAGCTTTGAATGTCACTGTAGAAACTATTTTTTGTCAATTTTGTGGGAGTGTTTATGTTCATGTTTAGAGTTTAGATTATGACTCCATGTAGGCTAATAGGTTGCTTTGTAATATATAAGAAAGAACAACGTTTAGTTGATCATAATGTGATGATGCTGATCGCATTCTCATTTCTAATTGAATATTTCCATCAGGTACTGCTATTACATGGATGTTGCTTGACATCACAAATTCTCAGTTTGTTTGGACAGCAACTGCCATCATCAGGTCAAGATATTTCTGAAAGCTACTGTGTTAGCAGTGTATTAGAAGTGCTACAGCATGTCACAAGAGGACCATGTATATGAATACTGACGTTCAGGTGACTGTACATCATGATAAATTCTTATAATAAAACCAACTAGATGCACTAATTTCTCAAACTTATTTTTGGAATAAAACTCTGCATGTTTCGGACAGTTCTTCTTTCCATCATCATGAGTTTTTCACTGTACACACAGCAATGGTATATGTCATACAGGTTTGCTGGCAGCTTGCGAGCAGGATCAAGACGGAACGTTATGACAGTTCCTCTGTCCATCATCAGGAGTTTTTTTACTGTACACACAGCAATGGTATATGTCATACAGGTTTGCTGACAGCTTGCGAACAGGATCAGGACATTCCATCCTGATCCTACTTGCAAGTTGCCAGCAAACCTGTATGACACATACCATTGCTGTGTGTACAGTGAAAAACTCCTGTTGATGGACAGAGGAACTGTATGAAACGTGTAGAGTTTTATTCCAAAAATAAATTTGAGAAATTAGTGCATCTGGTTGGTTTTATTATAAGAAAATGTCACGATGCACAGTCACCTGAACGTCAAAAAAGAAAAAAAATCTCTTACATCTGCCAAGAATTGAGCCCTGGATTGTCCAGCCAGTACTGTAGTCACCATACTGAGTACACTATCCATGCCTAAAATGCAGCTAAAGTGACATTTACCTGTTCTGTTCTTGACATTTGTATTTTGTGATATTTTTTTGCAGTTAATGTATGACATGCATTGATACCACAGTACCTTACAGAGAGACATTCATGTGATGGTGACAGACGCTGCTGGAATGTATGACAAATGTGTGATGTAAAATAATGTTCATGTTGTAGTGTTATGTGATAGAAACCATGAAAATTCAATATATGTGCAACATGATGCTAAAATACACAGTCACATTTTACCAATTGTGTTACAGGAGAAAGTGATGATCAGGCCAAAAGTGGTTGTGGCTTTGTACCCTTTTAAAGCAATTGAAGGGGGTGATCTGTCTCTTGAGAAGGTGAGTATTGATAAAAGAACGAGCTACAAATTGATGAGTTAATTTTTATCAGATGGCTGCATAATGTTTGACAATCCAACGAACTGTCATTTACTTTCTGCTTTCTGAGAGGTGGATATACTCTGAAGATACATTAAAAGTATCAGTTCTACACACAGTCTGTCTTGTTAAATACTCGTTGCTATAATTCTTCATGGGACAGCTTTCTTTGGTTAGTAATTATTGACTGTAGGCTGTTGCGGTGGACTGGACATGTAGCAAAGATGCAGTAAGATAAGGAATGCACTGAGAATGCTGGTGGGAAAGCTTCTTGGACAGTGGATGCTTGGAAGACCAAGGAGGTAGCATGATAACATTAAGATGGATCCTAGGGCAGTAGTGTATGAAAATCAGAGGTAGATGGAACTGGCCCAGAATTGTGTCCAGTCATGCTGAACCCTCAGTTTTCACTTCTGGAGGGTCAGTTGTGATCCTGTTTGTACCAAATCCCTCATTTTTAGGCATGGTTAATATGATTTTCTGTCAGTGTGACCATTTTTGTATTTATAAATTGATGCAGCTTTCTTATGACAAAACAATTTAGGTACTTTGTTCTTAGTGTTGTACTGTGGAATGGCTGGTTTTATTGATGGGTTGCAAACCTAGATCTCTTATCACACTGGTATATCAGTACTGCTAAGATGCAGTTTTTTAACATTATGAACAGTAATTGATTGCTGATACACTGCTAACATATAAGTTTTATTGATGTGAATCACTTTTTACCATTCATTGGCAGTTGTTTAGTATGGAGAGGAGATGTAATTGAGTTATTTCTTACAGGGTGCAGAATATGAAGTGCTTGATGATTCACAGGAACACTGGTGGAAAGTGAAAGATGAACAAGGGTGAGTTACTGGTGTGCTTAAATGATTCTACTTCTTCATATCCAGTATTTCGCAGACTGCATCAGGAAGTACAATTTAGGAATCCCCATCATGTTGTTAGTCTGTGGTGGTGTCTCTAGTTGTGAAGTTATTAGTACTTGTACTTCAGCTTGAAGTCTGTAGTATGGGAGTCCTGAATCAGCAGTTTCCTGGAGGATAGTAGGTTAAGTACATGTGTTATTAATTGTTTATGCTTGTACTCAGAAGGTAAGAGATTAGAAAAGATCTTAACCCAAGTCAGTACTATTATACAGTAATATTAATGGACATGCCTTTTCTGCACAAGAGTTTTTTTTTTTTTTAAATTCTGGATTTGCTTTTACCAAATTTTGAATAATATGAAAACACCTCCCTTCCATAGGTGGAATTCAGGTACTTTTTCTCACCTTTTGTTTCTTCCCAGAACATTGTGTTTAGCCAGTTATCTACCCTTTACCCAACTTAGTGGTACATGCCTGACAATCTTTCCTACTGTAGTAGCTTTAAGAAGAGTCTTTTCCCTTAACTGCTCAATGTGCCATACCTGAAAACAGTATAGATAACCAAGGTTTTTTTTTTTTTTTTTTAACTTGCAGGATTTCGGGTTCTCACAGCAGTGATTATAAACATTCAAGCCTTCTGGGTTGTTACACTATGTCTTTGGTTCAGAGAAGCATACCCTTTCCACCTTAAAGGTCTAGAAGTCCTAGAAAGTCATGTAACATTTCAGAAGACTTTGATCTTCCCTGTTCTTGTGTTCATGCCTTGTGTTAGTATGAAATCCACTGGTACACTGCCTTAGGTGTACTTCATTTTTTTAAGTGACTGTTTGCATCATGTTTTATTTGTGCAGGTCCATAGGTTACATCCCAAGCAATTATGTAAAAGAGAAAGAGCTACTGGGGTTACAGAAATATGAGTAAGTAACAAACAGTGACATGTCCTTTTATTCTTTTAGTTCTTCTTGTTTTGAATTGTATATTATTATACGATATGGATGTATCTTGTCACAGGCCTTTTCTTCCTGATATTTCTCTTGAACCAGCGGTGATCCCCACCGCTCAGGCTTCAAGCTTCACACTGCAGTACTTTCCATATGTGATGTTCCAAGTACAGCTATCTTTTGTTGTGAATCTATCAAATGATTTCCTGGTACAGCTTCCAAATTTTTCCTTAAGCTTCCGTTGTTGTTGTTCTTGTTGTTGTTGTTACTACTACTACTACTACTACTACTATTATTATTATTATCATCATCATCATCATTATCATCATCAAATTTCTCACTTCTCAGCTTTGGCTGGAAAATATTCACCTATCCTGGGATGTAGTAATCAACAGGATTAGGCTCGATGGTCTTATTTGTAGTTCAAAAGTTTCTTACAATTGAACATGTGCCAAGAATTACAGATTTATGCAGTTGTATATATGTATTTGGGTGCAGGTTAAGACTTGTTAGACTTTGTGATAGTGACTTTGGAATTACTGCTGTAAATGATATTACTGTCGGGATCACTTGTGCAGCGTTTTGCTTCCACATAGTACATATTTCATTTGCCAGTTCTTGGTACTTGTTTTGTTTGTTGGTTATTGTTTTGGTGAGATTATGTGTATTTGGGACAGCTATGTCTATCAAAAAGGTGTTCTTTGTTTTCTTATTCATAAAAGTTATTATTGTTGTTGTTGTTGTTGTTGTTGTTACTACTGCTTCTGCTATTGCTGTTACTACTGCTTCTGCCACTGTGACTGTTGTCATTTTCATTAAATTTCCTACAGTGAAATCTGAAAAATGTTTGTGGTAGAAATGCAGTTTTGGGGTCTGTTGCTTCTGAATGTGTGTGTAAGTTTGATGATTTATTTTGTTTTTCAGGTGGTATGTTGGTGATATGTCTCGCCAAAGAGCTGAATCACTGTTGAAGCAGGAGGACAAGGAAGGCTGTTTTGTAGTCCGAAATTCTTCAACAAAGGGTCTCTATACACTGTCTCTTTACACGAAAGTGTGGGTAACAAATTTTTTGGCATTACTTGGATTAGGTTATTAAATGCATTGCCTCCAATTCTGAATTTTTCAGTTAGTGTAACATATAATGTTGCAAACTGTAATAGCATGGAAGGTGGTTCTGAGGTTAAGCAGTAAAACTGAATATTTGTTTAGTCCATTAAATTGTTTTGGAAGAAACTTCAGTGTCTAAACTTAAAGCCTGAAGCCTGAAGCCTGAGGCTACTAGTGAAGTGGAGTTGTGCCATGTGTTTCAGTAACCTCTGGCTGTTTTGTGTTAAGGGACTTCTCGTAATACTGAACATATATACATTTTTGTAGAAGAGATTTCTAACATTCATCTTTCTGTTCTCTTCCATTCTGTTCATTATTGTTTCTTGTCAGCTATATTCTCATGTTATGAGTTGTGATCCAGAGTTTTCATATTGCCTGGAAGGCAACATGCTGGTTAGTATGGAGTGCTGCTGTTACATGATAAGTCAACTACTGTGTGCATAATCATTTTCTGTTAATTTCACAAGTGGAAGGTGTGTCATTCAGAAGTGACACATTATGATGTAGTGTGTGCGCGCGCGCACGATGTATGTTTTTTTCCATCAAAACAAATTTGTTTGATTTTTAGAGTTCAAATGTGGAAAGACTGCTGTTGAAAATACTGAATGTTGAGGCTTTCATTTTTCAGTGGTGATAGAATCTGTAGTATGACAGAAACATCAAGACTGATTGTGCACTGGCAATCGGTTTCTGCACCATAACAGCATTAATGCTTCTCCCTTTGATTTTTCTGTGCCGAAATTTGTCGCCATATGACTTTTGCTTCATTAACCTTTTGGCGCCGGAATTATTTTTTTAAATTTTAGCACACCCTGTATATAAAATGTGAATAAAACAGGAACCAAATACGTAAGATTTATGAAACAAACTGCATTTTGAAGAGGAAAAAAACGGAGAGTGTATACCATGTTTAAATTATTCAGTAACTGTATTTGTTGAATAAATATATAAAATGCAACATTTAGAGGTTAGTGATGCGGTACGACCACTATAGTCGTTGTTAGGCGTCAAAAGGTTAAGGGCCCAAATATTGAAGGTATATAGACAAAGTGTGGTGCATTTCTCTTTGTTTATATAATTATTTTGTTTTCATAGCCCTTGAAACTCATTAAATACTGGTAATTGTTTGTCTCGTTCATTGTTGCTTTTATGAGTGAAGGTGCTAATACACACATGGATATGGTAAATGCAGTGACCTTAGAATTGGCCTAAGGGTTGAAATGCATATTAAGGTATCTTTATTATCCCTAGAATATATGTAGACAGGGATGTGCAATGGCCCCTACGCTGTTCAAAATATATATAAACGAAGCTCTAACAAAGTGGAAGCAATATTGTGAAATTATGGGTATCCCCATAAATGACAAATTCCTTTATACACTATTATTTGCGGACGACCAGGTAGTGCTGGCAATGGATGAGCAGGACTCAAACTACATGATACGTAAACTACA
>Ga0123355_10021646_pt1 | contig 10293 bp, 5 predicted proteins | sample TergutEmb28metaG_3_FD_89872 | JGI IMG/M metagenome (GOLD analysis project Ga0123355, IMG submission 89872) | Embiratermes neotenicus P1 segment gut microbial communities from Petit-Saut dam, French Guiana - Emb289 P1 | ecosystem: Host-associated > Arthropoda: Insects > Digestive system > Gut ... | reverse complement strand
AATATACGTATGTTTTTAACGAATGCAATGTAAGAACTTACTTGTAATTATTTTAATGTTTTTGTGACTGATTCTACATCTGTACAGATTTATAGAAGACCAAATAAATGAATGAATGAATGAGGAGTAGAATGTTTAATTTTTTGAACAGCCCATGGCAGGATTCTCTGTTTCAAGCATCCATCATATTTCTTATTACTCTCTTCTGTAATTTAAAGATGGTATTACTGTAGGTGGAGTTACCCCAAAAAATTATACCGTAAAACACGATTTGAAATAACCTGATGTAGATGAAAGGAAAATGTTAAAATACACCTTGAAAGTACAGAATGCGGCCAACTGCAAGATATGCATCCTCCACACGGACTGAGACATGTGCTGGCATCTGACGAGAATGGCAAGAACCTTCCAGTTACAGTGCCGGGAATTTGTGTACGTGACTCGCTTAGGCATTTTTATTGATTATTATTATAACATGGTCTTCAGACACTCTAGCAAGTCAAAGTAAACTAAATCACGAAAACACGTGGGGCGGATACTTCCAGGAAAGCCATACATGATTAATAAAATTCACGCAACCTCAACTTTACACCACCATGACAAATATTATTATAACCACAATCGTACCAACCACTGTGTGCTCTAGCCTTCAATGCATTGAATGCAATCGATTGGCTACACTGATAATACTTCCGTGGATTACACTAGAGGGCAGCACTAATCCAGTTGGTTTTTATCGCTGTTAATGGCACGATTAGATGTACGGAGACGCATACGTACAAATTTGTTATTAAAATGGCGAACCATTACGACGTACCAAGTTGGTACGTGTTGTTTTCATTTGTGTTAATTTGTTAATATAGTTGCGAGTTTAGTCTGTTGTATGGTACACTGGTATTTTATTTGGCGTATTTTTTTTTCTGTCGCACAGCGTCATTATGTTCATTGCCATTTTCATTTTTAGGAATAGAAGGTTATTCATTATTAGATCGCATGAAACAGTTAACTTGTTGCAGGGCTGGTAAACCGCCAGTTGGGCTTCATTTAGACGTTCTAAAGGGTGATAAGCTTATTCAGGTACAAGATTTGGAACTTACTTGCCTCTGAATTATGCTACGTTTTAGTAATGTGTATTAGTATTTACAGACATTAATTTACACTTTTATTTTCAGAAATTAATGATTGATGAGAAGAAATGTTACCTATTTGGTCGAAATCCCCAGATGAATGATTTTTGTATTGATCACGCGTCTTGTTCTCGAGTACATTCAGCACTTGTTTACCACAAACAACTGAACAGGGCATTTCTTGTTGACTTGGGCAGCAGTAAGTAAAGTTTTTTTATTACATAGGGTGAAGGCGAAAAGTGGATTGAATGCCAGATATGCCATATGCTTCGTGTAGCATTGAGATGATCATTGACTGGTGGTATCACATGTTAGCGTATAGAATGCACAAATTTGTATTGTAAACCAGTATATCAAAAGTCATTTCTGGGTTATACTCAGAGATTAGTGCCACTTATTGTACATGAGATATTTGTATCAAGGATACAAATATCTCGTAGTAGTGAGTAGTGCTGTGAGTAAGAATGGATGGAATTCTACCTCTGTTCCCCTGTTTGCCTTATTGGCATGAACAAGGAAAACTGTACCTTTAACCATCTTCTTGGTACGCAGGAACATAAGCAGCTTTTAGAATACTTTTACATGTGCCTGAAATGTTTTTGTCACTCCAATTCAAACCATAAAAACTGTATGTGCCTAAGGCCATGAATTTTGTTATGATTGAATCATTCACTTATTTTGTAAATTATCCTATATCAGTTGGAGTATATATGATGTACTGGTAAATTTATTGTAATATGGAAAGTTTGCATAGTGTAGTGACAGAAATTATTTTGGTATGAAGCATTTTGTTACAGGGCATGTTGAAAAGTGTTTGTTGTTCCATTGGCATTTTGAAGTTGTTCAGTCGGAATCCTCACCACTGACTATCCTTGTAGGGGTTTCTCATACTTTCCCTTAGTTCTTCCAGGCAAATACTGGGATAGTACTTGAAAGTAAACACCACAGTGCCTGTTTGTATTCTTTGAAATTCATTTGTCAGTACTCACTGTGCCATACTACAGTTAATAGTCTGGGTCCCCAAAAGTGCTCTTAAATAAACAACATATATGTATTTGTTGGTCAGATTTACTGAAATGTCATGTGTGGAGTGTTATAGATGGATTGCTTTTGTCCAAATATCCTGGGTTTGGGTTGAGTTAAGTGCAAGGTGAGTTTGGTATTGTTGTAAGAGATTTAACCCTTTGGTATCAGAATTGTGTGCCCATCATACTGTGCAAAGGACAAGAAATTTAAATGGCCACTCTTTAATTTGCATGTTCTTGTCTGAGAGCTCACATAGCCCTTCAATTATAGTCATCTTTCAAAGGGATTATAAGGTTACAATAGTAAGATTGAAGTAGAAGGAAATATCAGTGGAAGATTTAATATGGTTATGAAACCAACAGATGTACATAAATGTTTAAGAATATAGTATATATAAATTAGTGGGCCACCTACATGTTACGACCAGCTGCATTACAAAGGATATATTACAAAACCTTTTTGAACCACTGCACAGATGTAAGATACTAAGTTTTAAAATATATGGTTTGAAGTATATATCAAAACATAAAATACAGAAACATTTTTGTGATAAATTCTATGTAGTTATTATGTAGTATATCACCATCCTGAAATGAAAGAAATATGTGTTGTGCTGTGGAGGTTATTAATACATTGATAGATAAAATTATATATTTCAGCATGTAGATGAAACAGTTGTCAGTATGATACATGCCAAGTAAAGTAGTATTGATGTTGTTAGGTCAGCAGGCCCCTCTCAAATGCTGAATGGGAGAGGGGTGGGTGGGAATCGTTGCATCTGCGTGTTTATTTGAGTTGTATGTTGTAAATTAGGTTGAAGAGGGGGTTAACATCTGTCTGAGATTGTTCATTGATTATTGTATTGCTTTGTAAGAAAAATTGAATATAGAAGTTTTCTAATGAATTCATATGTCAACTTTTGCAGACCGGGTGGAGTAAGAACATGATGGCATTCATGGGTCCATATTCATGCTTATTATAGAGAATGTGGAGTGCTTGCTGACCTATCATCATTGCTACTTTACTTGACACATATCCTACTGACATCTGTTTTGTCTACATGTCACATTATATATTTTATCTACCAATGTATTAATTACTTCCTACACACACATTTCTTTCATTTCAGGTGATGCACTACATAACAGCCACATAGAATATATAACAACAATTTTATTTGTATTTTATATTTTAATATATTTTAAACTGTACCTTTTAAATCTTATTATATTTCATTTGTGTATTGGTTCAAAAAGTGTTGTAGTACATCCTTTGCCCTGAGGGTGGCCACAAATGTGGCTGAAACATGTAGGAGGCCAATTATGTGTATAGTATAATAAACGTTTATATGCATTCGTTGGTTTCATCACCATGTCAAATCAGCTTATTGCGTGGTCATGGATTATTTAAAATTGGAATGAGAATTTAATTTGCAGTTTATAATCAAGTCATGGTCTGTGTATGGCTACAGGAAGGACACACGTTATGTATGATTATGTGTAGAACCTAAATGTTCCAGAGTTCAACACAATTTCATGTTGAGTGTAAATTCAATAGAACTTTGATGGTAGGAATATTCAGGTGGTGTGATTAGTAGAAGATTGTTGATTAGGAGGGATTGGAAAAACGCTAAAGTTGTCCATCTTTAGTTAAATCCCATACCGTGAAGGCATTTGGTGGAGTGGAGGTATAACTCCACACATTCTTGGTTCTGGATGGAGGTGATTGGCCTTCTTCATGCCCCTGTCACTTTACTCCTCAGGAAGTAGTTCCCTTTCTCCTCCTTCTGGGGTATGCAATGACACATTTGGTTGAGGCACTGTGCTACAAGTTGGAAGGTCATGAGTTCAATTCCCAGCAGGTGTAATTGGGATATTTCTTAGACTTAATCCTTCCAGTCACACTGGTTGTTGGGTCAAATCAGGAATGAGTACCAGGGTTATCTTCTGGGAGGTAAAGGCAGCTGGTGTGTAGGGCTGATAACCTTACCACCTTTATGTGCTGACTGTTTAGAAATTCCCTGGGATTCTCATCCTCCTGGAGCCCAAAGGGCCTGTCCAGGTCTGTAGAGGGATAGCTTTGCCTTTACCTCCACCTTACATACCACAGTCTGTTGTGGGCCTTGGCTTCTAATGCATTCCTTTTCCATTCCTTCCGGTCTCTGGCCAGTCTATGACAGTTTATTATTCCCATTATCTCCAGATGTTCATCTGCCTCATAAATCCATCTTTTCTGTGGTCTTCCTCTTTTCCTGTGTTTGTTCCATTCTGGCAGTCACTATTTTTTCTTTGTCCTCCTTTTGTTATTCAGCCATAGAGGATGTCCATGCCATCTTAATCTGTGAAGTTCTTTGAATTTTACAATGTTTGCCTCTTATGTATCCTGGAAGAGTTTGCATTACACATTGAGTAGGAAGTTTGTTGAGTTCAGAGCTGGTCTGTATATTTCAGATAAGAGGAAAATCTTGCTCGTGCCAGGAACTGAATGCTGATTCCTCAGGAATCAGCCTGTGATTGAAATAGTTCTTCAGTAAATCTAAGTCACACGCTGTCAAGCCCGGCCTCCTGCTGTTGATTTACGAGATATGGTTGTTAGTTCTTTCTGAAGGCTTGTTCTTACAATTTTATCTGTTTTGTGTGAACATGGAAGTTGATCAGTCACTCCGAAAGAAGAATTGGAGATTGTGGGTGTTTGAAAGCAAAATACCAAGGAAAACATAGTATCTAGGCAAGATAAGTAACACAGGAGCTGAGAAACTTACATAATGGAGAGCTTTGTTGTTACCATTTAGTATTGTCAGGATAAGGATTTCAATTAGTGCGATGGTCATAAAACAGGAAATAATAAAATTTTTTGTTTAGAGCATTGGTAATATGTAGGCATAAGTGAGACGAGGGGGTGGTTGAAGTGTGCAACTGCCCACTTATCTCTGTTTGAATCAAACACAACCTCTGGCAGAAGTAACAGGCATGAACCCATTTCTTAATAAGGCACACAAGTGACTAGCATTGTTGGTATTGTTTATCTAGTTCTCCATTCCATGCAGTACAGATGTCTCTCATACCTTATACTGTGAAACCCAGAACACAAGCTGTTACAATTACTGTTTTCAGTACACAAATCGATTTGCTAAATAAATATTACATAGTGAAGAGTTCTTGGCATCTACATGCAGAATAAATTAAGCAACTGTTTGTATGACTGTGCACTCCCTGTGGATGGGCCAGTGATTGCCAAAACCTGTAGGAGCTGGTGTGTTATAATGTTGTGACTTTAATAAAATTGTGTGCATTCGTTGGTTCAAATTGTAATAAGCATGGTTGGAATTGAGCCTCGCACATGAAGCATAACCACAGTAATGAGAAACAAGTGCTATGCATTGTGTGTCTATTAGCATAATATTAGGAGACAATTATTGCTACTGTCAGAATTTTCATTTCTTTCACTGCTTATAGCTCATGGAACATTTATTGGCTCCTTACGGCTGGAATCCCATAAACCAACTCAGCTTCCAATTGATAGTACATTTCATTTCGGTGCTTCTACTCGGTATTATATAATTCGTGAGCGTCCTCAAACAGGAGCTCGACCAATCATTGAGGAGTTGGAGAAGACATCAGAAGAAGCTGAAGGTGGCTTGCTGGGTTTACCTGAAACGGAGACAGAATTGGATGTGAGTTGACTGCATAGGTATTTGATTCCTTGTTTTAAATTATTCAACTCCTGTATGGTCCCCTTGCTTTCCTGGACTCAGGAAATACTAGCTTATCACATGACTATTTGAGATGTTTCAAAGTGTCACTGAATAGTGTACTGAAAATACAAGTTTCGTATGTACTCTTTCAGAACCTTACTGAGTTCAACACAGCACACAATCGTCGCATTTCGATGTTAGGTATTCCAGATGAAGAGATCCGGCCAACATCACGGAAACGTAAGAAGAAATCACTGACCTTTAGCGAAGAGGAAGAAGTGATCAATCCTGAAGATGTTGATCCTTCTGTTGGCAGATTTAGAAATATGATTCACACAACCGTCATACCAACAAAGGTGCTTGAAATCCACATATTTTCATTTCAGACATAACCAAAGAAAGTAACCTCCCTGATAGCCCCTGAGAGTATTTTGAATGTTGTGTCTGTGAGGTGATAGCTTATGAAGTGTTTGTCCACAATTAGCTTTAGCTATACAGTAAAGGTGTATGTGGGTGATTCAGAAAATTATGGCAGTTAATGTATGAAACTCTGAGAACATCTTAAAATATGCTTATAAGATCCTTATATGTATATTGTACTAAGACAGTTGTGAGTATGAATTGCATTTTTGGTGCATTTGGCATACACAGCACCATTATCAGCTATGTTTTGGGTTGCATGAGCAATCGGTAGCATGCACTAATTCAGTTTTAATGGTCAGGGGTATTGTAGCATATTGAGATTCACAGATGATTAGTGGGACAGTATGCATAAAAGTGTAGTACTCCAAAGAAAGCATACAGGTGGGCTGTAAGACGCAAAAGTAGCAGAACACATGGTTGCAAAAAATCCTTTAGGGCAGTTACTGGCATTAAATGCAGTGAACTTGATAGTTTTAGTCGTCTTATTGGAGAAAGGGAAGTACTGTCACTTCTGTAGCCAAACTCCTTGACATTAGCTTTGTCCCAAAATTCCCTTGTGCATGATATTTCCAGTTCTTGCAAACTTTTGGCAAGGTGTGTCATAAAGCAGCTTAGAGATAAACGCAGGCAGACACGTACATGTTTATTGTCCGTTTATTTCCATTTTGCCATATTCATTGTAAATCAGAACTATGTGATGTAAAGGAAGCGTGTCAATTTTATTTTAGCGTCAGCGGGTGGATGGACTGGGTCCTACCAGTGGATTAACAAATAGCTCAGATGATCGTCTGACTCTGATGAAGCACCTCCATCCTTCTGCTATCATGCCTCACCTTTATCAGGATTTGCCTCCTGAAAGTCATGGTAATGCCGGTAGTGGTACATCAGCCAGTTCTCAGACAGGTAATTTGTTTCATTAAGCCAAGTAGTTTTGACAGCACTTCATTAGAGACCAATTTGCCAATTTGATCCACAGGAGCTAAAGTTTTGTGCCAGTTTCATTTTACCAATTGAGTGCATCCAGGGGAATTCATTTGTTGTGAAGATGGGTTAAATAACAATTTACCATTAATTTAAAGACAATAATTTGACTTAAGATAATGTGAGATGTTACACGTACACCCTAAGGGCGGGAAAGTAGCAAATACAAGACACACGTAACACTTTAAAAGTGAAACATGTCTATTTTATATAAGGACTCAGTGTGTACCGCGCAGTAAACACTTCTCGGTTATATGAACCTAATCTGCTGATGGTAAGTCACTGTTTATTCTGAGGTCTGTACAAAACACATAAATGCAGTGTGAGCATTGTCTAGAATTTTTTGAATGTTAAACCTGGTGGTACGTAAAGTAACTGCTAGGCTTTAAAAGGATAATTTACCTCAAAAGTACTTTTGACAACAAAGAAAAAGATGGCTGATGATAAAGCATTTTCACCTGCCTTGTTTCTTACTTCGTTTTCATTTGATTTTGTATGGTGATACTATTACATGCATAACGTCACTGTTTTATTGTTAGAATTCACTACAGATTAGAGATTTATGATCCAGTTTTTTGATCACAGAGTGTAAATAAATAAGATAAATGGTAAACAGCAGTGTAAAAATTTGTGAAATTTACAGCACGCATTTCATTGTTGGAATACCTGTACAGGGAAGTCTGTAAATGGATGGAAACATGTCAAAGAGGGGAGACAGGCGCTTTAGTTGTGTGCCTTCGACATTAGTCAACTATGACATGTCAGCTTAACCTTTTGACGCCTAACGACGACTTTAGTCATCATACCACACCGCTAACCTCTAAATGTTGCATTTTATATATTCAACAAATACAGGTACTGAATATTTTAAACACGGTATACACTCTCCGTTTTTCCCTCTTCAAAATGCAGTTTGTTTCATAAATCTAACGTATTTGGTTCCTGTATTATTCACATTTTATATACAGGGTGTGCTAAAATTAAAAAAATCATTCCGGCGCCAAAAGGTTAAGGAGCAGATCAGTGGGGAAAACCAAAGAATCAGTAGTGTTGCAGTTGTGTCAAAAATTAGTACAAAGGGCAATTACTGTGCTTGAAAGGGTTTATTTCAGTGTGTTTTTTTAATGACAGTATCAGTTGCTAAGAGTGACAGATGAGTAAATTGGCACAGAACATTGTTAGAATGATGCAAATTGGAGAAAACTGAAGTACTTGGGAGGAAAACGTGTCTCAGTGACATGTTGTACGGTATATATCCCATGTGGCTTGGGGTTGAGCCCAGACTTCTCCACTTGTGAGGGCAATGATTAACCTCGCGAGCCAAGGTGTGGCTGCTTTAAGCAGTTAAAAAGACTGTTTCATCAGTGGGTAAAAGAAGTGTAAGAGAACGGAAGGTGTCATTGAGCATTTGTAAAATAAGGAGCTTGTATGCAATGAAAATGTCTTGCGCTGAAGAGTTAACTTGATGGCATCCTTGGGTGTATGTTCTTGGCAAAAGATTCTTTCGTTTGTGTCACATGCAGGATCTCATAAGCAAATACCGAGTCCAAAATATGAATGCTATAGGAAAGGGTGCACACATTCTATATGCCAGGTCACCTTGGCAACTAAATCTTGCACAATTGCACATGATATATGCAAGTCCTTGTTTCATATCACACTTCTGGTGCTTAGGATTTTGATGTGGCTCCTAGTTTTGGAAAATTTGTGCACCCCTGGTATAAGAGTTTTGGTACTTTGCAGTGAAATTACAATGGTGTGTTTTCAGGAATGTCTGCTTCAACAAGTGGCAACAACCCACTTCTCTTCTCATCAGCCTTGGCTTCCCGACTAGGTCTTGCTCTACCAAACCCTGCCCCAGAAGTAGAAATGACACCTGCTCCTCTTCCACCAAGTGTCTTGCCAGGACAGGGAGGACCCCTGGCTGCTGCTGCAGCTGAACTGAGTCATGAACCAAAAAAGAAGAAGTACGCAAAGGAAGCATGGCCTGGGAAGAAACTTATGCCCACTCTTTTGGTCTGAGCTCCTGGAATGGAGGAAGAATTTTGTGTAACATGCAGGAAACTATACACATTCAGAAGGTATGTGTTACAGACTATTTCAGAGGGGATGTATATCTTTTGCCACACTTTTGACATATTGATATGGAGATTTGTGTGGGTGTACTATAGAATTGTGGGAAATATTTCAAGCATGTATCTTTGCGCACTAAATAAGACTGATTTGAATAGGTGCATTTCATTGTTGCTGCCATTATCTTTATGAAAATGTGCCTTGACACTAACAACACAAGATTTGTAGAATATAATTGAGTGCAGTGTGGAAGTAGTGTATTTGAGCTCTAGGTCCTTGTCTGCTGGGTTGTGATGCTATGCCTTATGGTACCAGCATTTCAGATGAACCTTTGGCTTCCATCTTCAGTCTAAAGATGAAGGCAAAAGTTGTGAAATGTTGGTTCTATATACCAGACTACAGCGTCACATCCCTCCAACAGGAGAACTTCACATCTTATATTTATGAGTGCTGCCTGGAATTCCCCATTAAATAACAGATTCTATCACTGCCAGTGGCTGCCAGAGGGCAGCTGTAGTCATAGCAGGCAATGGAAAATGCTGCTAATGACAGTTACTGTTTTATGTTTATTAACCCTTTTAGTGCGCGTGGGCCGATCTATTGGCCTCCGCTATGTTTACGAAGAATGCGGGAGGCTGATGTATCGGCCCATTTCTTTCAAGCTTTACAGTAGCCGTACCTTACATCGGATGTTAGAAGTATTTACATGGCTGCAAAGAGCGCCGCACTTAGTACCTTAAATCGGGTCATCGTTTGTATCTCCAATGTACTTCAGATTTTTCAGCGATTTTTATTTAGATTTCTACAGTCGGCAGCAGAAGTGGTACCTTGAACCAGTGTTCACGTGTGCTGCTTAGGCGTGGCATTTAAATGCCAGCTGTACGCACCAACTGACAGAATTATTCTTTGCGAAAAACGTGAATATTTTTAGATCTGAACGTGACACATTTTAAAAATAAATTGCACCTT
>Ga0123355_10021644_pt1 | contig 10293 bp, 8 predicted proteins | sample TergutEmb28metaG_3_FD_89872 | JGI IMG/M metagenome (GOLD analysis project Ga0123355, IMG submission 89872) | Embiratermes neotenicus P1 segment gut microbial communities from Petit-Saut dam, French Guiana - Emb289 P1 | ecosystem: Host-associated > Arthropoda: Insects > Digestive system > Gut ... | reverse complement strand
GTTTCACACAAAACTTGATAGCGTACCGTTGTTCGATATTTTCCTGCATCGCAAACGTAACGAGGTGTTAAAACACGACCACACACAAACAGCAGTAGCGCACGACTGACCCGACCAATCCAGGTGAAACAAGTATGAACATATAGCCAAGGTCACTACCAACACGCCAATATACATCAACGAGGTGCTACGCTACCAATTCGTACATAGGAAAATCAGTACACTTACTTTTGAGACACACCATGTATTTCTGTTATTTGGTGTTTTGGATAGAAGAAGGGTGTTGATGGGAGGGAAGCATTGTACATGGAACTGTAAGCAATGCAGCAGTGATAATTTTTCTGTTTGTTGGCGGGGTGTTGCGAAGAAGGAAGGTGACAGAGGGGAAGCATTGTGCATGGAACAATAAGCAATGCAGCAGTGATAATATTATTGTTAGTAGGTTGGGGAGAGGTTGAAAAGGGGAGTTGTATTTGGGAAGCATTTTTCATGTAACAGTAAGCAGTGCAGCAGAGATCGTATTTCTGTTAGTTGGTTGGGTGTGGTGAAGTGGGGATTTGATACGAGGCTGTCAGTCTGCGAAGGGACAGTAAATTGGGACATTAAGTTACTAGGAAAATGAGATGCCCTGTGGGTAGAGGCAGAGATTCTTCCGAAACATTTGTGTGTACCGCAGTAAATGGCAATGCATTTTCAAGGCACTAAACTTGAATTCATGCAAAGTTATGTACTTGAAACTGTATTGTGTTATAAAGAGGTAATTGAAAATTATATGTTCAACCGTGTATTGCGTGGAGCGAAGGGTACGTGAGATTTGAAGTTCTCATTTCAGTGACCATGAATAATGATGTCTTCTGGAACATGAGATTATTTAGCCTCACAGGACTGTAGTGATGTGTCAGAGGCACTTACTGCCCTCATCTTCAGAATATGACCACAAGGCAGCATATTTCCAGTAAACTTTCACTGCACAACACAGCATTATGTGCCTGAAGACAGCATTTTCATCAAACAATAGAGTCCTTTTACTGTGCAGCATAACTAATGATGGGTAGTTACATCAATTATATTTATCATCTGAAAGGCGTGTCATATATTTGCAACCTGTTTTGTGGTTCCTTCCATTGACCAGGCCAAATCAAGTGGTCATATTGATTACAGTGACATGTAAATGGATGTGCAGCAGTCGTTTGGCTGCCTGTGTTGCACACCACATTTGTGGAACCAGGCCAAAGCAGACCACCACAGTTGACATGTTACAAAGACACTCTGTACAGATATCACGTTCGACATGAATATAAACAGTGAGTCATTTTAATAAGCAATGTAAATCTTTTCTATGCCAGTTCTGTTGACCATGCGGTTTGAGGGGTATGTCTAGGGTCACCTCGTTGCTGGGATCGAGGATCGAATCCCGCTTCCGACAGTAACAATGACTCAGTTGGAATGACACGCATGAAACAACGTCACTCTCGGACACTCGGTTTCTGTTAGGCTACCTTCCCGACTCCCAACGACCTGCTAGACTACGTACATCCCACGCTTCTTCTTGGCAGTGGGTCTGTGGCCGCACGCGTGCTGGGATTGCGGGTTGAAATCCCGCCGTGGACATGAATGCGAGTTTTGTGTTTTGTCAGGTAGAGGTCTCTGCCTTGACCCGATCTCGTTTCCAGAGAATTCCTACCGAGTGTAGGTTGTCTGAGTGTGACCGTGAAGCCTCGAAAATGAGGCGGTGTGTCCAATCAGTTTTGTGGCGAAGCGTTGTGGGAGGTGGCCATGACACGGAATCTGGTCGTATTATTTACAACTTACCATTGACATCGGAATGTTCTATTGTCGGTCCCTGAGAATGGATTTGCCAATAGCGCAACATGTCGCAGTGTTGCACTTCATGCGGTTTGACGGGTGTATATCTTAGTTAAAACATATATATATATAGCTGTATAATATCAATATATATGTATATGTGTATAGCTGTAAAATATCAATATATATGTATACGTGTAAAGCTCTATAATATAAAAATATATATATATGTGTATAGCTGTATAATATCAATACATATGTATATGTGTATAGCTGTATAATATTAATAAATGTGTATACTTGTATAGCTGTATATTATCAATATATATGTATATGTGTATAGCTGTATAATATTAATAATTGTGTATATGTGTATAGCTGTATAATATTAATAATTGTGTATACGTGTATAGCTGTATAATATCAATATATATGTATATGTGTATAGCTGTATAATATCGATATATATACATATATGTGTATAGCTGTAAAATATCAATACACACACACACACATATATATATATATATATATATGTATAGTTGTATAATATCAACAAATGTGTATATGTGTTTAGCTGTATATCAATACATATGTATATGTGTATAGCTGTGTAATATCAATAAATGTGTATATGTGTATAGCTGTATAATATTAATATATATATGTGTATAACTGTATAATATCAATATATATGTATATGTGTATAACTGTATAATATCAATATTCTTCTACCAAAATATCGTAAATATTTATCTTTCTGAAATTCCTTCTACGCGGTCTGTCCATCTGACTCTCATTAACTAGCACATGTATTTGTGTAGGAAAGTTTAATTACGAACTCATTTAAATACACTAACTGAAATTAGATATCCAGTCAACAATCTGCAGATACTTAAGGTTTCTTGCCCCAGTGACCCTGACAGAGATCCTCTACGCTGTATGCAGGTAGCTGACGCAGAAAAGCAGGTCTCCTAATTCCTACAAAACACAAAACAAATACCAAAGTTTCACCTTGATGTAACTTTGAGTGATTTATGGGAGGATTCATTGTGCTTAATTAAGCACAAAGCCAGGAACACGTACTGAGGAACGAACACTAATTCTACGCTCTTTTGACGTCATAAACAGATGGTCATTTTCACGTTCGGGCCGCATTATACCTAGGAAAGACATCCTGTTCCCATGTCACAGGAGAATTGGTAGAACCCAGAGCTGTTTTAATATATGGAGGATAAAAATGCCCTTTGACTTTGTAGTCAGTTAGTTACGTATTGCGTTCGTCACATATATTACGTGCCGGTAGTTAGTAAATCAGTTATTTGAACCATCAGTAGTCACTTAGATTTACACACTAAAGCATTTAATGGTTAAAACGACAAACAATAGATCACAAACAGTGCTCCACGGATACAATGGGACACTCGGAGCACAATTTGGGATCAGCAACCACTTCGTTGTGTATCCGTGGATATATTGCTGTAACGGATAGTGTGGAGTTTATAATAATTTGAAAATTAAAAGTTTAATATTTTGTTAAAATTTATCGCGGAACTTCTTTCATTGGCGATGTGTTCACTTCGCATGACCATAAAAGAACTAAGTAAGAAACACCCTGTAGTAGTGCACCCACTGACCAGCATATAATTTAATACAAAACCGTGCAATGCTTTGTTATCTGTGTTGCCGGTACACGTCCGTTGATTTCTAAAATCAGATCTGAGTTATAAATATTTGAATTTTGAATCCTTTCCTAGGGACACTCTGAAATTACTTGAGCAAAGGTGTGAAGATCCGTAGTTATTTTTCGAAAAAAAATGGTTTCGGCTAGCGAAACGTCTTGTGAAGCATTGGGTATATTGCTATGTTAACAGGTATTTTTGAAGAACTGGGTATAATGATATGACAACAGGTATTTGTGACACACTGGGTATAATGCTATGATAAAAGGTATTTGTGAAGCACTGGGTATATTGCCATTTTAACAGGTATTTTTGAAGAATTGGGTATATTGCTTTCTTAAAAGGTATTTGTGAAGCACTGGGTATATTGCTAATGTATCAGGTATTTGTGAAGCACTAGTTATATTGCTATGTTAACACGCATTTTTGAAGCAATGGTTATATTGCTATGTTAACAGTTAACTTCTCACGCATCCTCTTGTACGACAGAATCCCCTGTTTACCCGTGATGCCCTGTACGGTGGTCGGACAGAGGCCATGCGTCTCCACTATAAAGTGCGTGAAAATGAGACAATCCAATAAGTGAATATCATGAATCCCTACCCATACATATGCAAGTATTTCAAATTTCCCATAGGACACCCACGCATCCGTGTGGGGGATGCGTGAAAGGACGTGGAAGCATGCTTGCATATGGATGGGTTGATAATGTGTACTATCGTTCCGCCACAGAAATTGTACCATCCGGTCCTTCCCTACAGATGCAATAAGAAGCTCATATTCTGTTTGTGTAGAACATGTGTCCATACATGTGCAATAGGTGAATGCACGCATACAGAGGATGTGTAGCGGGCCTTGACGGGTACATGGGTAATGGAAGAGGTGCGGTTGGCCGTGAAAAAGGGGTACCGGATACTCCAAATTTACGAGGTCTACGAATATCAGGTCACGCAATAAAATCCCAAAACCGGCGATGGTGGGCTTTTCGTCGACTACATAAACACCTTTTTGAAATTGAAGGGGGAGGCGAACGGCTATCCCGGCTGGGTTCGTAGCCCCGAAGACGAAGAGCAGTATGTCGAGATATTTTGGAAGAATGAAGGCATAAGACTAGACAAGGAGAGCATCAGGACAAACGCTGCGAAACGCGGTCTGGCCAAACTGTGCTTCAACTCCATGTGCGGAAAGTTGACGGAGAGGAGCGACAGGACGCAGTCTAGGGTAATTACAGAAACAAAAGACCTGTACAGTTTTCTAGCCACGCTCGACATCGAGGTGATGAATCTGGCGTTTCCAAGCGATGACGTAGTATGGATTTCGCGGAAGCATTCGGCCGGAAACGCGTGCCTAACTTGCGTCATACGAATGAGTTCATTGGCGCTTACGTCACTTCAGTAGCCAGGATATATCTGTATCGCTATCTCGAATGCTTGGGCGAGATAGCCATCTATTGCGAAACAGATTCTGTCATCTACATTCAGCCCCAAGACGAAACCAGCCTTATCGAAAGGGAAACAAATTGGGCGATATGAACTCCGAATTGCGGACCACAGGCTACACATCAGAATTTGTGAGAGGTTGACCGTAGAACTATGCATACAAGGTACTCGATACCGGGACAGGTGGGGCTACTGCAGTCTCTAAGGTCCGTGACATAACCCTAAATTACAGTGCCAAGCAGCTCGTGAATTTCAATGTCATCCGGGACATTATTATGGGGTTGGGGAACCTACAGTGAAGGTACATACGGAGAAGAATATTAAGCGTAAGAGGAAGGGGGAACCGTGGCCATCGTCACGGAACCCAAGGATAAGACGTAACGAATTTCGTTTTTCAAACGCCGATGTTTAGCCGAAAATTCGTCTGTCCCCTTCGGGTATAAAGGGGGCGAGTGAGGGACAGAGGAGTGCTTTCACCGCCCGACCATCCATGGACGATGATCTGAAATTTAAGCATCCGTTCTCGAGTATCATGAGTGGACCTAGCGGTTCCGGGAGGACGTCATTCGTCAGACGGTTCCTCAGGAAACTCCGTGACCTCTATACGGAGACGAAATTTGCCGGCGGGATAGTGTGGTTTTACGGCGAGAAGAGTGCTGTTCCCTCCAGTCTGCCTGCTTACATCAGACTTAACAAGGGCGAACCGGAAAACTTTGACAGTGTAAACGGCAAAACGAGCCCCGTGATCCTTGACGATCTGTTAACCTACATCTATTCAAAACAAGTGTGTGAACTGTTTACGCGAGGTTGTCATCACCGGAATATAAGCGTTATATTAATCACTCAAAATCTGTTTCATAAAGGCAGGTTCTGTAGGGATATCTCGTTAAATGCCCATTACATAGTGACATTGAAAAACGTCAGAGATAAGAAACAGTTCACGCACCTGGCCAACCAAGTGTACCCTGAATATAGTTTGTGTCTATATAACGCTTACTTGGACGCTACACAATTACCCTACGGCTACCCCTTCTTGGACTTGACACAAAATACGAACGACGGCCTGAGATTTCGTACCCACATATTCCCGGACGAAGGATATCCCCTCATCGTCTATTCGTGTGTAGGCAATGAAGCGAGTGAAGACGAATTATTACACTCTTCAGGTGCTGAAGACGGCCGATCCGAAATTGCATAAAGGTATTTCAAAGTGTAACAAAGAAGTCGTCAATTGAATAAGCAAGTATGTCTTGAACGTGTAGAACGGCAATATAAAGCTGACAGGTTGCGTCACGCGCAAGCTACAATAACACAAGGCGGCGTTTCGCAACTTCTCCGACAGGCGCTTGCCTCTTTCCAAAAAAAAAGAACAAGATTCATATACACTGCACAGACCCGCGAGGAAACGTTTCGCCCGTAATCCCTACACCGTGACTAACGTAAGGGACGTGTGAGAATGCGATTTATTTGATGTGCAGTCCTACGCAAAATACAATGATAATTACAGATAAATTCTATCCGTCATTGATGTATTCTCGAAATTATTCTATCTGATCCCCGTGAAGACAAAGTGCAGACCTGTAGTCACGGCGGCGTTTCGGTCCATATTTGCCGATAAGCCAAAATTACCTTCGCGCAGACCCGTATGGGTACGCACGGATAAAGGCAAGGAATTTCTCAATAAAGACTTTCAGGACATGTTACGTGACGAGGGCATTCAGTTTCAAGTGTGCAGAAACCCCGACGTGAAATGCGCGGTCGTGGAACGTGCTCAATGCACGATTCGTGACATACTATACAAATATCTTACGTATAAAAACGCGTTCAGATATATAGAAGTTTTGCCGAAATTTATCCGGGCCTAAAATGATACGGTTCACTCGACGACAGGTATGGCACCGTCGCGCGTGACAGATTCGGAAGTCCTCGCCATATGGAAGAGAATGAACCGCCGTCGCATCCGTGTGGCCAAAGTCAAATTTAGTGTAGGGCAGCACGTACGTAGCAGTAAGGAGAAGATGAAATATGCCAAGGGCGGTGAGCAGACTTTCTCCACCGAAATATTTCGCGTCACGAAGGTTATAGAGCGAAGGCCCCCGACCCGTCTACGAGATTGAGGATTTAAACAAGACGCCGATAGAGGGACAATTATACGCGGAGGAACTCACACCTTTGCGCATCACGGATGAGACCACTTACAAGATAGATAAAATACTAGACAAGCGGGTTAGACGAGGCATTCGGGAGTATCTCCTCCGGTGGAAAGGTTACTGTAAGGATTTCGACTCGTGTATCCCGGCATCTAGGGTCAAGGATATCTGACATGAATTCACCGGATCAGAATAACTTTTACGTCACTCTGCTGAGTATTGCGTCGCGGAAAATTTACGATCTGAATACACATGCAGACTTCACGGTGCAACTAGCCCAGGCTATAGATATGGGTACGACCTCCAAGTGGAAAATGGATGTCACCTAAATTTCGTGTTCTTCGTCTCCCGAGGGGGCAAGCCCCGTCCTGATCTACTGTAACCTGATAACTCCGCAATTCCTGGGCGACAGCACCGTCCGCTGTATACGGACCCCAACTCCATGTGGCAGCACGGGTTTCGGAACGTGCAATTCGTGCCGGTGGAGCAGCACAGATTTCAGGACATTCGAATCGAGTTCCTGACGACCGAAGGAATGCACATCCCTTTTGCGGACAGCACGATTCCCACGAAAGTAGTGCTACATTTCCGCAAGAATTACCAGTGGTAGAGATCTATATAAAACAAGGCGTAGTTATCCATAATAGGACATTTAGTACGATGCATCTTTTAGAGACGTACTACCTCAATCAGGCGGGTCGTGGTCTTCCCTCTGCTCGGGGGATCGGCCCTATCTATTCAACTCCGATCTACCTTCAGCGAGGGCGGGGTCTTAAACGAGCGAGACGTGTTGCGCCTAATAAGAAGAAGAAGGCGGGCAAAAAGCCACCTGCTAAGCGTGCCCGGGTAATAAAAAGGACGTCTTCTCCTAGTCCTAATCAGTCACATAATGTCTGCCGCAGAGTTAGCGTCCATTAGTAGCGAGTTCCACATCTTCGCGCACAAACCGGTACAGACGTCTCTGCTGGGGACTATTGGGACCGCGTAAAACCTATCGCGCCCGTCGAAAAAATCACCTTGAATTTCTAATACCCGGCGACAAGGACAACTACATACGTCGGGATATTCACCTCTATGTCCCAGGAAAACTTGTCTCGGGTTCGGGGAATAATGTCGACGTTTCGGACCACAAGGGCGTCAACAATAATCTGCTCCACTCTCTCTACAGTCACTGTACTGTCGTTCTCAATGGCACCGCAATCACTCAATCGAGCGATCAATCTAATTATCGCTCGTATCTAGAGACACTACTGACCTACGGCACCGACGCCGCAACCACACATCTTACGAACGCCTACTGGTATCGTGACACGGGCGACATGTTGCCATGCGATCCCACGTCTGCGACCGTGACTGCCTTGACTAACCGCGGTTTAATCACTCGCTGGGACAAACTTAGGAACAGTAAAGGGTTGCAGCCTTTCGGGCGGCTGCATAGTGATCTGTTCAACGTCTCGCTCGTCCTTCTGCCGGGAGTAAACATTCAGATCAGATTGACGAAAACCCGCCCCTCGTTCTACATGATGAGCAAGGAAACTGATACAAAGTCCACTTCCAAATATTTGGACGCCAAATTGCTGGTGAAGCGCGTTAAAACTGACCCCGTCACACCATTGGTTCACGTCACAACACTGAATACGTGGGCTCTCGCAGGCTACAACATGACGAGACTCGAACATAAGAAGTTCACATTCTCGGCCGGATCAAAATCCCTGTCAATCGACAACGCCGTCTTGGGCCCCGTGCCGAAACGTCTCCTCTTCACTATGGTTAACCTTTAGGCGACTAGCATCCTACCCAGTAGGACGGCATTTAAATATCTCCGCGCTGCTTGAGGTACTAGCGTCCCGTTCACTAGGACAGCCTCAGCCTCAGCCATTTAAATATTTCCCTCTCAATATATTTAGGGAGATTTCACTCATTCTTAGAACCACACTAGAAGTTTTTCCATCTTCATGCTCCAACTGATCTACCCATTGAGACAAAACCAACTGTATCCATTTTTATATGAGGCTGTTTGTACACAGCCAGTAAGGTTGTTGTGTGTGACTATATATAGCTTGTTTTTTTTGCTCCATTCGTTTGACTGGTGAATGACTCACTATTTCGCCTGAGTACGTGACCACATACCGTTTGGTTTATAGCGATATGGTGACAGGCTACAATAAGCAGAACTGTTTAGAATGGCCCCATGCGTTTTTTTCTCACATTTCTGGCTGAGTAGTCAGACTCAGACTCTCTGTCTCAGATTGTTTCACTACCAGTAGCCACTTGATCGTGCGTGAATGTGTGTTGTTGTAAAATGAGCCAGCCAAGCAAAAGGCTAAGATTCGTACAGTCCAGCGAAATAGCTGAACTGTTTCTTGACACTGATAGTGGTGACGCACTTGACGCCTGTTCTGTTGAGGGAGGTCCTGAAGGTGTGCCAGGGGTGTCACATACTCAACCTTACCGCCAAACAGCCAGTAGTCCTGAGTCGAGCAGTTCAACTTGTTCCAGTGCCTCTGATGAAAATGAAGCCGTTGAGAGTGTGCCAGGTGAACAGACTCAACAGGCAGTAACTCTGCAATGGACATCCCCCTCTTGCCCTCAGAGCAGTGTAGCACACACATACACAGGGGACCCCAGAGGAAAGGAGGACAATTAAGCGTCCCACATAAATGACGGCTCCAGTCCACTTAGTGTTTTTCGTCTTTATTTTGCAGTAATTATCACTCTGCTGGTGGTGAAGACTAATCGCTGCTACCACGACTATTTAGACAGACTTGACGATGGACTCTCTCCTGATCCTGACGTCACTGAAGCCGAAATGTTTGTGTTTCTGGCATTGTCAATACAGATGGAACATGGCGTAAGAGACAAACTTACAGACTACTGGACAACATTGGATCAGGTATACACAGCTTTCTACAGCACTATAATGAACCGGGGCAGATACCTTCACATCCTTCGTTACCTACATTTTACAGACAACAGGAATGAACGTGATAGGACAGACGAAACGTTTGACAGACTATGGAAGATACGAGACTTGTTTGAAATTCTAAATGACGCATTTTCCAAATTTTACAACCCTTCCGAAAATCTGGCTAATGACGAAGTTATTGTTCCCTTCAAAGGGAGGGTGATTTTCAAACAGTACATACCAAAAAAACACAAGCGTTTCGGCATCAAAATGTTCAAACTTTGTGACTCGACTGGATACACATATGACAT
>Ga0123355_10021643_pt1 | contig 10293 bp, 3 predicted proteins | sample TergutEmb28metaG_3_FD_89872 | JGI IMG/M metagenome (GOLD analysis project Ga0123355, IMG submission 89872) | Embiratermes neotenicus P1 segment gut microbial communities from Petit-Saut dam, French Guiana - Emb289 P1 | ecosystem: Host-associated > Arthropoda: Insects > Digestive system > Gut ... | reverse complement strand
TGAGTCATCTCCTTCTTTCTCCGTCCGGGGTTGCTTCATGAACTGCATATTAGTTTACGCTGCACTCTTATAGAACAGAAAAAGTTGGGTGTTCAGATTTTTTTCGGTATATGTTCCGACCAAAATAATACCCTTGGTTTTAGACGAAAGGGTGAGAAAAAATTTTAATTAAAAGCGATTGACTGCTTTCTTTCTTGTTGTTGTTTTTTACGAAAACTTATTTAGGGTGGAGCTCAATGGCGTTAAACAAAAATTATTGGAGGAAGAGAAGAATGAGGGGGAAACATCTGTATTCTAAGACGCTTAGAGTAAGACAGCCTAAAATTACGTAACTTGATTGAGGGTAAATGTGAAAATACATGGCAAGTAATCCGGATTGAAGGAGGAATTATGTAAAAAATAGGGTAGTTATGAAAAATGTCTAAGTCATGAAGATTTTAATGTCAACCAATTTTGTCATAAAAAAGTGGAACTTATATTATTATAGAGGCGCATTCTAAGAATGGTTTTAATAAAAATTTGTAAACAGGACTAAAAAATTATGTTTCTAAAATGAAGAAGATCTACATTTCAACTTACAAATCTTTAAAAGGGAAAAATATTTTATACAGAGCACACATTTGCCTCTAAAATAGACACATTTCTTCAAAAGTTTAGATTCCGTGCGTTTGGAAAAGTTCTCTCTCCCGATTTCTTTAAACCGTAGTCACCACAGAAATGATGGCCATCTGCATCAGTTAACAATGTGACTGATGATTCAGTACACATAATATTTATTCAGTCTTTTCCCCTGCTCTCTCCATTTCAATTTAACTTTGATAAGCGTGTGTCATCCAATGCCTGTCTTCGATTAATGAGGAATGCCTGCAGTGACAGAACAAGTCCCCTTCGCTCCTAAACTCTATCCATTTCTGCTCTTCTTCCTTTCAAGCACTAACCGTCCTGCTTTCCCTTTTCTTTCTAGTATTATGGAGTATCTTCTTCCTCTTTCCTGTAGCCGATTCGTTGGGGCTATAGTGAGAATTTAATCACTCCTAATTACTTGCTCTCGACAGCCACTTTTATAATGATGATAAATAGAAACTCTGGAATAACGCCCTAGTTGTTGCTCTACCCTGTCCAGCAAGTGAGGAATGCTTCTCGTGATGACATCAGAATTCCGTCCTACGTACTAAATTGAAAACGCTTCACTGTTTCGTCACAGAATTATATTATCATTGCACGGGCTCGAAATATTTATTTATTTATTTTTCTTTAAGAGGTGAAACTGACTTAATACATTATTCATGTACTAAGTAGTAGAGGTTTTCTCCAAGGCAAAAGCGGGTAGGTGTGTAGGTCCACTCATCCCATCTAGCGTTCAGGTTAACAATGCCTGGAGCTCTACCTCCACTATTTCTATATGATTTAATGTTGTATAAAGAGGCAGTTTACCTTATTTTTTTTTATCAGAAAGTAGTGATAAGTTACTTTCCCTTCCCATGCAAATTCAAGCTTATTTTTTTCTTTGCTGTAATACGAGAATTTTCCTTTATGTATCACAAATTATAAAATCGAATTTCTCAGAAGAGTAATCAAGGAAGTTGTAGTCATCTGATTTTTAACACCTGGCGGTCTTATAATCTGTAACTGTCTACAAGACTACAGGATGTCCATACCAAAAATGTAACCGAGTATGCTGCAGTGAGTAAAGCATTTACTCTCTCTCTCTCTCTCTCTCTCTCTCTCAGATAATCTGTCCTTTTGTCTCATTGCTGTACATTTCGGGAAATAAATCTCTTATCCTCTTGTGGTCAGCAAACAAATTTTTCCTCAGTTGCTCCAAGTTATGTCGACTTCGCCTTCCTTGAATTGTCACTGACACCCTTTGCTTCACTTGAAGGCCGTATCTTTTTCCACTTGTCACACTTGTCGTGCGACACTGAACTTCCTACCCTGAAGGTGGTGACAGTAGGTTACCCCGAGATGTTAGTCCAGTTTTGTCATATGGAACGGCGTCACATCCCTGGAAGGCAGTACAATTCTCGTAATCTTTTTTTTTTCGTCTCCTACTCTAATTACGTGACTTTATAGCCTATTAAAATCAGATTTGGAACAGCTTAATTAGTGTTAATTACGGTAATAATAATAATACTAAAGTGTGCACAAATTGCGGGCGACAGTTCACCGTGGCGAATAAATTTTATTCTCGAGCGCCTAATATTTGCGGTTTCTGAGCTTGGAAATTCTTTCATGTCATCCTTCGGGCGCCTAGAAATTTAGGTGGCTCCTAGATTATTGGAAAATTTTTGCAACGTTTTTAATGATTTACTGCCTACTAAGTTGCCCTGCAATATTTCAATTTTAATCAACAATGCAACACGAATATTATTTCATTTGCAGTTACAAACAGCTCTTTTCTTCAGCAGAAACAGTGTGTTTGTGCCAGAAAGTGTTTCCTGATTTCTTGAAAACCGTGACCTACATAATAATGTAAGACGCATTTTACCTCTGTGTATGGAACAGAATTTCTTGGACCTAATATGTAAGAGTCTGAAAACTTTTCACGGTAGTCTGCCTGATGTAAAAGATGAAATTACGCCACTATAATCATTGTCGGAACAGGCATAAAAATTTGAAGTGAATATAATTCTGGACAATTGGCTGTGTTTTGTTCGTAGTAATAAATGTTTTGTTGCACTTGAAAGTATATCTGGCAACAACGGATCTTGAATTACGAAATCATATTTTATTTTACTTTTGCCCTCCACATTCTTCCATCAATATATCATCCAAAATATGCGCTGTCTAATTCAGAGTTTATGATATGTTTCAGCACAGGGGTGCTATCCTCACGAAGTCATTATAACAAAAGTGCAAAAACCAACAAGCCCATCTAGGTTTTGTTCCTTCTTATAACAATGACTAAATTCTTAAAATCACAATATGCGTAAAAGTGATCAACACAGTACTGTAATTTATGATTATCAATTTAAAGTATTTTGGCATTTTAAGATTTTAGTCATTCCTATGAAGAGGAACGAAACCTGCATCGGCATGTTGGCTCATGTACCTTTGTCATAATGAATCTCCGAAGATGGAACCTCAATGCCGAAACATATAGGGTTTGTTATTCCCTATTACCAAAGGTGAGATCAAAATACTTAATAACCTTTAAAGATATTACAATAAATCCCTTCGTAAAATAACTTTAAATTGGAGAGATTTTGTAGCTGAATCTTAAATAAATTCAGTAATATAATTAGTGAGAGAAAAGCTGTAGTTTGCAGTTACTACCACATCAGATCAATAAATTCGAATTCATTATCAGTCAAACGTCTGCTTCCGTTCTTACTAACCTGAAACATTGAGACACAAACAAAACATATTTGACATTCAGAGGACCGTGCATCGTGATTTATTCTTATAAAAAAAGCCAACGAGATGCACTATTTCTCAAGTTTGTTTGATAAAGTACTCTACATATTTCGGACAATTCCACTGCCCATCATCAGGATTATCTCAACACTGCATACATGCAATAGGTTTTTGTCATGCTAGGTCTCTTGGCTGTCTGCTAGCGTGATCAGGACCACGCTAGCAGACAGCCAACAGAACTAGCATGACAAATACCTATTGTCGTGCATACAGTGTTGAGATACTACTGATGATGGACAGTGGAATTTTCCGAAACATGTAGAGTACTTTATCAAATAAATTTGAGAAATAGTGCATCTCGTTGGCTTTTATTATAAGAATGAGAAACAAAACATACTTGATATAAACATACACAGCACAACGCTGTCAGTAAACAGAGCTTGGACACTGTTCTCTGCCTGACTTCAGTAGATGCGCAATATTTCAATGACAATTAAGTCTCTAGGCAGTGAGGCCGATTAGAACATTCGAAACAATGAGTGACACGGTTAATTTGAGTTCTGTTTGGGGACTCGACTGTGAACAGATGAGGTCTATTCTCGCTCTCTCTTGTTCTACCTTACCTCATTACGTCTCCCTCTTCCTCGTGGGATCTTGATGGTATGTTTAATTAGCCACTGTAGACAGACCGAAACGCAGATAGCAGGCAAAGGACGATGAAGGGAGGGATGATAGAATAGGGGTTGAAAACAGTTTACTACCCCTACAGATCTAGTTGATATGGACCCTAATACCCACAAGTGTGAAATTGAATGTGTGTAGAGAGGATTGCATACATGTTACGCCCATCTCAGCAACCATAATTGCTAAAACTATTTAGCATTGCAATTAAATCGTGTAACCGTGTGTATCTTAATTTTGAACCTAGAAAATCAGTTGCAGTGAGCTCAACTTAAATTGCAATCATTTACAATAATTTCTGGATCTCATAGAAAGTAACTTTGAGAGATGATGATAAAGATAAAGTAGATGACCGTCAATAACAAATAATATATTTGTTTTGTACGTAAGAATAAGACAACTTGTTTCAACCGGAACCGGCCATCGTCATGTAACACAGAATACCGAAATTTCTTGGAAAGATTAATGGGACTTCAAGTATTTCCAATCAAAGTAACATCTCATTTAACAATAAAGGTATACGTTAGTTGTTAAATGACATGTCATGTCGATTGAAAACACTTAAAGTTACATTAATCATTAAAAAATTCTATTATTCTGTATTACTGGAAGATGGTCTGTTCCGGCCGAAAAAAAGTTGTGAACAAACTATACATATGTTTGTATAAATAATAAAAATCTAATTGTTATTGAAGATTTTATACTTTATCGTTGTTATTATCACAAAATAATTAATAGAATTAAGATTACTTTTAAGAGAGTTGTTGAATTCATGTTGTTCTAACGCTTGATTATGATTTCTATATTCGCCTTTTATGGATAGACTAATATAGATAATATAGAGCCATTAAAGAAGGGATTATAAAAATGGGATGATTTAACTCACTTCAAGAATTTCCTTCATAGAAAACTCACAAACACAAAACTGGACGTGATGCGCTTAAATATTGTGGCGTAAAATATTAGATATTAAATCTTATTTTACGTAGACTCTTTCTCTAAACCAAGAAATGGACGTTTACAAACGAAACACTATTTCTAATACTTGTATTTTATGAGTGTGAAATTATGTCTTTTTCGCTGAGGGAGAGAAGGAATTATGTCTCCAAAAGAAAGGTCTGAGGTGAAAATCTGGACTTAAAATAGTCAATCGAGGTAATAATATGAAATACTACACAAGGGTAAATTAGTAAAATATGTGCCTGCAGGCAACTCTTATGAGACCAATATATACTGACGATATTAGAATGTGATACGAAAAATTACGGTCTATATACAAATAGAAAATTCGGTTCTGAAATTTGAAAGGAACTAATATGTTTTGAGGCTTTGACGTAAATAAGTGGGTAAAACTGAAAAGATATAAAATAAACAAAGTGTCAGTATGGGGCCTGACTTGGTCGAAAACGGGATATGATCCATCGGCGGGGTCTTGTGGGAACTAGATTAAAATTTAATAGTGCCATAAAAGGCGAAGATAAATATTTTGAACGGCTGACAGAGTAAATATTGACGAAAAAACCTTACCCCACGAGATTCGTTCATGTGTATGTTTACGTAGGTTGTGTAACATCAGAGTTCAGAAACAGCTGTTTCAAAGCCAAGTTGTGTCACTGGTCTTGGAACTCTTAGATAAGCAGGAGTTCTGTAACAGGGTTGGCCCTACTTTGTATGCTTACAACATATTAATTGGTAAGGACAAAGGGTCTGTTCATGGAATGCGAGTAGCTATCGCCAAATACTGGAATGCTGGGTGGTCCACAGCCAGTTACATGTTTACGATATTACGAGACGTCGCATTATCGATAGTTTGAGTCGGATGGACAGACGTTTATTGTAATATTGATAAGCATCGCTCCGCATGTCATGGCAGGTGGCTTTCTTTTTTTTTTTAACTCTCTTCCTTTTAAACCGGTAGGTACAGTTCCATTTAGACAAGGCACCACGATGAAGTACAGTCATATCTCATTAATAGATTTCTCACATCCCGAATAACATTAGTGTATTTCGACAATACTTACTTTTGATAGAAACCCCAAAGATCTTAATTTCTAAAAGACAGTTGAGTAAAGAGAGACCAACTTGATGTCACTTGCTTTATTATTTCTTTATATAATGCTCAACATGTTTCGGATGTTAATACATCCATCCTCAGGAGCTTCCGACTTATATGTCGAGTTATTTCGTGGGTTACATTGATCTGGTTCGATGTGTGTTGGAGTTACTTTGTGGTATGGCTGTGGTGGTATGGTATCCGTATGCAGGTTGAGGCACTAGTGCCTCAGCCTACATACGGATACTCAACATATAAGCTGCAAGCTCCTGAGGATGGATGTATTAACATCCGAAACATGTTGAGCATTATATAAAGAAATAATTAAGCAAGTGACATCAAGTTGGTCTCTCTTTACTCAACTATCAAGATGATGCACGGTCCAATAAACATAAGATTCTAAACGACAATTTAAATTGCTGTATTTTTGTGGCCTACACAATGCAGTTGGAATTTATATTTTTATAACGTCGTAGAAGTCAAGTCTTCATCTTATTTTGTCGGGAAGTTTATTAATAAACCATGTTAATCGAAAGCTGATCTAGCTTTGTTCTTTTTAAAACATTTTGTAATTTGTATGAGAGAAAGAAACACATATTACATTTCCATAAGAAAAAAAAGATATCAGAAAAATATTTGGAGTTAGAAAGTGTGAATTAATTGAAGTATTTATTCCAATATGAGGAATTTAATTATTTCATACAGCGCCCATTATTGATTAGTTGTGAGGTGTTGGTTGTGGTTTTGTTTTTGGTGGTGCTGTGTGTGTGTGTGTGTGTGTGTGTGTGTGTGTGTGTGTATTTTGTAGGGGGGGACTTTTGGGACATAACCCACTTGGAAGACAGAGAATTATGTTGGTGGATAGCATTAAGATACTTCTTAAGGCGACAGTTTTTGAGGACGGAAGGTACTTGTAATTTGAAAAAGATAAAGCCTAAATAGCTGGTTTTGTTATTAGCCGCGTCAAACCTTAAGATTTTACGAACACATTATTAGTTACCTAACAAGATAATTGGTCAGACATTAGTATTTTTGTAATTTTCTATAAATTAACAAATTTAAGCATTTTTGAAAAGTGCACTACTGTGCCGCAACGCAGCTTTGACGTGATGAGGCCTTTCATAATTTCGCTTTCATTTGTGATACTCTTCCTTGAATGTTATGGTTTACACATATAATATTCCTACTTTGACAACAGCACGTAGAGTTGGAAAAGTGTCAGTTTTGTTCAGACGTAACTTTAGAGGGCATAAGGTATTCTTTATTTATCTTATTTATATATTGGACCGTGCATCATTGTGATAGTTGAATAATAAGAGACCAACTTGATATCACAATTTATTAAGTTTTATTTCACTTCTTCTATGCTCAACATGTTTCGGACATTAATACATCCATCATCAGGAGCCTGCGACTTTTTTGTTGTATCACCACATTGGTTGCGTGTTCTTTTTTCGATATGTGTTGGAATTTCTGTGTGGCTGGGTTGGGGTGGTATCCGTGTGGAATATGGAAACCACCCCAACCCAGCCACACCGAAACTCCAACACACATCGAAACAAGACCACACAACCAATGTGGTGATACAACAAAAAAGTCGCAGGCTCCTGATGATGGATGTATTAATGTCCGAAACATATTGAACATAGAACAAGTGAAATAAAACTTAATAAATTGTGACATCAAGTTGGTCTCTTATTCTTCAACTATCAGGTGTTCTTGGTTGTTTGTAACACTCCCTCGACTTGTGAAACTAATAACCATATATTATATCTGCCGCAAAGTTTCTGGCTGTGGTGTATTACAGTATTACAATGTTACAGTATTACAGTATTACAGTATTACAGTATTACAGTATTACTCGGTTGCAGCACGCTGACCATTGTCTAATATTCTAAAAGGAACAAAGTGTTTGGAAATATGAAAGTACTTCCGGACCCAGGTGAAAATTTAGGGACGGAGGTCACTTTGTGATTGTTAGAAGCCCTCTCTTTCGGACACACACGAGCGCGATTCTCTTCAATTTGTGACCTAAAGTCAGAAACAAACCAATTTTCATAACTTTTTCTTGTGTTTAGAATCCTAGACTAAAGACTGAGTGCTGAATATAAACTGTGTTTTGCTGTATTTATCCCAATGTAGTAATTCCCAGTACACTATTTATAAAAAAAATGTGAATAACTAATAATTTTAAACAATAAACATATAGTAAATGCATACTGAGTTGGTAACTGCACTCTTCTGAGTTATTCTCAGTTTCTCCGCAGAGGAATTCTGAAATCACGCTTGCGTACTGAGTTATTTTTTTTAAGTGAACAAATTCTTAGGTTGTTTGACAGAATTCGGAGAAATTACTTTTCCCTTAAACGATGGTAACCCCTTAAGAGTCGAAAGTGCGTAACACTCCAGAATCTTCAGCTGCTGAAGTTTTAAACATATTTAGATGGTACCTCAGGTAGACACTTTTATTTCCAATACAGTGAAGGTGGAGCTTGAAACCTCACGTGGTCCAGTTTGAAGCGTCTCCACAGCTTGACATGACATCCAGGTAGCCTAGTCCTTTAATTAGAATCCGTCTTAGTTCCTTCTTACGCTTTATCCCTGGCCATCTTCTTTTTTGTCCGATCCTTCTTCGTCTTAGAGTCTTCGTGATTGAGGCAATGCATGATCCGACCCTCTTACCACCGCCATCATCTATTATAATATTTTATAATAATTGGACGCAGTTACACAAAACGAAGTATTAGAATGTATTTTTGTTTTCTTGTGAACAAAACTCAAGCACAAGCAACTAATGAGGAGACAAAGCCACCTGGAACACAAACAGGAATGGCGTCATTCTTATAAAAATCCTTTCCACTAACACTGAGTTAATGTCAGCGTGTCAAAGCGATATTATCTAAGATTTCTGTTTTCAGTCTCCATCAGAATTTTTACTCATACATTTGGCACATGAATATCACGCATGCACGAAATAATTTAAAAGTAATATAACTTAAAGATTTCGGGACATCCAAATTCAATTAACTATTCTCGGGCTAGCAACCGTGTTAGGTGGTCGAAAGGGAAGTAATTCAACTTTTCGAGGAACATCTCTGTCCTCGAAGCGTTGGTTTTCTCGCCTTTCGATCACCTGAGGCGGCTGTTAGCCCAAGAATATTGTAGTGAATTTAAAATTTAAGTAGGCCTTGTTTCGGAAAAAGGAAATAACAAAAATTTGCCACGTGAGATGTGCGTTGGACAGACTTGTACTAGGAGAGGTTTGGCCCTGGGTAATTCTTGGATATATCCCTGTCGGTATCGTTCAAGCACAGCTCAATACGTTTCATTCACAAAAAATCCATGTCATATAATTTTTAAAACTGAGAAAATCTAAATACAAAACACTTTTGTCTGTGAAAGGGTTGTTGGCTGTGTTGTATTAACATGCCAGTGATTCACTCCATAAATCCTAGGCTTTTTCGAAAGTTCTGTTGTAACAATAATAATGTAGTCTTTTGACAGGTTATAATGTTTAGGAAAAAAACATAGCCTTCTCATATGCTTGCAGTAAGCCTTCGGAAACAAACCTCAAACGACATAATATTTTCAGTGTGAGTAAGAAAACTTACATGAGACAGAATAATTTTGAGGGATTAGGCCATTTGGGTTCTCTATTATAACCGTGACTGCAGTTAGCTTACTTATGAAATACAAACAAGTGAGCATATTGCAGATTAATTTTTTCCACCCTACATACGATAGATGTTTCATTTGAGTAATGAGTAAAGCCAGAGGCTGCCAGGACCTAATAGGACAACTTAAGGCAAAAACCACAAACAAATTGCACTGCAATGGATACCAGGATACTGTCAAATTGCAGGGAATGAACAAGCTGAAGTACTGGCTAAGAATGGCGCCAAAATTACACAAACACATATTAGAGAAACATTCTACCGCTCTATTAAACTACATTTAAAACAGGTGTTCCCAAGTGTATACAGACACGAACTAGAGACAAGACTATCCCATAAACTGTGGAAACAAGAAATAACCAAAATACCAGACTGGCCTAGAAGAAAGGCATTTGCAGAATTTCAACTGTGCGTTGGGCATGATTGCTTGGGCACACATCTTCACCGCATTGGAATCCGCCCTGACCCCTACTGCATGCTATGCAGCCTCCGCGAACCCATGGATAGAAACCACCTAGGACAATGTAC
>Ga0123355_10021642_pt1 | contig 10293 bp, 7 predicted proteins | sample TergutEmb28metaG_3_FD_89872 | JGI IMG/M metagenome (GOLD analysis project Ga0123355, IMG submission 89872) | Embiratermes neotenicus P1 segment gut microbial communities from Petit-Saut dam, French Guiana - Emb289 P1 | ecosystem: Host-associated > Arthropoda: Insects > Digestive system > Gut ... | reverse complement strand
TTTGCTAAACCTCCTACATGTTTCGGTCATAACTTGACCATCTTCAGGGAGTGTGAAAGTTCCTATGATGAAGTTGCTACTATTTATCTTCCGGTGGTGTGGCGGCATGCGTTTATATGCTTACGTCATGCCCTTGTGTGTTCTATTGATGCTCCTGTAGAGAGTGGTGGTGTTATTGTGCTGTGGTCTATCGTTTGGGATCGCTATGATAGCGATCCCAAACGATAGACCACAGCACAATAACAACACCAGCTATTTAAGTACAAATATACTATCCACTCAACTTCAGTAGCCCTTGCATATTACACTTTAGAAACCAAAACGAAAAATTTTCTTGCAACAAATTTTAACCACGGAATTACCAAAGCGACGCACTGCTGCCCTAAGCATTCCACCTGGAATATTACAATATTTGTGAGACAAATTGAGCTCAGTCATGATTGTACCTAACAATGTAATTTTATTACACATGTTGTGTTTTATTCTGTCTGTTATCTGCTTAATTTCAATTTCTGTTTCTCGCAAACAAAGATTTCAAAACCCTGAGAATAATTATGTACCTTCTGTACACAAATCACACACTCCTCATACTGCTGAAAATCAATAACACTACGGTTATTACCGTCACTGGAAAACAAAACTTCTTAATTACTTTTATAAAATACGTGAATCTTGCATAGAATATGCGAACGCCATAAAAGACCTGGGTAACAAACTGATTAAAAACTGCATTTTCAAGCACATTTATATTATATTACCTGTCGACCCGGAAGGACTTGGTCTTAATTCTAACTACACCGTTCTCATGTTATGCCCTTCAGAGGACACTAATGTATTTGGCACTAGTCAGATCCAAATATGAGTTCGGCTTAACTGGAATTCGTTAAAATCTACAGACTCAAAATTGCTAGAAAGAATTCACCGGCAGTTCACAGCCCTTTTGCACACATCTTCACTTTCCTCATGATCTACCTTAAAATCTTAAAGCTTCACACACTGCAGGACAGAGGACTCCACCTTCGTGCATTATATCTCGTTTCCGTTAATTTAGGTTTACCATGTTGCCCGCCTCTATAGGACATTACTGGTGTCTCAGTTATTCGTCGCAACTTCAAGAAATCCTTCAAGATTTTCGTCACTTATAAACCTCTCCGTTTGCTACCCTGAAGTGAAGAGATGCCGACATCTTTAGCAAACCATTATTTCATTAAAACATATTCCATGCTAATTTGTGACTTTCTCTAATCAGTTAATATTACCACAGTTTAGGACTTGTGTCTCAGTGCTTCGTTTATATTGTTATTTTTCAATATTGCTAGAATTGTTTCGTGTTCCTTTTCCTTTTTTGCGTACTTTTATTGTTGGTGTGTTGTATTTGTGTTCTTGCGGGGTCTTATAATTGTCACGTAGCAGATCAGCCTGTACGTTAATGAACACCTTATGTAACTCAACTTAATTAAATTATTATTATTATTATTATTATTATTATTATTAAACTTCACATTCAAAACATGCCATCAAGACACAGTGGGGTAGTGGAGATACAGCTGTCACCATTCTTACGGACGGCCCTACATGGAGTTCGGTGGCAAAAGCCTCGCACCCTCCGCCGTATGAACCTGAAATAACATCCACTGTTGTACAGTATCAATACCCAATTTCAGGACAGTGCGTCATTCCGCAATTATGAGGGGATCACACAAACTCACGATGGCTCCAACAGCACAAGAGAAACAGATTTACTTATGTGGTTAAAATATGCTAAAATTATTTTTCAACACAAATCCAATAAGAATGGTTTTGAAATACTTGAATAGGACTGTCGAGATCAGATAAATTCAGCGTTAACACAAACTTTACTCTATTTACAAATTTTAATCCTTGCCAATCATTACCTACGAAAAAGGAATTGAAATTCAATAACACAGAGTACTGAGTATAGCCATGTCTAATGTCGAATGAGTGTCGCACTTGCACAGTCCCAAGACCAGTCACGCAATTACTGATCCTGAAGGTTCACACACATTACGATATATATTTGAGATTTTCACTGAAAATTCAAGATTGTAGGCATTTAATTTCATTTTCAAAATCTCTTTATTTCTAATGCATGTCTTTAAAACTAAGTATTTGTCTATCGCAGATACTGCAGGAGACGCTGTCCTTCTTCATGTTTCTGCTTCAAGTGAAAGACAAGAATGACGAAAAGAAACACGTTCAATAAAGAAGAGAATAAAACTCCTTCTCGTGACACAGAGCAATACTGTGACTCCAATTTCAAATAGTTTTATCCAATAAAGCATCTGGTAGTGCAAGCTAAATAACACACTACGCGCATAGAAGTTAATAGTATAATGTTAGGGTCACATTTTATTTGCTGTCGGAATATCGGAACAAAATTCAAATAGTCCACTTTCTTATGGACACTACCCATTCTCTTCCCATGAAATACATACACTGGGGATACTAAATACATAAAATCCTACGTTTAATCACAATTAAACTCCAAATGTCACAGGATGTTTGCACAATACGTAGGTCCACACACGTAATAATATGACGCCTGATATCCTAGCATGCGTATATGAACTGCGGCTACTTAGAGAATTATCACTGGGTGAAGACTGTAGCAACTTGTCACTCGTAAGAATGTTAAAAAATTCTGAAGGAACTGTAATTGGAAAGTTGTTGGGCAATAAATATTTCCAATTATATAAAAAAACAGTATTTATTCCTCGTTTCTGAAAAGAAATAAATTTTCAGCCATTTTATTACATTTAATAAATACAGCCCACAAAGTACCGCGTTACATATTATTATGTTTCAGCCTGTGGATAGATATTATAAGGCTTGGTTAAACTTACAGCTTCTTAAATACAGCCACTACCCGACTCACGTAAGGGTTGTGGGAAGTGACGGAGTGAGCAGACAGGATGTCGCCTTGCATAGGCAAAAATTTAAGAACAATTCCTATATAAATTTCAAATAAAACTCTTACAACTCAAGGCAACCGGTTCGCGGGATCGAACCTGGAACGGGCGGGCTCACTACGGCAAACTTACAAGTACCGCTGTCACACTGTCCCAGTCCGGAACCTTCAGGCTCGCGCTGTGTAAGGATGATACAGAACACATCCTGATTACAAAACATTAGTACAGTAACTGCTCTCTATTTATGTGCACATATATAGCCTTCCTCTGTCCAATAGCAATATTCATTTCACCATCACACTTCCCCTCTCAATCTGTCACTTTCAAGCTTGTAACTCCACAGTCGCCAATTCCAGTGGCCGTGCGCTCTAAGGCGTAGGTCTGCGGCAGCTTGGTTGCTGGCAATGCGAATTCGAATATGGCCTGTGTTATGGATGTTATCTAGTAAATGTTGTGCGTTGCGAGGGGCCGATCCCTTGTACAAAGGGGTCCTACCGAATATGTGTTTATGTATCAGTGAGTGTGCAACAATAACCTTCAACACTTTTAAAATGCGTAGGTAAAAGAAGTCGAAATAAAAAAGAAAGAAATTACCCATAATAACAAAGAAAACCCCGATAACGCCAAACTTGCACACTGTGCGATGCAGTTACAATGCTTATGGTGTCGGCTGGTTAAAATTATGTTGTCATAAAAGCCCAAAGTTTCGTAATTTTAATTCTGTTGCCAAATGTGCAGCGAAGACCGAATATAGTAAAATCGAGTTCAGAAAATCTCACTGAAACTCGGCGTTCTTTACATCACGAGGACGTGGTACAAAGGAGAAATGTACAAGGTGGTTCAAATATGACCGGGACAAATTTTTTTAACCATAATTGCTCATCACTCTAGCAACTCCCAGACAGGACTGAACAGGTTCTAACTAGGGCAGGAGGGAGGGTGGAGGTTGTGGCTTCACTCTCTCAAGGTCGCACAGCTGCTGCGCAGTGCGGCTTGTTTACACACAAATCAGTCCCGGTCATATTTGAACCACCTTGTATAATAAGTTTTGATGAGAATAACTAAACAGAGCTGACAGCTTCAGAATCTAGACGTACACGGGAGAAAATATGAAAATTAAACTCCAAGGATCAGGGCTGTAATGTTTGGAATGGACAAATCCGGAAAGTGTTTGACTGTTTTGAACACGGTAACGAAACAAACGAATTACAAATAAAATACTTCTCCGAGGAGCCATCAGCTTCCAAAGATGCAGAAATCGTACTAAAACACTCTGTATTACAAAATGTGTGCCATTACAACTTTGTTCACTCCTTCGTCACAGAAAGTTTCGCTCGTTATATAAATGACCTACTGTTACAATTCTTATTTTTATTACAAGTCCTCTTACTGATGTTGTGTTTTGTAGGAGGCAATACACGTGAGGTAACAGCAAAACAAATGGACGGATCACTTTCACTGCCCTGATCTGCTGTAAGCACTCGGTACCAACATGCAGCTTACTGTGTCGAACATCACCTGACCATAACTATCATTACGGTTGTTGTTACAATGCAAAATTGCGGAAGGTTGGCAACGTTGATTAGGTAAATATGTGCAAAAATTAGTGATGATGTTTCTCCAGTACGCGGAGACGCATTTGGTTGAGGCACTGCACTACAAGCCGCAAGGTAGAGGGTTCGGTTTCCGATGGTTCACCGGAATTTTCCATTTACATAATCCTTCCGGCCGTACTATGGCCGTGGCCTCGACGCAGCCCCTGAGAGAAATGAGTACCAGAAATATCTCCTGGACGTAAAGGAAGCTGGTGATAACTTTACCGCCTTAATGTCCCGACTGCTTTGAAATCAACCTCCTGCAACCCTATGGGCCTGTAACAGGACTTTACTTGGAATGCTTTACCTTACTTTCTCCAGTGCGGCCCTCTTCCTTCAGACCATTGATTCTCAAATTTGGCCATATGGCCCCCGAGAGGACCACGCCAACTTTCTAAGGGGCTAGAATAACTTCTGAATGGGCCACCGAAACTTCACTGCCTGAATGAAATATTACAAATTTTAAACTGAATTAAAGTTCCCCTTCTCGCCTGCAGCTCCGCAGCACAGGAGGTAAGTTTTAATTTATTGCTTTGCCCACATATCCTCTACTTGAATCTGGTTCCATCTGGGTGACTTATTTGCTATCAAAATTAGGCAACCGCCTTACTGTTCTGAGGACAGAAGATCTTCTTACACTTTAACCGGACATTCAAAATTTTTCAAGAGTTTAACAGGCCTAAGGAACACACAGAGTATAATGCCAATTATTAACAGAATATTTTTTACTTGTATGAGTAAACAATGTGTTAAGTTGTTTTTAAATAAAATATTTAAAAAATATACAATTTGTAAGTACAAGAAACGTAAATGTATTCTAATATGCAAGCCAACAATGTGGCAATAACTTAATTTTTTTTCATAAGTAAGGGCGCCTACGAAGGATAGAGCGGTCACAGACATAAAACAAGCACACAGTGGGGTCAACAGAAGGAACGTGACCAATTATACAATAATGTAGACAGAAAAAATGTTCGACAATATTAAAAACGTAAAGACTTTTTACTGTATACACGTTTATACATGAAAATCGCAAGCCAGAAAGTAAAGAGGCTGTAGGATAATTATTTTAATTCGGTAGTTTTCTTCTTCAGACTTGCGGGAGTTCCAATTAAGATTAATAAAATTTCGACAATTTACGCTGTCTATATGTTAACAGTGATATCCTGCAGTTCCGGTACAATTATGGGCTTGATCGTTGGTGCGTATGTATACAGGGACGATTTTGGACACATAATGACATGTATGCTTGTGTTGATGCCGCTCATGAATGTTATGATTATTTATATCTACTGTAGGTAAATCGTAACACAGAATTCTCTTGCACCTACCTAGCAAAGTCCAGGAATGGGGAAGTCAAGGTACGTAAATCATACTGAGAGTCAGTTTCCTCGTCATTCATAGGACATCGTAGAGTACAGACAAGAAATGAATAAGGGTAATTTGATGAGAAGTGGAAGTTTACATTACGTACACTGTTGACGTGCTGCTGATCTGCTGGTTTGGAACTCAGCTGACACAACACGTAAGAAATACATATTGTCATTCTTAGAACATTGTCTACATAATGCGTAACAGCATCCAACAAACTAAAAAGTTCTAGATTAATCTTAAAACATTCATTCCGAAATATTTCAGGCGGAAAGTGTGAGAGACGCTGCATTCGGGTGCGACTGGGTGGGAACTGCTATCCCATTTCAGCGATGTCTGATGTTCATCATTGCGACAGCTAACAAGTAGTTCCAACTGACAGCTAGCAAGTTTGTTCCTGTGTCACATTTGACCATGATGAATGTATGTGCAGCTAAACACCGTACTACTAACTAAACTCACAAAAATGTACTCAGACCTGACAGAGTAAATCATCATTAATACGAATACACATGCAAACGATATTTAATTAATAACAGGACATCATTAAAAAGATTAAGCCTCCCTCTACACCACCCCTAGTGCCGTGCTAATCAATGTACAGGGTAATGCAACACGCTGATTTTCTTGGCACTGCTTGACGTTGTAGCTATGGCCGTGGGCTAGATTCCGTGGTACACAGTATTACAGTTACGCACAGAGAGGCGCCACTAATCATTAGCAATCCGTGCCTCCCTTCGCGAGGTTTCCTTCGTTCTCCGCCAGTGGCGATGGTATCGATCACTATCGTCCGTGGTTATTTGGATAACGTTTTCCTGCTTCTCTGCCAGTGGCGTTGGTATTTGCGTCTCGTGAGTGGTATTGGTTAGAAGCCCTACTAATCACCGTCGTGTCATGTGACCAGCTTAGGCTCGAACATTCCGGCTCAACCCGTAGTAAGGTTGCCCACCACGCAGTGTAATTTCGCGCATAAACTTCTGAACTGAGAGGTCTACAATTCCTTACCCGGCAAAATCGACATAGAACAAAGTAGCCTAGTCACTATAGCGACTCAGCTGTCATGGCACCCATAAATATACATGTATAGGAAAAAAATAAATAATCTGAGCCGTTTCAGATATTAATTATACAAAATCTGTAATGCAAGTGGGGGAAAAAAAATTGCATTGGGTGTTGAAGTCTAAAAAGTGCTTCGTAAAAATATGAACGTCGGAGTGGTCTCCGTTTCTGGCGCTACACACGCTAATGTAATACCCAGTGTATTGCCATTCGCACACTGGAAATGCACAACAAGCTAACCAACCGTTGCATTCATTTAAATTGTCCAAATATGATGGCAGGAGGTGAAGCACAAACTTCACCCTCGGTACTGCCCAAAAACCAGAAAATTAAGGTTACATCTATTGAAACAACAGCGCGGGGCACCGCTGTGTTGCAAGACACAAGCCGGTTTCTATGCCAACAGTTGCGCCACTACATAATTTCCAACCTTCAATATGCATTGTCCAGCATCGCACAAAAAGGACGATGGAAAATTACCAACTGCTAACTCACTGGTGTCCGGCCACACTTTACTTCACCTTGTTACATATACACCCACTGGTTTGAAATGGTCAGTAGACTCACTAAAGAATAAAATTCGCGAAAGGCAATTAAAGACGGTATCTCACCGCTCGACAACAAATCAACTTTCCCTGTTGGGCACGAATTAGCAAGGTTTGTGAGCCAGGTACTCTGACAAGAGAAGCGCAGTGTCTTGACTACAGCTTTCTCATAGACTGTTTCGTTCGGAATTCTACCTTCAGTTTGGATTGTTTAAAAATTTTACAATGGATTTTCTCTCATTCCCAAATTGAGTTTTAACGGTTCAAGACAGTTGGCCGTTTTTGAAAAAATTAGACTGCAGATCGACGAAGCTCTCCATGCAACACAGTGGTTCAACATAATTCGCAATAAAACTAGGCCGTTTTAAAGAACTGACAACTTAATTCCATAACAAAGTACTTCAGTACTGCAAAACATTTGTATTGCCGTCCCTTAACTTTGTAGATGTTTCAAAACCGCCGTGTCGCCAACCGCGGTGTCGCCAGAATTACCAAAATGATTTCTTACTGTAATCTATTACGTCCAACCTTTACAATTGTTCGGGTTCATCCGAAATATAAAATCCTTTACAAGTGATCACATATTTATTGAAATGTGTTGGAGCACACACAGCACTTGTCCTACATCAGTCGCAACTTTCTGCACGTCGTCGACCAACAGTAGCGGTCCTGCTGGTCATCTCTAGACATACGCAATTCCTCCCGCACAATACAAAACAGTCTGCAGTCTTCGTCCAGTAGCGTGAAAATATTTCCCGTTGTGGGAGAAAAAAATCAAAATGGTGAACTACATCCTCTTAAATATTAAAAAATACACATATATTACCAGTGATACAAACGCTGAGGACAGGTGGTTATAATTCAACCGACATACTTTCTGCAGCATTTGCATCAATTACTTTTAACTTACAAACATTCTGGGAGCCGCCATAATGTTTAGATTCTACAAAAACGCCCTTCTTAAGTAAAACCAATATAATGTCATGTTCCGTAATTCACTCATCCAATATCAGTCACAAGTTCTTATCGTCTTGGGTTATTTAATTTCAGCAAAACATACCAATTTTTTTAGATTTTTCAAAATTCAAATATATTGCTACAAGCCGATTTAATTGGCTGCTTCCAGCTGAAGCGTAAATCAAGTAAATCATATCATATCATCGTGACTAGAGAACCTCTTTCTTAAAGTTAGATTTTAAAAGCCTGATGCCCGCAAACAGGCGGTGCCTCCCTAGCCATAGATGTGGCCCTGACCAAAACTCAGACTTACTGTGTCTCTCAAAAACTGAACTGCAACAAATCCGTTAGATTCAGTTCAGTTCACCTTAGCTCAGCTAAGAACAGCTCAGTTCAGTGCAGTTCAGTTCAGTTCAGTTGCACATTCGTATGAAACCGCCCGAGTGTCTCAATCAAAGGACTAACCTTAAGCAGAACCTCTTTTAGACGATATTGTCACCGTTCCTCTAGTGCACGCAATGCCACAGTGCACAAAGAGGGTAGATATGATGCAGGCAGAGCAACAACAAGTTAGCTAGACTACTAGTACAATTATATCGCCACACAAACAATGTTCCAATTAAAACGTCCCGCAAGTCTAACAGTCGTACCAAGACAACAGACAAAACTGGCTGCTTGGTGTGCAAAAGGAAGGACTGTGACAACAACGGAACACATGCAGCTTGGAATGAGTGCATTAGCGGCAGAATGTGGCATCATGACACTTGCATTAATATCACAGACATGTATGACAAACATACCTGATAGAAACATTATGTTAAACCACTAGTAAAATTAAGAACTTTGCGTATTTATCAGTATGAAGGATTAATTTGTTCCTTAGGTATTATCCTTGTTCATTAATATACACAAATACATATACGCATACATAAATAAATACATAAATACATGCATACACACATACGTATATAAATACATACATATACACACTACCTCAAGATGCCTATAAATACGCGCGCGCGCGTGCGCGCAAAAATAAATACCCATATGCATGCATGAAAACACACTTTCAAACATACCTAGAGATAAATATACTTACATAAACACATACATACACAATATATACACACAAACACACATTTAAATAAATAAATACATACAAGTATGCATGCATGGATATACACATACATACGTACATAAATAATACATACATATTTTTTTAATGGAAGCATCACGATGTGCTTGTAACGTAACACAATGCTATATAATGAACGTCAACACAATCACTTTATTATTTAAGGTAATATCAGGCTAGATGTTTCGACTAAAACTTAGTCATCTTCAGGCCTATGATAACAATCACGTTACCAGATACTGTGCACACTTTGGGATCCCATCGTGTTTCCATTCGTGGAATGCATCTAGTTAAAACGTTTGTCTAAAAGATTGTGAAGTGCGACTATGGAGTTGGGGTACGCAAAATTGTCTCTTAAAACTTATTTTACAGATTGTGTCTAAATTTTTTTAAGATTATATAAAAACTAGTTCTTGATGATGCTTTGCTGTTCATCGGTTCCGAATGTGTGTCTCGGTATCGTTGCTTCATATCTATGAGTTGTGTCGGAGTGCGTCTGTTTTGCTGTTTCGTTGGGGTGGGTGTGGTATCACGTGGTCTCGCGCTCTGAACTGTTGGATGGTGTTGTCTGATATGGCTTCCTTTTTTTTTTTTTTTTTTTTTTTTTTTTTTTTTTTTTATTTTTTTTTTTTTTTCTCAATTTTTTTTTTTTTTTTTTTTTTTTTTTACCTTGTGTGAAAGTTGAAATACTAATCTGGTCT
>Ga0123355_10021641_pt1 | contig 10294 bp, 11 predicted proteins | sample TergutEmb28metaG_3_FD_89872 | JGI IMG/M metagenome (GOLD analysis project Ga0123355, IMG submission 89872) | Embiratermes neotenicus P1 segment gut microbial communities from Petit-Saut dam, French Guiana - Emb289 P1 | ecosystem: Host-associated > Arthropoda: Insects > Digestive system > Gut ... | reverse complement strand
GATCCGATCAGCGATCCTGCAGACGATCCTGCGGGTCGTCGACGACGGGCTCCAAGCCGGCGAGGCGGTGGTTGCGCCGCGGGTGCACTTCGAGGACGGGATCCTCTTCACCGAGCCGGGGGTGGCGCTCGAGTCGCTCGACCTCGGCCCGGCCGCCCATGCCGGCTTCCGTGACCTCAACCTGTTCTTCGGTGGCGTGCAGGCGGTACAGCGCGATGCGGGCGGGCGCTTCTGGGGCGGCGGCGATCCGCGTCGCGGCGGTGCTGCGATCGTCGTCAGCGACCCGGACGACGGCCGTCCTTGAGACGGGCGCTCAGCCGAAGCGGACCTTGCCGTTCGACTTCGCCCTGGCCTGGGCCCGGTCGACGAAGTCCAGGCGCGTGATCGCGGCGCGGAACAGCCGCGTGACCAGCCGTAGGCGGGCGTTCTCCGAGCGCAGATCCAACAGCCCCTGCTTGGCGGCAAGGCCGAAATCGACGGTCGCCGCCATCTCGTAGGCACTCATCCCGCGCAACTCCTCGGCCTCGGGCTCGCGGTCGGTCGCCCGCCGGACCAGATCGCCATACGCGTCCTGCGCGTCGTCGCGCAGCCGCGACTCGACCCGCTCACCCCGGTCGGACAGGAACTCGATCACGCCCGCCGGGTAGGCGAGATGACCCTGGCGCTCGATCACCCGGAACGGACGGGTGCCGCGGGTCAGCAGGTTCATACGGCCGTCCTCGTCGCGATCGATCACGCGCTCGATCCGGCAGGCGCAGCCAACCTGACGCAGGCCGTTGTCGGACAGCCAGACGACCCCGAACTCCTGATCTCCGGCCAGGCACTCGCCGACCATCGTCTTGAAGCGCTCCTCGAAGATGTGCAGCGGCACCATCTCGCTCGGGAGCACGACCAACTCGAGCGGGAACAGCGGAAACTCGTGCTCGTGCTCGGCTTCCAGGCTCACGGTCGGCGCGCGCTCAACAGCAGGTTGTAGAAGACCGCAGCCGGAAGCCTCGGCTCGAGCACGGTGGCATCCAGCCGTTGCAGGGCCAGGTAGCCGCGAAACGCATAGTTGCGCCACCGCACCGGGATCTCCTGCGGGTGCGCGCTCGCCTCCAGGCCCCGGTTGAACCAGCCGAACCAGTTTGCGGTCAGCTCCTCGCCCCTGACCGTGACCTCAGCGAAGCCTGCCGCGCCCGCCAGCTCGGCGAGGTCGCGCGGAGCGAATGCGTGGATGTCGACGACGCGCTCAAGGTCGTTCGCCTCCGGATCGTCGTGAGCCGCCCCGTTTGCCGGCGCCGCGGCAGCGCCGACGAGCGCGCGCCAGGCCGGCGACGCGATCACCGCGGCCCGCTTCGGCAGACGGGCGAGAAGGTCGCCAACCCGCGACGGCTCGCCCGCGAACACGATCCGGCCGCCGGGACGCAGCACGCGATGGATCTCGGCGAACGCCCGCTTCAGGTGGGGCAGATGGTGGAGAACCGCATGCCCGAACACCAGATCAAAGCTCTGGTCGTCGAACGGAAGCGCTTCAGCGTCAGCGACGGCCGTGCCGACATCGACACCGAGCCGTGCGGCGTTGTCGGCGAGCGCCGCCAGCATCCCGGGCGATATGTCGGCGCAGGCGAGCTCCCCGATTACGCCGGCCCGCAACAGGTTGAGGCCGAAGTAGCCGGTGCCGGCGCCGACCTCGAGCGCCTCCGCGAAGCCGGCCGCCACCAGCGCCGGGTCGAGCAGCTTGTGCAGCTTTCCGAGCACCTGGCCCTGACCGACCGTGCCGAAATCGATCCCCCACTTGGCGTCGTAGTCGGCCGCCGTGATGTCGTGGTAGCGCGTGTTGACGTCGCGGATCTCCTGGGCAGATCGAGCGACGGCGGCCTGCATCTAGCGGATACTCTGGCGGCGGACCACGTGCGCTGACGTTACCGTGTGGCGGTTGTGACGACCGACGCACTGCACGTCCAGCAGGACCAGCCTCCGGGCGTGCCGCCGCTGTACCTGACCGGCGAGCGCACGCTTCCCGACGTGCCGGCCGAGAACTACTGGTATCAGCGGCATCTGGTCGTCTATCAGTGGATCGCCTCGCGGGTCGGCGGGATGCAGGTCCTCGACATGGGCTGCGGCGAGGGCTACGGGCCCGCTGTGCTCGCTGAGCGGGCCGTCGCCGTGGTCGGCCTCGACGCCAACCCAGAGGCTCACGAGCATGCTCGGCTTCGCTACTCGCGACCCGGGTTGCGGTTCGAGCGCGGGCTCGTCGAGAGCCATGGGGAGCCGGGCACGTTCGACGCCGTCGTGTTCCTGCAGACGATCGAGCACGTGGCCGACCCCGCGGCGGTCCTCGAGCACCTGCGAACGCTGCTGACTCCGGGCGGCGTCGTCTACGTTTCCACCCCGAATCGGCTCACCCTGGCGCCGCCGGGGGCCGAGAAGTCGGACAACCCCTGGCACGTGAAGGAGTACACGGCCGCCGAATTTCGAGCGCTGTGCGCGTCGGCCTTCGAATCGGTGGAGCTGCTCGGGGTGCACCACGCCCGCAAGCTGCGGGCGCACGAGCTGGCGCTGTCGCTCGGGTGGGACCGGCTCCACCCGGCCCTGCGGATCACGGCGCCCTTCTACGACCGCTTCACAGCCGCGATCGCGTCCAGCGATTTCGTCCTGCAGACCGGCGCGCTCGAGCGCTCGCTGGATTTCCTGGCGATCTGCCGCTCGCCGACACCTCGGTCGTAGCATCGACAAGATGAACGACCCCGCGCCGGAGGCCTGATGCAAGAGGTTCAAAGCCGTGGCGCCTCGGAGGGGGCCACCTTTGCCGCCTGCCTGGCGACGATCCTCGAGTTGCCGCTGGAGGAGGTGCCGGAGCCGCCACCCGGGGAGGACCTCGCCGGCTGGCGCGTCTCGCGCTGGCTCGGCGGGCTGAGCCTGGGGCTGGTCCCGGTCGCCGATGCCGCCAGCTTCTCCTGGCCCGGGCCCTGGATCGGCCGCCTGCGCTCGCCCGCTGGCCGCCACCGCGCGGTCGTGATGTACGGGGTGCCGTCGGGGGTCGTGTTCGACCCGACGGTTGCCGCCGACCCGACTGTTGCCGACCCGACGACGACCGAACGGCAGGGCGACGAGCTCGTCGGCGGCTTCATGATCGCCGCCACCGACATCGCGCTCGCGCGACCGCAGCCGGGCGCGGCGCCGACCACCACCGGGCGGGTCGAGGCGATCTTTGTCGCGCCCGACGCCGGCGCGCCCGCGCGTCTCGTCGAGGCGGCGGATGCCGTCGCGGGCCGCGGTCTCGACGGCGACCGTCATCTCGATGGCCGCGGCACGTTTCCGTCGGGATTGCCCGGCAGCGCCCTGACGCTGATCGAGAACGAGGTGTGTGAGTCGTTCTCGCCGCCGCTGACCGCCGACGAGCATCGCCGCAACGTGATCACGCGCGGAATCGACCTGAACGCGCTGGTCGGTCGCGAGTTCACGATCGGCGGTGTCCGCTGCCGTGGGATGCGCCTCTGCGAGCCGTGCACGGTCGTCGACGGCTACGGGACCCGGCCGCTGCTGCGCGCGCTCGTCCACCGTGGCGGGCTGCGGGCCGACATCCTGAAGGACGGCACGATCCGTCGGGGGGATCCTGTCGCCGCCGCCTGAGCGTGCCGCGGCCGCCTGAGCGCGGCGCGAACCGCTAGGCCCAGCGGAAGCTGCGCGGGTGCTCGCGCATCCGGATCACCTTCGCCGGGATCCCGCCGACGACCGCGTCGTCGGGCACGCTCGCGGTGACCACCGCGCTGGCTCCGACGACGGCGTTGTCGCCGACGGTGACTCCCCGCAGGATGCAGGCTCCATAACCGATCCAGACGTTGTGGCCGACCCTGACGTCGCGTTTGTAGATGCCCTGCTCGCGGATCGGGCGCTCGACCTCGGCCATGCAATGGTCGAAGTCGATCATCATCGTCCGGTCGGCAATGATGCATTCGCGGCCGATCGAGACGCGCTGGTAGCAGGAGATCGTGCACTCCTGCCCGAGCACCGACTTCGCGCCGATCGAGACCGTGCCCTCGTGGGCGCGGATCTTGGTGCCGTGTCCGATCCAGGACCAGCGACCGAGGATCACCGTCGCATCGCGCCCGATCTCGAAATGGACCCCGGGGAGCACGAAGCACAGGCCGTCCGTCTGCAGGCGTCCCCGCCAGCGCACCTTCAGCCACAGCCAGCGGGCGATCAGCCGCACGTAGCCCCAGCGGAACATGTGGTGTGTCCAGGCGAACCGGAGGAACGTCAGCGGGCCACCGTGGAGCGGGGCCGGCGGCAGGCGCGGGACGGTGGGTCGAAGCGCCGGTGCCGGCTTCGCCGGGAGCTGGGCTGCGTTGCGCGGCGTCACCGCGCAATCTTAGGCGCCACGCGGCATCATTGTGGGGAATGAGCGAGGCGGCGGCCGATCGCGCGGAGTCCCTCGCCAAGCGCCTGCTCGAGGGAGATCGCCGCGCTCTCGCCAGGGCGATCACGCTGGTCGAGAACGATGATCCGGTCGGCTGGAGGGTTGTCCAGGAGGTCTATCCGCACACCGGCGGCGCCGCGATCCTGGGGTTCACGGGCCCGCCGGGTGCGGGCAAATCGACGCTGCTGGCGGCGATCACGGCACGCGAGCGCGAGCGCGGCCGGACCCTGGCGGTGCTCTCGATCGATCCCTCCTCGCCGTTCACCAGCGGCGCGCTGCTCGGCGACCGGATCCGGCTGAGCGACCACTTCCTCGACCCGGGTGTGTTCATTCGCTCGATGGCCAGCCGCGGCGCGCTGGGAGGGCTCAGCGAAGCGGCGCTGCAGACGGCGCTGCTAATGGACGCCTCGGGGCGCGACGTGGTGCTTGTCGAGACCGTCGGTGCCGGGCAGGCCGAGGTCGACATCGTCGATCACGCCGACACCGTGGTGCTGGTGCTGATGCCCGGTTCGGGCGATTCGGTGCAGGCGCTGAAGGCCGGCGTGATGGAGATCCCGGATGTGATCGTCGTCAACAAGGCCGATCACCCGCTCACCACGACGATGGTGCGCGAGCTCCGCAGCGTGCTGGCGCTCGGTCCGCGCGACGGCTGGCAGGTGCCCGTCCTCAGCACCGAGGCGACGCGCGGGGAGGGGGTCGACGAGCTGCTCGAGACCTTGGCGGAGCACCGTGCCCATATCGAAGCCGATGGGACGCTCGCCGAGCGGCGGCGACGGCATCTGCGCAGCGAGGTGCTGGCGATCGCGACGACGCGGATCCGCCGGGAGCTGGCGGCGCGAGTGGCCGACGACCCTCGGTTCGGCGAGCTGCTGGACCGGGTCGTCGCCCGCGAGCTCGATCCTGCCAGCGCCGCCGCGGAGATCCTGCGCTCGAACGACTAGCGCGCGTGGGCGTCGCGGGCCCGGGCGTCGCGGGCCGGGGCGTCCCGCGTCCGGGTGTCGAGCTCCACTTCGGCGGCGCGGCGCTCGTTGAATTCGCGTCCCTGCCGCACGAATTGCAGCAGCAGCTGCAGCTGCTCGGTCGTGTATTCGTCGCGGAGGCGGCCGCCCAGTGCGGCGTGCTCGGCGTAGAACGCGTCGATCTGGTCGACCTTGTCGGTCAGCTCGACCAGCACGCGGCGGCGGTCGTGTGCGTCGCGCACGCGACGCGCGTATCCTGAACGTTCGAGTCGGTCGAGCGCCGCCGTCATTGCACCCGAGGACAGCCCGGTTAGCTCTGCTAGGCGGCCGGCGGTCATCGGCCCGAGCTGACCAAGGAAGTCGAGGCATCCCATGTCGGTCAGGTTCAGCCCGGCGGCGTCGGCGACGGCGCGGTCAAACCTGGCCGTGGCGCTCTGCGAACGACGGACCTCAGCGAGCAGTTCCTCGAATATCTGCTGTTTATGACTTGACAATCAAGACACTTGATGATCAAACTATTCGATCTATGAGACATTCTAGTCAAGCGACAAACGGAGAAGTGCCGATGCAGGCCGCAATCGAGGCGACCGAGCTGCGGAAGACCTATCCGCCGAATGTGACGGCGCTCGACGGAATCAGCCTGTCGGTGCCGGTGGGTTCGATCTTCGGCGTGCTCGGCCCCAACGGAGCCGGCAAGTCGACGCTGACGCGGGTGCTGTGCACGCTGACCACGCCGGACAGCGGCAGCGCCTCGGTATGCGGGATCGATGTGCTGGGGCACCCGGTGCAGGTCAGGCGGGCGATCGGCGTCGTCGGCCAGCAGCACGGATCCGACCCGGACGCGACCGGTCGCGAGAACCTCGTGCTGCACGGCGAGTTCCACGGGCTTTCCGGGCGGGAGCTGAGAGGGCGGGTCTCGGACTCGCTCGAGCGCTTCGACCTGGCCGACGCTGCCGACCGGCTGGCGCGGACGTACTCGGGCGGGATGCTGCGGAAGCTGGACATCGCGATGGGCCTGCTCAATCACCCGCAGGTTCTGTTTCTGGACGAGCCGACGACCGGCCTCGACCCCGAGGCGCGCACCCAGATGTGGCAGGACATCGAGCGGCTGGCGACGGCGGAGCGGATGACGATCCTGCTGACGACCCATTACATGGACGAAGCCGACAAGCTCGCGTCGGAGCTGGCGATCGTCGACCGCGGCCGGGTGGTCGCGCAGGGCAGCCCGGACCAGCTCAAGCGCGAGCTGTCCGGCGACGCGGTGCTGGTGGAGCTGGCGGAGCCGGACGGAGATGCGGCTCGCGCCGCGCTCGCTGACATTGACGGCCTGGAGGGCGTGGAAGTCGACGGACGGACGCTGCGCGCGCGGGCCCCGGACGGCGGCGCGGCGCTGCCGGGAGTGCTGGCCGCGCTCGACGGCCGCGAGATCCCGGTGGCGTCGGTGACGATCGCCAGGCCCTCGCTCGACGACGTCTACCTCCGCCACGCCGGCCGGGCGTTCGACCAGGCGGAGCAGGAAAGCGCGCAGGTGGCGGCATGATCGCCGAGCGGGCAGGTGGAGGCATGAACGCTGGGCGGGCAGGTGGCGTCGTGATCGCCGTGCGCCAGAGCTGGCAGGTCTACCTGCGCTGGCTGCGGGTGCTGATGCGCCAGCCGGCCTTTCTGTTCCTCACGATCGTCCAGCCGATCGTCTGGCTGCTGCTGTTCGGCGCCCTGTTCAAGGCGGTCGCCCACATCCCCGGCTTTCACGGGTCCTACATCGACTTCCTGACACCTGGCGTCGTGATCATGCTTGCCGTGTTCTCCGCCGGCTGGTCGGGGATGGGGTTTGTCGAGGACATCCAGGGCGGGGTGTTGAACCGGATGCTCACCTCGCCGGTCTGGCGCGGGGCGCTCAACGTCGGCAGCGTCGCCTACGCGGCGTTCTCGATGATCCTGCAGGCACTGCTTGTGATCGGGCTGGCGCTGATCGTCGGCGCCGACTTCAAGGGCGGTGTCGGCGGCGTCGTCGTGATGCTGTTGATCGCCTCGCTGTTGGCGGCGTCGGTCGCGTCGCTGTCGAACGCGATCGGCCTGGTCGGCAAGCAGCGCGAGACCGTGATCGGCGCCGTCAGCTTCGTGCAGCTACCGCTGACGTTCCTGTCGACCGGGATGATGCAGAAGAACCTCCTGCCTCACTGGATGCAGGTGGTAGCCCGGTACAACCCGGTGAACTGGGCGGTCGAGGCCTCGCGGTCGGCGGCGATGCAGAAGACCGACTGGGGGCTGGTCGCGAGTCGCGCGGGTCTCCTGATCGCGCTGATGCTGGTCGCGGGCTACGTCGCCGAGCGCGCCTTCGTCAGGTACCAGCGGTCGCTCTGAGCGGTCTGGTCGTGCCGGTGGCCCCGCTAGGCCACCGGCACGAAGTCACGCCCCCAGGGCCCGGGCGATCACCAACTCCTGGATCTCGTCGGTCCCCTCGCCGATCGTGAGGATCTTGGCGTCGCGGTAGAAGCGGCAGATCGGGTACTCCTCGATGTAGCCGTAGCCGCCGTGGATCTGGACCGCCTCGTCGGCCGCGCGGACCGCGAGGCGGCCGCTCTTCAGCTTGGCCTGGGCGGCAACGAGCGTGAAGTTGCGCTGCTGGTCCTTGAGCCAGGCGGCCTTCTGGACCAGCAGCCGGCAGGCCTCGATCTCGACCGACAGGTTCGCGAGCTTGGCCTGGATCGACTGAAAGCGCGAGATCGGCTGGCCGAAGGCGTGGCGCTGCTTGGCGTAGGCAAGGGCCTGGTCGAACGCCCCCTGGGCGAGTCCGACGCCCATCGCGGCGACTCCGATCCGGCCGATGTCGAGGACGCGGAAGAACTGGCGCAGACCGGCGCCGCGGGGGCCGACCAGGTTCTCCTCCGGGACCCGGCAGTCGCTGAAGCTGAGCGGCCTGGTGTCTGAGGCGTGCCAGCCCATCTTCCGGTAGGGCTCGCCCTGCTCGTAGCCGGGGGTGCCGTTCTCGACGACGATGTTGGAGATCTCCCGGTCCTCGCCGGTGACGGCGGTGATCACGACCAGGCCGGAGATCTCGGTGCCGGCGTTGGTGATGAACTGCTTGGCGCCGTCGATCACCCACTGTCCGTCGCGCAGGACCGCGCGAGTGCGGGTGTTGCCGGCATCCGAGCCGGCCTCCGGCTCGGTCAGGCCGAAGGCGCCGAGCATCTCGCCGCTGCAGAGCCGTGGCAGGTAGCGCTGCTTCTGCGCCTCGGACCCGAACAGGTACAGCGGCTGGGTGCCGAGTGAGGTGTGGGCGCAGAGCGTGATCGCGACCGAGGAATCGACGCGCGCAAGCTCTTCGACGACGATCGCGTACGCCTGCGTGTCGCCGCCGCCGCCCCCGTACTCGAGCGGAAACGGGATTCCCATCAGCTCGAGTTCGCCGAGCCGGCGCACGATCTCGTAGGGAAACGCCTTCGTCCGGTCCAGCTCCTCGACGGCCGGTGCGATCTCGGCGTCCGCGAACTCGCGGACGGTGTCGCGCAGCAGCCGGTGGTCGTCGGCGACATCGAAGTCCATCCGCGGGACGATACGCTCACGCAGGATGGCCAAGACCGTGATTCTGTCCGCCGCCCGGACGCCGTTCGGCAAGCTCGGCGGGAGCCTCGCTTCAGTTGCCGCTGTCGAGCTGGGCGGGGTCGCGATCCGCGCGGCGCTGGAGCGCGCCGAGGTCGACGGCGGGCAGATCGACCACGTGGTGATGGGGCAGGTGCTGCAGGCCGGGGCCGGTCAGGTCCCCTCCCGTCAGGCGCAGATCGGCGCCGGGATCCCGAAGGAGGTCTCCTCGGAGACGATCAACAAGGTGTGCGCGTCGGGGATCCGCGCGGCCGGCATGGTCGATGCGGCGATTCGCGCCGGCGACATCGAGGTCGGCGTCGCCGGCGGGATGGAGTCGATGTCGAACGCGCCGTACCTGCTGAAGGGCGCCCGCTTCGGGTACCGGATGGGCGACGGGGAGGCGATCGACGCGATGATCAACGACGGTCTGCGGAACCCGTTCACCGGCAAGCTGATGGCGCTCGAGGCCAGCGAGGTCGCTCAGGAGCTGGAGATGACCAGGGCCGACATGGACCGCTGGGCGCTGCGCTCGCACGAGCGCGCTGTGCGCGCCACCGATGATGGCCGGTTGTCCGAGGAGATCACGCCGGTGACTTTGAACGGCCGTCGGGCCGAGACGGTGGTCGAGGTCGACGAGGCGCCGCGGCGCGACACCAGCCTCGAGGCGCTTGCCAAGCTGCCGCCGCTGTACATGGAGAACGGGACTCATACGGCCGGCAACTCCCCGGGCGTCAACGATGGCGCCGGCGCGCTCGTTCTGGCGAGTGACGAGTGGGCGCGGCGGAACGGCCGGACGCCGCTGGCGACGATTGTCGCGCAGGCGCAGATCGCCGACGATTTCGCCTACCTCGCGCGCACCCCCGCGAAGGCGGCGCTGAAGGCCTTGAAGCGGCTCGGGATCGACCCCCAGGACGTCGATCTGTGGGAGATCAACGAGGCGTTCGCGTCGGTCACGCTGAACTCGATTCGGATGCTCGAGATCGACCCCGAGCGGGTCAACTGGGGCGGTGGCGCGGTCGCGCTCGGTCACCCGATCGGCGCCTCCGGCGGCCGGATCCTCGGCACGCTGGTGCACGAGCTTCGCCGCCGGGGCGGCGGGCTCGGTTGCGCGGCGATCTGCTCGGGTGGGGGCCAGGGTGACGCTGTGATCGTCGAGGTGGACGGGCACCACGGCTGAGCGAGCGGGCAGCGCGGTGAGCGGCGGGCCTGGTCCCGGCGCCGTCGAGGTTCGGGCGGGCGAAGCCGCCGCCGCCCCGCGTGCGGCTGCGTTCTTCGACCTCGACAAGACGCTGATGCAGGGCTCGTCGGCCTTCCAGTTCGCGCGCGCGATCCGCGAGGCCGGCCTGATGAG
>Ga0123355_10021640_pt1 | contig 10294 bp, 5 predicted proteins | sample TergutEmb28metaG_3_FD_89872 | JGI IMG/M metagenome (GOLD analysis project Ga0123355, IMG submission 89872) | Embiratermes neotenicus P1 segment gut microbial communities from Petit-Saut dam, French Guiana - Emb289 P1 | ecosystem: Host-associated > Arthropoda: Insects > Digestive system > Gut ... | reverse complement strand
CGCAGCACCTATTTTGTCACCCACAGTGCAGACTTTGTCGGCTGTCACGTACCCTCTTATATTGAGCGCTATGACATGGCGACCGGCATCAAGCCCGGCGGCACATTTTTGATTAACTGCAACTGGGATATAGACGAACTCGGCAAACACCTGCCGGCGGCGCAGAAGAAATATATTGCGGAAAACAATATCAAGGTCTACACCTGTGATGCGGTACGTCTCGCCCAGGAGATCGGGCTGGGTAACCGCACGAATACGATCCTGCAAGCGGCGTTCTTCAAACTCAACCCGAGCCTGATCCCGGTAGACGAGGCTGTCAAATGTATGAAAGATGCCGCCGCCGAAACGTATGGCCGTAAAGGACAGTCTGTTGTCGAGAAAAACTACAAGGCAATCGATGCCGGTATCGCCAACGTCATTGAACTCCAAGTGCCGGATAGCTGGAAGAATCCGGAGCCGGACGCACCGAAAGCTAAAATCGAAGGGGACCGCAAAGACGTTGTGGACTTCGTTGAAAAGATCCTGTTCCCCGTCGCCGGAATCCGCGGTGACGATCTGCCAGTCTCTACTTTCGTACAGGACAGATACGCCACCTGCCCGCAGGGTACCTCCGCTTATGAGAAGCGCGGTATCGCGGTCAATGCGCCGGTCTGGATTCCGGAAAACTGTATCCAGTGTAACCAATGTGTGTATGTGTGTCCGCACTCCATCCTGCGCCCCTATGTGCTGAGCGAAGCCGATTTGAAGGCTGCGCCGGAGGGGTTCAAATCCCTGCCGCTGAACGGCAAAGGGACAGAGGGTATGCATTATACCCTCGGCGCGTCCGTGATGGACTGCATGGGCTCGCCCGGTTGCGGCTCCTGTGCCGTTGTATGCCCGGCCAAAGAGAAAGCGATCGTCATGACACCGCTGGCGGAGACCTCGGAAGAGCAGACATTCTACAACTACTGCGACAAGAAAGTCGCTGAGAAAGATCTGTCTGTCTACGGCCCGGCCTTCCAGCCGACAACGGTCAAAGGCTCTCAGTTCCTCCGCCCGCTGCTTGAGTTCCACGGCGCCTGTGCCGGCTGCGGCGAAACACCTTATGCAAAACTCGTTACCCAGCTCTTCGGTGAGCGGATGTATATCGTCAATTCCACGGGCTGTTCCTCCATCTGGGGCGGCACCTACGCGCAAACGCCGTACACAGTCAACGCGGACGGCCAAGGTCCGGCCTGGCTCAACTCTTTGTTTGAGGACACCGCCGAAGCAGGTCTCGGTGTCTTCTACGGTGCGCGCCAGCAGAGAGAGCGTGCGAAGATGGTAGCGGAGCAGATCGTTGCCGAGAAGACCGATGCCAAAGTAGCGCAGGCCGCTGCGGCATGGCTTGCAGCCTATGATGACGGCAAAGCGTCCAACGCAACGGGCATGGCCTTAGAGGCCGCGCTGAAAGCCGCTATCGATGGCGGAAACAGCAGCCGTCTCTTGGCCGACCTCTACCACGCCTCGAATCAGTTCATGAAACCCTCCACCTGGATGTTCGGCGGTGACGGTTGGGCCTATGACATTGGCTACGGCGGCCTTGACCACGTCATCGCTTCCGGTGAAGATGTGAACATGCTGGTCTTCGACACGGAAATCTACTCCAACACCGGCGGTCAAGCGTCCAAGGCGAGTCAGATCGGTCAGGTAGCGCAGTTCGCGGCGGCGGGCAAGCCCGTCCGTAAGAAAGACCTGGCTCAGATTGCCATGGCCTACGGCTATGTCTATGTGGCTCAGATTGCCATGGGTGCGGACTACAACCAGACCCTCAAGGCGATTCTGGAAGCCGAGGCCTACAAAGGCCCATCCATTGTTATTGCCTACAGTCCCTGCATCAGCCACGGCAACAAGCATGGCATGGGAGATGCGATCCCCACCACCAAACGTGCTGTTGAGTGCGGCTATTGGCATAACTTCCGCTTCAACCCGGATTTAGCGGCAGAAGGCAAGAACCCGCTGATTATCGACAGCAAGCCGCCCTCGAAACCTTATATCGACTTCCTCAAAGATGAGGTCCGCTACACATCTCTCGAACTCCGTTTCCCCGAACGTGCGAAGGAACTCTTCGCCCTGGGCGCAACGCAGGCGAAGGAGAAGTGGGAACTCCTCTGTGCGCAGAAGGAGATGTATGATAAGAAGTACGGAATAGAGAAGTAAGCCATCACGTTATCTCCCCCCGCCTACGGCGGAGGGAGATAAGAAAACCTTCCGTGCGTTTCTCCACATAACGCAACAGCGCCGCAAGCTGTGGCGTGACAGTTGGTAAGGTGAAAAAGATCGTTTTACAACGGGAGCATGGAACACCATGCTCCCGTTGTGGTAGAATGGAATATAGTCGGTGTAGCTGAAAAAGGGTAGATGAAATGCGCGGATTATTTGTGCAGATCAAGGATGACGGTGCAGGCTAGGAGCCTCCCCCGGTCAGCTTCGCTGACAGCCCCCTCAAAACGAGGGGCCCAAGTGGCCGCCGCACCCGAAGCCTCCCTCAATCGAGGGAGGTGGCCGTCGCACAGCGGCGGTTGGAGGGAGGCCCTTGACCGAAAGCTCCTCCAAGGAGAGGAATAAGGGCGAGTATACAAAAAACAGGAGGAACACATATTGAAATTAAATGCGTATCAATTAAAATGGATTGCTATTATCGCCATGGTTCTGAACCATATGGTGATTGCATGGTGGGCGATTATTCCAACAGGATTAGCGTTTCCGATGTTCGCGGTCGGTGGGTTCACGTTCCCGATCATGGCATTTTTTGTAGTGGAAGGCTATAAATATACGTCAAGCTTGAAGCGCTATGTTCTACGTGTTTTAATCGTTGGCGTCATCGCTTTGCCATTCCACTTTTTAACGCTTGGATTGGCACTTGCACCATCCTTAAATATTATGTTTACCATTGCGCTTAGCCTGGGCGTTCTTGCCATGTACGACAAAATAAAAAGCCGTGTGCTTTTTTGGGTTATTTTTATACTTTTCATCATCCCGGTTTCACTCGTATTCGAGTGGTCGTTTCCGGGCGTTACCATGGTATTGCTGTTTTACATCATAAAAAATGAAAAAGCGAGACGGATTCTGCCGCCAATCATTGCGGTTCTTCTTAGTGCTGCGACATCTCTGGTTTACCTTATCCCGGGGGTAGAAATGCCTGAAATGGAAGGCCTTATGGCAGACCCCATGTATGCCGCTGTAAGTGCAACATTTATCTTGGGTATGCTGTTTGTCCCTGTGTTACTGATGAGATTCAATGGCGAACGAGGCAAAAGGATGAAATGGCTGTTTTATGTAGTCTATCCGCTGCATTTGGCCGTACTTGCAATCGTTGCGCTGCTGCTTGGCCTTGTGGACTTTAGTATGTTTGGGATATGATGGCAGCGCACCTTGGATGAGCGAAAGAACGCACAAGCGCCGCAACCTGTGTATAAGGGTTGCGGCGCTGTTTTTACGTGATTGATTGTTTGATTTAGGATAGCAGCCCATTTATACTAGTTCCAAATAAAAAGTCTACAAGACTTTTTTTATATTGGAACTTAATTCAGACGTGTTTTGCACATAGTTTGTGCATAGAACGAGACTTCCTTTTGTGTTCTTCGCAAAAGGGTTAGTCGAGTCAATACTCTGGAGTAAAACTAGCCCGCAAGGCGGGTGTCTTCCCGATGTAAAATGTAGACGGTTCATCGGGAAATAGTATTAATCGCGTAGTTAGATTCCAGCGCGCCGCTCGTGCGTACGTGTTTCCCCCATCTATGGCGGGGGAGAGAACATAATGTAACGCGGTTTGTACCACATCGCCCTCCGCACCAATCACCCCGCAAATGAATAGAATACCTCACGGGCTCATATGCCCGCTATCCAGTTAAAGATGGAGATAATAACCAAATGAATAGATACAAAGCAGGCGAACACGAAAGAGACTGCGGCGGCCATGCACATCCCCAGCGGGAAGAGCGTTGCGTTACAGTCTGCGGCAAACCGGGGCCGCCCGGCCCACAGGGGCCAAAAGGTGAGCCGGGTTGTCACGGCAAAGATGGCCATCCGGGTCCGCGTGGTCCCATGGGGCCGCCCGGTAAACACGGCTGTCCCGGAGAAAAAGGCGAGCCGGGTCGCCCCGGCAAACCCGGATGCGACGGCAGACCAGGTCCGCCCGGACCGCGCGGCCCGCAAGGGTCCAAAGGCGAACCCGGTTGCGCAGGCCGCCCCGGCCACCCCGGGCCAAAAGGGGAACCCGGCAAAGACGGATGTCCCGGCCCGCGCGGCCCCAGAGGGATCCAAGGCGAGCCCGGTCGCCCCGGCAAGGACGGCTGTCACGGCGAGAAGGGTGAACCGGGCTGTCACGGCAAAGACGGCGCTCCCGGCCCCCGCGGCGCTGCGGGTCCGCCCGGCCCCCGCGGTTCCCAGGGGGAGAGAGGAAAACCTGGTTGTGATGGCCGCGACGGGCAGGACGGTTGTGATGGCCGTGACGGTGCCATCGACACCTATGCCTATCTCTTCACCAATCATGCGCTCTCAGAGGGCGCGGTAGACCTCGACTGTAAAGGCCCTGTGGCGGGGTATATCACGCCGCGCGGCAAAAAAGTCGTGCTGGAAGAGACCGCCGATTACGCTGTGTGGTTCGTTGTGGCCCCCCGTGAGGCGGATTGCGTGGAGCTGCGGCTCAATTGTAAACCCGTTCCTGGCGGCATCTATCCGGGCAATGGCATGGCCATCGTTCGCGCCCATGCCGGTGACGAACTGACCCTCTGTGTCACCGGTTGCGGTATCCCTAGCGCGGAGTGCGGCTGTCATGCGGTAACGGCATCTCTTTTGGTGTTAAAACTGGGCGACCGCTGTCACCACCACGAGCCAGAACACAGTAGAGAACCCTGCCATTGCGAAGAGAACGACGCGTACGAACAATACAGCGAAGGATTTGCTGTGTAGAGACGGCCCCTGGCCGTCGGCACAATTGAACAACGTCGGGTGGGATTGATTACCCCCGCCCCTATAAAGATGCCGCCCCCGTGCCGCTATGCGGTTTGTTGGGGCGGCGTTTCAAGTATGTTCTCTCCCACGCCTACAGCAGGGGAGAGAACATAGCTTTATCCCTGTCTTTGTCTGCCGGCCTGTTTTGGCGACCAGCCTGCCGTTTCCACAGCGCAATACGGTTATGTACGGTGCCATACCGCGCTACAAGTTATGCGGCACGATGTAGATATCATTTTTGCAAGGTACAACAGCATCGGAAGAGGAACAAAAGGCGACCGTCTGATCGCTTCCCCTGTGAGTTCATCTTCGTCATATTCGTGGCTGGTTTCGCTCTCGCTATCGTATTCGCCTGTGGGCTCACTCTCTATCTCTATTACGTCAAACTCTTCGCCGCCGACACGAGTAGCATAGCAAGAAGTGCCGCCACGATTTTGAGTGATTTTTTGCGTGCGCGCTTCCAGACAAGTATCGCACACATGCCGAAAAAAAACGGTTGCACGGGTGGTATGTCCACTAGGATGATCGTATCCGCTTGTTTCGATCAAAGTCAGTACATCCGGGCGTGGGATTGTGATGATGCGCTTCAGCACATAGCCAAGAGAAATCGCTGAAAACGTAACGAACACGATCGGAATACCAACTGGTTTGTGTGTTTTAGGTATGATTAATAATAGCTCCGAGATAGATAGACAAACAAACCACTGTTCCCAAAAACTGACAAAAATCATGATCTGGGTAAGCATCGGGGTTCTCCAAGAGACAATGTGACTGTAGACGTGTTCGTTCCATGTATCTAAGGTTCCATTTATGACATTTAGCGTTACGATGAAGAACAGCACAGCAGCTACTCCGCAAACGCCAATCAGCAATCCTTTTTTCATTCGCGTTAAAATATCCTTTTTTGCTCACCTTGTATTTTCTCTTGTGAGCAACAAGGTATCATTTTACACGATTATCTTACGAATTGGGATGATGTGAGCTTTGAAGACAGGCGGTTCGTAGTGGATGGACTCATTGCCAAGATTCAAGCTGCGAGTGAAAATGTCCGGATTGAATGGAAAGTTTAAGGCTATAGTGCCAGTTTATTAAAGGGGTGTTGTTGTACATTGTAGAACGATGTGGGCATCGCGCCCTACAAAATGCGCTGTCCCGGCGGTAAGTTGCCGCCGGGACGCACGTGCCGTATTCCTGTGGGCAACGCCGTTTGCCATTTCCTATCCTTTCCCGCCGACAAGAACTCAAAATCACCAGCGCAGAACGACCCAGTTTTTATGTAAACCAAGGTATACTGAAACAAAAAAACGGGTCCTATCGCCTGTACAGAGACAAGCCTTCGGGCTTGTTTTCCAACTGGGCGTATTTCTCGATAGGAAACTACGCCGACTATAAATTTGTCCCCCCCGGCCTATGGCGGGGGGAGGGGAGGGTGGACAAGAAATCCAACAACACGTTTGTCTACTGCCCATGTGGGATAATATTTGCACAAAAGTGTACAAATGTACGTCTTTATTAAGTCCCAATATAAAAAGAACAAGGCATCTTTTTATTTGGGACTAGTATTTAGAGGGGAATACCTATGGAAACCATCAGACAAAGCCTGCGCCGCATCAGCCACGACCTCAGCCTAAAGGGAGAAGTGGTTTTGGGCCGACCCGAGCTGCTCCGCGCTGCTGCGTGTCTCCTTCGCTTTCTCTTGGCCTTGGCGCTCAGTAGGGCGGAGGTGTTTGGAGGCTATACTCCCTTTGGCGTCGCCATTGTGGCGATATCCGGACCGGGTGCTGCGGGTGCGCTGGCTTTTGCCGGCGTGGTACTGGGGAGTTATCTGGGCGGTGATTTCTTTTTCGGGCTCAAATATGTGGCCATGGCTGTGTTGGTCTATGCCGCGAACTTTGTGTTCCGTGATCTGACTGCCTATAAAAAACTCTGGTTCAAACCGACAGTGGCCGCGTGTATGGCTGCAATCACCGGTTTTGTCTATGCCCAAGACGCAGGATTCGGCGTTACGGCGGTCATCTTCTACATCACGGAGACCGTGCTCATTGGTGGTGGCGCATACTTCTTCCAGATTGCTCTCTCCGACTACAGCGAGGCGGGCATGGAGGAGGAGATGGGGCTGAAACGCACCGTCAGTGTGCTTATCCTTGTGGGAGCTTGCCTGATTGCCTTGTCTGGGGTTACCGGCCCTGCCGGAGTTTCTGTCGGGCGGCTTGTAGCCGTATTGTTGCTCATGTCTACCGCCTATAAATACGGTGTTGGGTCCGGGAGCACCGTCGGTGCGGCGCTGGGGATTGCGATGGACGCGGGCATGAGCGGCACGCCCTTTTTCTCCATGGCCTACGCATTTTCCGGCTTGCTCTCCGGCCTGTTTGGGCACCACGGCAAGTTGATGTTCACAGTCAGCTTCGTACTCGCAAACGCCGTGGCCGTCCTCTGGACTTGGGGGTCGCCCGTCCATGTCGCAGCGGTGTACGAGGTGTTTTTGGTCTCCATGGCGTTTTTGCTTCTGCCCCGCAGCCTGATTGGAAAGTGCGCCATTGATCTCGGCGAGGAGGCGATAGAGCACTCCGGTGGGCGAATCCGTGCGCTGGCGCAGGGCAGAGTAGAACGGTTGGCCGGTGCGTTTCAGGCTCTCTACGAACTGGTGAAGCCGCTCCCTGTCCAGTGGAAAAACGACAGCGACATCGCCACCGTATTTGATCGAGTTGCCGAGAGCTGTTGCAGGAAATGCACCAAATCGATCACCTGCTGGCAGTTGGACTACGAGGTTACGCTGGACGCAATGAACAATGCGACGGGGCCCATGCTGGCGCGCGGCACCTTGGAGGCGGCAGACTTCCCCCGGCATTTTCGAGAGAGTTGCAAGCATCTGGAACGGTACATCGACTTGGTCAACTTTGAGTTGAAAGCTCTGACTTTGCGGCGGCAACAGCAGGCCCGTCTCGGCGAGAGCCGGGCAGCTCTGGCCACTCAATACGCCGACATCGGTACGATCTTGTCTGATCTCGCAGGTGCGCTGGATCGAGAATCTACCCCGGAGTCCGTCAGAGAACGCAGACTTCGCCGCTTTCTAAAAAGCTTGGACATTGAGGCGAAAACGACGGTTTTTCGAGACGCGCTGGGACGGCTCCACGCCGAGATCAAAGGCAAGGACCTGCTGACCTTACTGAAAGACGCCCAAGCGCTGGAGAAGCTTTCCGCCGTTCTGGGCATCCGCCTCTGCGAGAGGCATACGGAGATGCCGCTCCACCTCCGAGACCGCATTGCCGTCATGGAGGCTGAGCCGTTTGCGGCGGCGATGGGGATCGCTTCTGTGCGCCGCCGCGGTCAGGCGGTCAGCGGGGATCGCAGTACATATTTCAAAACCGATGACGGTACGCTCTGTGTCATCCTCTGCGACGGCATGGGCACAGGGACTGGTGCCGCCCGAGAGAGCGGCCAGCTCAGCGATCTGTTAAAGCAGTTCCTACAGGCGGGCCTGGATCCCGCTGTGGCCATGAAGCTCACAAACGGCGCATTCCAGGTGAAAAACGGTGGCTTTACCGGCTGTGCCTCAGTGGACCTGCTCAGTCTAAATCTCTTCACCGGAGAGGCCAGGTTACTCAAATACGGTGCCGCCCCAAGCTATATCAAGCGTGGCCGCAGTGTGAAAGCCATCCGAGGCGATAGCCTGGCGGCGGGACTTGGAAGCGGCAAACAGGCCGCCCCGGATCAGGTAAATCTACGCCTAGAGCCGGGTAGTTTCGCCGTGTTGGTGTCAGACGGGATATCTCAAGAGAAAAATGACAAATGGCTCCGCACCCTGCTCATCGATTACACTGGCACCGAGCCCAAAGAGCTGGCCCGAGAAATCGCAGAGGCCGCCATAGAGCGAAGCGGCCACGAGGATGACAAAACCGTCTTGGCGGTATTTATAGAAGAACGCAAATAGAGGGGCGCACACTGTGCGCCCCCGCCAGAGGACTCCCCCTGTCGCCTGCGGGCGACGTCCCCCTCGCAAACAAGGGGACAAGGCTTTTTTGGGCTTTTTGCCTCCCTCATGTATGAGGGAGGTGCCGCCGTAGATGGTCGGAGGGAGTGCAACATAGTAAATGCAGAGAACCTGAGGTACACACCGTGTGCCCCTCACACGCCAGAGTCTATCCCTCATATCTAAGCGCCTCAATCGGCCGTTTTTTCGCCGCCTGATTTGCGGGATACAGCCCGAATATCAGGCCGATAAACACGGAGAAAGCCACCGATACCAGTACAACGCCCGGCGAGAGGTTGAAGTTCATCATATCCCCCACCAAGGCCGAGGCAATTTGTAAGATGCCCCAAGAGACGGCGACACCGAGCAGACAACCGATCAGACAGAGGACCAGGGCTTCGATCAAAAACTGGAACATGATGCTCCACCGCCCGGCACCGATGGCTTTTCGGACGCCGATTTCTTTCGTCCGTTCTGTGACGGATACCAGCATGATGTTCATGATGCCGATCCCGCCCACTAAGAGGCTGATGGCGGCGACCCCGCCTAAGAGGTTCGCCAAAAGGCCGGTGATCTCGTCCATGGCTTCGGCCATGAGCGCCTGATTGAACAGACCGAAGGCGTCCGGGTTACGGCGGAACCGTTCTAGGAGCATCTCCTCCATGGCGGCCTCTGCCGCGGTCATATCTGTATCGGCGGCGGAAACCAACATGGTGGTCACCGCGCTGGACAGTCCCTCCATGCGGACCGCCGTGGTATAGGGGATGTAGATCGTATATCCGGGCATCAGCAGGTTCGTCAGGGTCTCCTGATCCTCCACGACACCGACAATCAAGAATGGCCGGCCGCCCAGAGAGAGCGTGGCGCCGATGACTTCCGTTGTGCCGTAGAGCTCCTCGGCCGCCTGTTCGGCGATGACTGCCACATGGGTGTTATTCTCCACGTCCGCCGTACGAAGAAAGCGGCCCTGTGTCAGCGTCAGGCCGGAGATGCCGTAGTAGCTGGGCGTGGTGCCGGAGATCGTGGCCCGCCCGCTCTCGTGGCCGTGCCGCGCAGTCGTGCTGACTTGCCCCACGGGTGCGACCGCGCCGATGTCTTCGTGGAGCGTAAAGGCGGATAGTTCATCCAGCCGCAGGGGGCGGCCGCCGTCATCGAGGATAGAGACACGGATTAAATCCGTGCCGAGCCCCTCTACCTGTTCTGTCACCGCATCTCCCGCACTGGTGACGAGGGAGACCAGCACCACAAGGGCCAGAACGCCCACAACGATGCCGAGCATGGTCAGAAAGGCCCGCATCCGGTTGGCCACAATAGCCTTGAGGGCCATCTTTACGCATTGCCATATCATCT
>Ga0123355_10021639_pt1 | contig 10294 bp, 4 predicted proteins | sample TergutEmb28metaG_3_FD_89872 | JGI IMG/M metagenome (GOLD analysis project Ga0123355, IMG submission 89872) | Embiratermes neotenicus P1 segment gut microbial communities from Petit-Saut dam, French Guiana - Emb289 P1 | ecosystem: Host-associated > Arthropoda: Insects > Digestive system > Gut ... | reverse complement strand
AGAATGAAACCAGCTAATATTTCTGTCAGAATGGCGTGAATTTCCTTCGGCGCCTTGCCTTGCTGGAAAAAAAAAAAAAAAACTTATTGACAGCTCGCGTCTCGATTTGGTTGAAATCGTGCGCGTCCCTGACATGTTTCCGAGCTTATTTCCTTCCTGGTCGGGCTAAGGACTTATCGGCACCCCGATATTCAGGATGTATATATTTTAATTCTCGACCTTGCTTTCCCAAGTATTTGATATTTACATCAGTCCTCCACAGTTTCCCGTGTACAAGATATGATCATCGCCATGTTGTTGCATATGAGCCTTATCACTGACGCCACTACTCTTCTGTGATTGTCAGTAAAGGTGTCTTTGACTCGGCCATATGTAGGACTCTGACTTAGAGTAATTTCTGCCACACAGTCTGAACTTTCTTTATACATTGATTCCTACTTTCATGTCGTCTTCACCTTTCAAGATCATTTCTGGTAAACGAATTCCCTGAAATTGTAATATGAGATTTAAACGCCGTAGAAATCGTTTTCTGTGCTGCATTTTATATCTCATTCTTCGCCAGTTGTACTCCGTTGTTTCAGTTAGGTCTTCGAAACTACAACCTGAAATTGCAACACTGTTAAAGAGCTTAGATAACGGAAGATAAACCTTGAACTGCTGTTTACGGGTAAACGTAAAGAATTTGGGTTTTCTTTCATTTGCATGTGGCGTGGTGCATTACGAAATTAGGTCTCAATTCCGATTTTCATTTGTTGCCATAATTCTAAACGTCAAATCGCCTAACTAATCTATTCAGATTATAATTCCTCTGACTTCCTATAGGTAGGCAGGGATTTAAACTTTCAAAATTCCCCTGGGACTTTCAAAATCAGTACTTCAGATTTCTTGTGTTTCACTCTAGTCCCTTCAGGTAAATATGATAATCCCTCAAAATATGACACAATTGCTTCCTTCGAAATGCTTTTCAATTCAGTATTTAATACCAATTTAACCTTTGGAACTATGTAGTTTTGCTAACGAGAGCATTGATACATAAATCACAGACAAAAGGACAATCAAAATACTTCTAGTTTCAAAATTTTCAAACGGATAATACAGGATGGTGTAAGTGTACTTGAAACGAACTACTCCAAGAAAAGAGCTTGACCAAAGAGCTTGGTCTTCACATTTAGAGGGAGTAGGTACGTCAAAACACAACTGTCTTTGTATCTGTTTTATTAGGCTGACGACATGTTTCGGCCACTGTGGGTTACTTAGGTCACAAAAATGTATACTGATCTTCGTATCTGATTTACTAATTAGTTTGCTTAAATCACGTCATTAACATATTTACATTGTACTGCTATGTGAAATATACTTATTTTAGTCTGCGATAATTGTTTTTATTTCGGATTATTAATTGTTGCAGAAATTAGCACTGTATTACTCATTTAAAATATTAATGTATATTAAAATCAAAAGTTTAAAATTTATTTTTCGGCTTCCTGAAAGTAACATCGTGGATGCTTGAAACAGCGACAATGACATTCTATAGTCAATATTGATTATCGTAGAAATGCAGACTTCTGTACCTTTGACTACATGTTAGGTAACCGCAGTAAGTAGAACTTCTGGTGTGTCCACAAATTAAAAACTCCTTCTTTCCAGGACTTACACTTTGAAATGTCTAATGAGTAAATTTTGCTACGTCGCCAGAACAGTAGTGTAATAAACTGAGCTGTGAATTTTTGAATAAGTCAATCAATGGTAATTTAAATCTCTTCGCGTTATAAAATGTAAGTTGCGAATTAAATAGTATTGTTCCTCAGATAGTGGAAACTGTGTGTTATAATTTAAACAACTAAGGAATATCGGGAGGAATAGAGACTTCTTTCTCGCTACCACATCCATACCAGTTTTGGGGCCTAACCAAAGGCCTATTCTGGGGTATGCGTTAGTAGTCGGACTCTTCCTTTACACGTACCTAAATTTTTAAGAGTTCCATCATAAAATAAAATAATAATTTTCTGTAAATATTTATGAAAGGCAATGCGCTTTACCGAAACTTCGGTAATTATTTACCATATGAAACGACGTAACGAACCAGACGACTTGCGTAATCCCCGGCACTACTGTAAGCACCTCAAAACTCACAAATGTTTATGTACTTTCACATGGTATGGGGACGCTCCTGGAATTTTAATTAGTTCAGACACATCCAAGTCCTCGTACAGATGATGAATCCCTGGCCTTATCAACAACGTTGTCGCCCGAAACGACATTATATTCTCTTCTAAGTTGTGTTATGAAATATTTTGAAATAAGTGAGCAAAATATTAAGCCATAAAACGCTAACGTCGCACTCGGGCGACAAGCGCAATATAGAGGTCCAGTTTTCAAACTTGAATCCCCAGACAGGCCAATCCGATGTTCTGGCAGGTTTTCTCAGTCCCTCCCGTAATTACTTAGACAGTGCGTCAAATCAGTCCAAGATAATTTCCTACCACTTATTTTTGTTTAATTATTCTTCAAATGCGGATACGATTTAACGCTCCGTAGAGCCTGAGCTAATCACTGCCTTCGTAAACCAACTTTAAATTAAAAACTTCCTGTCAAAATGCGTCATAACGTAGGTGTTTTGAATTAAAACATATAAATTAATACTGATCCTCAAGAATTTGTTACCTTTGTACCAATAAATTAATAAAATTTTATGAAATTCCATTGAAATATAGAGACCTATAATGTAACAGGTAATCAAGTTTTACCGTGATGTGGGACGCGCTGAGAGCAATTTAAGCCTTCCTTTCAGTGGAAATAATAAAACCCAATTTATTGTGACGTCGAGGTTAAAAGATAGAACATAAAAATATACAATAATATACAATATAATATAATATACAATACAATATAATATACAATATTCTCTATTCTCTGGTAGTCACCAGACTAGCAAATATTTCTTCTAATGTCGTTTTGTCTTGAACGCCAAGGACGCAACCTAACCTGCTACACTTTACTTTGCGCCATAAAGGAGAGGCGCCAAGAAATTTTCCTCCCCCAGTGTAACTCTGCTGCCACTCTTTGTGCTTTTCTGGACCGTACAGAAGTGTGTGAAAAACATAACCGTAAACTACAGAATTGCGTGTGAGGCTTGACCATTCAACATATCTTGATTTTTATCGAAACTTTCTATATACGTACTTTCGAATAATCTGCAAATAATTATAACCAAAATTTCTCATTACAAAATTAAAATTAAACAAATTGTTACAGTCTTAATGTTTGAATACTTATTTACACAGACAAAAATATTCATACTCCCAGGTCTAATGGAAAGGTCATTTATAATTGAAGACATTCAAGTGATATTCTTTTGAAATAAAGTTGGGAAATTAAATTTTGCAGGTATTATTGAGACAATATATTAGATATTTTCTTTAAAAGCGTCGGTTTCAGCACTACTATTTCATCAAAATCATAAACATTCTCAAACCCAAATCACACTTCGCTTCTGAAATAAGATACATCTCCTTTATTAGTGTAGGTGTATGCCTTCACTCGTGAATATTGACCTGCTACTGTAAGTAATGTTGAATTTATTGTGGTATAAATACTTTTCTGTTGTTTATTATCTATGAAAATAAAATTGAAAGACCCTATTTTTCGCGTTACAATTATTGCACAAGATCGAAAAGGAACCATTTAAACTTTATAAGCCGTAACTTTCAATTATTCATCTTACAAGTTAGAATTGTGAATGTATTTTACCTTTAATAAATATAGGGTTTTAAGCACAACAGTGAGGTAAGGAAGTATAGTTATGTAGTACGTAAAAAGACGGAGTCGTTAAAGAAATTACAGAAAAAGCAGAAAGAGAAAGCAGAACGGGGGGTTTTTTTTTTACAAACAGTCTACGAACATTTTTCTCCGTTCCTTGTACTTAGGACACTGAACAAACAAAATTCACAAACGTTTCTTAGATATGTATGTTGCAGTATCACAGTTACCATTCCTACACGTTTCGTTCCTCAAGGGACCATCATCAGGGAATCAAACCTTAGTAATAGAGCATAAAAACAAATTATATTAATAACTGTCCAACGAGATGCAACACAAAGCAGTCTATTTATTATTCTGCAAGTTCACTCCACATGTTTCGGGTGTCAACCACACACATCATCAGGAGTACATAAAACTGTAACTACAGCTTCCGATACTGGTCATATTTTTTGTGCAGCTACCCCCCTGTAACGTGGCCAAGCTTGGCCACGTTGGAGGTGACCGTCTGGTCATCTACACAGAGTGACATAAACCAGATGTCGCATTGATACAATAATTCTCCTGGTGATGGGCACATGGCTGCCCGAAACATGTAGAGAATAGAAATAAACATACAAGAAAAAATTATGCGTCAAGTTGGTTATTTACAAGGATAATACCTAGATGCACGGTCAACAAAACATAAAATTCTCCATTGATACATTAAGCAATTGCTCAAGTAAAGTTAGCTATGACCCAGATTTTACTTCTGTTTGATACATTAGTGTGAACGATATTTTAAATTATCTAACAAAGTTCCTCCCTGCCTCAAAATGCCGAACAGAAGTCAGAAGTCGAGTTACACGCTTAGCACTCGCGCGTTGTGTTTTGTTATTCTTTTTGACGTGTGGAGGAACGTCGAAGCCGGGAAGTTAGTACTCAAACTTCGTGGTCGGAAGGTCTCGGTCTTACGTCTAGAATGTCATTCTGTCTAATATTTTAGTGGAAGCACTCAGTTACTTCAATATTCTAATTAAAATAGGCCACCTTATCTAACTCCCACTTACTCCATGATTTATTATTAGGTAATCATCCAGTAATTTTATTAGGACAATCGAATCAAGGAGAAGAAGAGGGCGGAACATGTAGCACATATTGGAGAAAAGAACAGTAAGTAAAGGGTTTTATTAAGGCAACCTAAATTAAGTAGACACGTAGAAGACCTAGGCTTAGATGGGAAGATAATATTAAAATGTGTGTGTGAAAAATAAGATAGGAAGCCGTGAACTGAGTGTTTCTAATTCGGAATAGAACGAATTTGCGGTGTCTTTTGCACACAACAATAAAACTTCGGGTTTATGAAATGTGGGTAATTTCTTAATTAGATGAGAAAATACTAGCTTTTCAAGAAGGACTCTGCTTCACTCTTATTTTGTATGATTTTATTGGATTACATATTTCAACCCCGCGTAATTTGTGCTGTTGAAAGCATCAATAAAGAAAGCAACATTCAGGACATTAGATGACAATGAAACTTCCAATCCCAAAATCGCCATGGGCGTAGTATCTATAATTTAAAATAAGTTTAACGTTCTTTATTATCAGGTCTCTTATGTGTTAATGGCATTTACCTGTAGGTGTATTAATTCTTATTTTCTATATTGGTGACTCTGTATATATAAAAATTGTGACTGCTTATTTTACCCGACTGTCAGAGAGAGAGAGAGAGAGAGAGAGAGAGAGAGGAGAGAGAGAGAGACAAAATACCGTTGTTAATAAAGTTGACTGTTGCTTTTCAGGTTCGTGAATCAAAATTTAGAGAACTCTTATATATATATATATATATATATATATATATATATACTCAAAATACACAAAAATCGCCCTATAAAAAAGGGTAGCCTACCCTTAGGTTTTACACTTAGTGGATTACATCCGGTTGAAAGTTAGTCTGAATGACCATTACACCATTTCTAAATTCTGTCGTCATATTTACTACAAATTAACTTTTCTTTTATGTTACTTATTAAATTGCAGAATGATTATTTTCTCTACTTTCAATGTAATCCGACTGTACTTTTGTACCTCTTATTCTGTCATTTCGATGGCAGTGGTATTGGTAAAGTCAGTTCTTACTCAAGTCACGTCTGAAACAAATTAAGGCCTAGAAAACAAGGGTGGCAGTAATTTTTACAAGCGATGCATACAAATTGCACAGTTTGTAAACCTTCAGCTGAACACGCGGAAAGAACCGCAGCAGTATCGATAAACTGTAGGGACCTGCTGATAAAAGAATAATCTGGTAAGAAGTATTCTTGGAAAATCTACTTCTAGCAAACTTGAACGTAGTTGATACTTCCCTCCATTTTAAACAAATGCATAATATCTGTACATCTCTGTAGAGATATCTTCTTAGTTGCCTTAAAAAGAATTATGTATGTCTATGTGTGTATAGTTCAAATTAACTAATCAGTGTCTCAGTGCTATCTGGTGCCACTAGCTCTCTGAACTAGGATTTCTTCCTTGTTATTCAAACTCATGTTTTTGTGATATTCCTCCATTCCTCTAGGTAAATAGCGAGAAATTACTCAAAATATATCGTAATTACTTCCTTCGACGTCCATTTTAATGCATTATTTATTCAACACCTTGCCATTCAACTGCGTATTCTAGGTTTTTGACTACTTCATGAAACGAACCATAAATAGGCAAATCTGACATTTACGTGTGAGCTTTCAATGTCACGCACATTTCCCATCGTAACATTATTCGCGAAGAATTCACCGCGGTTTAGCGTCCGTCCTCTGTATATCCATGAGCTGCCCGCTCGATAAAGCTCTAACGCTGAAAGACATGACAGCCTCCCGTAAGTTCCCAACACCCACAGCTTCAGTTCGATTCCCCTGACAAGAGAGTTTGCTTTGTGCGGGATCTGGCCGCCGGAAGGGGAGGGGAGGGGAGGGACAGCTTGGCATGCAAAACGTGACGGAGACGAAGTACCGCACTAGGGATTTCATTTCACAAACTCCTTCGTGTGACGGTCACCTGTTGTCACTGTTATTGGCCGGAGCCAGCAGTCCTTTACTGGTATTGGCAGGTTCAATCCAGTGTCTTATATTACGTCGCCCTATAAAATACGATGGAGCAAACAGAATTTTCAGCTTGAAATGAATATAAAGATTTGGTTCTCGAACATTATAAGTTAGTAGAGCTCCACTCCTTCCATGTCGAGTTCTAAAGGCGGCATTTCGTATGAAACACATTACGCTACTCTGAACCACATTCTGTATGTTTGGCTGTCCTTCTGTACTGATTACACAAATTAAATACGGACAATATAAAGGCAATGTTACCCCAAAAGTAACAAACAAAGGAATGGAAGCCAAACGTGTTTTTACAGGTTCCACAGGCCTAATCAATTTTTGTGACCTACACTGAAGAGTTGACGTAACTTCACTGAGGATTTCGTAAGAAGCCTGGCATGTCTCATGTCTTTTCCCATAGTTCTGCCTTCTCACATTTGATCAACAGGGGCGTGTACATAGCCGCACAGCTCCTCAACATCACATAGTCTGCCTTACGACAGATCCACAACCCTTTCAAACGGAGATATCCACAACGTACGATCTAGTGCGTCCTCTTTCAATTTCCAGTAATTTCTTCTTTTTTACAGTCATCTATTAGTCGCTTAAGGCTCCTTCCTTGCCATTCTGTCCTTTCGATCCTCCCTTCTATACTTCCTTGAATAACGTCTTTTAGAATGTATTTCTTACACGAGATGTGACTAATCCAGTTAGTGTTTCTTCGTTTTATTACATGTGGGATCTTCTTTTCTCCTTGCCCCATTGTAATTCTTCTCCATTTTTCACATGATCGGTCCGACTGATCTTCTACGTCCTTCTCCGCACCACATTCCAGACCTATCAAGTAATTCATGATCTACTTTCAGAAGTGTTCTAAATGGGTCATTTCTTAAGTTTATGTCTTAAATGCAATTCCAATTTGTTTGTGAAAAATTTGTTCCTCTTTTTAATGCTGTTTTTGTCATTGCTATGCTGGATTTAATTTCAATTGTACTTCTTGCATCATTTCTTATCAAGCTACCAAATAGTTGAAATATTCCACATTCCCCAGTTACTGTAAACTTATCAAAACTTGTACTGTTGATGTTTGTCTTGAGATCCTTATCCCTTTGACGCCTAACGACTCCTATAGTGGTCGTACCGAACCGCTAACCTCTAAACGTTGCATTTTATATATTTATTCAACAAATATAGGTACTGAATATTTTAAACATATTATATACTCTCTGTTTTTTTTTTCTCTTCAAAATGCAGTTTATTTCATAATTCTAACATATTTGGTTCCTGTTTTATTCACATTTTATATACAGTGTGTGCTAAAATTTCAAGAATAATTCCGGCGCCAAAAGGTTATTACTTTAGCCTCTTCCACATTCACTTCCATTACACTGAGACTTCCAAATCAATTAGTCTATTAACCCGTTTATTCCTTGGCCGTTAGCCCAAGGTCATATGAATATTTCACATTTCGAATTACTTGTCCTTCCGTTCTGAATTCTCCAAACCCTTTAAAAGCTTTCTTGGTAAATTATTCAGTATATACGCCGAACAAAGTCGGTGACAAACATCACACTTTTCTAACTCCTCTTCTAATCTTGTTGACATGCTTGGACTGCGAACAACAGCCCTTAAAATTTCATTCGGTATAGCTTCAGTGTTTGGTCTTTTAGCGAAGCTTGTCGATTTAGAAGTGCAAACAGTATTGTTGAAAAATCTATTACCAATTATGGGTTGAGATTTTTACTAGTGGTTTTCTACCAGCTCAGTAAGATATCCCTTTTCCACCGAAGCCGCAGATTTCAATTCGTAATACCAGAGCACATACTGAGCTTGCTTTAAACTCCATTTTCACAAATCCTCTGTTAGCGGTAGTAGTGGCGCAGTTCTTGTAGCTGAATTTCAAACGTTAAACACATTCTGTAACTGAATAAGTACAGTTTTCCTTTCTATGCTCTACATTCAGTGATTACGATTAGGCCCATATTAAAATCGTCTACATTCAATGTGTTTATGGTTCGTTTAGGGACGGCAAAACATAATGCAAGATGGCCACTGGCAGGCAGTACCACAACACGGGACAGGTTTAGGGTCGAGCGGAAAGTATGAGGAAGGCTATTGGAGTTTCAACCGGACACCCAAGAGCTAAAATTCACGTCTCCAAGCAGTAAAATTGTTGTGAAAAAGATAGGTTCATTGTACACAAGAATTTGCAATATACATGGATTTTATTAGTAACGGAGTTCACAAGTAGATATAGTCAAACTGTTCTGTGTGTTCTGTAGGATTTCTCTCGCTTTATAATAGTAAGAAGGAATTGGACAGGGATTCCAAAAGCCACCATGGTCGAGAAAATTCCCAAAGTCATCCATGCACTCTTTTAACCCTTTGACGCCTAATGACCACTATAGTGGTCGTACCGCACCGCTAACCTCTAAACGTTGCATTTTATATATTTATTCAACAAATACAGGTACTGAATATTTTAAACATGATATAAACTCTCCGTTTTTCTCTCTTCAAAATGCAGTTTGTTTCATAATTCTAACATATTTGGTTCCTGTTTTATTCACATTTTATATACAGAATGTGCTAAAATTTAAAAAAAAAATAATTCCGGCGCCAAAAGGTTAACATAGTGTCAAATCTTTGGGTCGATGTGCGTTATACAGTTTTGGCTGAGCACATTCATTCCTTATTTTGTCATAGCGGGTGACCGAGGTGCGAACTTGGCTCACAGCAAGCCGAATGCTAATTTCATTTAAACTTCGCGGTGGTTCGAGCAGAAAGTACTACATAAAAGTAATCCTTTCAGAGCGAAAATTACTGAGTGTTTGTCGTGCTTCCGGCACGTTGCATAGAATGATGCATTACACAATAACACAAGCACAACATACCCTCCTTACGACTTACCTGCAATTAAAAGGTGTAAATGCTGAATGCGAAAATCTTTCTTTCAGAAATTTTGTCAGAAATCTTTGGTATACGAAAGGTAAACTACATGTGTTCTGGTATATAGGCGTGCTAAGTTACTTTACTTTTACGATGCTACCAACTTCACGTGTTAAACTTTAAGTGACATAGCAATTGTGAAGTTTATCACTAACATTCCACTAAGACGATTCTACTAAACTCTGCCTGTGGTTAAAACATTCCACGCATTTGTCCTTCACGCTGAAGGGATAGGATTGCAGAGTTGAAAGGTGAGGTCAGTTGCCACAGGCGTTTGGACTTCAGATATTCTTAAAGATTTCCGTCTTTTAAAGTGGACGAAAGTGACATCATACAAACCGTTATTGATGTTTGGCTGTCGGTAGGATTTTGTCACATTCGTCAGCGATACGGATTACTGTATCTTATGTTTATGGGGCCGTGCATCATCTTGATAGTTGAGTAAAGAGAAAACCAACTTGATGCCACTTATTTTATTATTTTATTCAATGTTCATTCAATGCTCAACATGTTTCGGCCGT
>Ga0123355_10021638_pt1 | contig 10294 bp, 5 predicted proteins | sample TergutEmb28metaG_3_FD_89872 | JGI IMG/M metagenome (GOLD analysis project Ga0123355, IMG submission 89872) | Embiratermes neotenicus P1 segment gut microbial communities from Petit-Saut dam, French Guiana - Emb289 P1 | ecosystem: Host-associated > Arthropoda: Insects > Digestive system > Gut ... | reverse complement strand
CGTGCAAATGGCGTGATATACAAGGAACCGCCGACGCAGCATACTCGAAGAAAGTCTGCAAGGAGGCGGTGACGCAGTAGATTGCGCCATTTGTGCGCTAATTGCGCATCAGCTTATTGACCGCAGGTTCTAAGTGAACAAAGCCAAATGGTACTCATGTACCACAAGGGTGCTGAAGATAGATTGTAGGAGGAACAATATGAGTAAACTATTTATTTGCCTAGCGGTTGTAAGTCTTTGCTTACTACTTGCCGCATGCGGAACCACCGAACCAGACTATCAACCGGAACCAGACATAACCTACACCGCCGCAGAAGAACCGGAAGCCCCACCCCCTGCAACAACCCCAACCCCATCACCCACGCCACCCCCAGCAGCACCGCCGATTCCCGGCATTTTGGCGGGCGCAGAGGAAGATCTCTACTTTTCCCAAATTCCCATACCGCCGCAACCTCTTGACCTATCCATTACCCGCCGCGTAATATCTGCCGGGCGCGACATGTCCGCAGTAATAACAGAGGACGGAAGCGCGTGGGCATGGGGTGGATTTCGTTCAGCCAATTGGTTTGACCAAGCCGAACTAATAATTCAGGGGCATGAAGCAGGGACGATATTTGTGACTCTTATGGGCGATACTGATGCCAATACCGGATATACTCAATTTATGCCTTTTATACCCGACGGCACAATTTGGTACGACGGCTATGTTCATCTTGGACGTTATGGGTATCCGGGTTCTCGCTACAACATACTTGATCTTCACCTGTTTCGTCTGGATGGCACTGGGATGGGCCTCGCCGGCTTTAACCAGCTCCATGCAGAGCAGACAGTATATCGCCTAACCCCAAGGCATGTGGCAGACGGTATCGCGTCTGTTACGGCTCATTCCCGTGGACAACTTTTGTATACTATTAGCGAAAATGGTGTACTTGAGGTACCAGGAATACTGACGCAGCCCGATGGCAGGCGGTATCCTTCGCCGAATACATTCATAGAGAATGTTGTGGATGTTTCAGCTGCTTTTCACCGATACGGAAGCATTTTCTTAGCCGAAGGCATGGTGCTTTCCGATGGCAGTTTTGAATTTTTTGAGCTGGATGCAAACATGCGCAGGCATGGCATTATTAGCAGACCTTTTGATGAATATGTAACCGCCATAGCCCATGGAATGTACCATATGTTGTTATTGGCATATGACGGAACACTTTGGGGCATGGGCACCGGTGAAGCCGCAGGCGTATTGTTTCATGCTCCCGAGTCGCCGCCCGTGTTTGTGATGGATAACGTAGCCTATATTTGTGCAAGGTTTACCCACAGCATGGCGTTAACAAAAGACGGCAGGCTGTATGCATGGGGCAGTAACATAAGTACTCAAATTGGCGACGGAAGCAGGCAAGCGCGGCCTACACCTGTGTTTATAATGGATAATATCGTCGCAATATCTGCCGGAGGCGCGCACAGCATGGCCATAGACGCAGACGGCGTATTGTGGGGCTGGGGTAGCAATACTAACGGGCAGGTTGGCAACCGCTCTTTGCCACAACATACAACCCCCGTGCAAGTTATGGAAGATGTTGTGGCCGTATCTGCCGGGTATGCCCATACCATTGCGGTAACAAGCGATGGTACGCTATGGGCCTGGGGGGCCAATACCAATGGGCAATTAGGCGATGGCACGCAAAATGACAGTCCTGTACCTATACAGATTAAAACAGGGGTTATGATACCGTAGTGGTTCAAAGCCCGCCATTGCGAGGCGGGCTTTAGCACAACGAAGCAATCCATGCGTCGCCGCTTGAGGCGTAAGATAGTAGTGGTTTACGCATGGATAAATATTTTCCTCATGCGTGAGCCTACACCAGATTACTTCGTCGGGAAAACACCTCCTCGCAATGACGGACGGGGCACAACCCACGTTATCCCAGGCTTAGCCTGGGATCCCTCAGGTCTGACACCCGTCCCGCTTCGCTCACTATCCCAGTTGGTGACTGTGAGTCACCAACTGACCGATCATTCCCATATACGATTAGCCCCAAAAACAAACATCAGGAGGCGTACTATGAAAAAATTACTTATTTGCGTAGCGGTTGCAGGACTTGTATTACTTGTCTCCGCATGCGGAACCACCGAACCGGACTATCAACCGGAACCAGACATAACCTATCCCGCCGCAGAAGAACCGGAAGCCCCACCCCCTGCAACAACCCCAACCCCATCACCCACGCCACCCCCAGCAGCACCGCCGGTTCCCGGTATTTTGGCGGGCGCAGAGGAAGACCTCTACTTTTCCCAAATTCCCATACCGCCGCAACCTCTTGAGCTATCCATTACCCGCCGCACAATATCTGCCGGGCGGGATATGTCCGCTGTAATTTTAGATGACGGCAGTGCATGGGCATGGGGCGGATTTTGGGAGCCCAGTAGGTTTAACTTTGCCGAATATATATTGCGCAGACATGAAGCAGGAACGGTATCCATTTATTTTGTAGGCAGCGGCGGATATACCGAAGAGTTTATTCCAACCGGAGAAATTGTCACTTCAGTCGAAGTTGTTGGCCTACGCCGTTATCAAGGGCGACCCAATTACTTTTACCCTCTAAATCAGCTGTATATATTTGACCAAGACAGAAACGAAATATCTTTTGCCGACTTTACTATAACTTATGCAGAGCAGAATGCGTTTTTGCTTAGCCCCAGCCATGTGGCAGATAACATCGCATCTGTTACAGCCCATGCGCGGAGTTCTCGCGGGCATTTGTCTACCATTAACGAAGATGGTGTGCTTTCGGTACCCGGGCAAATGGTGCAGGACGAAAACGAACTGTGGTATCGCACAGACAGCAAATTACTTGAAAATGTAGTGGATATTTCAACCGCTTCACATATTTGGTGGCGGTGGGGTGTGCGTGACTCTTTACACGAAGGGATATTGTTTTCGGACGGAAGTTCTGCATTTATCGACGGTGCGGGTAACATGGACGAACATAGCGACAGTCATGTAATTGCCATAGCCCATGGATATAGCCATATGTTGTTCTTGGCATACGACGGAACACTGTGGGGCAAAGGCCATGGGGACGCGATAGGCTTTGTGCCCCCGTACGGAGAATGGTGGCCATATGGATTAATACTGGACAATGTAGAGTATGTTTCTTCGGGCAACTATCACGGTATGGCGTTAACAAAAGACGGCAGGCTGTATGCTTGGGGCAGTAACATAAGTACTCAAATTGGCGACGGAAGCAGGCAAGCGCGGCCTACACCTGTGTTTATAATGGATAATATCGTCGCAATATCTGCCGGCAACGCGCACAGCATGGCTATAGACGCAGACGGCGTACTGTGGGGCTGGGGGCGTAACACAGATGGGCAAGTTGGTAACCGCTCTTTACCGCAACATGCAACCCCCGTGCAAGTTATGGAAGATGTTGTGGCCGTATCTGCCGGGTATGCCCATACCATTGCGCTAACAAGCGACGGTACGCTGTGGGCATGGGGGGCTAATGCCAATGGGCAGTTGGGCGATGGTACGCAGAACGACAGTCCCGTACCTATACAGATTAAAACCGGGGTTATGATACCGTAAGGATATATAGGAGGCGCAAAATGAAAAAATTACTTATTTGTTTAGCGGTTGCAGGGCTTGTGTTGCTTATTGCCGCATGCGGAACTACCGAGCCCGAGTACCAACCAACACCGGACATAGCCTACACCCCGGCAGAAGAACCGGAAACCCCGCCTACTGCCACAACTCCACCACCATTACCTACGGGAACGCCACCCCCTACACCGCCGCCGCCCCTACCCGGTATTTTGATGGGTGACGACGACGGGATTATAGAGGAAGAAGAGTCTGAAATCTTTTTTTTACCCGTACCACCAGAGCCCCTTGACCTGCCTATCAACCGGCGCGTAGTGTCCGCAGGGCATGACAGGTCTGCCGTAATAGCCGCAGATGGTAGTGTGTGGCAATGGGGTGGATTCTACGCACCTGGCAGGGCGTTATTTGCTAACTGGGTGATATGGGGAGATCATCAGTTAACCGTCTACAAGGAAGACGGTACAGAGTTAATTCCCAATCAGATAGTACACCATGACGACATAGATGCATGGCTTGAATGTTCGGAGTCCCGTGCGTACACGGAATCCGGTATTTTCATGGGTTATGTTAGACACAGCATAAACGACCTTACCATCCTGGACGAACATGGCAATGAATTTACTGATGCAGATTTTGCACAGGTTTGGCTGAACGAACGGTCTTTTTTGTTAATACCGCAACAATGGGAACAGGCACGAGAAAATATAGCATCTGTTAGCCTGCATACAACTTTGCAACTGCCGCTGCATACAATTGACGAAGACGGATTGCTGACGATTTTTGGTACTTGGGGATGGGACGACGATGATGAATGGCGTTTGTTGGATAACTTATATTTTGAAAATGTAGTTGATGTTATTACCGCTGTCCATACCTTCCACTATGGCATGATATGGACAGAGTCTGTAAATTTTCATCACGGTATCCTGTTTGCTGACGGAAGTTTTGGATTTGTCCCACACAGAGGGGAGTTTCGCAGTATGTTTGACGGAAACATTATTGCCATGGAACAGGCTACTTTCCACCAGCTGTTTTTGGCATACAATGGACAGCTTTGGGCAAGGGGTTCCGGCAATACAGTAGGTGTTATGCATCACCAAGGCACGGCACCACCTGCACTGGTTATGGAAAATGTGGCTGCAATTTCGGCAAGCGACGGCCATAGCCTAGCCCTAACCAAGGACGGCAGGGTATACGCCTGGGGCAGGAACCAAAGCGGCCAAATTGGCGACGGAAACCGGCATACGCAACAATTACCGGTTTTTATTATGGACAACATCACCGCAATATCCGCCGGGGGCGAGCATAGCATGGCAATAGACGCAGATGGCATACTGTGGGGCTGGGGGCTTAACTCAAACGGGCAGGTTGGTTATGGCGATGCCGCCCAGCATACAAGACCTGTGCAGATACTTGAAAACGTCGTAGCGGTCTCTGCCGGGGAGTCTCATACAATTGCGATAACAACCGACGGTGCCGTGTGGACCTGGGGGCAAAATATAAATGGGCAACTTGGCGACGGCACAAGGTATAACCGCCATGAGCCTGTGAGAGTTAAAACAGGAGCTATGGTTCCGTGAGAAAATAGGAGATGCAATATGAAAAAATTACTTATTTGTTTAGCGACTGCAGGATTAGTCATATTCATTGCCGCATGTGGAACTACCGAACCAGAGCAGCTACCAGATATCGACATAGCTTACACCCCTGCGGAAGAGCCGCCGGCACCATCTCTATCATCTCCGGCACCCACACCTCCACTTGCACCACCGGTACCATCGCTTCTTGAGGCAGAGCCGGAAGTAGCAGAGCGCCCTTGCCAGTTCCCGGTACCTGCACAGCCCCTTTCACTTCCGCTGGTGCCTAGTACAATATATGCCGGGCAGTATGGTTCTACCGTTATAACAGAGGATGGCAATTTGTGGCTTCTTGGTATGTTTTTCGATGCCACCAGGTGGGTTTTTGCACAGTGGATAGTATGGATGGCGGACGAAGGACTTATTTCAATTTACACCGACGACGGCGACGCGTTTACGCCAAGCGGAAATTTTGGCTATGGCGGCGCAAACAGAATTTTTCTGTACTGCTACCACACTCCTTTTTTACGCCATGTTCTAGGCAGCCTTACAGTAATTGACCAGGACGGCAATGAAATTGACTTTGACCGCTTTTCCGAAATACATGCAGAGTCACAATCCGTGCGCTTGCATCCCGTGCAGGTAGAAGAAAATGTTGCATCCGCGAGACTTCATTCATGGCATAGCGACGTTAATCTAATCAATGGATACGGTCAGTTCGTGATTAATGGCGACTGGGAAGAAGACGAATACGGCGAATGGTTCCAGCAAGATAATATTTATGTAGACGATGTAGTGGATTTTGTAGTCGGTCGCCATGTTTTTGGCTACGGCGTAGGCGGACAGCGGCATTTGAATATTGATTATGCTTTACTATTTGCCGACGGAAGTTTCGAGTTAATAACTTCTACGGGGGAGCGGCGCAGTTTTTTTGACGCAAATATAATTTCTATTGCATACGGAAACGACCAAATGTTTTTTTTGGGATATGACGGACAACTTTTAGTTTTGTTTAACGCTTTTGCATATACGTATTGGGGTCCCGAGGTAATGAAGCTAGACGTCGCACAAATTTCGGTAAGCGACGACCACAGACTAGCGTTAACAAATGACGGCAGGCTGTATGCTTGGGGATTAGGCAACAACGGGCAGCTTGGCAATGGTGGCAGGCAAACCCAGCATACGCCGGTTTTTATTAAAGATAATATTGTTGCAATATCTGCCGGAGACGCACACAGCATGGCCATAGACGCGGACGGCGTACTATGGGGCTGGGGTTTTAACATGCACGGGCAAATTGGTGTGGGCGGTGCCGTACAGCATTTCTTCCCCGTACAGGTTATGGAAGATGTTGCGGCGGTTTCTGCCGGGTATAGTCACACCATTGCGGTAACAAACGACGGTACTTTGTGGGCTTGGGGCAGTAACTCATATGGGCAGCTTGGCGATGGCACACGCTACACCCGCCGCGAACCTGTACAAATTATGACCGGGGTACGATTACCATAAAACAAAAGCGGGCGCCCCGCCCGCCCCGAAGGAAGCGGAAGTGGGCTTTGCCCACTGTAGTGGCGGGGCTTGGGGCAGAGCCCCATTAAGATGGAGGTGCAATTTGAGGAATGTGTTCATTAAGTCCGTTGTGCGTCAGCCAATACGGACTATTATTTTATCAATTTTAGTAGCTGCGGCGGCTTTTGCCTTTGTAGCGCGTGCAACGGAGTTTATTGTGGTGCAGGCAGAGATTGCCAGGATAGAAGCTTTCTATCGCGCGGTGGGTATTCTTACGCCCACTAGCTTCACAAATTTCACCACCGATCACGACGTTACCCGGGCTCTTGATCTTATTGAAAGGCACCGTAATGTAGCTATTTCGGACAACCGCCGTTTTACCCAAGGGGTTATGAGCGACATAAACAACTTGGTAATCCAGCATCAACAAGAATATTTTAACCCGGGTTTAAACCAACTAGATGTCCCGGTTATGGACCATTATTTTATCGGCAATTTAATACGGCGGCCGGTTCTTTCTGTCCAACACGATAACTTTGTAATTTTAGTCGAAATACATGTGCAAGAGCTGTGGGTAGGTGACTCCCGCGTTTTGCGTGAAGGGGACACGGTTTTTACAAACGAATGGGGACAGACTACTACCTTGCGAAGCCGCTACATGATGCGCCTGCTCATAACCCCGGAAGAAGCCCAGGCCTTTAGCGACGGCACTTGGAGCCCCTTTTATGATGTGTATTGGACAGATGATAGCGGTGGCTTTGGCACCAATCGCACTCTTTTTCGCGCTACACCCACATTTATAAGGACCCCTGGCCCTGACCCATTTCATGGGTGGGTTTGGCATTTGCGGGGGATAATTGGCGACGACGGTATTTATATGGATCTGGAAAACCATAACCCGCGTCCATTTATGGGTGTGTACGACCCACGATATATCGTAAGCCATTCAGGCATTCGCGATGTGGTTTTTGCCATAAACGCATATGATACTGCCGCAATGGAAGCCGCACATACTTATTTGTACGAAACCATGGCACTGCTTCGCGAGAACCAATCGTCCGTTATTGTAACGGAAACCTACGACATGACGGCAATACCCCGTTTTACCGACCATCGTGTTGCCAGGCTGGTAGAAACTCGCATTTTCCAGGACGGCCGCCTTCTAACATACGAAGACTATGGCAAGCCGGTTGCGGTTATTCCTATGCCCCTGGCGGTTAGGCGCGGTTTGCGCCATGGGGATACAATTACCGTAACCCTGCGCGACAACCCCCGTCCCTATTGGATAGATGAACAAACCCATAGCACATGGGCCAGGGGCATAGAAAATTGGTGGGACAGTAACCCGGCCGGCTGGTGGGCTATGACCCAGGGTGCAAGCCACAATTGGCGTGCATACTCAACTTACGAGCTTGAGCTGGAAATTGTGGGCGTGTTTGAATTTGCCCCAATGGATTTTAATAACTTTACAGCGTCGGAAATTTTTATTCCCGCTGGGCTTATTCCCGCTGGGTTTGGTTGGGATAACGCGCCGCATTTGACGGGTATGTACAGCTTTGTGCTGGATTCCCCCCGTTCAGAGGAAAGATTTGTGCGTGACACCCGTACTGCCCTTTACAATTTAGGTTTTACGGCTACATTCCTGCCAAATGATTTCGAACATCTTGCCTCCGCAACGGATCCTATTCGTATGTCTATTATGATAAACCTTGTTGTGTTTGGCGCGGCGTCTGTTTTAATTTTGGCGTTTGTTGTGTTTTTGTACTTGCGTCAGTGGCGCAAGTCGGTGGCGGTTGCCCAGGCACTTGGTGCGCCAAGGCGCAAGGTGTTGCGTCAGCTTTTTGTGCCGGTAATTGCCTTTTGGGTGCCCGCAATTATTATCGGAAGCATAGTGGCATGGTTTTTTGCATTAGATCAGGCCGAAACCGCTTTGGCAAGCTTGGCGGAATACGAAACTACTGCTATGCCGGGGCTGTATTTGCTGTTTGTTCTATGTACACTCTTGATTCTGTTTGTATTTGCGTGGGTACTGTTTGGTGGGCATAATATTGTGCGCCGTCCGGTGCTTGTACAATTACAAGGCGGGGTACAAAAACGTCAAAAGACCAAAGTTGTGGACCCCGGCGTTGTGCCCGAGAATTTTGTGTTTGGTACATTCGAACTAACCCCAGTTTGCGGGAACGCAAAAGGTTCTTCTGTATTTGGTGCGGGGGTTAAGCATAGTGTGCGCCATATATTCCGCACACCTGTAAAAACCTTGCTGGCACTTACGCTTGCTGTAATTTTTGTGTTTTCGCTTGGCTGGCTGGACAATACGATACGTTTTACCGAATCGGAAATTGAACGCCTATGGGAAACCACGGCCATTAATGCCGAAGTATTTAGGGTAGCAGATGACGAAGAAGAAGCAGTGGACGTAAGTATGTGGCCGTCAATTATTTCCCGCCCGGCGTGGAACGCAATCGCGTTTTCCGGCTTTTTGGGGGACGTTTACTTGGAATCTACAGCTTGGGGCAGCACAGCGGCTATTTTTGGCGTAAGTAATTTACATGGCCTTATTGATGAAAATACAAAAACCCCGATAGACGAGCAACTTGGGGTATTGTGCGACGATATTGAAATAGAATTTTTGCCCGGTTTTAGCTTTGAAAATTTTGTTTACACCCCGGGCGAACCTATACCCATGGTAATACGCCGCGGCATGTATGAGCCTACTGTAATGGGGGATGGCACAGATTACGTTTATGCCAGGGTAATAGGCTTCTTCGGCGGCGGGCTTCAAAGGGGAATAAACCGTTTTGGGGATGATATGCCCACATATGTAATTCCCTTTGACGCATATATATCATTCTTCACCGGACGCGGCCAGTTTTTCTATGACGTTGGTTTTGGCAGTTTCTTTAACACAATCCATCCGCCAATTTTAACGGCGCGGTTTAACATTGCCCAGGACAGAATCCGGGAAATTTATCAGCTAAGAGATTTAACCCAGACCATACTTGCCGAAAACACGGTAGGCGGTTTTGGCGTGCTTCCGCTGATACTTTATGTAGATGATTCCGTAATTTACAATGTTATCATCCCAATGGAAGAAAACCTGTCACTGCTTAGGATTTTGTACCCGATTGCAATTGGCGCGGCGTTTTTGCTGGCACTTGGTCTCTCGCTTTTGACTATGTTGCAGAATGCGATAAATGCGGCAATTATGCGTGTACTTGGCAAGCCTAAGGGTTTTTCCAGGTTTGTATTGTGTACCGAGCAATTGCTGGTATGTACCATGGGCGTGATACTTGGGCTTTTGCTATTACTGATTTTGGGAATTGTAGGAATTGCACCGCTGTATTTGGCGGGTGTGTATTTTGCCGGTGCGATAATAGGTTCCGTAATTGGTGCATATGTGATATCTGCCCGCGCACCGCTGGATTTGTTGCAGGTACGTGAATAAGAACGGTTATATAGCTAGCGTACTTCAAAACCATGAGCAAGAACGCAGCAATTTGACACAATGCAAAGAAACGACGACGCGGCGTGCCTAAAGGCACGCAAGGAGGAGTTGATGCAGCAGTGTGGAAAAATTGCAAGTTATCGTTCATGGTTTTGGAGTGCG
>Ga0123355_10021636_pt1 | contig 10295 bp, 18 predicted proteins | sample TergutEmb28metaG_3_FD_89872 | JGI IMG/M metagenome (GOLD analysis project Ga0123355, IMG submission 89872) | Embiratermes neotenicus P1 segment gut microbial communities from Petit-Saut dam, French Guiana - Emb289 P1 | ecosystem: Host-associated > Arthropoda: Insects > Digestive system > Gut ... | reverse complement strand
TGGGTACTAACAACGGTGTAGATATGTACCAATGGACGGGTAGATGGGCTAACTCGCGGAATGATACAACCCCTCCAGACGCGCTGATAAACTTCCCTACTACCATATCAGGGAATACCGCTTTCTTCGCCAGATATAATTACTGGATACGGTATACAGGAGTAGGTAATTCAGGGGCTACAGAAGAAGGTGAGGGCGATATGGACGCTAGCGCCTTAGACGCCTTACATTTTCATAACACCATCAGCACCATACAAGAATTTAGAGGATTCTCATCTCCGTCACTTTGGAACGCTGGGTGGTCAGAAACCCCTAATAGTTCAACGGTTACTATACCCTTTGGAGGTACGTGGGTATGGAACCGACCATTGACTTTATTCCCAGTATTCCAAACCCCTACATTCACAATAACTTTTGACCCTAACCAAGGTACAATTACCAGTGGTCAAACGGTACAGAGTGGGATACCTTGGGGTGGTTCCGCAGTACCTCCAACAGTAACGAGACCAGGAAGACGATTTTTGGGGTGGTCAGGTCAATGGCAAAATGTACAAGCTGACGCCATTATAAGAGCTTTGTGGGATTTTAGTCCTGTATGGATAATGACCTCAGGAGGTTGGGTTAGGTTATACGGTATAGATTTATCTTAAAAGGAGTTTCATATGTGGGTAGACGGTATTAATACAACCGGTAGAGACGCTATGTTAATACGAAGAGACGCTAATCGGAATGTTTGGAGTAATTATAGACGTACCGGTCAATTGATTACTAGTGGAGCGAATGCCGGACAGTTTAGTGGATTCTCTTGGGCTGCAGGAGGTATATGGGATAATGACTGTTGGGCGATTGATTTTACCAACACCTACAATAGGTCCTTGTATATGAGACAGTTTCGTTTGTTCGTATGTCCCGCACATTCTAACGGTGACACCTTTGCAGCAAACCCTCCTGATAGTAGCGGAAATGTTACGCCGTTCTCTCCTACAGGTCCTGTGTGGGGTAGGGGTTGTAGGTACTGGGTTAGCGCCCATTTAATAGGTGGTAATAGTAGTACAGAGGAGCAGTCCGGATTCTTGAACGCCCTCAATGTTCATAATATAAACTCTGAGAGGGGTGTAGGGAGGGGCTCAAGGTTAACCAATCACCGTACAGTATTTGGTGACCCTAGTTTGTTTCGATTTCCCATTACACCAAATAACTTACGTCAGGTAGGTCATCCTCCTTTAAGTGGAGCCCAAACAGTAGTACCTGGGGTAGCTGACCCCTTTAATCGTTCAATGAGACAAGTGACATTCGCATTTAATGTGCCACTTGAAGTACCTCCAGGTAGGACGGCCTGTGTAAATTTAGAAATAAGACCTAACGAATGGTCTACTGCGGATATCGTTAATGAATCAAACATACAAAACTTAGGTAGCGGAGCTGGTAGAATGTTTATGGTACGGCGCGGTATACCTATGTGGGATATAGAACAGGATTTTACACCGGACCCAGTAGCTACTCCCTATATCTGGAGAATGAGTGACTTTGACTTAGTAGACCAAGTACCCATTAGTCCTCCTGAATGGAGAAGAGAAGCTATAGTAGATTTAATGACAAACCAAGGATGGTTGAGATTAGACGGTAATCAACCACCTATAACATAAAACAAAGAGGTGAATTAATATTATGATTAAAGTAATTAAGGCAAGTGAAGGTATCAGCCCATATGAGCTCCTTACGATGGTAACTAATTTTCTACATACCCACGGATTCACAGGTGTACTCGATTTGGAAGATGAATCAGACGGTGTGTTTACCTTACTCCATTTGAGACATTTTGACCACTCGCGTATAGACTTTGAGGATACCTTGGAGCTTTCTATAGATATCGACGGTGATGTATCAATTACACACTATACTCTGAATGACTATGCGAAATCAACATTTCTGATGGATATTTCCAACAAGTTAAAAGAGTATATTCGTGATTATATAAATATATAAAACAAAAAAAAGGTATTAGACAAATGATTAGAGTAATTACGGCTTCACAGGAGCCAAAGGGGCACCTACCAACCAAATCCCTTAAAGAGGTTGCAAAGCAGGTAACACAACGCCACGGATTCCGAGCCAGGACAGAAAATGTACCAAAAGAGGACGGCGGAGGTATAATATTGTATGTATTAGACAAAGGGCATGTATTCCCTGACAATGCTGGTACAATGCACATATACCCAAGCGGTTGGGCCGATATAGTTGATTATGATAGTGGGTATTCTAGAGACACCTTTGCAGACATTCGTAATGATATTGATAGGGAACTCGATAAATTGGTTAGCGCCCCAAGTGCAATAAAAGCGAACTCTGACCAAATATCAATACATACCCCACTTTCTTCAGGAGAATCAATATCCGACTTTTTGGACTTATATGGTTTAGAGCTTGACAATCATCAGGATAAGGAATATGTTGAGGAGACGTATCACAGGTTCAATAAGATGATAGCTGTAAGAGAAACTCTTTATAATATGTTAGTTAATCATTACGGCCCACAGCACGAGCACTCAGAGTATTTTAGGGATGTTGTAGATATTCTATTAAACCCACGTATTGAAGAAGAGGTTATGGACGAGATAGAGGGGTTTGATTTGACAAACAACTCAATACAAAAATCAGCCGACATGATTGTAAACGAGAGTGGTATGTTAGATGATTTAGATATGTTTATGGAAGTTATATTAGAATGACAACAATTAACAGTGTACCAGCTTCAAGCCAAGTCAACCGAGTAGGTAAGTATTTATACAAGAATATTGAGGGCTCATTCAAATCAAGAATGAGCCCTAATACCTACGAATTGTGGTTCTACCTACTATATGAAACTCCTGACGCAGGTCCTCAATATTCCAAAGTAGTTGAGGGTATCGGAGAGGTGATTATTAACCTCAATATCACAACATATCGAAATAATATCCGGGTAAATACCATTATGGTAAAGCCAGATGATAAGGTTTTAGGGTTTGACCTGTTCAAACCGGAGGATATGGTCGACCTTGCTTCTGCTAGGGTATCAATTTTATCAAGGGTAGCAAAGCGAATTGAGAAAGCTTTTGATGGTTATGAGGTAATGTACTAAATTCAGCATGATGATTCAGTAATCAAGTCACCTAATTTAGGTGACTTTTTCTTTTCGTTAAAGATGTAACAGATAAATTGTTTATTGATGACCTAAAGGAGACTATATTATGATATTACTTATAGGGACGACATTCCTGACTACCGTTTTAGTGTTGATGGGTTTAGGTATCGGAATACATTTATTGTATAAGGGGTGGAGGATTTTAGAAGGAGCTGAAGATGAAAACGGCAAATATACCTGGAAAAGTTCAGGTCTGTCAATGATATATACATTGTCTAGTGCAATCTGGATGTTCATTTGGACTTTACCTGTATGGTTTGTGTCTCCGGAGTTATGGTTATCTTCAAGTGCGACTTTTTCCGCAGCTATATTGGTAGTCGCGGTGATACTTATATTATTGTTGGTACCTAAGGACTGGAAATTATTGGTAATTCCAGGCATATATCTGACAATTGTATCGACAATTATAGGTATATTTATTGTCGTTAATAGTTGAGTAGGTATCTTATATATAATGAAAATAGATGAAAGGATTAAATTTATGAAAAGGGATTGGCGCATTCTATCAGAAAGGGCGACAGTCAATAAATGTACCGACTGTCAAAACTATCCCCCCCCCCTAAAAACAACATTCGTTTCATTGTAAGGAGGCTACCTGACGACCTGTCAAAAGATATACAATCCGATACCTCTTTTGACATTCTGTGCCCAAAGTGCGAAGTGGTAGGTGATGGTTTACCTGGTTATATGCTCCATATGCGCAGTTTTGATATACCTAAGTCTTATCGTACTGGTAAAGGTATTGGGTCCTTAGGTATAATCTTACCGTGTATTCGTTAACATATTTAATAAAAGAGAAAGAGGTGAATATATGGGAATATGTAAATGTACCTGCTGCAGGTGTGGTGAGCGTTTAGTAAACAACCCTGCTAAGCAGACACCAAATAAACAAGTAATTATTATAGCTGGGGATTACGGTCACCTAGGTTCAGATAAAGTCCCAAGATGGGCGCGCAGGCATAGCCTGGTGGATGTCAACTACCCCGGAATAGTTATAGCGACAGGGTGCCAAGCACAAATAATCAACCTGTGCATCAAATTAAATTATGAGATAATACAACAGCCGGATAACTTTATGTACCCGCCACACCACCGCCTGAATGATTGCGAAGGTTGTAAAGGCGGCGTATGTATGTATCCTATACCAATGAGTTATTATGAGGAAATGAGGTAAGCAATAATGGGAACAGATATTCATATGATAGCTGAGGTGCGTAAGAACGGGAATTGGGAATGTGTAAATACCGATATGGGTATTTCCAGAAATTATCGCCTATTTTCCATACTAGCAGGCGTTCGAGGCGACGAGAGGGTAACACCCATATCACCACCTAAAGGATATCCAGCAGATATGTCCGACTCGATGGATTATATGGGATTAGAGCACTCTGCATCATACCTGACACTGAAAGAATTACATGAGTACGATTGGAGCCAACCCTACAAAGAAGTGGGTATAATTACACTTGACCAATACGAAGAATGCAGGTCTGGTCCTTATGATATACCATGTAATTGGTGTGGGTCCATCATGGGTAATAATATCAAGGTGGTATCAGAAGAGGTAGCAAAGGCACTTCTAGACGGTGTAGTCGAGCCAGCGCCGAATATACGATATCATGTAAGGTATCACTTCCCATCAAAACCTTATTCCTTTTGGTGCGAGGATTTCCTAAAGAAGTCTATGCCTGTTTTGGAGGGTTACCAAGAGCAAGGTATATTACCTGAGAATATTAGAATTGTATTTGACTTTGACAGTTAAAGGAGATTGATATGAAGGATGTACTTGGATACACTGTTAAGAACTTTGCAAATTATCATAGCAGCAGAGAGATATGGATTAGCAGATTTAAGGGTTATATCGGTGAATCTATACCATTTGAACAATTTATAGGAGATTGGAAGTCAAAGGCTTTTGATAACTATACGACGGAATGTGGCTCTGACCCTGTAGGTGGAAGTATAGTATCCTACCCAGATAAGGAGAATCGGTTTGGTAGGGAATTAACCAACGGAGGTGATTACGGTAAATTACACTCCGATGGTTACCACAGTTGTATACACAACACTGCACACCGCTCACATTGTTCGGTATCTGGTAATGGTAGTCAAATATATTCTATAGGTGATGACAATCACCTTATGATATTACACGGTTGTGTAAATACCGATGATGTACAACCAGAGACGAACGGAATATACTATCATAAAGCACCTGGTATATTATCCTTTGGTGGTGATAATATAATAAGCAGTTATGCGCATAATTCCTTTATTGTCTCTTGCGGAGGTGGTAACCTTTTGCAGATATTTGGAAGAAACTCTATTGTATTCATCGAGGGGTGTAGAACAAGGGTATTGTCGGTACCTGGTACAATTATTGTGGTGAATGGTGAATATACTATCACACAAGAACCGCCCAACGGGGAAGGCTTAGTACATAGGAACATTGAATAGTAGTGCGAAACTCCTTGGAGCTTGACATCTAAGAAAGTCGTAATAACAAACCTGGTAAGCCATTGCCAGGTTTCCCTTTTGGTATTTCGTTAAATATTATATAAAATAAAAGAGGTGTACACATATGAAATTAAATCTTAAAACTAAAACTATGATAATATTCATGGATATGTTATCTAAATATCAGAGGTGTAATTTAATAAGAGAGTTGCGAAGTGAAGAGCAAGCCGAGCAAATATATCGGCTGGAGGTGGAGCCGTTGGAGACATGGTTACATGCGAATTGCACAATAAAGGGTGAAGCCAGTCTGTTACAAGAATTACGATACTTATACTTCAAGAATATAAAAGGGTTATCCGATAACAGCATTGCGCATGAATTAGGTATTGATTATGAGATAATTTATAGGATTACTCGTAGGATTGATACTAAGGTAGAAGAATATTTCAGGTGGTTAGGTGTACCAATGTGTGGTTTTCACCATGGTACCTTTCATAGTGGTGTTAATAGGATTCATAGTGGGCGGAGCCCCAATACTCTATATAATTATATTGGCTGCAATTACATTTGCCTTGTTGAAGGTGACGGTCGAAACTGCAGTAATAGTTATTTATATAGGCTATAAGTGGTCAAACATCTAACACCCATTCGGGGGTAGGTATGAAAACAAATAAACTGAATTCACTCATTGATAATATTACAACTAAGGAAAGGTTGATACTTATATGTTACAGATATTAATTGTTTTAGGTTATATAACAGGAGCCATAGTTTGGATTGGTGGTTTCGTTCTTGCAGTAGGTTGTACGGTAGGAGGTTTCTTGGCTATTGAGGAGTCTGAAGATAGTGAATTTGACTTACCCGCTATAATAAAATATCTACTCTGCATAGCTGCCGCACTTCTAATCTCCGCTGTATTAACCATATCATTATGGATGGTGCTTTCTATAACCTTACCATTTGTGTTAGGGTTGGGTTTGGGTTGGATATCAATCATGGTCTTTCAAACCATGATGTCATTTATGGCACTCATGGAATCAATAAATGCGATACCAGTTATAATTGTGAATATACTTATATCGGCTGTAATCATATCTTTGATGATTCTACCTTATGCCCATCACATTCATTAAATCTTATGAATATATTAAGTGTTTAATACAGATTTTCGTATAAAACATAGAAAATCGAGAAAACTTAAAATTTCTTTGAGAAAAGTCTTGACTTTTGGGCCCATTTCCTATATAATATAATTGTAAATAGAACAACCCAATTATAAGGAGATAGGTTATGAATAAGAAAGAATTTGAAACACTCGCAGGATATGAATTAACTAACGAAGCGTACACACTGGTTGAAAGTATTTGGTTGTCCAAGGAATGTGAAAATGTACTAACCAAGCAGGACTTCTTGAATAAATATAAGAAGGTATTGGGTGAGATAAAATTGCTGAGTGAGGCACAAGAGCGTATAAATCATACACTGAGTTTTGATGCGTCCGCAGGTGATGCGATGGTGCACTTTGATTCTTGGGATACACGTGATAAGCTAGTCTTTATTCAATTGAAAGAAATTTACCTGGCTATGGTTAAATCATTATTTGAACCAATCAGTACAAAGTACAATGTTGAATTATATCCGGGTGGTTGGTTCGATAATACCGAGATGTTCTTATTTGAGTATCTACCCAAAGGGTGGACCATTGTAACCAATTAAAACATATTAAAGGGGACATATTATGAAATCAGCTTACATAAATGCACTAACCATCAAGGAAAGAAAAGACTTAGCAAGTTGCCTTTGTTGCTATTCTAGTAACTACGATAAAACCTTCGGTGAAACTCGAGATGTCTATGAAATTTTATTCAAATCAAATAACTCAGGCGGGTATGGTATAAGTGTATGTAAATCCTGTTTGATAGACCTGAAATCTAAGCTTGATGCAATATTATTATTGACGGAGGAACTACCATGCTAAACCAAACAAACTTATCCGATATCCGTTGGATAGAATATTCGGAGTATGTAGGCGATGTTGAATTTGAATATGTTGTAATGTTCCACAAGGATGTACCTGAAGATATTATTGAAAACTATGTGGACGGTTACCAGGTATATTCACCCTATGTAATTAAAATGCCGTTTGAAACATTTAATAATATATTCTTCAACGATGACGGTAAAGTGACTTATGATAGATGGAAAAGAGGTTACCAACTATGAGGAGAACTTCGACACCAACCCCAGAACAGCTAAATACGATGATAGATAAGTATCGCACTAAACGAGATACATACTATGACGCAGATTTAGACCGGTTAGCTATTAAGCTGCGGGAGGCTGCTAGCTCAGGTAAAACTAAATGTACGGTCGTAGTATATAAAGATGTGTGGGACAATATCCAGGGCAACTACCTGCAATTTAAGGTAAAGGTTAGGACACCTAAACACCTGAAATACAGTTTCGAGGTAACTTTTATAGATATACATATCAACCACCAAAATTTATAGAAAGAGGATTACACACTATGAGGGCTTTTATTCCAACTCCAAAACAACTAAACGACACACTTCAGGCAGAACTGAATAGGTTGGAGTTGAGTCGGTTAAACCATATCGAGCGTTGTGTGAATCATATATCTAGCTGCCTGATAGGTGCAGCTGCTACAGCTAACACAACCTGCGAGGTGAGGGTTTCTAAAGATATCTGGGAACAAATCAAAGACCGATTCTCAATGTATAAGGTAAACTGTGAATCTGTCGGTGTAGATGTTGTACTGTTGACTTTCGTAGATATTCATAAAGGGAGATAACAATGAGTAAATTCATAATGTCGACTTCCAATATACCGGGTATGATTGAGTGGTTAACACGCGTGAGTAATAACAACGGTTACAATACCATAAATGTATCAAAAGGCTATGACCACATGGAGTTAGTTCGGGAGATATCTAAAAGTATACAGGAGGGGCAAGATACAGCAGTAATTGGTATTGTGCTCCTCTCACAAAAGAAACGCATGGCGATATTACGGGATGTGAGAAAGCGTTGCGGAGATGGTCACAAATACATGTGTCGTATAGAGATAGGAGATGTACACTTTCAACAGGGTAATCCATACCCTACACTGAAACCTGAAATGCTTGATATATTGAAAACATTCAGTACACCTCAATACTATGAAGGTTGGGATGATATCATAATCGATTACCCATGTCACCTAACTCACTCTTTTACACCTAGCTACTTCAAAACATTCCCGCAAGATAATTCCCATCATAGTCTTACATTGGGGGAACATTGTTGGGCCACCCACCAATATATATTGGATAAATATATAAACAAAGAATTACGTCATCTGGACCACGATATAGTATATAATTTATTAGTAGCGGCGAAGTACCATGATATAGGTAAGGTCCTTTGTAAATTTTTCAAAGAGGGTGACCCCAATGCTAAATTCTACGGTCACCAGAATGTGGGAGCTTATTTGGTAATGATAGACGGTAATATACCTGAAGATATTAGACCGGAGGTATCAGATTTAGTACACCACCACATGGCACTTCGTAACCCGTCAGAAGCAAAGAAAATAGCCAGACGGGTAGGTCCTGAGAAATATTCGTTATTAGAGTTGTTAAGAGAAGCTGATGTAGCTGCAAGATAAGGAGTAAGATGTATGGGAACTAAACCAATAGTGATTGTGGAACTCAAGGAGTTTTCTTCTGAAATTGAGGAATTATATACTACCCTAGTTGAATATCTAAGTGCGGATTATTATACAATTGTACTTCAACCAGGTATGGCAAATATTGTATGCTCGGATATGGGTCTTATGCATAAATTCTATGCGGACCTTACTGAGATGACATATGATGAAATTGTAAAAATTATCAATAAGGAGTTAGAGGAATATGATAACAAACTGTAAGAGGGTAATGATTAGCCAAGGACTCAACAATGTACCAGACTCTAATAAGTATGTAACTTTGTGCCGTATGGCAGTAGATAAGTACTTCAAAGACAAAGGCGAGTGCTACGAATTGATTGATACATACTTCGAGAATGTTGGTAGCCAAGTTAGTCTTTTAGGTAGGGCTATATCTGAAGGTCTAGTTAAGGCGGATGTTGTGGTATTCATGGATAACTGGTTTGAATTCCGAGGTTGCAGAATTGAGCATGATATATGTATAGCGTATAAGATACCTACTTTATATATCGAGTCTGGAGAAGTACCGTCTATAGATTACAAATGTGCGGGAACCTCGAACGCAGATAAGGACCCCTATATGGTATCTATTGTGGCTGACCCTCGAAGGAGCGGGTATGGGATATATCATAAACAATCCCAAACTTTGAAATATAAGTACCCTACCCTGCACGAGGCTGTGAGTAGGGTAATGGAAGAAGGGTGGGTACTGGAAGGTGCAAACGACCCAAAACCTATGAAGGCGGCGAAGTTTATATAATTATGTTGAACAAATTTACATTTAAGCGACACATACTTGGACCACTCGATACCTATCGTCAAATATCAGTAAGATATAAAGGTAATGACATCGGCTTGATTCATGAAGTCGAAAACGGTAAATGGAAAATATCCTTAATGTTTCCCTCCTCGAAAGCGATATTATCGAAGAACCCAAAATATAAGTATA
>Ga0123355_10021635_pt1 | contig 10295 bp, 8 predicted proteins | sample TergutEmb28metaG_3_FD_89872 | JGI IMG/M metagenome (GOLD analysis project Ga0123355, IMG submission 89872) | Embiratermes neotenicus P1 segment gut microbial communities from Petit-Saut dam, French Guiana - Emb289 P1 | ecosystem: Host-associated > Arthropoda: Insects > Digestive system > Gut ... | reverse complement strand
TCGCTAAGCCCCTTGTTCGCCAGCATGTCGCGCGCCACTAAGAAGCAGGTTTGCTCCCGTGCGTCGGCGAGGTCAGGGGTGCGCCGCTCGTTGATGGCGTCGATGACCGCTTGCGGCAGACCGACGGCGAGTGACGCGCGCACCTGTGCAAACCATGGATACTGCGCGTTCCAATGTCTGGCGACCGCGAGGTTGACGATTTGCCGCTCGCGGCCGGACAACGGCCCGCTGCCTAGGCAAGCGCGCAGGTTTTGTGCCGCCTCGAACAGCTTGGGCAACCGGATATAGGCATAGTACGGCCCGCCGAGCGGGCCGCCGGCCTTTTGCGCTTCATCGTACACGCGTGCCTGCTCGGCATTCATCGCGGCGCGGTCCATGATGGCAATGCGCTGCATGCGTTTCTCCCGCCTTGGTTTGTTGCCGATGGTCAGGTTAGCAGCGACGCCGGGACGAAGCGAGTGAGGGCGGCGCGGGCGCGCGAAAAAATCTCGCCGCAAACGCGGCGGAGGCGTCTCCGGCCGGAAAAACCCGGGCCGGACCTGCCCGGACGTTGGCCGTTCGCCGCGATGTCGTTGCCGGGCGCGCCGGGCCCGATCGCCAATGGGCGTCCCGGCCGCAACGGTCCCGCGACGCTCAGCCTTTCAGCACCTTCACCATGGTCGAGCCGAGGGCCGCGGGTGAATCGGAGATGGTGACACCGGCGCTTTTCATCGCCTCGATCTTGTCTGCGGCGGTTCCCACGCCGCCGGAGATGATGGCGCCGGCATGGCCCATACGGCGACCCGGCGGCGCGGTCGCGCCGGCGATGAATCCGACGACCGGCTTCTTGACCGTGTTGTGGCGCAGAAAGTCGGCTGCCGTCTCTTCCGCGCCGCCGCCGATCTCGCCGATCATGACAATGCTCTTCGTCTCGTCGTCGCCGAGGAACATGTCCAGCACCTCGAGGAAACTGGTGCCGTTGACCGGGTCGCCGCCGATGCCGACGCAGGTCGATTGGCCGAGCCCCGCCGCCGTCGTCTGCGCGACCGCCTCGTAGGTGAGCGTGCCGCTGCGGGATACGATCCCGACCGATCCCTTCTTGTGAATGTGACCCGGCATGATGCCGATTTTGCATTCACCGGGGGTGATCACGCCGGGACAGTTGGGGCCAATGAGCCGGGTCTTCGAGCCGGTGAGCGCGCGCTTCACACGCACCATGTCGAGAACCGGTATGCCCTCGGTGATGCAGATCACGAGCGGAATCTCGGCGCTGATCGCCTCGAGGATCGCATCCGCGGCGAAGGGTGGCGGCACATAGATCGCGCTCGCGACGGCGCCTGTCTTCGCGACGCATTCGCGGGCGGTGTCGAACACCGGCAGGTCGAGATGCATGGTGCCGCCTTTGCCCGGGGTCACGCCGCCGACCATTTTGGTGCCATAGGCAATCGCCTGTTCGGAATGGAAGGTGCCTTGCGCGCCGGTAAAGCCTTGGCACATCACCTTGGTGTCTTTGTTGACGAGGACCGACATCACGCAGCTTCCTTCACGGCATTGACCACCTTGTGCGCGGCGTCGCCCAGATCGTCGGCGCTCAGGATCTGTAACCCGGATTCCTCAAGGATCTTCTTGCCCTGCTTGACGTTGGTGCCTTCGAGCCGGACCACCAGGGGCACGTGCAATGCGACCTCCCGCGCGGCGGCGACGATGCCTTCGGCGATAATGTCGCAGCGCATGATGCCGCCGAAGATGTTGACCAGGATGCCTTCGACTTGCGGGTCCGAGAGGATAAGCTTGAAAGCGACGGTGACGCGCTCTTTATTGGCGCCGCCGCCGACATCGAGGAAATTGGCGGGGTTGCCGCCGTAGAGCTTGATAATGTCCATGGTCGCCATTGCCAGCCCGGCGCCGTTGACCATGCAGCCGATATTCCCATCCAGCTTCACATAGTTGAGCTCATGTCTGCTGGCCTCGAGCTCGATCGGGTCGATCTCGGCGTCGTCACGCATCGCTTCGACATCCGGATGGCGAAACAGCGCGCTGTCGTCAAAATTCATCTTGGCGTCGAGCGCGATTACCTGACCGGCGCCCGTCACCACCAGCGGGTTGATCTCGACCACCGATGCATCGAGCGCCGCGAACGCTTCCGCCATCGCGGCCATCAGTTTGCATGCAGCCTTGACCTGGTCGCCTTCGAGGCCGAGGCCATAGGCCAGCTCGCGCGCCTGGAATGGCTGAAACCCGGTGGCGGGATCGATGACGGCGCGGATGATTTTTTCCGGATGCGCCGCCGCAACTTCCTCGATCTCGACGCCGCCCTCGCTTGAGGCCATCATCGTGACGCGGCCCGTTGCACGGTCGACCAGCATACCGAGGTAGAGCTCGCGTTTGATGTCACAGCCTTCTTCGATGTAGACGCGCTTCACTTCGCGGCCGGCGGGTCCGGTCTGTTTGGTGACCAGAACATGGCCGAGCATCGCGGCGGACTCGGTCTTGACTTCGGCCGGCGAACGGGCGAGCCGCACACCGCCCTTGGCGTTGGGCTGGTCCTTGAACCTGCCGGCGCCGCGCCCGCCGGCATGGATCTGCGCCTTGACGACATAAACCGGCCCCGCCAGCGTCCGGGCGACTTTCTCTGCCTCCTGGGGGGTGTAGGCAACACCGCCTTTGGGCACCGCAACACCGAATTTTTGCAGCAGCGCTTTGGCCTGATATTCGTGGATATTCATGTTTCGGCCTGGAAACCATATGAGTTTGTGCCGGTGTCATGCCGGCATGCGGCCACGCACGGGGGCTTGGCGCCGACCCATAGGATTAGGCCGGTATTGCGCTGCGGTAAAGAGGTTTGGGAGCGGAAACGGCCGCCTGTCCTTGGGCTGCGCTCCCGATCCCGGTTTGCGCGTCGCTCGTCCCGGAGCCTTTACGGCGAAGGCGGGCAGGGCGCGGGCGACAGCCACCGGCCGCCGGCGAATGCGCTATCGGATGCGCGGCATCATGATCATGTCCCAAGCGCTCGGCATGTCGCCGCATGGCACATGGACGAGCGCCGGGCGGCCCGATGCAAAGGCATCGCGGACGGCGCGTTCCAGCTCGGCGGCCGTGACAGCGCGGAACGCGGCGGCGCCGAAGCTCTCGGCGAATTCGACAAAGTCGGGATTGGTGAGCGCATCGGCGATCAGGCGGCCGCCGAAGCGTTGCCTCTGAATGAGGCGCACATTTCCGAAGGCGCTGTTGTCGAAGACCACGACGACCACGGCGATCCGGTGATGCATGGCGGTTGCGAGCTCGGTCGCCTGGTAAAGGAAGCCGCCGTCGCCCGAGATGGCGAGCACTGGCAGATCCGGGCGTGCCGCCTTGACGCCAAGCGCGGTGCCGTAGCCCCAGCCGAGCGTGTCCTGATAGCCCGGCGAGAGATAGGTGCGCGGTGCATAGACCGGAAAGGCGAGGCGGCTGGCAAAGCCGAGTTGCGTCACCTCGTCAACGAACACGCCGTTGTCTGGCAGCGTGTTGCGCAGCGCGCGAAGAAAAGAGACCTGCGGCTCGAGCCGCGACAGCCGTTCAGCCAGCCAGGCGCGATGGGCCGCGAGATCGGTTTCGGGTCGCTTGACATTGTGCGCGGGGAGGGCGCCGAGCAGCGCCGCCACGTAATCCGCCGCGTCACCGACGAGCGACACCGCCGGCGTCGCAAGCCGCGCCGGCTCTTGCGGCTCGATGTCGATACGCACGATCGGCATGCCGGCGTCGACACCCCACTGCGTTTGCTGGACCAGGAGCCGCGTGCCGATCGCCACGACCGCATCCGCGTCTTTCCACAGGCGATGACCGATCGGCATGTTGACGCTGAGCCGGTGGCGTGCCGATAGCACGCCTTGGCCGCGGCGATAGGCAATGACCGGGGCCTCGAGCATCTCGGCGAGCGCCGTCACTTCGGTGCTCGCGTTCTGGGCGCCGCCGCCAACGATGATGACCGGTCGTTTCGCTTTGCCGAGGATAGCGGCGGCACGTGTCACGGCCTCGTCGTCAACGGGCGGCCTCGCGATCGCGAAAGGAGCGGCGGGCGGCGCGACCGCACCCTTTTGGCCCCACACATCCATGCCGCATTCGAGGATGGCCGGGCCCGGCCGGCCGCGCCGCGACACGGCGAAGGCCTCGGCGACGAGGCGGGCAGCATCGGCAGGCGAAGCGATGCGCGCGGTGTACTTCGCAATATGGCGGGCAAGCCCCATCTGATCGCGTATCTCGTGGAGATAGCCGTGGCCGCGATCGATCTCGCGCTCCGGAATCTGCCCGACCAGGCCGATCACCGGCGCGTTCATCGCTTGCGCCGTGAGCAAGGCCGCGCCGGCGTTGAGGAGACCCGGCCCCGGCACCACGGTGAACACTTGCGGCTTGCCGGTGATAAGTGCGGCACCCAGCGCCATGAAGGCAGCGGCCTGCTCGTGCCGTGTATGGATGAAGCGCAAACGGTCGCGCGCGCCATAGAACGCGTCGAACAAATCGTCGTTGTGCGTGCCCGGCAGGCCGTAGACCTGATCGACGCCATGTCGCAGCAGCGTGGCGCACACGGCCTCGGCGGTCGTCATCATGAGAGCGCGGTTGGTCATGGTTCGCTATCTCAGCCTTGCCGGGGTTGACGGCGCAAGCGGTGAGCGCCGGAGCCGCTATGATCGTGATGCGGAAAGACCATATATTGGTGCTCAGGCATCGAGGGGAGATTAAAATGTCGAGCGAAAACCTGCACGAAAATCCGGAAACACTTGGCGCCGAAGTCATCGACCAGCATCGTGCCATTGTCTCGGTCATCGAAGAGCTGGAGGCTGTGGACTGGTACAACCAGCGGGCCAGGGCGACCGTCGATGATGAGCTGCGTGGCATCCTCGAACACAATCGCGACGAGGAAAAGGAGCATATGGCGATGGTGCTGGAGTGGCTGCGGCGGCATGATGCCACGCTCGACAAGAACCTGAAACAATACCTGTTTACGACTGGACCGGTGCTGAAGATCGAAGCGGCGACGGCGACGGGCACCGGGCCGGGCTCGGGCGATCTCGGGGTTGGCGATCTGCGCGAAGAGGTGACGAAATGAACCATCTTCTTCGCGGATTGGCGCCCTTCTCTGACGCAGCGTGGCAGGAGATCGACAGGGAAGCCGCGCGCACGCTCAAAACCTCACTCGGGGCGCGGCGTGTCGTCGATTTCGTCGGGCCCAAGGGCTGGGAATTCGCGGCAGTCGGGACCGGCCGCGACCGGCCAGTGCCGGCGCCGGACAAGACGAAGGTCGAGGCGCGGTTGCGCCATGTCCTGCCGCTGGTCGAGCTGCGCGTGCCGTTTGAGATGAAGCGAAGCGAGCTCGACGCTATCGACCGCGGTGCCAGGGATCTGGATACCGATCCGGTGATCGCCGCCGCTCGGCAAATCGCCATCGCCGAAGATCACGTCATCTTTCAAGGCTATGCCGCAGCCGGCATTCGCGGCATTGCCGAGGCGCAGCAAGCCCAGGCGATCTCATTCGGCGACAATTTCGCGGAGTTTCCCAACGCCATCGCCAGCGCCAAGAACAAGCTGCGCGACAACGGCGTCAGTGGCCCTTACGCGGTGGCCCTGAGCGAGCAGGCCTATACCGGCCTGACCGAGACCACAAGCGGCGGCTACCCGGTGCTGGAGCATGTACGCCATATCGTCGACGGACCGCTGGTGTGGACGCCGGGGCTCGAGGGCGCGGTGGTGCTGTCAATGCGCGGCGGCGATTTCGAGCTCATTGTCGGCCAGGATTTCTCCATCGGTTATCTGGATCACGGTGCGCAGACGGTGCGGCTCTACATCGAGGAAAGCTTCACCTTCTGGCTGTTGTCGGCACAGGCCGCCATCCCCCTCAATCGCCAGGCCACGCCACGCAGGCGCTAATACGCGATGAAAAATGCTGCGGTAATCGCGGCGGCAATGGCGATGACGACAGGGCGCAGCAGAAGCGGATCGACTTGCTTCGCGCCCCAGGCACCGCTCCAGCCGCCGGCGATGCCGGCGGCCATCATCAGCATCGCCGGGCCCCAGGCGATCTTGCCGGCGATGACAAAGATCGCGACCGCCAGCCCGTTGAGGAGGCCCGCGAGCAGCGTCTTCAATGCATTCATGCCGTGGAAGCCGGTCATGCCGAAGAGGCTGAAAGAAGCCAGCATCAGGATCCCCATCGCGCCGCCGAAATAGCCGCCGTAAATCGCAATGACGAATTGCACCGCCATCAGCGCCGCCGGTCCGAGGCGGACGAAGCGGCGCAAGACCGGCACGACCGTCGGCCCGAAGGCGAACAACAGCGTCGCCGCCAGCAACAGCCACGGCACGATGGCGTCAAACCGGCGCTGGGGCGTGAAGATGAGCAACCCCGAGCCGATCGCGCTGCCGGCAAAGCTGATCGCGATGAGATTCCCGGTTGGAATGCCTTCGATCCGTGGCAGGTCGCCGCGATAGGTCCAGGCGCTGGCCAGAGCTCCGGGAAACAGCGCGACCGCACTGGTGGCGTTTGCCACGATCGAGGGAATGCCGACAGACACCAGTGCCGCAAAGGTCAGGAAAGATCCGCCGCCGGCAATCGCGTTCAGCGCGCCGCCCGCCAAACCGGCGACCGCAAGGAGAGCGAGGGCAGGAAGGCTTTCCGTCAACACGCAGAGCTCTCACCGCGGGCGCGGCGCAGGCGGCGGACCACACTCATCCGGCCAGGGTCTTGGGGCCCTCCGCTTCGCCGTTTCGGATCCCGGATCGACGATAACGCCACACCGATGCAGGCGGGAAATTGCGCCACACCCGTCCCGTCACTTCCGCGACAAGCCCGATCCGCGCGCGACCCATCACCGGCGACATCGGGCCATAGGTGAACTGCACGAAAGTGCCATCTTCACCCATCAGAGCAAACGCCTGCTCGACGATGCGCTGCTGCGTCTCGGGGGGCATAGACAAAAGCGGCAGGCCCGACACCACCGCCGAGGCGTGCGTCACGCCGAACGGAGCAAGCAGGGCAAGCAGATCGCGGGCGTCGCCACGGACGATCGAGAGCTGTGGGAACCGGACCCCGAGCAGCGAGGCCAGCTTCTCGTCGTTCTCGATAACGATCAGCCGCTCCGGCGTCACGCCGGCGTCGAGCAAAGCGCGAGTGATGCGGCCGGTGCCGCCGCCGAGCTCCACCACCAGCTTGGCGGCTTGCGCATCGATGGCGCGGGCCATCTCGCGGCCAAGATGGGGGCTCGAAGGCGCCAGGGCGCCGATCCGCAAGGGCGTTCTGATCCAGCGCGAAAGGAACAGCGCCAGATCGCTATCGGCCTTGGACGGCTTGGCGTGTATATGGCGAAACCGGTTCATACCCCCAGCCTGGGCTCTTTCCCGCGCCCTTGTCGCCGGGCGCAAGCACGAATTGAACGGCTTTTGCCGCGCTACGGCAAGTGCAGAGATGACGATGCCACGGCAAAGGGTTCCCTGCGCGGCCGGCTCTGTGCCAGATTGGCCTTGCGCCCTCAAGACAAAGTTCGCTGGTACTGCCTTGCCCCAATTGCGCAATCCGATGTTCGTGGCGGCAATCGTGGCCTGCGCCTTTTTCATGGAGACGCTGGATTCGACCGTGATCGTGACCGCCTTGCCGCGGATGGCGGTAGCGTTCGGCAGTTCGCCGGTGCGGCTCAGCCTGGGCCTTACCGCCTATATTATCACCCTTGCAATCATGATTCCCGCGAGCGGCTGGATCGCCGACCGGTTCGGCACCCGTAACGTGTTCTGCGCCGCCATCGGCATGTTCACGCTGGCCTCGATCGGATGCGGCTTCAGCCAGTCGCTGGGCCAGTTCGTCCTGGCGCGCATCCTGCAAGGCACCGGCGGCGCGATGATGTCGCCGGTCGGACGGCTCGTCGTCCTGCGCTCGACCGAGCGGAAGGACCTGGTGCGCATTATGAACTTCGTGACCCTGCCGGGTCTGATCGGCCCGATCGTCGGGCCGCCGGTTGGCGGCTTCATCACCACCTATCTGTCCTGGCGCTATATCTTCTTCCTCAATGTGCCGGTGGGACTGTTGGGGATGGCGCTGGTGTTCGGCTGGATCAACAATTTCCACGGTGCGGCCCGACGGCCGTTCGACGCCGCCGGCTTCATGCTGAATGGTGCCGCGCTCGCGATTCTGATCTATGGCATGGATTTGCTCGGCCATCGCGGCATCGGCCGCGATGGCGCGACGCTGGTTGGCGCCGGCCTGGCGCTCGGTGTCCTGGCGGTGTGGTATGCGTTGCGGGCGCGACATCCGCTGGTTGATCTCTCGGCGCTGCGCCTCAAGAGCTTCAGCGTCGTCAATGGCGGGGGGTCGTTTTTTCGCGTCCCCATTTCGGGTCCGACGTTCCTGCTGCCGTTGCTGTTCCAGGTCGGGCTGGGCATGAGCGCGTTCGCGTCCGGCATGCTGCTCCTTGTCCATGCAAGCGGCGATTTCGCCGCGAAGCTTGTGACGACCCGCCTGATCCGCAGCTTCGGCTTTCGCGCCGCCTTGGTCTGGACCACGGTCGCGTTCGCCGTGTTGATCGGCGCGTGCGGATTCTTCACAACCGGCACGCCGCTTTACGTGACCTTGCCGGTTCTGTTCCTGAGCGGCGCGTGCCGCTCGCTGCAAATGACGTCGCAGACCGCCTTCCAGTTCGCCGAGATTCCGCCTGCCGGCGTCACCGCCGCTTCGACCCTGTCGAGCGCCTTGCTGCAGATCGTGCGCGCCATCGGCGTGGCGCTGGCTGCGGCCGTCCTCAGCCTGTCATCGGCAATGCGCGGCGGTATCACCCTGAATTTGTCCGATTTTCGCGTTGCTCTTGTCGCCATCGCGGCGATGGCGCTCGGCTCCTTGTTCTGGTATTGGCCGCTTCATCCGCATTCCGGCGCGGAGCTGAGCGGCCATCGCGTCGATGAGGCGGCACAATGACAAGGGTTTGGATCAAGGATCCGCTGGCAATTCTGGCCGACGGCGCCGATCGGGGCGTGGTCGTGCGTGACGGCATCATCGCCGAGCTGGTGCCTAAGGGTGGCCGGCCCAGGACGCCTGACGTTGCGATTTTCGAAGCGGGCCAGCATTTCGTTCTGCCGGGCCTGATCAATACGCACCATTTCTATCAGACGCTAACGCGCGCGGTGGCGGGCGCCGGCCAATGCGAATTGTTCGAGTGGCTGAAGACCTCTACCCGATGTGGGCGAGGCTTACGCCCGCCGCGCTCGAGCGCGGCGTCACCACGGCGATGGCGTCACTGCTGCTGTCGGGATGCACGACCACGACCGACCATCACTATGTCTTTCCGCCGGGATTGGAGAATGCGATCGATATCGAGGTCGCGGTCGCACGGCGGCTCGACATGCGCGCGGTGCTGACACGCGGCTCGATCGGCGTGTATCGGCCGCGAGCAGGAGCTGAGCGAAATCGCCGTCGGCAAGGCTGTGGATCTCGCACTATTCAAGCTCGACGAACTGCGCTTCGCCGGCTGTGGCGATGCGCTCGCGGCGGTTGTTCAGGGCGCGGCCCATCGCGCAGATCGCGTGATGATCGCCGGGCATTGGGCGGTCGAAGACGGCGCCATCGCCGGTTGATCGTGCGCCAGAACGAGATGGCGCGCCGCCTTCAAGGCGGCTAGAGCGTTTTACGAAAGGTTGAGAGACGCACCCGGCTTCTATGGAAGCGCCGCGCCAAATTCTACGAGCTGGACTGCCGCGCGATGCCGGCCGCGGCGTCGACAATGACGTCGTATACTCGCTGCGGCTGGGAGAGCATCGGCACATGACTCGACGCCACTTCTGTGATCTTCGCCTTCATACGCGCTGCCAGGAAGCGCTGCAGTTCAGGTTGAATGGTCCGGTCATTAGAACCAACAATGTAAGACGTCCGTTTGTGCCTCCACGCCGCGCCCGGGACGGGTTGATTAAAAAGATCGGCCAAAGGTGCCATCTGAGTGGACCAGACGAGTTTCTGCTCCGCTTCCGGTAAGTCTCCTGCGAATTCCGGGACGCCTGACGGGCGCAGCCAAATACGTCCATCAACAACTTCGATGTGTTGAAAGATGGGCGTGGGGGGATATTTGCCCTGGTCGACAAGCGTTGTGTCACCCTCCTCCGGGGCGAACGCGCATATATAGACGAGTGCCGCCACGCGCTCGTCGGTGCCGGCCGCCGTGATGACCGCGCCGCCATACGAATGGCCAACAAGGACGACAGGGCCGCTCGCGCGGGCGAACGACGTCCGTACTGCGGCGGCGTCATCGGCCACGGTGTTCAGGTGGTTTTGGGTTGATATGACCTGGAAACCATCGGCCAATAGGCGT
>Ga0123355_10021634_pt1 | contig 10295 bp, 13 predicted proteins | sample TergutEmb28metaG_3_FD_89872 | JGI IMG/M metagenome (GOLD analysis project Ga0123355, IMG submission 89872) | Embiratermes neotenicus P1 segment gut microbial communities from Petit-Saut dam, French Guiana - Emb289 P1 | ecosystem: Host-associated > Arthropoda: Insects > Digestive system > Gut ... | reverse complement strand
TGCGCGGCCTCGGGGCACGTCCTCGCGGGGGCGCTCGGGCTGGCGCTCGCCTGCGATCTGATCGTCGCCACGGACAGCGCCAGGTTCGGGACCCCCGAGATCAACGTCGGTCTGTTCCCGTTCATGGTGATGGCACTGGCCTACCGGAGCCTGCCGCGCAAGAAGGCGACGGAGCTGCTGCTGCTGGGCGAGCAGATCTCCGCGGGCGAGGCGGAGCGGCTCGGACTCGTCAACCGCGTCGTCCCGGCGGACGAGTTCGACGCCGCCGTGGCCCGCTGGGCGTCGAAGCTCGCCGCCTCCTCGCCGGTGATGCTGCGGCTCGGCAAGGACGCGATCTTCCGCCAGCAGGACATGGAGTTCGCCGACGCGCTCGAGTACCTCCGCTCCCAGCTGGCGGTGGCGTTCGGCACCGAGGACCTGCGCGAGGGGATCAGCGCCTTCTTCGAGAAGCGCGACCCGGACTGGAAGGGACGCTGATTTGCTGGTCGTGGCCTAGCGGGGCCACGACCAGCACCCCACCGCTACTTCGTCGCCTCCATGAACAGCGAGCCCTCGCGGTTGTCGACCGTCTCGACATCGGGCATGCGGCCCTCGCGATAGGCGCAGCTGCGGATCTCGCTGAACCCGGTCGCTCGCAGCAGCGCCCCGAGCGAGCCCGCGTTGTAGTGCCACCAGTGGCGCTCCGAGCCCCCGACGGTGTTGCTGCCGCGACCCTGGTAGAGGCCGTACAGGAAGGGCTCGGGGTCCGTCGGGTCATACCGGGCGACGAGGCCGTCGAGGTTCGGGACGACGACCCGCACGATCCCCCCGGGCGCGAGGATCCGGTGTACCTCCCGGAGGCAGTGCTCGGCGACGTCGGGGTGCAGATGCTCGAGCACGTGCGAGGAGTAGACGCACTCGAAGTACGCGTCGGGGAAGCGGAAGCGCCGGCTCAGGTCGAGGTAGCGGATCCGGCGGAAGGCGCCGGAGCGGTGGGCGGCGTAGCGCTCGCCTGAGATCAGGCCGGCCCGGTGCAGCAGCCAGGGAAGGCCGGGAACGCGGGCGACCAGCAGGTGCGGCGTGATGTCGGTCGACAGCCAGCCGTCGTGCACGCGGTCGAAGGCGCCGAGCTCGAGTCTTCTCGGAACAACCGGCATGGGTCGGGTACCGTAGCCGAGCGGCTGCTGGCGGAGCGGCGGACCTCGACCCGCGCGGCCCGATCCCCTATCCTGACTGACTAGTCAATCGGTTGGAAAGGAAGGGGAGTTGAGCATGGCAACGGCGGCCGTCGACAAGCGTCGGGTGATCCTCGACGCGGCCGTGCGCGTGTTTGCCAGGCAGGGCTTCCACACCTGCCGGGTTTCGGACATCGCCGACGAGGCCGGGGTCGCGTACGGGCTCGTGTATCACTACTTCTCCTCCAAGGAGGAGATTCTCGACACCCTGTTCCTCGAACGCTGGGACGTGATGCTGGCGGCGATTGCCGAGGCCGACAGCTCGGATGTCGCAGCTCGCGACAAGCTCCGCGCGATCGCGTCGTTCATCGTCGACTCCTACCGCCGCGATCCGGATCTGATGAAGGTGATCATCGTCGAGGTCACGCGAGCGGCCAACACCTTCGGGCGCACCCATATGGCCAAGATCCTGCAGGCCTACGAGGGGATCGCCGGGATCGTCGCGACCGCCCAGGATCAGGGGCAGTTCCGGCGCGAGGTCGACGCGATGTTTGCGGCCCAGGCGTTCTACGGCCTGATCGAGCAGGTGCTGACGAGCTGGATCTACAGGAATGTCCAGGTTGCGCCGGCGGAGCTCGAGCGCGTCAAGACCGAGATCGTGGAGATGATTTGCGGCGGGCTCGAGGCGGGGATAACCGTGGCGGCCACGTAGCCGCCGCGGGCGGGCCCCAGCGGGATAGGAGCGGTGCATCTGATTGAATCCCGGCTCAAGTGACGGAAAGTCCACTCGTCAAGCGACTGTTGTGGTCGGGTCTCCTCGCGGGGCTCGGCGCCGCTGCCACCTTCATCACCACGAAGGTGGCCGAGAAGATCTGGATGCGCCTCTTCGACGAAGATCCGCCTGAGTGAGCGAGCAACCCGAGGATCCCGGTAGGGCCGAATCGGCGGGCACCAAGCTGTCCTCGTTCTCGTCTTCGCTGGGTCCGCAGCGGTCGGCTGCTGCTGACACTGGTGCTGACGCCGCCGGGCCCTCTGTGGAGAGCTCGCCGGATGGGTCGGATGTGGGCGCGGGCGAGTCGCAGCTGGCGTCCCTCAAGACCCAGCTGGCCGACGGGGTCTCGGACGCGAGCTCGAAGCTCGATACGCTCTGGTCCGAACGCCCCGAGGTGGTGGTCGGAGCCGCCTTCGTCGGCGGCCTGGTGATCGCGACAATCCTCAAGCGCCTTGCCCGATAAGGACGGACAACCCGATAATTTCGCGGCCGCGATAACGGAGGTGTCCGAGCGCGTCACCGCGCTGGTGCACGACGAGATCGAGCTCGCCAAGGCGGAGATGCAGGCCAAGGCCCGGAGCCTGGTGCGCGGCACCGCGGCGGTCGCCGCCGGCGCCGTGTTCGGCGTGTTCGCCATCGTCTTCTTTCTGGTGACGGTGGCGCTGGTGCTGTCGGATGTGCTGGTGACGGGGTTCGGCGCGGTGTGGGTCGGCTTCCTGATCGTGCTGGCCGTGCTGACGCTGCTGATGATCGGCGCCTTCCTGTTCGCGTGGTACAAGCTGCGGGTCGGGGCGCCGACGCCGACGATGGCGATCGACGAAGCCAAGAAGATCCGCGAGACCGTGGCTCGCGAGACGATCGCCCGCGAGAGCGTCGCCCGGGAGACCGCCACGACGCCGCCCCGAATCGAGCGCTGATGCCGGAAACGGGCACGCCGCCAGCGCGCACCCCGGACGAGATCCGTGCCTCGATCGAGCAGAACCGCCAGGAGCTCGGGACCTCGTTGGTACGGCTTCGCGACGAGGTCAGCCACCTGACCGACTGGCGCGCGCAGGTGCGCCGCAACCGCGAGCCGCTGACGGTCGCAGCGGCAACCGCCGGGTTTGTCCTGGCCGGTGGGATCGGTGGAGCGGGCTCGCTTCTGTTCGGGCGTGGCCGCCGTCGCCGCCGCCGCGCCGGGCGCTAGCGCGGGCTGTCTCTCAGAGCAGGCTGCGCGGGATGCCCCCGGCGCCGAGCAGCCCCGGCCCGACGTGCGTTCCGATCACCGGCCCCACCTCCGACACGAACGCCGGCTCGGTGCCGAAGATCTCCCGGCCCCGCGCCTGCAGCGCGGCCGCCTCGGCCGGCGCCTGGATGTGCTGCACGACCCAGCCGTCGGCCCCGTCGCGCCGTAAGTCCTCGAGCAGCCCGACGAGACGCTCAAATGCGCGCCGCGATGTCCGGACCCGCTCGACCGGGGTGATCTCGGACTCGACCGACAGGATCGGCTTGATCTTCAGGGCGCCACCGAGCCACGCCTGGGCGCCCCCGACGCGCCCGCCGCGGCGCAGGTACTCGAGCGTGTCGATCGCGAACCACAGCCGCAACGCGGCTCGTGCCTGCAGCGTGCGCGCGACGACGGTGTCGGCGCTCGCCCCTGCGCGCGCGGCCGCGGCGGCGGCGAGCAGCATCAGCCCGACGCCGCCGCAGGCGGTGGCCGAGTCGATCACTCGCACCCGGCCGGCCGCTTCCCCGAGCTGTTCCCGCGCCTGCTCCGCCGAGCGAACGGTGCCCGACATGCCGCCCGCGAGGTGGATCGACACGATCTCGTTGCCGGCCTCGAGCAGGGGCTCGTAGACCGTCAGGAAGTCGCCGATCGACGGCTGTGACGTGGTCGGGAGCTCGGCGCTCGCGCTGAGCTCGCGGTAATACGCGTCGTAGTCGGTGATCTCGAGTTCGCGGCGGGCACCGCCGCCGCTGTGGACGTACAGGCTGACCTCGTGGATCTGGTTGGCCGCGACCGATTCCGCCGGGAGGTAGTGGCAGCTGTCCGAGACGATCGCGACCGGCATCGGGCGCGGACCCTACCAGCGGCCCTGGGCGGGCGCCGCGCAGGACGCGGCGGGTCGAATTCCACAACCGTGGGTTGTGGAATTCGACCCGCAGCAGCCCTAGAGGCGGTTATCGATTTGCAGCGGGGCTGCTTCGGCGCCTGCCTCGGCCGCCTCGACCGCCTCGGCGTCGGAGCCGCCCTCGGCCCCGAGCAGCTCGTGCAGCTCGCCCGACTGGTACATCTCCATCACGATGTCGCAGCCGCCGACGAGCTCGCCGTCGACGAACAGCTGCGGGATCGTCGGCCAGTTGGAGAGGGCGGAGAGCTCCTGGCGGATCCGGGGATCGGGGAGGATGTCAACCGCGGCGAACGGTTGGTCGAGCGACTGCAGGACGGCGACGGTGCGGGCCGAAAAGCCGCACGCCGGCGCTTCCGGGGTCCCCTTCATGAACAGGATCACCGGGTTCTCGGCGATCGCGGTCTCGATCGCGTCGCGAAGCTGGTTCGGAGCGGTCTCACTCATCGTGATGCCTCCATGACTGTGGTCTTGATCGAGAGGGCGTGGATGCGGTCGCCGACCTCGGAGCCGAACACGTCGTACACCAGCTGGTGCTGAGCGATCCGGCTGAGACCCGCGAACGCGGGAGCGCTCACGCTCGCCTGGAAGTGGTGGCCGTCACCGGACACCTCAGCCCGGGCGCCCGGGATTCCAGCCTCGATCCTAGCTTTCAGTTCCTCGGGCGTTGCCGACACTTCAGACAGCGTAGCGGGTCGGATGCCGGCGCTATACTGAATGAAGCATGATTTCCCTGACCGACAATGGTGCTGAGAAGGTCCGCGAGTTCCTCGCCCAGCAGGAGGCTGTCGCCGAGACATCCGGCCTGCGCGTCGGGGTTCGCGGCGGCGGCTGCTCGGGCTTTCAGTACGCCCTCGCGTTCGACGAGCAGCGCGACGGTGACACCGTCTTCGAGGACAAGGGCATCCGCCTGCTGGTGGATCGCCCGAGCCTCCCATACGTGAAGGGCTCCGTCATCGACTTCGTCGACGGGCTCCAGGGCGCCGGCTTCAAAGTCGACAACCCGAACGTCATCGCCGCATGTGGTTGCGGCTCCTCCTTCCGCGTCGCGGAAGAGGAGCAGGTTTCAGCCGTCTGACCGTCACGGCACGTCACAGCTGACCTCGACCGGGGTCTGATTGCCGTGCGTGACGGTGACCGGTCCGTTGCCGTGGCAGAAGTTGGCGGCGCCCCCGGTTCCCGGCCCGCCGCGAACGGTGTAGGTACCGGGCGGGACCGCGATCGTGAACGTCTGTCCCGCGGGAACCGTCTGGGTGGCGATGACGTTGCCGGCAGCGTCGACCACCTGCACGGTGCCGGCGGTCGGGGGCGTCGGTCCGGTGTGGCCCGCACAGTCGGGCGGGTCCACGGCCCCTCCGAAGATGTAGATGCCGCCGACGATCGCGGTTGGTCCCGGCCCAGCGGCAGGCAGCACCGGCGGGCCGGTCGGACGACAGTAGACCGGCGTCGTCGACGTCGAGGTGGTTGATGTCGTTGACGGTGCCCCCGTCGTGACGGTCGTGACGGTCGTGGCGATCAGGCGCAGCGGCGAGTGCTCCCGCAGCAGCCGGCGGCCGCGACGCGTCAGCGAGATCGTGATGCGGCGCCGGTCGCCGGGGGCGACGAGCCTCGTTGCCCGGCCGACCCGGATACCGGCCCGATGCGCGGCGAGGGCGGTCGTTCGAAGCTCGATCGTGATCCGGCAGCCCGGGCTCGGCGCTGCCGGCGGGCACACCGCCGATAACGCCACCCGAGCCGCGCGCACCCGAACGTGGGTGTGAACGGTCGCCGATGTGGTGGTCGACGCGCGACCGGAGCCCGAGAGCACCGCTGCGCTCAGCAGCGTGACAGCGGTCGCGTATGCGAGTCGTCGAGTCACCGGATCCCGTCGCCGTACCCTAACGGGCACCTGCTACGTTGATGGTGGCGGTCGACGTCGTCGGCCGCGAGGCAGCTTGCTTGGGTTCCGCACGAAGCGGTTCGGGTTGGCCGTCGCCTCCCGAAATCGTCTGCGGCCCATGAAGTGCCGCCAAGGAGTAGTTCATGTCAAATCAGTCCTTCGCTGATCTCGGTGTCTCGCGTGCCGTCGTCAGCTCACTTGCCCAGCAGGGCATCACGGAGCCGTTCCCGATCCAGCGCCGGGTGATCGCCGATGCCCTGAGTGGGCGGGATCTGCTCGCGCGGTCGCCGACCGGGTCGGGCAAGACGCTCGCCTTCGGGATCCCGCTGGTCGACCGGATCGCGGCCGACGGTCCGCGCCCGTCGGCGCTGGTGCTGGCGCCCACGCGAGAGCTCGCAACCCAGATCGTGGACGACATCCGCGCGATCGCGCACTCGCGTGCACTGCGGGTGACGGCTGTCTACGGCGGGGTTGGAATCGTCAAGCAGGCCAAGGATGCCGCGCGTTCGCACGTTCTCGTCGCGACCCCTGGACGTCTCGAGGACCTGCTGGGTCGAGGCGCGTTCACGCTCGACGCCGTCCAGATGCTGGTCCTCGATGAGGCCGACCGGATGCTCGACATGGGCTTCCGCCCCGCCGTGGAACGGATCGTCTCGCAGTGCCCGGGGACACGCCAGACGCTGTTCTTCTCGGCGACGCTCGACGGCGAGGCCGGACGCCTGGCCCGCAAGTACACGAGCGAGCCCGTACTCCACGAGCACGGGCCCACCGCCCGTCGCGCGAGCGCCAACGTCGAACACCGCTTCGTCGGCGTCGAACACGAACATCGACTCAGCGCGCTGATCGAAGAGCTGCGGCGCGAGCGCGGCCTGACGCTGGTGTTCGTTCGGACCAAGCATGGCGCCGACCGGCTCGTCAAACGCCTCCGCGGCCACGGCATCGAGGCGGCGGCGATGCACGGCGACAAGTCACAGCGCCAGCGCGAGCAGGCGCTCGCTCGGTTCGAGTCCGGAGCAGTCGACACGCTTGTCGCGACCGACGTCGCCGCGCGGGGAATCGACGTCGCCGGAATCTCGCATGTGATCAACTTCGACCCGCCCAGGGACAGCGAGACCTACGTCCACCGCATCGGCCGCACCGGCCGCGCCGGCGCACGGGGCATCGGCATCACCCTGGTCGCGCCCGGCGAGCACGGCGAAGTCAGGAAACTGGCGGCAACACTCGGGCTCGACCACGGTCTCGGCGAGGGTGGCTCGCACCGAGACCGTGCCGGCGAGGGTGGCCCGCGCCGACGGTCACACCGCAGGCGCCCGCCGACGCGAAGCAAGACGTCGCGCTGAGCGACGTTGCCCTACGCCGGCACTGCGCCGAGCGAGCGCCAGAGGTACAGGCACGCCAGCGTCCTGTACGGGCGCCAGGGCTCCGCAAGCGCTTCGATCGCCGCAGGTGCAGGCATTTCGTCGAGCCCGTAGAGATTCTTGATCGCCCGCCGGATCCCCAGATCGCCGACCGCCAGCACGTCGGGGCGGTGCAGGTGGAACATCAGGAACATGTGCGAGCTCCAGACGCCGATCCCCTTGACCGCGACCAGCTCCGCGATCACCTCATCGTCGGACAGGGATTCGAGCCGGTCCAGTTCGAGGTCGCCGCTGAGCACGTGCTCTGAGAGCGACCGCAGGTACCTGACCTTGGCGTGGGACAGCCCGGCGGCGGCCCGGAGTTCCTCGGGGTCCTCGGCGAGTACCTCCTCCGGTGTCGGGGGGCGACCGTCGAACCGGGCGATCAGGCGCGCGTAGATCGCGGCCGCCGCCTTGGTCGACAGCTGCTGGCCGACGATCGATCGCACCAGCGCGCCGTAATGCTCGCGGGGGCGGCCGGCGCGCCGGCCGCCTTCGCCGGGGCCGAGCCGATCGATCAGCTCGCGCAGCACGGGGTCGGCTGCGCGCAGGTGGGCGGTGCCCGCTGCGTCGGCTTCGTCGCTCACGCTACCGGCGGTACCGCGACTCGCAGCGGCTCGCCGTCGAGCGCGCCGAGCGCGCGCGAGACCGAGCAGGAGATGCAGGTGAACGTGGGCGTGTCCCGCAGCGTGTAGCTGCTCGACTCGGTCGTCCGCAGGCGCTGCACAAGGTCGAGAAAGTCGGCGGGGCTGTCCGTCTCGAACGCGACCACGAACTCCTGGTCGTCGAGACCGAACGAGTAGCTCGTGTTGATGTCGACCGACGGGAATTCACGTCCGACGTTGATGTGGTCCTGCATGATCCGCCAGCGCTCCCGCGGCGGCAGGCCGTACCACGCGCGCGTTTTCACGAACGGGTAGACGAACAGGTACTTGGAGTGGGCGGCGCGCACCTCCAGTCGCGACTCCTCCGAGTACTCCGACGGCTTGGTCATCGCCAGGAACGAGTACGGCGTGCTGCACCACTTCATCAATCCGCTCTGGGCGAGGACAACGTGGAACTCGTGGATCCGCTCCAGATTCTCGGCCTGGGACAGCAGCATCAGGTCGGCGTCGCCCCGCGTCCCAACCAGCGAGAACGCGCGCAGCAGGTGATCCTCGCCGAAGTCCTCGCAGGCAGCGGCGAACTCGCGTTTGTGCTCGTCGCGCTCGTCGGAATCGAGCCGGCGCCAGCCCGGCTCGAGGTGGAGGAACGTGTACTTGACGAACTGCCGGCTCGGCATCCCGGAATCATGACACCTCGGCCGAGCCGGTCCGCGACGGCCCGGCCGGATAGGATTTACCCATGCGGATCGGCTTGGTGTCTCCGTATTCGTGGACGTACCCGGGCGGCGTTACGAGTCACATCGAGGCGCTTGCCGAGCAGTACCTGAACCAGGGCCACGAGGTGCGCGTGCTGGCGCCGTTCGACCCGGCCGATCTGATCGCCTCGATCATGCACCGCGGCGCCAGGCCGCAGCCGGTGGCGGCACCCGAGTATCTGGTCTCGCTTGGCCGCACCGTCGGCCTCAAGGCGAACGGATCGGTCTCGAACCTGTCACTGACGCCGGTTGGGGTGGCGAGGCTCCGGCGGGAGCTCAAGACGGGCGGCTACGACGTGGTCCACATCCACGAGCCGGTGGCGCCGCTCGCCGGTTGGGTGGCGTCGCTGCAGCCGGGCGTGCCGCTGGTCGGGACGTTCCATTCCTACTCCAACAAGTGGCTCCCCAACGCGCTCGCGAACCTGTTCGGAGCTCGCCGGGTGCTCAACCACCTGCACGTCCGGATCGCGGTCTCGGAGGCCGCCGCCTGGACCGGCAAGCGCTGGTTTGGCGGCCGCTACCGGGTGATCCCCAACGGCGTCCACGTGGCCGCCGATATCCATGATCTGTCGCCGAACTGGCGCGAAGACGATCGCCTGCGGATCGTGTTCGTCGGGCAGTCGGTAGAGCGCAAGGGACTGCCGCTGCTGCTGCGCGCGTTCGAGGCGCTGCGGGAGCACATCGACACCGAGCTGACCGTCATCGGGCCGACGCACGAGGAGCTCGCGCCGATGCTGATCGACGCGCGCGGCGTTCGCGCGCTCGGCAAGGTCGACGACGAGCGCAAGCATGCGGAGCTGCGGGCCGCCGACGTGCTCTGCGCCCCGTCGCTGGGCGGCGAGAGCTTCGGGATGGTGCTGACCGAGGCGTTCGCCGCCGGTACCACGGTGGTCGCCTCCGACATCGCCGGTTATCGGGCCGTCGTCACCGACGGCGTCGACGGCGTTCTGGTGCCGCCCGCGGACCCGCAGGCGCTGGCCGAGGCGCTGCGCGACCTGCACGACGAGCCCGAACGCCGGCGCGCGCTGGCTGCGCAGGCGGCCGTGACCGTCCAGCGCTTCGCCTGGGACCGTGTGGCCGAGCAGGTGATGGAGGCCTACACGGATGCGATCGCGTCGCGGCAGCCGAAACCGGGACGCGAGCAGCTTGCGGTCCGGCTCGGGCTGCAACCGGCGGACCTGAAGCCGCCGGTTCCGCCGATGAAGTTGCCCAGTCTCGAGTACGAGCGCGCTGCGACGGCGGGACGCCGTCGCAGCGCGCTCGCCCTCATCCGGCGCGGCGGGATGGCGGCGATCAGCCTCGCGGGCCTGTTCCTCGGCTACCTCGCACTGCAGAAGATCGGCGTCGGGCACATCGGCAGCGCGCTGATCGGCTCGAGCCCGACGTATGTGCTGCTCGGCCTGGCGGTGATGTGCTCGGCGATGGTCGCCCGCGCATTCTCCTGGCACGCGATCCTGCAGGCCGCGCTGCCGAAGGCGCGGATCAGGCTCGCCGACGCGATGCAGGGCACGATGATCGGGGTGCTGATGTCTTCGACGCTGCCGGCCCGCCTCGGCGAGCCGGCGCGCGCGCTCGTGGTCGCGCGCCGCACCGGCCGGCCGCGGGACAACTTTCCGATCGTGCTC
>Ga0123355_10021633_pt1 | contig 10296 bp, 4 predicted proteins | sample TergutEmb28metaG_3_FD_89872 | JGI IMG/M metagenome (GOLD analysis project Ga0123355, IMG submission 89872) | Embiratermes neotenicus P1 segment gut microbial communities from Petit-Saut dam, French Guiana - Emb289 P1 | ecosystem: Host-associated > Arthropoda: Insects > Digestive system > Gut ... | reverse complement strand
TCGCAAGCTCCTGATGATGGATATATTAATGTCTGAAACATGTTGAGCACATAAGAAGTGAAATAAAATAGCAAGTGACATCAAGTTGGTCTTTTATTCTTCAACTATCACAATGATGCACAGTCCAATAAACATAAGAGTGGACCTGTGTCTGTGATCCACCCATATGCTTTAATTTCGTTGACAGGGACAATCTTCTTATATTTCTTTTTTTAATTATAACTGGACCAAATGAGCTAGAAGGTTGCTAATAGGTAAAAATCCTTCTCATAATTAAAAAAAGAAGAAAAAAAAACATTTGTAGTTTAACATATTCATTGTCAATTGTGGCAGCTGTTTTATCAATGGAACATTCTCTGCCATTGCTGGACAGTTCATACCACAGAATTTTGACTCACCAAGCCCCAGAAGCAAGCAAAGTTCTTCCATATTTGCTTCCAAGTATTTCTTATTATTTATGATTTTATACAGGCTACATTAGGTACTACAGACTTACATCTTGAGAATGATACCCACAGTCATGAGCAGTATGTGGTGGCACAGTTGGTTGAGGCACTGCACTGCAAGCCAGAAAGTTGCAGGTTTGATTCTCAATGAGATCACTGGAATTTTTCAGTAACTTAATTTTCCCTCCTGTACTATGGCCCTGGGCTCGACTCAGCCTCTAGCAGAATTGAGTACCAAGGTATCTCCTGAGAGGTAAAGGCAGCTGCTGTGTAGGGCTGACAACCTTGCCACCTTCATGTGCCATGGTATAGAAATTCTGGGAACCTCAACCTCCTGGAGCCCTAAGGGCCTGTCCAGGCCTGTAATGGTATTGTTCCTTTTCTTACACATAGTCATGTCTCATATAGACGTTGTGTATGGTCTATAAATTTTTTGGTATTTATTTCCATGCATTAAGTGAAAATTTATGATACATTAACCAACAATATGCGCAACTTTGCACTATATTATTATGAAATTTTAATTGTAGATTTATATATTGCAATCTTGTGTATTTTGTTGGTTATTGTATCATAAATTGTGTATGGTCTTTTAAAGGAACATAAATATGAAATGTGAATAAGTGAAGCAATGACTGTACTTTTAAAGGAAACACATCATAACTTTATTTAACGTATGTTCGATCCAAATGTTGCTGACAGATCCCAGTCTAAGTCATCTTTTGGAATTTCCAGAAGTGACGTAACACTCTTTGGCAATTTGATGGCTCATGTGCCTTCTCAACAGTGAGAGTTGAAAACTAAAATGGAAACACACAAAAGAAATTTTAAAATGTGATAGTAGCTATTTTTACATTTTTGACAGGTTCTATCTGTACAAGATCCAGAAGAGGTACAAAGACGGACCAGTTGGTACTGCATATTGTTTGTTGTGATTGGCATTGTCACGGGACTCGGGATGTTTCTCCAGGTACTGCATTTTGAATGTTCTGTTCTCCCTCCCTGTGTGTATTTGGGAATTGACAATTCTGTCGTCTGTTTTTAATGTTTTCAGCAACCAGCATTACCATTAATGCGAATTTTGCTGTTTATAATACTTTCTGTACACAAATAAACTGGCCCAGTGTGTTTATTCAGCACACCACCATATCCTGGCTTGTATTCAAACCCTGAATATGGTGTGGAAGTGTCTCATGGATTCACTTGGTCCTGCAACGTGGATGATGGTATGTGTATCGTAAAATGGGCCACAACTGCCTCCTTCCAAATCCCTGCCTGCTCACAATGCGTTAACATCATTCAGTTTTATCTCATACAGTCCTTGCAACTGAAAAACATATTTAAATAGTCTGAGACTCAATCAATGATGGGGGATAGTGGCAGTCTTTTGTGAATTCAGTAATAAAGCTTTGAGTTTCAAAAATGTATTGAATTTAAGAAATAAATAAACAAATGGCCATCAAACACAACAACTTTTATAAAGTATCAATAAAGCTACATGTTTCGACCTCGAGAGGTCATCATTAGTTTATCTTCAGAACATTTCAAGAGGAATGTACAAATTCCATTACTGGAAATGAGGTCTTATTTCTTACACAGTATTTTTAAAATGTGGTTCTTTCTTTTTAATACACTCAGACTTTTAATGTGGATAAAAGATGAAAGGTGAGTTACATAAAACTTTTTTGTGTGTTTTTTGCTTCATGCATTATACTCTAATTATAAAATAGAAACCAACAAAATGTACCTTTTCTAAATTAATATTTTAATTTATGGCATCTTCTACATATTTCAAACACGAGGGTTCTTCTTCAGGAAGACGGTTGTATGTACAGGTATGGTATAGTGTGTATTACATGCCCAGGTTGAGCAGTCTTGTAGCTCCTACAAGACTACATCTTATTCAACACTATCATGTTGAATATTTTGTTTTTGGTAATGGTGCTTTTTTCAACAAAATATTTGATGTGATAATACAACATGACTCCCATTAGGTGGCATGGTTAACAACTATAAGCTTTCACAGCCTGGAAATACTTTCAGTATGCCTTAAGCTGGAGTGTGAATAAGACATACGCTGGTCAATTGGCCGAAAGACTTCGTCACCCTCTGAGTATGTAAATACTGTATGAAAACAAGCTCTATAATTATTGAGTCAATCATAGTATTTTCTATCATCTCATATATACTGCTTGAGGAAAATATCACACGGTACCCAGCACAAAACTGGACTACCCCATAACCCTCACTGACATTTGCCAGCAGTTTTATGCAACTCACTTTTCATCTTTTATCGACATTAAAAAGTTTCAATGAATAAACAAGAAAGAAACTGTGAAAATATGTTGTGTAAGAAATGAGATCTATTCTCCAGCAATGTTTGTATATTCCTTTGAAAATGTTCTAAATATAGCCCGATGATGACCTTGCAAGGTCGAAAAAAGTAGTTATATTGATGTTTTACCAAAGTTGTGTTTGATGGACATTTGTTTATTTCTTTCTTTATAGTACAACACAAACAATGGGATGCATAATTTTAAAATGATATTGAATTTATTGATTGGCTGAATAATTATCAATTGCTGAGGGAAGGACACATACTATGTGTTTTGTTATACATTCCTTTTATGGCCGTGGTCATGATTTAAGATTTTCAGATTGCACGTATTTATGTGTTTATTATTAGTAATACAGTAGCATTCTTTGATCTGGCACATGTGGGTCTGGACAGGTGCTGCATTATCAGATGGTACTGTTACTGGTGATCCTTGGGTCGTGACCAGAACACAGATATGCTTGGCTGGTAGATACGTACATTTTCATTGGCTGAATTACTTATAAATTTATTAAAATTCTAGCAAAATGGATACCAGCATATAGGAGCGAGGTTTAAGTATCACACTAGGAAGTACAGACCTCAAAGCTATAAGACTTCACAAGTAAGGTGTTATTTTTAAGTTTATGAACTTATTGTCACGAGGAGGTATTCAGCTACCCTAATTAAAGGTGGCTTTTGTCACTTTAATCCCTATAACCACCATGATTTGCATTTTTGGCCACTGCACAAGAAGGACAACTGTTTTATGACAGAGCATGTGGTCCAGAAATCAGCCCAGGCTGGGTTCAGGATGTACTTGGTGAGAGGCCTCCATACGTGCAAGTCAAGCAGCAAAAGAGAATGAGAATGCTATCGAATCAGTGGTGATAAAATGTTTAGTGCCATACACAGCTGACTTAGGTTTTGGGCAGATAAAACTTGCACGATGAAATATATATAAAAGCTAATAAACGCTGTGACTGTTATACAACAATTACTTTGGTAATCAGTGTCAATAGACCTACGTTTGCTTCTCCTGTGACCACCACCACACTTGATATTCCCTGAGTGGAGGTAATTTTCTTCGACTGAGAGAACTGGCCAGCAACAGTACTGGTACTGACCTGAGTTCTTACAGATAATTTTTTGGTACTTCTCTTATACTTGTGCTGCACAACTAAACAGAGGAGTATTCCATTTGGATATTTCCTTCACCTGATGGTTCAGGGGCATCGGGGTCCCTTTCTGTTTTTTATGGAGTCTATTCAGTTTGTACCAGGGATGCTGAAGGACCAGGAGACTGTGAATCAGGAGTTTTCATAACTGAAGATGTAGGAGACAAGGAACCAGGGGATACCACGAGGTTCAGTGTAGAAACACTCTTGGTGGCCTTTTTTGTAAGTCTTCAGACTTGGGATTATTTTCCTCAACTGCCAAAATAACAGGAATGCTGGAGTATCAGCATCCAGTTTAAAGGAATTCTACTGTATTTGCCATAAAATAAAGTAGTGAAAAGGGCTAAATAGATGTATGAAATATTTTACATTAATTACAACTCCTGAGGTAGTTTCATTTTAAGAAATTCGTTAAATGTGAACTAGAACAAGAATATTTCCTCTCTTATTAACTTTTCATTCTTACTTGAGACAAAGATTCTCGTATGTTAAAGGACAATGATTTTATATAAGTGACATAAATTGTTTGCCATAAACAGCTGAACACTATGCATAATGCATACACAGTGTGGTGATATTGCTAACCTGGCTGCTTTTGCAGACACACTTGTTTAGTTTGGCCGGAGTTCGCCTCACGACACGTTTGCGGGTTGCGGCCTTCAGTGCCATGTTAAGACAAGAAGTTGGCTGGTTTGATGACGAAAGGAACAGTGTTGGAATACTCTGTGCCAGACTATCAGGAGATGCAGCAAGTGTGCAAGGGGTGAGGAAGCAATTGAAATAATTCTAGACTCTAGAGTTATGGTGACAGAACTTTATTATGCTACAGTCAAATAACCTGCATGTTTCTAAGTGGGAATCCTAATATATGTAAAATCCCTGTGTTATAGTGTTAGGTTTTGTGGGATCCCTGTACTTCATTATCATATCAGTGAAATTTTTATTTCTTGTTTGCAATAAATTAATTTTGAAGAATTGACAGTAAATACTTAAACAGTTTTACTAGTTTTTGCCTCATCTTGTTATGCCAAAACATGTAGTGTAAGTATAGATAAAATATTAAAGTTAGAAGCTGTACTACACTGTGATGGTGATAAAGGGAAAGGTTATTGGAATATTATGACACAGATTCAGACATTAAAAGAAAATGAAATTGTTCTAAAATATACCTATTGATTTTGCTGTCTGTGTTTCTTTAGATTCAACTACAGTAAAAGGTATGTTACCGTACTTCTCCTTAAGTGTTAACATTTCGTTGTGCAATTGTTGCAGGCTACAGGAACTCGAATTGGAGTAATCTTACAGTCAACTTCAACCCTTATAATTGGAATTATACTATCATTGTTCTATTCTTGGAAGGTGACCCTTGTGTCAGTCACAATGGTTCCAGTTGTGTTCGCAGGAGTTTTCTTAGAGGCAAGATTCATGCTGGGATATGGTCTACAAGAGAAAGCTGCAATTGAGGCAGCAACAAAGGTATGGAGAGGCTGATACTTCCAGTTTGTCAGTTTGTACTTTTAATTTCATGAGAAAGCAAAAATTATTATTAAAGAATGTATTCCAGCATTGTTATTGTTACTACTGCTACTACTACCACCACCACCACCACCACCACCACCACCACCACCACCACCACCACCACCACCACTGCAGTTGCTGCCTCTTCATACTGATGGTGTTTGTGATATTGTTTTTATTGTTGCTGCTGCTGTTGTTGTCATTGTTGTTGTTCTTCTCCTTCTTCTTAACACCTACTGTTATTACATTAGTGATTTTACATACACGTGTGCATATTGACAAGAAAGTCTAAACTCAGAGACCAAGGTAGCAGGCAAAAAGTGTGGAAGTACAAATACTGTAATAACATTTCTTCAGATCAAGAATATAGTATCATGAACATGCATTATGCGTAGATACCAATGAGATTCTAAGTGTGTTAGTTTCACCAAATGTCTTTTGTATTCAGTAAATACTGTAAGTAAGAAACAAATTCATCAGCGAAAGAATGTGGGTAACACAAACAATTTTGGAAAGACCAAAAGACAACATGTTGAAATGGTGTGGATATGTAATACACATGGAGGATAACAGATGGCCTAATCGAATGATGATCTAGTCAACAGAAGGAAGATGACAATGAGGACAACCTGAAGAAAAGTGGGAAAAGGAAGTTGAGAGGGTTATGAAGCATGGGAATTTAACTCCGATGACTCAGTAAATCAGCAACTGTCATGACTGAAAACCAGTAACTAATGGACCACTGGAAAACTGATAGATAAATAGATAGATAGATAGATAGATAGATAGACAGATAGATAGGTAGATAGATAGATAGATAGACGGACGGACGGACGGTCATGAGTTAAATGGAGATTGTGTTCAGATTGCAGTGGAAGCCATAGGCAACATCTACACGGTGGCAAGCTTGTGTGGTGAGCAGCTCTTCTTGGATCGGTACCTTGTTGAGCTGCGTTTGGCACGGCAGGCTGCCCGACGTAAGACAGGACTCCGCGGCGCTGTTTTTTCTCTTGGACAGACAGCTTGGTTCTTTGGGTATGGACTGAGTCTGTATTATGGAGGATACTTGGTGGCCACCGAGGGTCTACCTTACAAGGATGTTATCAAGTAAGTGTATGTATATGCATATTGTACATCCACAAGAGTGGCCACATCACTATATTTTCACAGTAGTTCTCAATTCTGACCATGGGCAGCTACTCTCTAATACAAAATAGATATAAGCAGCCAGATCTAACCTCCTGTTTGCTGCATTTATTCACTGCATCTTTATGTTGTCTGACAAATTGTTTTAAATAACCTTTAAACGACTGATAGAACATTAAGTTTAGTGGGAGACGTTTAATTTTAATATGTTCTACTATGTTAGGGACAGCAAAGAGTTAAGATTTTATCCTGTTCTCTTCCAGTTTTGAGACTCCTTCCCTGCATATTCTGAAAATTGGTCTCTTAACTGTTTGGCGCCAGAATTATTTTTTTTAATTTTAGCGCACTCTGTATGTAAAATGTGAATAAAACAGGAACCAAATATGTTAGAATTATGAAACAAACTGCATTTTGAGTAGAAAGAAACGGAGAGTATACACCATGTTTAAAATATTCAGTACCTATATTTGTTGAATAAATATATAAAATGCAACGTTTAGAGGTTAGCGGTGTGGTACGACCACTATAGTGGTTGTTAGGCGTCAAAGGGTTAATACAGCATTCCACAAATTTTGCAACATTCAGGGAGCCACCTCAAAATTCTAGACATCAGGAGGGTAACAAGATGCAAGTTCCACCACGAAAAGCCCACAAATATTAGGCACCACTGTACAAAATTTAGTCACCTACACAACTTGGCACCTGGGGTGTGTGCACCACTGTCTTAAGGGAATAAACAGGAGAACATTTATTCCTAAAAATGAGTAAAATAAAGCTGAAGAAAACTGTATAATAATGAGTTTTTATTTCAACCAACAGTGCAGAATACATAAATTTTTTATTTTAACAATATTTATATTATAATCACTCCTACATGTTTCGATACATCCGCGTTACCTGCAGGGAGTTCCACAGTTGTACGTCATAACTTTAGTGAAGTACAACTTTGGAACTCCCTGAGAATGATACAAATGTATCGAAACATTTTGGAGTGTTTATAATATAAATATTGTTAAAATAAAAAAAATACATACATATTGTGCATTGTTGGTTCAAATAAAAAGTATATACAAAAGGCATGATACATACATAAAAATGTATAATAATGACTTTCATAATTTATCCTCATGATGTCTATAATTGTGATTGTGTCAAGAGGGTGTGATCCTTGTGGCATGTAGCATGCAGAGGGGACCTAATAAATTAATACAAAATTGTAGTTGGAAATACCTGAAGTCAAGAACCACTTGGGAAACCCAAACACAGATGGGAGGGCAGTATTTAAATCTAATGTCTAAGAAATAGGGCATAAATGTGTGAAGTGTAATCATTCAGCACAGGATTGAGACCAGGGCCTCTTATGAATACACTAATGAAAATGCACATTCCAAAATGCAGGGAATTCCTTGACGAGTTAAGTGATTATTAGCTTCTCAAAAACTCCATTATGTAGAGTAAATTTTATACTGGCTGTGCTGTTGATAGCCATCAGCTTATCTGTTTGAAGGTCCAGGTTCCATCCCAGCATAGGCCATGTGGGATTTGTAGCAGCACTCTATCAGGTTCTGCCATAATATTTTGATTTTCCCCTTCCATTCACTCAGCTGGCATGAAAGTTTTGTACAGTAGGCCCATTTGAAACTGCAGTTTACAGGGTATCAGTCTCTTCCTACTCCAAAAATTAAAACAAAAATTTGTGTGTTACAGAATTAAATAATGAAATATAAGTCTGAGAGAATGCATATTAGTTGCTGGATGCTTACACACCATTTCAACTCATTTAGGTCACACAAAGCAACGTGCAGGTCAGTAGGCCTTTAACACTAATGTTATGTGATATACAGTATCTGCATTATTTAAAGAGAACTGTAATGTTATTACCTAACTAAACACTTCCATTGGGGACCGCGGTAGCGGAGTGGTTAAGGTGCTGTGCTACAAATCGGAAGGTCGCTGGTTCGATCCCAGCTCATGTCAGTGGATTTTTCATTGACATAAATTCCTCCCGATCGCACTATGGCCCTGAGGTTGACTCATCCTCTAACAGAAATTAATACCAGGAGTATTTCCTGGGGGTAAAGGCGGCCGGTGCGTAAGGCTGACAGCCTACCACCAACATGTGCCGTTGTCACGAAATCTGGGAACCTTAACTTCCTGGAACCCTCTGGGCCACTCCAAGCCTGTAACGGGGCTGCTTTAGCTTTGCTTTAAATACTTCCATTATTTAAACCAAAACATGTTCATGAACAGGATATCAGAAGCTCTTTTATTTGGAGCCTGGATGTTGGGCCAAACACTGGCATTTGCTCCTAATTATACTGCTGCCAAGATGGCAGCTGGACGGCTGTTTTATCTTATGGACAGGAAACCACGTATTTCATCACCAGATGAGAATGCAAATGAATTCGTAAGTATTTTCTTGTCATCTTATATCTAAATACTGTGATGTTACCTGAGCAAAAATGTAATTTTACTAATACCAAATAGCATTGCAACAATGGACAGGACTTAATTTTCACTTCAGTACCTCTACTCCATTGCATAATATTGTGTGAAGTGTTTGTACTGTTTATTTAGGGTGCTGCAGGCAGCATTGAATATTCAAAAGTGAAATTTCAGTACCCAACAAGACCCGAAGTATCAGTCTTGAGAGGACTGGATTTATTGGTACGTCCTGGACAGATGGTGGCTCTTGTGGGCCCCAGTGGTTGTGGCAAATCAACCTGTATCCAACTGCTACAGCGATTCTATGAACCCTCACTGGGGACTGTGGTATGTATCCTTCATCTCTACTTGGTTGTGAGGCTGGGGTGAGACTGAGTCCCTTGGTACAGCAGCCTAAACAACCACACAACACCTTCCATTCTACATCAACATCTAAGGCTCATCAAACCCATTTATCTGCTCATAGATGAGTGTAAAATCAAGGTTGAGTAGTGAAAATGTCTTTCATTCATTCATTCATTAATATTTTGTACTGTCTTTTTATTTTTGCACACATGTCAAACAGTAAACTTGAATTAAATCATATACACCTTTGACAGTGGTTTATTACTAATGTTTATTAAGACTTTTTCATTTGTCAGTGCACTGTGCAGAGTAAATGACATGTTTTATACAGTACTTTACATGACTGTGAATATGCTGGTGAAAGGGAAGTATGACAGTGTAAGTAAAAGCAATTTCTCTGGTGAAGAAACATCTGTCAGGTAGAAATTTGGTTTGACAGATTGAACTCAGCCAAAATATGTTGATCCCCACCCGTAACTCACGTGGCTTTTCCGCAAAGTTTCCTGTCAAATTTTGTTTGTCTTTTTCTGTTTTTGCCATTCATACTGTATGTCTGCCTACACTCATGGTCTGATGTAATTATTCCCAGAATACTGGGTGAAACGTAAAACCCTTGAAGAACCTTGTTCCACAGTTCTGTACATTGCCCATGTAGGTCTCAGTGTTTTTTTACAGTCTGTTTTCTCACACCTTCAGTCTTTCCAAAAGCATCTAAACATAAAAAGACTCCATTAAAATCCATGTGTAACTGATTCATCATTAGTATTCAGCCTTGAAGGCAGACTTGGCAGGAACCAGAGCCCAGTCATGTGACCGGTATGGCTCTGGCACACTGCATCCTGGGCAAGTTCTTGGGGGTAGTTTGCCATTGCTTTCCCCCGCCTTTAGACGTTCCCACTTTAGC
>Ga0123355_10021632_pt1 | contig 10296 bp, 4 predicted proteins | sample TergutEmb28metaG_3_FD_89872 | JGI IMG/M metagenome (GOLD analysis project Ga0123355, IMG submission 89872) | Embiratermes neotenicus P1 segment gut microbial communities from Petit-Saut dam, French Guiana - Emb289 P1 | ecosystem: Host-associated > Arthropoda: Insects > Digestive system > Gut ... | reverse complement strand
CTTCTTCTTCTTCTTCTTCTTCTTCAGGTGCTACAACTTCACTGTTTTGACAATTTTGGCCTTCTCAGCCACTTCCTTCCATTTGTCCTGATCCTGGACGCATTTTGTCCAATTCTTTATTTTTGTAATTCTTAAAACTACTTCTATATCTTTTTCCCAGTTAATATTCGGTCTTCCTGCCAATCTTGCAGATATCGGTTTGCACTCATATAATTTTTAACCATCCTATCATATGTCAATCGATGTTCATGGCCAAACCAGCTCAATTTGAGCCTTAATTTAGTTAATTTTATTCTTATTTCTAATTAGGTTATTTAATTCAATATTCGTTTTAATTCTCCGTGTACCACCTCTATCCTTTTTAGGTCCGAATAATAACGATGATATTTCCTACCGACAGTTCGGTAATAATGATTAAGACTCCCAACGTTTGATTAAGACATTCACTGTCTATGGGTCCTAATAATTCTTTGCTGTGTTAAAAAAGAACTGCCACTGAACCCTATGCCACGTCAGCTAAATCGAGTCCACACCATCGATATATTTATTTTTTAATCTATTTCAGTCTTATTCTCCCATTTACTCCTGCGTCTTCCAAGTGATTCTCTAGCTTCGCGCTTAACAAGTAAAGTTTTGTTATCATTTCTTGTCTCGTCACGAAAGAAAGAGCGGTGCAACTTAACACACAATTAGGGTTATGGAAAAGAAGTGATGCAGGTGTAATACAGGGTACTCAGGTCTGCTCATTCCATTACGGCATAATTTGACTAAACCTACCCAGCGTCGTAGCATGCGTTATTTTGCGATACGACGTACCCAAGTCGCTTCAAAATTATGTGTTACACTACGCAGCTACCCCCATGCAGACCTGTTAAAAGGCATATTGATGGCTTGTGGTATGTACGCGTACACCGTGAGGTCTTGTAGATGTGTGCCGAAATTTCAGCGGAATCTGCTGCCTACATGGAGGCAGTAATTTCGTCTGAGGCTTCGGTACAAACATACCATACTACACGGCATCATACCACATAAAGCAGCAATCTCCACAGCCACCGCAGGGAGAATCCCAAATTCTACGAATGGTGACGCTAGTAACTACCTGATTTCTTGATGAGTTCAGGTTTTCGCGCCGTGTATTAAGGTACTTCACGGAACTGAGTAGGCACATCCTGTATTACGTGCATAAATGTGTATCAGATTGCAGTACACTTACCAGAAAGTCCACCAAATATCGAAACACATGACGTTCAACCAGAAGAAGTTGGCAAGAAATGCGAAGTAGGTGATGAAAGCTGCAAGGAAACAAGATACATCATTGGTAGAACCATTGCACTTATAATTCACTTGAAGTATGGAGTTTCACTCATATCGTTTCCATAAGCACGGCAGCTGTCACGGGATATGCCGGCACATGCAGGTTTCCTATGCGACAGAGTTGACGTGCTCTGAGAAACGATGAAATAAGCACTCTGTGTATTCCACCAGAGGCCCATACTCGTATACCAGGGCTAAATTAATGATCTTCCACATCCTTTCCAATCACTAACCATTAATCATCTTGTTAGCTACTGACAGCGTCATGAAATGGGCCATAAATAAATATATAAAATGGCGTATTTGAAGAGGCAGTACAAAAAGAGACGATCTCACCCAATATAGTATAAACTATATATAATATAGTCATACACAACTTTATATTTTATTAGATTTTAATTGCAGCTACATGTTTCGGCCCAATTGTACGGCCATCTTCAGGCTGATCTTTGAACAGGTGGAGTGTACAATTGATAATGTTTTCAATTTACGAGACTCCCTATTACAAGAATTGGTTTACACAGTTGTGGTGTATTATACAAAAGGCTTAAGATTAAAATTCAAATGTGGCGTTTTATACAATAAGCATTAAAAATAGGTAAAGTAAAATTGACGGGGTGGTTATGGGGGTATACAGTTGGGATACTTTCTTACTAAAATATGGTGGTGAAGTTTCCCTTGAAAGAAGAAGTATGATCAATATTAGCTTGCTGTAGATCTGACCCAATTTTCACAACTAAAGAAAAACTCACTTCCCCGAAGCGCGGAGCCCTTCTTGCGAAGTTGCGAGCCGCTGAGTTTGTTAAAAATTTACCCTATCTTCAGGTACTCGAAACTTAATTGCATTGTTCACAAAAGGCTGCGTCTGGCTTCCAGTGCGAGCAGATTGCTTAAAACCCACAGTTATTTTTGCGATACAATTTTAGGAACCTGGCACTGTAAAAATAACACATTTTCCTTATAGAATAAACACTGATGGATGACAGAAAAAATAAGTTCTTGTATGGGATTATTTTAGATAGAGTTGTTGGTTTTTTTTTATTTCTCTCGTGTTACACAGAACAACACAATTTAATTTTCACTGCCCAGTTATCAAAACGGGAACGTTCGGCTCTAAATCGGAGGGCAATTCCTCGTTGGTGCGTTGGAAATACCTTTTGAAGTTATCATTTTGTCTGCACACATATATTCCACGATACAGATAAATTTAATCCTATTTATGGCTTAAGGCCTTCAGAAATGTAGCACACGAATTTTACACTTGCTTCTGAGCGTGTAGACAACTGTAAATAAGAATATTTGGAAGCTGCAATGCCATTTATGGCATTTATTATCGAGACGGTGTAGGTTATATTTATTCATTCATTCTGTACTCCATAACGTCTTTGTAACTGCATACAGAATGTAGGAAGACTTCCCCAGGCTAGCGGCCTCGTCAGATGGTTGAACGTGGAGATGCTCTTCGAAGGGTTTGTTTTACTTGCAGTTTAACCATTTGGCGTGGCAGTTAGCCTGGTAAAAGTTTTACTGTATTCAGTCACCGTGAAAGCGTCAAATTATATTCCGTACATTTTTTTTACTTCAATAATGAACCACAGACATGCATTGATTCTATACTTTGTTGCTTCTACAAAATTTCAAGGCTAATCTATGTAGATGTGAAGGAATTGCGTAGCTTCCATTCCCAGGAAGAAAGAAGCATCACAATAAAACAATGGAAAGCTAACTGAATTAGTCACATCTTGCGTGGGTACTGCCTTCTGAAATACGTTACTAAATGAAGTATAGAAGGGACGAAAAGACGAGGAAGACGATGTAATCAGCTACTAGATGAGGAAAATAGACGGTACTGGAATTTGAAAGAGGAAGGACTAGGCGCACCCACTGAAGAACTCGTGTGGGAAGAGGCTATGGACCTGTCGCAAGACAGAATATGCAAGCAACGAACCACATTCAGACCAACTCTGCCATCAACCCAGTCCTCTAAGCATAGGGTAATGATAAATACTTCCCCGTGGGTATATGAAATGACCAGTTCAATTTATTGCCTGGGTTAAGAAGGCGTGGAAATTTACCTCCAGTAATACAACTTCTGTGTGTGCCGCGTGAGCATGAAGACAGATTGATCTTCGAGTAGTAATGATAATAATATTACTAATAATAATTTTTATTATTTCAATTCATTACTTGTTTACTAACGTGCTGGCTGAAAAGGAAAAATGCTGTTATATAGCCAGTACCAACACACAAGTACACAAAACAGAACATAAAACAAAACAAAAACAAAAAAACACCAGGACGTAGCACAAAACAAACGAAGTGATGTCTCAGCATTCCCATGCCTTTCCATCACGATACAGTACACTCCTTCTTACATAGCACTGCCGAGTCGAGAAACGTAAGGTGTTTGCATAACAAAACTATTAGACTTAATGTAACACTGACACACACAACGTACAAAAACTAACGATCAGTGCCGTTGAATAGAATGGAAGCACAGATCGGCAGCAATGAAAGTGCGTCGAATTATGACTTTTTATTTTTTTAAAAGTAACGTCTTTCCTTTAAAAAATCGACGTCCGTACGAACCAGATTAGTAGCAGGAAAGTGTGTAGTAGACGTACTAATTAAACAAACCTGGATGGAGCGGTATGAATAAATTTAGGCCTATATATGTATTATGAAATTTTCGTTAGGCAAAACAAAGTAAGTAGAATTTACAGCAGATTTTAAGTTCTCACAGCACAGAATATGAATTTCACTGTTTTGTAGGATGTGTTGCCGCATAGGTTTGTAAACGGGTAACAATGCTGCGGATAAACCTGCTGCCTGGGTCTTCAGAGTAGTCACGCGGAAGGAAAGTTGAGATAGAGGTAAGGGAGAGCAGGGATGGGAGCTGCGAGCCAATGGGATGGCTCTTAAGAGGTCAGAATTTACGTAACCCGCTATAATTTTTGTAAGACCGATATTCATAACAATAAAAAAGGCAAAGGTAAAGTGATCCCAATACAGGCCCGGTTTGGCCCAGAAGGTGGGTAGAGGTATAGCTCTACTCTTCCATGACCGCGGCACTAGAAGGGGGTGAGTGGTCAGCAGCACGCCCCGGCCGTACGTTACCTCCGGGAAAGACCCAGTATCCATTTTACAGGAGGCTGGGTGGGCCCCAGGACCGGTCTGGAATTTCGGAAAATCTCGTCCCCACCGGGATTCGGTCCCAGACCGTCCAGCACGTAGTCAGTCGCTATACCGACTGAGCTACCCGGCCCACATTCATAATAGAATATCTTCATTAATTTGTAAGGCACTTGCTTATACCAAAAACGTGAATGTAGGTTTGTTCCCGTGCTCAACTAAGCACCACGCCAAAAAAAAAGGCATATGGAGGAATGAAGGTATAGTTCCACAGATTCTTAACCTCGGCATTGGATGGCAGCGAATGATTGGATTCACCTCCCGACCGCTTTACCCTACGGGACCGTTGAATGGGAGGCTGCGTGGGCCCCAGATCCGGGCTTGACGTTGCAGGGAAGAGAAAAATGTCTTGAGAATCCTCCCCGATTTCTCGGTTCTTCAGGCCGTAGCATAGTCACTATGCTGACTGAGCTGCCCCAGCTATAATGTGTGATAAAAGTGACACCAAACAATAAGATCCCCTACACGTGTAATTTCCGCAAACGGAATCAATAATCGAGTAACATGTGTCAGTGGTAGGACGCAATACAATCACATGATTGGAAGTACCGACATTGTATTTCAAACAGCACACATGTCTACCATACAACAGAGACTATTATCACCATGGAGTATTTCTGGCTTACAGTACCAAGCGAGAAATGCCAATAATTTTTATCCTGCTGGGTTTTCTTTTGTCGGTTGCGTGCAGATAAGATATCGAGGAGCATAATGCTCGTATTGGCATCCAGTAAAATAACGAATGTAGTGTACAGAGCAAACAACATGCACGCGTAAATCGTGAGTAATCTGTTACATCGCCACGATCCTACTCGAATCAGGGCCGTGTGCATGGGGAAGTATTGCGGTAGTTATGTGGTTAATTAGCGACGCTGCCAGTAGCTATATTTGATGGTGGACGGACGGTCGTTAAGTTAGGTTATAAGTTTACATCTGGTGTAATGGAGAAATGTAAGGAAAACTGCACAAGCCATTGGTTTATGGAAAATTTTTATTTGCACTCAACATACTTCAAACAAGTAGGAATCCTTTACCAGTTTATCAATGGAAGAACTGCCGCGTTTCCGGACAATGAAAATTAGAACGTATAATGTGTATTCTCCCTCTATTTTGTATGCGCTCGGAACTTTGTCCGTCCCTGTAGGGCTCAAGAACTTTTAAATTGAGGGGCGCCAAATTAAAATCAATAGGGAATAGAGAACATTTCTTTAAGATAGGCTTCCTAGCCTATACAGCAGGATAACAGAGAATGGACGAAAATAATTTGAATTTTTTTTACAGACTTTCATATCTAATTAGAACTGTTAATTCTATTATTTGGGCTGAAAATTTATTTATCGAATTGCAGTCTCTGTTACATAAAATCACTGCTTAACTCTTTACAGCACAGTGGTATCTATACATACCACCTGCTGAAAGAATAAAATGTGAATTTCACCCACGCAGTGTATCGCGTTAATTCTCACTCCAATCAGCTGTTATTTTCCCAGACAACCTTGAACTCTTTGGGCTTGTTAATGTCGCCGTCGGTTGAGGGCCTTACTTGTACCCACAAAGTGCGTGACAGATTTTTGAGGGAAGTTTTGAAGGAATTCAGGTCACACCCACATAGATGAACTTGCTAGTTTGCGCTTTATTATCCACACATTAGGTTCACATGCACTCAGTTACTCATCTAACGATAATATTTACTGGCCAGGTAGCACAGGAGTTTACAGTTCTTCTTTCAGCTACAAATTTTCATAAACATGACCTTTAATCCTGCCACCCGTAGTTGGTCTTTTTTTCATTCCATCAATTCTCTGAAAAACAACTACTACAAAATTTTGGAATCCTCCCTGTCTTTCTACCCTTCTTGTTACCTAGAGTGACACCTTCGACTAATTTCAATCCAATCACTGGTCGGGCGACAAAATAGGTTCTACTTTCGCTGGCTGACAAAATTAAAAACCTTTACGTAATTTTTATGGGTTAAACTTAATTAAGTCTTCCGTTGGAACAAAACATCCACAGGAAGCATTGCCGAAATGTCACAAGTGCCTGTACCAAGGCTGAGTCGGAATAGTGTTGCCGGCGTAGCGATTCCTCACGGGCTGGGCGGTCCGGGGATCGAATCCCTGTGGAGGCAGGATTTTCCGCACCCATCCAGACCGGACCTGGGGCCCAGCCAGCCTTCTGTACAATGGGTACGGGGTGTTTCCCGGGGGTAAAGCGGTCGGGGTGTGGCGTTGACCACCCACTCCCATATAACGAGACTAATAAAAGATCAGAGCCATACTTTCACTCCCCCTCTAGGTCTTCGTGGCCTGTTCTGGGGTTAAATTTATCTTTTCCTGTTGCCTGTACCAAGGTAAAAATCATAAATTTATCAGCACAAAAAAAACCCCCAAACTAAACTTTCTAACATCTGGTTTTTACAGGAAATTTCAAAGGTGTCACGACCGGATAGGCTGAGGTTCAGAAAGTGCTTCCCCAGGTTGGGTGCGGACACAAAAAATGTAGACAAAGTATTTCACATCCTCACGTCCAGAAGTGGTTCAGCTATGCCTCGAACTCAGTCAACGTTCGGCTACAGTAATTACAGTGTTTTCTATGAGGTATGAACTAAAAACTTTATAAGTGCACAAATATTATTACTTTCAAGATGTGTCTAGCAATGGCGCTGAGATAATCTTGCAGGAGTGTTAATACACTACAGCGCCGAATTTAATTAACATATAAAAAATAAAACTGAACACATAAAGTAGCTACTGAATATGGAATCAGGAGTAGGCATTGACGTGGTGGTGAAGGGTACACTTTCTTGCCTTCTTGGGAGTCAATGTCCAGTCTTTGGGCCGTAGTCAGTTGCTAACAGAATGAGCAGTCCCCGAGTCTGGTTCTTCAGCAGCGCGGTACGAACTTACTTTACAACACCTGTGAAGCCTCTTACGTTTTAGAGCACGAAAAGTCGATCAGATATGGGCGGGAGATATTAATCAAAGCTGTGGGACCCACTTTCTTCCTCTTACAGACTGCAGTCTTCAGGGTTCTGACGCGGTGGAAATTGTAACTTGCAACCGACGTTTAGGAGGAACTTGCTGCCTCCGTTTTCAGAGCGACAGGAATTGGACTCAAAGTCGACGGTGAAATTGTTTGGCTGAGGGTGTGTTTCTCTAGATGGTATCTTCATGTTTAAGCATCCCCCCCCCCCCCCGAGTGAAAAGGATTGCCTTATTCAGTAAACATGAAAACCTCGCCGGCAGAAGCCTGACTGCTGATAGAAACACCCATGCCTCTCAGATTTCGCTAAAGTTTCAACACCTTGGTTTTCCAGGTTGGGGGTTGGGGTATGGGGATGATGGCCCCATCTGCGTAAAAAAAAGTACTGATATCGATAATTCCAGAAATCCGATATGTTAGCCGAATGAAACCATATTGAATGAACTAGCAAACAAAAGGACATGCAAATTGAAACGTGGAATACACGTACACTTTTGTTATGTACAGGAACTTTAGGTAAGATAGTTAAGATAGCATAGAACAAGATATACATATCCTGGGGATCGAGGCCTGGAGGACCAGCGCGCTAGACAGGAACCAATGGAGGAAAATAGTCGAGATTGTCAAGGAATATAGAGGGCTGTAGTTGCAGAGAGGAGGAGAATAAGAATAAGAATAAGAATAAGAATAGAACAAGTGGCTGGACTGTATGTGCGGTTGCAAGGGATGTGGCCAATCAAATATCCCCACTTCCTTTCCCATGATTTTGATTAGTCACACTTCCTGCAACTTGCCTATACAGTTCAACCACATCCTCACCCTGTTTCCTTCGCTGTGACTTGGCCCGAATTCCTTCAGCCCTAAAGATGGAGACAGCTTGCTGCTCCGAGACGTAGATGTCAAAACACGAAACTGCATAGTATTAAACCCCAAAGGCAGCAAACTGAAAAATCTCCTCTTTTTGGAATACAAAACCCTTACTTCCATTTACTCAGCACTGTCTCACAAAATGGGGACTGCGGCAGCACAGTGGCTAAGGTGCTGTGCTACAAATCGGAAGGTCACTGGTTCGATCCCAGCTGGTGTGGAATTTTTCACTGACATAAAATCCTTCCGATCGCATTATGGTTCTGGGGTCGACTCAGCCTCTAACAGAAATGGGTACCAGGAACATTTCCTGGGGGTAAAGGCGGCCGGTGCCTAAGGCTGACAACCTTACCACTATTCTGTGTCGTTGTCATGAAACCTAGGTACGTTAACTTCCTGGAACCCTCTGGGCCACTCCAGGCATGTAACGGGACGGTTTTACCTTTACCTTTTATCTCACAAAATACTTCCAATAACATCTACTTCTGCAGTAGATATGAGAAGCAAACAAAGTGACTTCACCAGCGATACCGCTGAAGGCACGATAAAGATTTGGAACTTTGTATTCATTATCACCAATTTGTAACTTTGTCATTCACTTAGAACACTATAAGAAATTTTAAACGGCGCTGGCGAATCAGAATATATCTTGGTGGTTTTGGTAAATACTGTATTTATTAAAAAGACTTTAAGTACAAAACTTCATTCGAAACAATTCGTAACGTAAAAGTGGCGACATACTTTCATGATCAAGAAAACTGATTTCTAACTTTCCACACCAGAATTCAAGGCGATTATCGTGTAGTTATTCTACAAGACTGGAAAGTCTATACAGCATAACACAGTGTACAAAATTAACAGTATTCTGCTTTAAGTTTATTAAAATTATTTAAAACTGGGAACAATGGAATTAAAAGTACTGAGTCTCCACTACAGAATCTCAGTATATATTTGATGGTCTGAGGGCTACACGTAAAAGGACATGGGTCTATACGACGTTAGGTACACTGGACATTATTGTAGAGTAAGATGAATGAAAGACTGGATTATCGAACGATGTTTGTTCGAATTGAAACAATATTCGTAAAATGCAACGTGGGCTATATGGAAAAGTACAGTTAGAGTCTTAAGTAAACCAGGTTTAATTATTGATCAGCACGGGTAAAAAACGGAATTACCTGACAACTTTGAGTGGAAGTCACCGCTGACCTAAACAAAATCTGCGAAGTGCTTGAAAGGCTACTTGGAGAGGTACACTTACGGTGTTATGTAGATGAGGCTTTATTTTGAATCAACATCACTCTAGGCGGATGTACCCGGACACTCTTATCGAATGTCTGCATTATCCAGTTTCAACAAAATCTTTGAATGAGGCATATGGAGACGTCCACTGAAGAGCTTATACCAGGGTTTATTATGGATCTGTGCTGCTGAAAAGACACACGCTACTCTAAACCCGTTTATTACAGGCAAAATATTTGTCACGATACAGGAAAAAGGTTCGGAATAATTTAATGTTTTTCTTTATCTCTAACAGTCATTCATTTCTTCTCATCTTGAATGCCTATCAGTCCTGGTGTATTTAATAGTGGGGATATTATTTAATATTTTGAAGCAATGACGCACCTAAACTACGCAGAACCTTTGGCTTATCTGGCTCAAATCTTTGGTAACTTTACAGACTACTTAGCACGGTGACAGGTACCATGCTTTTTCCTGCAATTGTAAAGCAAATGCCAGGGTATAATACGCAAAGACGGGGCACGGCCCGCACTCTTAGTGTAGTGACCACGTTGTTGTCCACACCGCTGTCACCAAATCTGTAGTGCCACGGAGTATAGGTGGTTGAGAGTGGACCGAAACCGACCGCTCCGATAGTACTACTTAAAGGGGAAAAGATTCCTACTGTCGCCGATGGTCCGTTCGGGTCAAGTAGGAGGT
>Ga0123355_10021631_pt1 | contig 10296 bp, 8 predicted proteins | sample TergutEmb28metaG_3_FD_89872 | JGI IMG/M metagenome (GOLD analysis project Ga0123355, IMG submission 89872) | Embiratermes neotenicus P1 segment gut microbial communities from Petit-Saut dam, French Guiana - Emb289 P1 | ecosystem: Host-associated > Arthropoda: Insects > Digestive system > Gut ... | reverse complement strand
GAACTCACTGTCTGTTCCATCTTCATAGGCAGGTGAATGAAGTATACTTCATTCACCTGCCTATGAAGGTGGAACCGATAGTGAGTTCCGAAACGTCGGCAATTAGAATTCAGACGCCGGGGAATTACCCAAAAAGGAACAAATTACATGATAAATTTTACTTCAGTATTTATTAGTTATTTTAATCACACTTTTCTTACCATAATATTTCGGCCGCTATCGCGACCATCTTCAGAGTGAAATTATTATAGGCTAAAAATCTGTAATGCTTTGGGATTTATAATAGTTCAGTCTGTGTGGAGTGATGCTTGATGCAGTGATGTGGCGAGTTTTAATACAGGGTTTAGGTGATGTGTGTACCCAAACAAAAAACAAACAAAGAAGCGCCGTCTATTCATCACCTGCAAGTTTGTGAGAAAACTGTGATATAAATACTTCATAAACATTGAAGTGTATTTTGTTGATTGTTTGTATATTTTGGACCTGAGTGATGCACGGAAGTTGGAACATATTGAAATAATGAACTCTAAGTTGGAATGGTGATTTCTGGTTCTGGCCAATGAGTTTTAATGCACTCAAATCAAAATTAAATGCATAATTCGCTTATTGCAATTGACAATAATAATTATACATTGCACGACTAAAGAGCAGGATATGATAAATTGCTTAATCAGAATTTTGTGTCAAAAATTTACAAATCTAGTCAAAAATAAATTAGTGATTTTCCATAAAATTTAAAAATAATTTAGCATTTTGTAGGATTATCGCTTTGTAAGTCGTCGGGTATTTTAAAACGCCATTTCAAATTTTACCAAAGAAAATTTAATGAAAAAACTTGGGTAGGGCAGAAACTACTTATTACTCAAGTTGGACCATAACGTCTCTATTGATTTGAGGCTCCATTCACATTATAAATACATCGTATTTACAAGGTCGACAACACTAATATAAAGCCATTTTTCCTTACGTGCTGTGTCAGCTGAGTTCCAAACCAGCAGATCAGAAGTACGTCAATAGCGTACGTGACGTAAAATATCGCTGCTTGACTCACGTCTGTATAATCTTCAGAGTTCTGCAAATAAAGTGTTTAATATCAGAAGCACTTAAAGGATAGATAATTGTAAACAACACATCAACTGAAAACATAGTATATTAGAATTGATGGTGTTATGAAGATATATGTGTATTTGATGTTGTATCGACGTTTTAAGCCCTTTCGCAAATTTGCGAAGAGCGATTATTGGGTTCTTTATGTTTCTTTGTCCGTCTGTTCCTCCGTCCATATGGAATAACTCGGCTTCCAAATGACAGATTTTTGAAAAGTAAAACTTAAGTCAAAGTACAGGGATTTGTAAACAGGAACCAATTAAAAAAATCCTAAAACTTCGTGACTCAGAAGCATGAACTTTTGCTGCAAACACAAACGGTTGTGTCTCCGTTCTTATATATACTGGAATCTATCCACACAAAGAAATGTGATCTAAGGAATGTTATTTGCTTCAAGTTGTATCTGAGATCATTCTGTCCAACAGAGGCTATGCACTGCAATTCTGAGCAATCCAGAGCAAAATAATGACATCACTCTGGCTTTCCTCTCATAACAAGACATCAGCTTCATCATTGTAATTCATTCATGAATTTATACAACCATAAAAAATAGCAAGAAATTAAAGCAAAGTGTCGTTCATCTCTGAACATAGAAGCTACACTTGTTAACGCGGCTTACATAACTACGTGCAACATCTGTGCCTACTGTCAACCATCCAAAATCACAAAGTTAAAAATTCAGTGTCAGCACGAAGGGAGCTGGACTTAATATGTTCCATTATTTTTGTGTCTATAAATATAATTTTAATAATTTGTACAATTAAAAATGTAGAGTATATTTATAAAAGCATGAATTGTTTGCTTCAATACTTGATTTAAAAAAAAATATTTGCTACGTACGTTTTTTCTTTATTATTAAGCTTTAACAATTAATCTTTCTTTAATTTCCATGGATCCTTGGGTAATTTAAAATTTGTGTTATGTTGTTGGTACTAACAGAAAATGGTTCGGAAGTAAGTCATACCTTTCATGAAATGTCAATACAGTTAAACATTTCTACACAATGGAACGTTCACGACGTAAGTAGCAAGTATAGACTCTCATTCAGTGGGACGGAATGTTTCTTAATGTGGAGAAACTTTTGATACACTCACAGTACCACACAGCAGTAGTTTGGTGTCTGAACACAGGCAAGAAGCTTGAGAATGTGATTTTTATCAAACGGAGCATCTAAATTGTAAATTTGCCTGCTAGTACTGGTAGTTATCGACTTGAGGCAGAACAATTTAATTTGCTCTTTCACTTTTCTCAGTGTCGTGCTCTTTTTTATTGTGATAAAACTGAAATGATGAAGTGTAGTTAACATACTAAACATAAAGTAACCGTCATACATATAAAGCAGAGATATGAAAATTATATTTTTTTACAAAGAATAATGTTATGGCATATCCATTTCTGTAAATAGATATTTTCGACAGGCATTTATCTTGAAGAATATGATATTTAATTTTATAAGTGGATTTGAATGTCATGAAAACAACATTTATATAATTCATTGTAATGGAGAAACGGAACAAGAATGTGTTCAGAATTTAAAAATTTGTCTTCATTGCGGTTACATGAAAGGATAAATAACAAATGTATGAGACAAACAGTAACAGAGAGTATTTTAGGACTCTTATTGGACGGCGAACTTGACTAAAAGGTACTGTTATCCTGTTTGTAGTTGTGTTGTAACATATCTTAATGTGTAACGTGACAAGGGACATGTTACGTGTTCTGCGTATTGGAACTGACTGCAATGATGCAATGAAAGAGAAGGTGCTTTGTCTGTCTTCTGAATGTGTAACGGATTGTCTATGTCCTTTCTACTAACCGGCTTATGACATATTGGTGGGCCGCATTGATACAAAAGAGTACATTCCTTTGCTTTATATATACTCGTATATACATGCGTATATATTATAATACATACTCGCAAATACACACATAAATGTCGATAATTTAGACTGTTCAACACACAAAATGTTATGGAAACGAGACTAGCTAAACTTTACTAACTTGAGACCGCTGAATTCGAAAATGACATAGAAATATTCATCTTAGCTCTAGTTTTCGAGTTACAGTTATGGCCTGAAATTTCATTTTTTTTCAACTAAATATTAGGTCTCCGTCTTCAAAAGTTGGCAACATTCTAAGCGGGCGCTTTAATACTCATACCATGATGAAATCACCTGATGGGTTATCGTCGCTGCAGGTGTTCGTCACGTGATCAGTAAAATTGTTGCCTTTCAAATCTCTTCAGTTCTTATTAAATGTTGTACGAAAACGGTCGTATTGTACATGGTGCCCCCAAGTTCTTTCATGAAAATTGTGTCGTGATAGTTTCAGATGGCATTCTACTATCATAGATTATGTAGTATATTTATAAGAATGTCCCTGAAGTGCGTAAATAACCCGTATAACTTCTGCTATATTTGTGGAGAAGTGACATTTTCCTCAAGGAAATGTTCGATTATTCCAATTATAAGAAGGCATATTTCTTGTATTTCGGCTGTAAGGTAGGGGACCAGGACCAAAAATGGGCACCCCACGTGTGCTACACTACGTGTTCGTCCAAACTCAATGCGTGGGTGGAAAAGGACTTTGTATGCCGTTTGAAGTGCCCATGGTTTGGATGGTGCCTAGCAGTCACAGTTCTGACTTATTTCTGTATGGCGCCCCCTCTTCAAAATGGGATTTCCATGAAGAAAATATCAACATTTGTGTATCTGAATATACCATCAGCAATTCGGCCTGTGCCTCATGGCGATGGACTTCCTGTTCCTGAAACTCCGGATAATTTTGCAATGTACTCTGACGAAGAAGACAGCGTTTCTTCAAGCAGCGAAGAACAGCAGCCATCAATTTCAAGAGATGCAGACTTCTTGCCAAGCACAGACATCTTCAATTATAAGATCACGGAAGGCGATCTCAGTGACCTCATCAGGGATCTCTAACTTCCAAAAATAAGGCAGAACTTTTGGCATCAAGGTTACAACAGTGGAATTTACTACACCACTCCTTGAAAGTGACAATATTCCGGACCAGAAACCAAGAACTCGAGCAATTCTGTAAAACCGTAGGTTATTTCACCTACTGCAAAGACATTGATGATCTGAGAGATGAAATACATACGAAGCACAGTCCTGAGCAGTGGCGAATATTCCTTGATGCTTCAAAGACAAGTCTTAAAGCAGTCCTCTTACACAATGGAAATACTTTGCCTTCCATTCCTGTGGCATATACTCCCAGCACAAAAAGAAACATATACAACTATGAACAACATCCTGGTTGAAGTAGACTGCATGAAGTGCTAGTGGGAATTTTGTGGTGATTTTAAGGTAATCGTCGTTTTATTAGGACTGCAAGCCGGCTACACCAAATATTCTTGTCTTCTGTGTGAGTGGGATAGACGCGCCAGAGGCATCCACTATTCTAGGAAACATTGGCTTCACAGACAATCAATAACACCTGGAATGAAAAATGTTACACATAAGTCTTTGATAAATTCAAGCAAAGTTTTGCCTCCCCTACTACATATTAAATTGGGGCTTATGAAGAATTTTTTAAAGGCTTTGGATGTGAAGGGTCCAGCATTCACGTACTTATGTGGAAAATTCCCCAAGTTCACTTACGAGAAAGTAAAAGTAGGTGTGTTTAGTAGTCCTCAAATCAGAAAACTTTTTTAAGACTAGCAGTACGAAGCGACAAGTTAAGTGACAATGAGAAAGCAGCATGGCAATCCTTTGAAGTTGTTTCAAATTGTTTTCCGAGAAATTTCAAAGCTGCAGTTTTCAGAGAACTTGTGCAAGATTTGATGGTTTCGTATGAAGAGCTAGGGTGCAATATGTTGCTAAAAATGCACTTTTTATTTTCACACCTGGATTTCTTTCCATTAAATTGTGGTGCCGTTAGCAATGAAAATGGGGAGCGCTCCCATCAAGAAATGTCGGTGATGGGGCACAGGTACAAAGGGAAATAGAGTGCTGCCATGTTAGGTGATTATTGCTGGATGGTGAAAAGGGATGCTCCTGAAACAAAATACCATCAACAGCTCAAAAGGACGCGTCGTTAAGGTCAATAATTTTCTATTCATATTTATTGTACATATAGCTATGATAGTGCTATTATCTCGAAAACCAAAGCTAACCAATGAATTTTAGAATTATTTTCGTATTCTGCGGCCCAAACAAGATAATGATAGCATATTCACTCAACCATAACATTCAATTATCCAAAATTTGTTGAACAGTGTTATCTACCAGGACAATTGAGATAAAATATTGATACACCTCTACCAGACTTCAAAGCGTCACATTTAATCAGTCAGCATCTTCTAGTGTAACAACATGCAACATTTCTTATGCCGTACCGTAACAACAGAAAAAGCAGCGAAGCACATTGTGACCAGCATTATCAGCAAGTGACCACATAGAGAGACATTAAGCGCATCTTCCAGTTGCTGCATGAACCTGTGGATTAGAAGGACAAGTACAGTACTTTGAAAATAAGGAGCATGTTAAAAGTTACAGAGTATTTCTGTTAGGTTTCAATTTTAGATGATAGGTTATGTGTTCTTTTTACATCAGAAATAACGTTTAGAGGGAGTGTTTACATGGTGATTTATGTTTTACCTTATGTAATAAATATTAGAGAAGTTCATGGCCTGAGTGCCTTTGAGGTTCAAATGGCTATTAAAAAGCTGAAAAGATACAAATCACCTGGTATTGATCAAATCCCAGCGGAATTGATAATACTGGGACAAAATCTATTCTTTCGGAGATCACTAAACTTATTAAATCTATTTGGAAAATAAGGAATATCCTGTGGAGGGGAAGGAGTCAATCATTTTACCTTTATCTTAAGTAATTTTGATAAAAGAGGATGCAGTAATTATAAAGGCATATCAATTTTGTCAATTACGTACAAACTTTTATCGAACATCCAACTCTCAAGGTTATCTCCTTATGTAGAGGAACTTATAGGGGATCATTAGTGTGGATTTCGACGTAACAAATCAACTACTGATCATGTATTCTACATTCGTCAAATACTTGAGAAAAAGCGGCAATACAATTAATCAGTTCAACAATTTGTTGACTTCAAAAAAATTTATGGTTCAGTTAGGAGGGAGGTCTTGTATAATATTCACATTGAGTGTGGTATATTCATGAGACTGGAAAGGTTAATAAAAATGTATCTGAATGAAATTTATAGCTGAGTCCGTTTAGGAAAGCATTTGTCTGACATGTTTCCTATTAGGAATGATTTGGAAATAAAAGGAGATGCTTTGTCACCATTGCTTTTAAAATTTGCTTTAGGGTATGCCATTAGGAGGGTTCAGGTAAACGAGAATGGCTTGAAATTATAATGTACTCACGAGATTCTAGTTAATGCTGATGATTTTATTATACTGGGCGGAAGCGTACAAACTATAGAGAAAAGCACAGAAGCTTTTCTAGTCGCTAGTAAGGAGACTGGTCAGAAGTGGTTGCAGATAATTTAAGTACATGGTCACGTCTCTAGATCAGAATGCAGGACGAAGTCAGTATGTAAAGAATGATGATAGCTCCTTTGAAAGAGTGTACGATTTGAAATACGTGGGAACAACCTAAACAAATCAAAATTCTATTCAGGAAAAAATGAAGAGATGAATTTCAGGGAATGTAACATTCGATGCAGAATTTGGGTCTTCCAGTGTCCTATTCAAAATTAAGATGAACAGAAGTGTAATTTTGTCTTTTGTTTTGTATGTGTGTGAAACATGGTCGCTCACACTGAGTGAGGAACGTAGGCTGAGGGGGTTGGAGAATAAAGTGCTGAGGGTAATATTTGGGCCTAAGAGGGACGAGGAAACAAGATAATGGGTAAAACTACATAATGAGAGGGTTAATGATCTGTACTCCTTGCCAGCTATTATTCGGGTGATCGAATGAAGAAGAATTAAATGACTGGGGCATATAGCATTTATGGGGGAGAACAGAGGTGCATACAGGTTTGGTTGGGAAACCTGAAGGAAATGGACCGAATGGAAGACACAGCCGTAGATGGGAGGTTAATGTTAAGATGGATCTTCAGAATGTGGGATGTGGGGTCATGGACTGTTTCGATATGGCTCAAGATAAAGACACGTGGCGGGCACTTGGAAATGACCTGATGAAATTTCGGTTTCTATAAAAAACAAGGACTTTCTTGAGTAGCTGAATATGGTTTACCTTCTGAAGAAGGACTTTGCTCCTTGGGGTAAGTAAGTATGTAAGTAAGTAAATATTAAAGACCTACAGTAATCACCTATTTTATTTTTAAATATATTCATTTGAACTTACTCTATAATATCCTGATGATGTCGAATGTACTCGTTTAACTTAATTTGCAAGTCGCAGTTTGCTGTTATATGATCTGGTTCGTCTTCCTGCCCGAGCTGAGACGTGATATGTTGCTGTCTGATATGCAGTAAGGCTTCCTTCAGCTTATCGAGCTGACTGCAGGCCACAGCGATCAGTGTAGTAACCACAGAAAGGTAAGCACATACTATACTCGATGCTAGTAGTGATATGAAATACTGTAAAGGAGTGAATATTTAAACATAAATTTACGTTAAAATGAAATCATTAAGGAATTCTGACGTAAATAATTTCTGCTTACATTAAGAACAGTAAGAAAATGACAAGTTCGACTTCGTATTCTGTTTTCCTGGTCTTATCTTTCGTTCATGGAACGTAAATTCACATCCAATCGAAAACGATATTACTTTTTAATTGGATTGAATGAACGACTTTACAGATTCGAAATGAAAACACTTTAGGATGTCCATTTTATCTGAATACTGTCACATTAAATTTATGGGTGAAAAAAATCTGGTATCGCGAAATGAATACGTGAATGTCAAGCATAGAAAAGACGATGAACGTAAGAAAATGGATACATACTTAGGAACTAGACTGCTGACGGTCACGATTTTTTTAAGAATAAGACACATGTGATGTATCCTGTTACAGGACATAGTGTACGGAACATAAAGCACTTTTTTTCGCGAACTATGATATAATTATGAAAAGTGCTAGTTTCTATTCACAGCCTTCGGCTGTACAATGTTGTTCCGGTGTCTACTATTTTCTGCAAATGGCCATATGGAGTGAGTATATGATGTAATTGAGAAGTCGATCCCTCTGCTCGGGCAGACTAAGGCGTCTGTTCGCTTGCTGCGATTGGGGTTTCACATCCCACCGAGGGCAGGATGTCTGTCTCGTGTATATGTTGTGTGTTGTCAAGTAAAGTTCTCAGCGTATGATCACTCGCCCAGAGGAGTTCTACCGAATTTAGTCTGCCTCAGTGATATCTCGAAGCTCTGTGAAAGGAGAGGGCATGACCGCAATACGGGACGAAACGCCAAAGAAAGAAAAAGAAAAAATATAATTGAAGCGCTGAACGTGCAATAATCTGTCAAGTGCAGAACAGAAGTTAACAGTTTAGTGTAATAAATCAAAATAAACTATTTTACGGCAGATATATTGCTTCGAAAATAATTGAATTTCTTTTTTTTTTTACTTGTGTCAGTGTGAGCGTGGCTCAATCAGAAGTGCGCTGTTTTTTTGGGAGGGGGGAGGGGATGGGTGTTAAAATTTGTGGAAGAGTTACGAATAAACTGTGAGAATGAGGAGAACTGGTGCTGTGTTAATTGTGACCGAGATTATCATGAACGTTACGTTTAGCTTTGATGTATAACCTGATCCATTTCACTGACGTCTGCCTCGAGTTACCATTAACAATTGTCCCTGCTAATCACAACACAACGTTAGGTCACGTAATGACACAAACATTAATCCGAACAGCTTGTGCTGCTGTAGAGCTATGGATTTGTTATCACTTGGTGCCGGCCGATACACCGGATATACCGACAGTTTTCCTTCTTTCTCTCAGGTCTGCGGATAAATTCCGGCTGAATACACGAATAGACCAAGAGGCTCTATTTGCAAAGTTTTTTCGAATTTCTCTTTGTCGGCTAACCGACCAACGCTCTGTAGTAGGAGAGAATCGTGAAAAATTAAGAAAGGAAAAAGGACGGATCGAAACGAAGAAAGAAAGGAAGGAAGAAAGAAAAAATGTATCTATTAACTAAGTCTGTTAAATTAAGAAACTATAAGAACAGATAACGAGAATTCTTTCTTAGAAAGTGTTACCTGTGAGATGTTGACCAGTTCATAAAACGGTGAAACAGTCCAGTCGAAAGGATACCACACTCTGAACACAGTTTCATGGTTTGTAACAATTCGTATTGTTGACTGAACGATATGAAAACATACGAGCACAATAGTTGCATTTCTGCTGTACTTCATTGTCAGCGGGATCCATCCTGCCGCTGTCAAATGTCCGGCGTCAGCGTCTCTGGTCGGCAGATCTTCCCACGTGAAACTGTCTGTTAGGTCCATCGCACGTTCAATACTGCGTTGTCGCAATCTGATACAAAGAAACCAAACCGTTATCTCAGGTTCATTAAATGTGGGAAAGCAGTCAAAGGACAACAGGAAACTTTGGATCTATTGTTATGAGATTATGAACAATGAAATTCTTCGCAAATAAAATTCTGAAACCAGGATATTAAATGTTCTGTCTTGTGTGGAGGCCATTAATATTTCAATGTTAGACGTTTATTTACTTTCAACGGACAAGAATCTTTGTGACTGATATCAATATCTGGCAATTGAACGATAAACATGTTCTGTTCCAGAACGTCGCTCTGTCATTGCAAAAGCTAATGTGTTACGATACATTTCGGGCTGACTTATGAATTTAGCCTCAAATGTGTATTCTAAACTGAAGAATATCCTCAGAATGTCGTAAAGGCTGTATTAGTTGAAAAGCATGATGTTCATATATTCTATATTTTATACATAAAACTATCTAACCGTGTAATGTTTGGTGCAATTAGATTAATAATACGCAGTGGACATCTCGAATATACCGAATTCAGTTGAAGTCACAACTTCTGTAATATTTTCATTTTTGTTCCGTGCAATAGTTTATGATTATAAATATGGGCCAACTACATGCACTGTTTTATGTTATTAAAATATTTATTTAAAAAAAATAATTTAAAACATAAGACTTAATTTAAAATTTGCTAAACCTCCTACATGTTTCGGTCATAACTTGACCATCTTCAGGGAGTGTGAAAATTCCTATGATGAAGTTGCTACTATTTATCTT
>Ga0123355_10021630_pt1 | contig 10296 bp, 6 predicted proteins | sample TergutEmb28metaG_3_FD_89872 | JGI IMG/M metagenome (GOLD analysis project Ga0123355, IMG submission 89872) | Embiratermes neotenicus P1 segment gut microbial communities from Petit-Saut dam, French Guiana - Emb289 P1 | ecosystem: Host-associated > Arthropoda: Insects > Digestive system > Gut ... | reverse complement strand
GCACTGCACACAACACACATGCCGCTAGCCTCACTCTGCACTGCACACAACACACATGCCGCTGTCTCACTCTGCACTACACACAACACACATGCCGCTCTACGACATGCTGCCACATCACCTAATTTATATAACGACGTAATTTTACCGAGCGTTTTAAAATAAATATAACTTTAGTCAGGTACAGATAAAGCTACCTGATGATAGTCATTAAAGACCGAAGCATGTAGGAGCGATATTATTGTGTGTTTTAATGTAAATTTAGAACTTTTAACCAAGTTAATAAATAGTGCATTTGTCGGTGTGTAAACTACGTAGATTTCAAAATGCACGGTGCAAAGATAAAAATTACAATAACGTAGTTTGTTGTATTCTTTCTTTTGGGTGATTCCCCGACGTCTGAATTTTATGTGGCGACGTTTCGGAACACTGTCAGTTCCATCTTGATAGGTGGTGTAAGCAGTAAGAAAGTTTGAAATAAAGAAGACGTATTATATATTTGTAACGGTCGTTTACATACTTGACTGTGACCTGCATTTTACATTCTTTTCAGGATAAATGACGTAGCTTCATATTTTACCTTTGTGTGCGGCTCTTAGTTATAAAAGCAAATAGTAGAGAACTTTCTGTTGGCGCTGTAACGTGTAATTCTTCCTGATATGCAGGTCCTTTCCCACTCAGAAAAAGTGTTCAGATGTTATAAGTAATATTTCAAATGGAGACTCGGCCATGTTTGTCAGACTAGGCCGAAAGGAAGCCTTATATCCCGGTCGTATATGTACGAGCGAGTGGGAACACAAACAAGATAGGTTATATGCTTATAATGTAACGTTGTGGCACATTTGCGTGATGTGTATACTTCCTCGACCTTTCTAACAGCCTGATATCATTTCACTTGAATATAGCGCTGTTATAGCGGTTTAATGTCGCCAGCAACAACAATAAAACGTACAAACTCTGCGTGTACAGCAACCGACATTTGTGCCCGATTGGAATCACACTTTGAATTTCTCGACAGATTTTCGTAGAAATTCCCAACACCAAATTCTAAGGAAATGTTTCCAGTTTGAGCCCGTTCCAGACAGACCGACATACGGACGGACTTGCAGCCTGATACCATAATCGCTCGAAGAGAGTGCTGTTACGGCTACTTAATTTCGCCGGAAACAGAAACTCACCGATGACTACGTATAAAGTGTTCGATGTTTTTGCCTGATTTGACCCACGTTTGGATTTTCTCTACATAATTTCATGAAAGTCCCCAGTATCAAATTTCATGGAAATCCGTGCACTTGGAGTCGCGCTGATAAATGCGTACGGACGGACGGACGGGCGGACATGACGAAACGAACAGGCCCGTTTCGAGACTAGACCAACGCATTGAAATAGCAGCCATAAAGTTCACTATCTTCTGGGATGTAAGACCATGTAGCATCCTGTAGAATTAGGATCCTACTCTCTTGATCTTGGGGACCTCGGTAGCAAAGTGGTTAAAGTGCTGTGCTACAAATCGGAAGGTCACTGATTTGATTCCAGCTGGTGTCATTTTAATTTTTCATTGACATAAAATCCTTCCGATCGCACTATGGCCCTGGGGTCGACTCAGCGTCTAACAGAAATGAGTACCAGGAGTATTTCCTGTGAGTAAAGGCGACCGGTGCCTAAGGCTGACAACCTTACCACTATCCTGTGCCGTTGTCATGAAATCTGGGAACCTTAATTTCCTGGAACCCTCTGGACCACTCCAGGCCTGTAACGGGACTGCTTTACCTTTTACTCTTTCCATCTTAAGCGTGTAAGAGTATTCTGAGGGTTAAATTTTGGATGTAACTGTAAAATACCTGCTAATTTCATGGATAATTTAGGGTATCGTATCAAGATATGAGGTATATTCGGAAATTGTTTAATTTATGGCTGTGCAAGTTGTACTTTTATCAATAATTAAGACAACAAGAAGTTTGTCAGGCTGGGGTCTGTTTATATTCACCCATCTTTAATGAGCCTAGCTCTGGCACTGAAGCCAGGTGGATAATGTTTTTGACAGTTACTGTACTTTGCTCACGCTTATGAAACATTCAGTGTTATATTATTTCTTGACTTCCCGGTTACATTTGATGGATCTCAGATTTTATTGCACAAAAATGGAGAGTAAATCGTGGCAGGATCTCGTAAATTATTTATCATTTTTGGATCAGCTTTCTGAAGATGAAGACGTCTTTCGTACACTATAAATATAGCCGGCAATGTGGCCGTTCGTTCAGTAACCGTCATTACATCTCAGTGAGCCGCAAGCTCCTTCACTGATGACCGGCATCTTAAATGCACTCTTTGATTCCTCCTCGTCGAACCGTTTGGAGAGAACTCCAGATGTGTTTGTGGTTCTGACGTTAAGATAGGAAAATAGATTGAGGTGAACTGTATCTTATCGGATGTTATGTCATGTAGTCTGGTTTATAAAAAAGTAAAGTAAAGTGATGGCGTTACTGGCCCGGTGGGGCCCAGATGATGGGTAGAGGTATAGCTCTACTCTTCCATGACCGCGGCACTAGAAGGGGGTGAGTGGTCAGCATCACGACCCGGTAGCACTTTACTTCCGGGAAAGACCTGGTACCCATTTTACAGGAGGCTAGGTGGGCCCCAGGGTTGGTCTGGACGGGCGAAAAAATTCTTCTCCCACCGGGATTCGATCCCGGACCATTCACCCCGTAGTCAGTCGCTATACCGACTGAGCTACCCGGCTCACAGTCTTGTTTATAGTTACCAAAATTTCGGAGAAATCTGCCCGCTTCCTTATTAAGTTAGAAGACTGAAGCAGGTTCCACTGCAACATTAATAATGGACAGGCGACTACACATCTCTAAATACAGCAGTTTTCATATTCAACGAGGTTAGAACGTCAAATTTTACGCTGATTAATGGTTTCTGAGAACGTGGTGCTAAGCAAAATATTTGGACCTAAGAAAGTAACACGAGGCTGGAGAAAATTTAATGATTTTTACTTCTCTCCAAATATGGCTGTTACGGTGACAAAGTAACGGATGTTGATGTGTGAAAGGCATGTAGCACGCGTAACCGATATTTTAAGTGAATATAAACTCTTTACCAGACTATATCTCGTTGTGTTTCAGAAATTAATTACCACTTGAGCTAAATTTAAATGCGTAGGATACGTTTTTTTTAATTTGTTAGGCGCTTTAACAAAATTGCAGAAAGTGACTATTAACTTCGTCATTTACGTTCATCCGTCTGTCTGTCCGTCAATTCGCATGGAATAGTGGACGATGTTTCATGAAATTTGATATTTGAGCACTTTGAAACATGTCATGAAAATTCAAGTTCCATTAAAATCTGAGAAGAATAGCGGTACTTTACTTGAACACCAAGATACATTTTTTATCATATCTCGCTTACTTCGTCTGAGAATGAGAAATATTTCAGACAAAAATTGTAGACAAAATCAACACACACACATTTTATGTTCAATAACTTTTTTTTCGAAAATCGTGCCGTTTGACATATCGTAGAAATATATTGTAGAGCCGGGCAGACCACAGATGACAATATGGCGCATGCTTATTGCATGCTTGATACCTAAGGCTACAAACGCACTCTCAGAATATGTAATACTTACAGCTTTTGCATGGCAACAATGGTTGCACGCACGCACCTCAGTCTTACGTCATAGGTGCATTGCCTGTCTTGTTTAATGTGTAGAAATTTCAACTTTTTCTTAATTAATTTTCTCTGGGCTTGAATTTTATTAAGGTTTGCTGCTACATACTTGTTTGAAACGTTTACATCAACGTAAGTTGACTTGAAGTGTCTTGTAATACACAGCTTATTGAAATATACATTTTCATGCAATTTAACACCTACCTGTTGACATCCTCACACTGTTTGATGATGTGAGCTTAACTGGCGAGTAGACTTCATCCTTCTTAGAGCACATCCCGTTGTGTTCCGCAGAATTTTGGTCGAGAAGACTAAATGAAAGGAAAATGTAAGATACTTGCGCGTAGGTGGAATTATAATATAAAATGTTATATATATATATTATATATATATATAATTCGGTGGCGTGAACCGGATTAATGTGGCTCAGTCGGTACAGAGATTACTGTTCGTTTCTTAGAGACACAGTGATGAAACGTGGGAATCATAAAATTCCCGGAATCTCTTGTAGCATGCTCTAAATTGTTTAGCCATTTTGAAGCCTGAAGTAATCCTAATAATGTAGGTTGTACAAAATTTAAGTTCTACAAAAGTCGAAATCGAAATCTGCTACAAAATATTCCAAAAGACATTTTGCTTCTCCTGCGACGGACGCAGCTAGTGTCATAAGAGACAGGACGGTTATAACTAATCGGTTAACAAAAACAGGACAGGCGGTTTACGTATAACGTATCGAGGCGCGTTCGCGTAACCACTTTTGTCTTAGAAAACCAATAAGCATTACATATTCTGAGCTTGTGTCTGTAGCCTTATTTACCCAGACTGCGAAGCACATGCACCATATTTTTGTCTGTGGCCTGCCCGACTGTGCCATATTTTCCCCACGTTATCTCATAAAGAGCACGATTTTCGGAAAAAAAGTTATTAAAATACATGTTTTGATTTCTCAACAACTGCTGTCTGCAGCATTTCTCACTCTAAGAAGTACTGAGTGAGATACTGTCATAACAGTGCCAAGATCTTCATGTAAAGTTGCCGTTAATCTTCTGAGGTGTGAATGAAACTTGAATTTTCTTTACAGATCTTCTAAACATACTAAGATGTAAAATTTCATGAAAATCCTTCCAGTGTGAGCCGAGTTGTTCCATGCGGATTTGACGAAGCTAATAGTCGTTTCACGTAATTTTGAGAACGCGCCTAAAAATCGCAATTTATTGTGAAAATTATCTTTAACTCATAAATACATTGTATGGCGAAATGAAGAGATTTGTAATATTACGGCATGTTTTATACAGTATAACCATGTTGCCTTAAAAGGTTACCTGGGTTTTTGTGTGTTGTTTGTATAAACTTCACAAGTACATTGCAAATAATCCAATATATATTTAACAATGTACAGTACATACACTTGGTCGTCTTTGTAAGTTTCGACCGACGCCCTTTAACCGCGATCAGCGTCATTAATACAGAAATCAATCTCACCAGTGTTTCTTTAGTCTGTGATGGATCTGAAGAGAGGAACCCTCAATGTGCTTTCAAACCACGTGATCGATTATGGCGAACGGTGACGCTGATAAATGAACATTAAGCTGATCTGGTGCGAAAGATCAGAAGAAAAGTGTTCTGACCTGTTAGTACTTACTGTCACAACACATGCTTGAAGGGACACAGAAAAATGTATAGAATCTCTTCTATAATTTTTTACTCACCACACTTCCCTTGAAGTAACTCATTCCGATAAGATACCACAAGCGTCTTATGTGATTGATTTACATTCTAGCCATATAAAAACATTCTATAGGCTACGAGAGACACAGTTCGTAGAGTGTAAAGCCAGTGATTATTGTGATAATGGATAATGCTACAAATTGTAACTGTAATTGTAAGGAAAATCTGCATCAGCGAAAATATCATCACTAAAGAGATTAGCTAAAGTCTTACGGGATGTGATGCCACTTAGACTGGTGGATTAATACCAACATTTCGGAGGAACATACTGCCTTTTTATTCATGGTAGAGGATTCCTCTGAAAAGGTGATATCTCTATGAGAGATGACACGACGTCATATTACGGAAGACCTTTAATATCCAGCGCCCTAACGGAGCTGGATATTAAAGTTCTTCCGTCTTCAGTTTCTAACAACCTGAGATCTTAACTAAAAGCCGCCTGAAGGGTAGGCTCTAAGCCCTACCTTTGCAATGTTAATTTTATCAAATTTAAAGGCAGCGCTCTAAGGAGCCACAGGAGTGTAGTTATAACACATGTGCCAGTGAGGGTACATGTGGGATAGTGACTAGGGTACGGACTGGAAGACGGAGGAATTGCGATTCCAACTAACCTCTTAATCCTCCACGTGGCTTCATGGCCTGTGTATGGACAAATTGACGTTTACCTTTTGTAGTTGGCAGTTCTGTACCTGTCGACTTTTTACGGAGATCTGCTTGTGAAGTACATTTTGTCGTGTGGTTGGCTACACAATTTTATTTAAATCTGATGAAGTTCCAAACACTTAGAAATCTCAAAATACCCTTAAGTGATAAATGAATGCTTATACTTGTAGTAGTGAGAGAATTATTTTTGTACTTTTGGTTCAGAAGTCGGTTTGTCGTAAAAGTAGGCGTAGTCACGTTTTATGTTTCCTAAGCATATATATATATATTCTAGAAAAAGTAAAATACAGAGCTGAAGTTGGCATATTTACATTGTTTGTATGTCACTTTGAAAGGTCTTCCTTGGAGATCCATTACAGAGAAATAAAAACTGTTAGTCCTATCCTTTACCATTTACCTTAGTAAGAAACCCCATTGCCTTACCTTTCTATAAAAAAACATTTTGAAGTATGGGGGAAAAGAATGTTTCTATGTTTTGTAATATAGTTTAATTGAATTGTTTATTTCGAAAAGTTAACATGTGACTTTTTTTTGGAAATTTGCGTTCCCCCAGCCGGAGCGATCTCTCGGCCTTTCTAGTTCACACCATGTTGGCAACGGTAAAGTTTTTCGCATGTTTCATCTCTAAGGACAGTTGTAATTTTAATGTTTATTTCGAAAAGGCCAGAAGTACAGCCGCTGTTACCTTTTCGACCGAAAGTGTTCTTTGCATCTGCTAGAACCACAGGTACAAATCACGCTGTTTGCTAGCACTTACTTGTCCCATGTGTTAAAGTGGGGTTAGAAATTTCTTTTAGCACTAATAGCTGAGGTGGTGAAGGGATGACATCAAAAGAAGAATAGAAGTTGTAAACGGAGAGCGTTATAAACACAACGTTACATGAAAAGCCAAAATGAAAAGATTTCCTTAAAAAATCACGATGGAAAAGACATTTCTCCCAGAAAAACGGGAACGGATTTTGCGCATTTATCTTTCATTATTCTAATCGCGTCATTTTACAGCTTTCGAAACACACCTAAACATGTATTTATTGTTTAAAGTTGTATGAAGAATTGTTGCCATAACTTCTCAGCTCGAACTAAAAAAAAAAGTGTTAAATTCTAGAAACAAATTTGTAAACAAGAATGAGCATGATATTTATCTACAGGGGCTTATCGAATCAAAGCCTGTGCAGAGTATAAGAAACCGCAACTCACCTGAAAAATCGAGTAATCATAACTCTCTTACTTACTTACTTACTTACTTACTTACTTACTTACTTGCGTACTTAATCCATGGTGCAGAGTCCTTCTTGAGAAGCTAACTGGTTTGCAGCTAGTCAGGAAATTCCCCGCATTTCATGGAACCCGAAGGTTCATTACCGTACTCACAAACGTCCGCCACCTGTATCTATCCTGGGCCAGCCCAATTCAGTCCATATACCCACATCCCACCTCCTGGAGATCCATCCTAAAATTATCCACCCATCTACGCCTAGGTCTCCCCAGTGGTCTCCTTCCCTGCGGTTTCCCCAGCAAGACCCTATACACCCCTCTCCTCACCCATACGCGCCACATGCCCGGCCCATCTCTTACTTACAGGTATCATGTAAAGGCTGATGGCGAGAAAAAAGAAGGTAGCAAGAAAGTTTCTATTAGCCTGCATGGTGTAACTTTCAAAAGAGTGCGCCGTTTATGAAAACTAAAGGCAGGAGTGAAAGCCCTTGTGATTTAAGAGGAACAGCGCCAACATGAAGGCGTAATGTCATCAGTGGAGAATACTTGCGGCGAATTCATGAATTTGTTGAATCTCTTCCAACAAAACAGGTGCACTATTTAAAAACATAAGTAAAAGTATCTGTCTTCTTCTCTTAATATAAAGTATGCTTCACGAGATGTTTGTAAAGAAGGCTGGATATTAATGATCAAGTAATGAAGTGTAACTTTTTAGTGTTACTTTAAACAAACTTTGAATCGGTCATTCCGAAGGCCCCAGGTGGCTGCTTGTTCAATTTTTAACTACTTAAAACCAAAATATCAGATTCTACCCTGAATTAAAGTGCGAAAACATTTTCTGCTACAGAACTTGTCATTCGTAAAAGGACACAAAAGTACTTTTTGCAAACGGAAGAAATAACAAAAATACTCCAAGAAAAAATCGGATGTAACGGCATAACTGTCGATTATGTGCAAAACATTCTACTTCCATAAATTCCTCTTCAGGAAGTGTTTTATTATAGGCAGAGCTTGGTTCATGAATTTTCCATTCGTGATATGAAAAACTGCAGGATGAGGTGAGAGAGGATGGAGAAATAGTTGGTGGAGAAGTGTGGCAAGAAAAAGTACATAACAGAGAGGATTGGAAGAAGCTCCTGAGAACGGCAAGGAATCGTCGCATTCTGCAAATGCCAGTGGAATGAATTAAATGACATGAAAAACAACAAAGCGTTTTTCTACTCGTATCCAGAAGGAGAGGCACTGAGAGGAAGAAACGAAGTCTGCACCTTCTTACTAGACTTCAGTGCGGAATATGTACCGCCAACATTAATTACTGATCTTCGTGGTTACGCCCTGCATCAATGAAATCAAATGCTGTTGTCAGTGTTATGGCGGCATATGCTGCCATAACACTGACAACGTCTGTACCGACAAGCACAGTCGAACAAGATTTGTAATTTTAGCTAAGTACTTGTTATGGCTCCCTGATTATGGTTCCTACGTGAACCGAAACATATGGGAGCGGCTGTTATAAGTTTAATTGTTTTTAACATTTCAACGTTTTTATATAATTGAGTGCATTATTTGACCAATAAAGCATTTAATAATTACTGGCTTGTTCCTTGTCTCTGATGATTGGCCGAGGCAAAATAAGAAATGCGCGATTGCATGTGTTCGGCTAAAATTGGCGTCGAGTGGACAATTTCAAAACACTGTCCACTACTTCCCATTCAGAGGCCATCCGTTCAATGTTTGTGACAGAGACTTTGCAGCTGTGAAGAAAAAAATAAGCAGACTTGACAGAATACGTTCTCACGAGGAACAATTGGCTGCAATAAAGGATTCTATAAAAACTGGTAAGATTACTGTTAACGGGATTGATAACAAAAACAGCGTTCTTTTAAAAAATGGTGGCCCAAACACTACAAAAATCCAGTTTTGCCAACAAGCTGGTATGTGAAAAAGGTTCTAAAACATCAAAACTGTATCTTTCAAAACAGTACTACGTTGAGTTCAGATGTAACTCTGAGAACCGTAGTAAAGTAAGAACATTACCAATTGTAGAGGAGGTGCTTCAGAAGATTTCGCACTAGCTCGTATACCAGGTGCAAGAACGGACTTGCCAAATTCTGTTTCTTTTCCTGCGTACTGCACCAATTTACCCATCAAGTACAAAAAACTGGAGGCCTCAAGAAGCTGATACAATGTATACCAACACAAAAAACAAGAATGCCGGTCTGAAACCCTGAACTCGCCAACCACTGAGCAAGATGAACCTGCAGAAAAAGATTTCTAAACCATTGGAATTTTGTACATGTCATATTCATTTAAATATTTGTCCATTCCATTTACATTTTTTTTGGTACCTTTTCTCTAAATGAAAAAAATCATTACTATAACATTTTTAAATGTAGTCATCACCCCTTTAGTTCGAAAATATAACAAACAAACAAACAAACTACTTAACGAACTAACTGCATGGAGCACAGCCCTTCCTAAGAAGCTAACAGGCCCTCAGCTATCCATGAAATTCTTCTTATTTTATAGAAACTGAAGGTTCATTACCACACTCACAATCACCTGTTATCTGTCCCTATCCTGAACCTCTTTTCCACAGGTAAAAAAAAATTAAAGTAAAATTTTGTAAACGTATACAATAATTCAGACAATAAAAAGCCATCATCTTGTGTAATCAAGAAGCCTAGTTCACACACTGCAATAAAAAGAAACTCAACGTTTTTATTTTCTTCAAATAAAGAGTTATTTTGCCTCCCTTAAAATTGGAGTTTTGTATGTGTTACATTTTTGCAATAATTGATTAAGTTACAACGGATGTATGTTGAATTAAGACGAACATTTGTTTTGCAGGCTAAAATATAATTACCTATTTTCTACCTAACATACATATCGAGGCTTTTGTAGAGCAGGTTGCCTAGTATGTAACGATACAGAAGTTATTAGTGTGGCCACACCAAGGAATACGAGACTCGTGGCATATATGGGGGGGGGGGGGCCGACAAATTGATGAAAAATTTT